>FWWM01000356.1_pt1 | contig 153963 bp, 143 predicted proteins | sample 2228351 | NCBI WGS metagenome assembly FWWM01 (sample SAMEA103939774, study PRJEB20133) | metagenome
ACAGAAATATACCCAATAACTATATCTTTTTCAAGTATCTATTGGGGGTATTAATATCCGTATCCATCAAAAATCCGGTTCCAGCCAGCGATATTTCCGAGACGTTTTCGTGACGCTCTGAATCTTCTCTGCTTTCATCACCAATATAGTCCCCCCTCACCGTGCTTCGACACGCTGGCGTAATCGCTCTAATCTCTTCGGGCCGATCCCGCGAATCTCTAAAAGCTCCTCGACACTCTTGAAGCCCCCGTGTGCTTCTCGATATTCGATAATACGTCTTGCCAGAACTGGCCCGATCCCCGGCAGGTCCATCAGCTCTTCGAGCGTCGCCGTGTTGAGATCGAGCGGCTCGCTCAGACGGGTGACAAATCGCGCTATGCTCTGCTCTGGAGCCAGGGTGACCCGCGTCAGAAGTGCCGTCGCGAGCGCCACAGCGATAAAACCCACTAAGACCAACTGATCGGATTTTTTGAGCGTCATGGCAAGAGTTCTTTGATCCGTTCGATCCCCTGGGTCTCCCACAGCACGATGAGGCGTGAGGACATCGGGCGATATTTATCGAGACTGAATTTCATGCGATAGAATTTGACAAAGAGCTTCTGCAACCGAGCGCGCAGCTCAGGGGTGCTTGCGAGCAGATCGCGTTTCTCTTGGCAGAGCTGTTCGATCTCTTCGAGATAGAATTCGACTTGGGCGGCTTGGCGAAAGAGCGCTTCGGCCCGATCGGTGTCGGTCAAACTGGCGACGGCTTGCCGCCAGAGCCGGCGGCGTTGAAGCTCTTGCTGGGCGCGCAGCTTCATCCGTTCGGCCTGTTCGCGATAATACCCAAGGTGCGACGGGGAAAACTCCAACAGATGGCAGCGACACTCTGAGTGCAGAGGGGGCTTGAGGTCTTCGGTAATCTCCCCGTGATGGCTCAAGCACAGCTCGCAGGTGAGAAAGTGCACCTGAGCGTAGAACTGAAAGAGTCTTTTGCGCTCGAAGAGGGTCATAATGCGCTCCACAGCTCGCCGTACACGACTCTGCACACCAGCCCAGTCAGCATCAGAGAGCTGGCCAATCATAGCCGGTCAGCGATACGCCAGCAATCCCAGCACAGCCCCGATCACAGCGACAATCAAAAATCTCAGTGTGATCAGAACTTCGGGCCACTCTTGATCGGGCAGCAAGAACTCATAGTCCACGCCCTTGGCTTTCTCAAAGTGATGGTGTAGCGGCGAGACCTTGAAGATGCGCCTCTGAAAGAGCTTGAAACTGATCACCTGGACGATCACCGAGAGCGTCTCCAGCACTGGCACAAGAGCAATCAAGGGCAGCAAGAGCGCCGTGCCGGTCACCAGCGCCAGCGCCCCCACCAGCCCGCCGAGTGCAAATGACCCCGTGTCGCCTAAAATAATTCTCGCCGGGTGCACGTTCCACCATAAAAAGCCCAAGACAGCCATCACAGCAAGCAGGAGAAAGCTCACGAGCATCAGCTCGCCTTGCACCCAGAGAATGATCCCATACGCCCCCAACGCGATCAGCGTCACGCCTCCTAAAAGACCGTCCAGCCCGTCGGTCTCGTTAAAGGCGTTGACCGTGCTGATAAAAACCAGAAAGATCAGGCCCACCGTGAGCATCGGTGAGAGCACGAACGCCCCATCGGCAAAGGGGATGCGCACAGATGGCACAACTTCTAGCGAGAGCGCGGCCCAAGAGAACAAGCCGCACGCGACACACTGTAACAGCAGTTTGTATCGCCCCAGCAGACCTTGTGAGCGCTGCTGAAAGATTTTGAGCCCATCGTCGAGAAAGCCAATCAGTCCAAAGCCCAGCATAGCTCCACCAACGAAGAGTGTTTTTGCATCTGCTGGGCTCACCACGGCCCAGCTTAAAGCAAGCAACAGCGAAACCCCGCCAGCTGTGGGGGTGCCTCTCTTGTGAGCATGTATTTCTGGACCGTAGTCGCGAATGGGCTGGCCGAGCCCGTGGCGCTCTTGAAGGCCAAGCCACAGCCGCGTCAGGATCAAGCTCGCGGAAAACGCCCCCAGACTCAGCCACCACATAGACGGAAGAGAGCATAGCATAGATGAGAGCAAAGTGCCAATGACGATTGCTGCCCTTGTGCTGAGCACCATTCACATGGCTGCAAACCCTTGCTAGGACGATTGTTTTAGCAGGAGTGTGGCGGACGACGAGAAAGACATAGGGGCACGGTCACCGTGCCCCTACCAACGTGGCCTTATCTCTTAACTAGGCGTACAGTCCGCGAGCCCGCGCCGCTTCGGCGACACGAGCTACGGCCGTCATAAAGGCCGCCGTACGCACGTCTACTTTCTCTTTGAGATGCATGGCTAGGACACGCCGGAATGCTTCCGTCATAAAGAGCTTCAGGCGCTTGTCCACCTTCTTGGCGTCCCAGAAGTAGCGATAGCGGTCTTGCACCCACTCAAAGTACGAGACCGTGACACCGCCGGAGTTGGCCAAAATATCCGGGATGACAAAGACCCCCCGCTGGTGCAAAATGGCATCGGCCTCTTGTGTCGTCGGGCCGTTGGCCAGCTCGCAGATGACCCGCGCTTTCACCTTGGGGGCATTGCGCTCATGCAATTGATCCTCCAAGGCCGAGGGCGCTAAGATGTCACATTGAAGTTCCAACAGCTCTGCGTTGGTGATCTTGTCTGCTCCCTTGAAACCGACGACCGTGCCCGTCTCCTTCTTGAACGCCTGGACGGCTTGAGGGTCGAGGCCTTTGCTATTATAGATACCGCCACGCGAGTCGCTCACCGCGATCACTTTGGCGCCCGCTTCATGCACGAAATGGGCATAGTACCACCCGGCGTTGCCATAGCCCTGAATAGCAACGGTAGCCCCTTCGAGCTTGGCTTTTAAGTGATCGAGCGCCTCGAGCGTGCAGAAGAAGCCGCCACGGGCAGTGGCCGTCTCACGCCCCAGGGAGCCGCCCAGCAGCAACGGCTTACCCGTCACCAGACCGGGCACGAACTCGCCGCTCTTATGCATGCTGATCGTGTCCACGATCCAAGCCATCTCCCGCGATCCGGTGTAGACGTCGGGCGCGGGGATATCCGTATCGGGCCCGATGATCGGCGAGATCTCCGCCGCATAGCGCCGGGTGAGCCGCTCGATCTCCCCAACAGACATCTCTTTGGGGTTGCACTTGACGCCACCCTTGGCCCCGCTGAAGGGCAGCCCGGCCACCGCGCACTTCCAGTTCATGAGCACCGCCAGCGCCTCGACTTCATCGAGCGTCGTGTCCGGGTGATAGCGAATACCGCCCTTGCCCGGCCCTAAGACCGGATGACACTGCACCCGATAGCCCTCAAAATTGACAGTACGGCCATCGTCCATGCGCACGGGGAAATTGACGATCAGCTTGCGCTTTGGGTAGCGCAAGAGCTCCACCAGACTCCCTTCTAGCTTCAGCTTCTGCGCCGCCACATCGAAAAAATACCGCGCTGTCTTGAGCATCTTGAGCTCGCCTTCTCGTTTGACTTCTGCCGTTGTTGACATAGAGCGGGCCTCCTTTGTCTGCATCATTGTAGTGTTTGAGCCAACTGACGACCAATTTCCAGGGCGCGCAGGTTCTGGGCTCGATCCGGCGTCCGGCGCGCCACAGCCTCCTGCAAATTGCTCCACGAGACCAATTCCGCCAGCGCATTCAGTGCCCCTAAAGCAATAACATTGGCGACCAATTTGGTGCCAACGTGCTCGACCGCAGAACGCAAGAGCGGCAACGTACGCACGTTGTTCTTCATTGACGATGGCACGTGCACCTGCATTGAGTCTATCAACACCAGGACGTGCTCGTCCACAGCCGGAAAATACCTATCAAAAGCATCTTGGGAGAGGCAGAGCAAGAGATCGGGCTGAGTGACTTGGGGGTAGGCGATCTTTTCCGTCGAGATGATGACTTCGGCTTTGCTGGCTCCCAAGCGGGCCTCGGGGCCATAGCTTTGCGCGACCGCGACGTTCTTGCCGTCGCGCATTGCCGCTTCAGCCAAGATGATACCAGCCAAGACCAACCCCTGCCCCCCCGCCCCGGTGAGCTGTATCTGTTTAGTGGCCATGTGCTCCCACTCCCGCTTGTAACCGTGCTATCAAACGATAGTAACTCTCGACAAACTCCGGGCGCTCTTCACAAACCAACTCGCCGATGACTATTTTATCGGCGCGTTCTTCGTCGCTCAGCTTTTCCCAGTCTTCGATAGGCACCGTATGCTCTTTGAGATGGTGCAGCATCTCATAGGGATCGCGCAAGTCGTTCATCCGCCCGTAATACGTCGGGCAATCCGTGAGAACTTCTATGACGGAAAACCCCTTATGAGCGATGCCTCGTGTGATACGCTTTACCATATCGGGGAAATCAAAACTGGTCGTTCGGGCTACATACGTTGCGCCGGCAGCCGCAGCGAGCCGTGCGATATCAAACGGACGCTCGAGGTTCCCATAGGGGCTGGTCGTGCTCTTCTTATAAGAGGGCGTTGTCGGCGCAAGCTGTCCCCCCGTCTGGCCGTAAATCGAATTATTATAAATGATCGCCGTCAGATCGAGATTGCGCCGGCACGCATGAATAAAGTGATTCCCCCCGATGCCCAGGGCATCACCGTCGCCAAGAGTCAACAGAACCGTGAGCGTGGGCCGCACGAGCTTCAGACCGGCCGCGAAGGCAATGGCCCGCCCATGTGTCGTATGCATGGTGTCCATATCGAACAGAAACGCCGCGCGCCCGGAGCAGCCGATCCCGCCTACCACGACCGTTTGCCGGGAATCTACCTCCAGCTCGGCCATCGCCTGGGCCAGCGCATGGGTGATCATCCCGTGCCCACAGCCGGGGCACCAGACATGGGGCAGCTTTTCAAGCCTGAGATACTCCTGAAAATTACGAGCCATGTGCCCCCCGACCGACAGTATATCTTGCAGATTCGCGCTCGCGCAGGCTCCGACAGATCTCTTGCGGCGTGATCAATGCGCCATCCACACGGCCCACATGCTCGACCAAGGCACGACCTGCCACAGCACGTTCTACCTCCCGCACCAGTTGCCCGAGATTCAGTTCCGGGACGAGCACATAGCGTGTGTTCTCCGTGCAGGAACGCACCAACTTTTCTGGGAAGGGCCACAGAGTTTTGAGATCAAGCCAGCCCACCGAGATTCCGGCGGCCCGTAACTCCCGGACCGCTTCTTCGGCGGCACGGCTGGTTATTCCGTAACTGATAATCACAGATTCGGCATCATCTAAGAAATGCGCCCGATAGAAAGCTAAGTGCTCCGCTTGGCCTTCAATCTTCGCGACGATTCGTCTCAGTTGCTCGGCTGCCTTCTTGCCCTGAGCGGGGAACCCTAACTCATCATGGGCCATCCCCGTGACCATCAGCCGCCCACCTTCACCGAAACTGACCATAGCCTCGTCAAGAAACGGTCGAAACTCCTCTAGGTCCTCCGGGCGGCGACGGAAGATCACTTCCAATTCTCCGGGCTCCGGCAAGACAACATTCTCGCGCAGATGCGCGAGCACCTCATCCAGCAATAAAATCACCGGCACCCGGTACCTCTCGGAGAGATTAAAAGCGCGCACAGTCATCTCAAAGACCTCACGCACCCACGAAGCCGTCAAGACAATCACCGGGTGATCGCCGTGGGTGCCCCAACGGGCTTGCATCACATCACCTTGGGCAACCTTCGTCGGCTGGCCGGTGCTGGGGCCACTGCGCTGGGCATCCACGATGACACAGGGGGTCTCCGTGATGGCCGCGTAGCCGATGCTCTCTTGCATGAGCGAAAACCCCGGCCCGCTCGTGGCGGTCATCGCTTTGGCTCCCCCCCACGAAGCCCCAATGACGGCAGAGATCGAGGCGATCTCGTCCTCCATCTGAATACAGACGCCGCCGGCTTTGGGCAGCTCGCGGGCTAGGTATTCCATGATCTCACTGCTGGGAGTAATGGGGTAACCAGCAAAGAACCTGCACCCAGCATAGAGAGCGCCGCGGGCACACGCTTCGTTACCTTGAACGAGCTCCGGCTCTTTTGCGGCACGTGCCTTCTTCTTCTTCTTCATACGAGTGATGGCTGCCACAGGGCGTCCTTGTGCACCGAGATGGCAAAGTCTGGGCATCTCTGTTCGCAGAGGCCACAAAAGATACAACGGGCGATCTGCTGCACGGTGACTTTGCCTTCCCCATTCAGCGTGAGAATCCCCGCGGGGCAACTCTGGACACAGACTCCGCAGCCCTTGCAGCGACGCGGCTCGATAGCTAAGAAAAAACTGCCCTGCTCATAGCGTTGCATAGACCACATCCGACCCCTGACACCTGCGCACCAGACGATCCCAGTCTTCATCTACTTGCCGTTGAATGTGGAGCAGCAGCCCTTCGTTCCCCGGCTCGAACAGATGGGCAAAGCGCCGTTGCGGGCGCAGCCACTCTGTCATCGGGCGTTTCTCTGCGGGAATATAGTTCAAGCGCCATTGCCCATCTTCGATTTCGTACAGCGGCCAATAACACGTCTCGACGCCCAGATGAGCGATCTTAATGCTCTGATCAGCAGGATGCCCCCAGCCGCGCGGACAGCTCGCAAGCACATTGAGAAACGACGCGCCCTCGACGGAGACGGCCTTGCGAGCCTTGACTGCCAGATCATACCAATCGCTGATGGAAGCCTGAGCGACATACAGAACATGGTGAGCCGCAACGATCTCCGTGAGGTCTTTGCGTCGCTGGGGCTTGCCAAAGCTCTTTTCTCCCGTGGGAGCCGTCGTCGTCTGAGCAGCGAAGGGGGTCGCCCCGGAACGCTGGTTGCCGGTGTTCATATACGCTTCGTTGTCGTAGCACACATAGAGAAATCTATGCCCGCGCTCCAGAGCCCCAGAAAGGGCCTGCAAGCCTATATCATATGTGCCACCATCCCCCCCAAAGGCGACAAAGCGTATCTCTTTGCTTATCTTGCCCCGCCGCCGTAAAATGCGATAGGCCGTTTCGACTCCACTGGCAACCGCAGCCGTATTCTCAAACGCGACATGCAGCCACGGGACGTTCCATGCTGTTGTGGGGTAGCGCGTCGTGGCGACTTCAAGACAGCCCGTGGCGGTGAGCACCACGACCGGCTCCTCAAGCGCATTCAAAATAGTGCGCACACAGACGGGAATGCCACACCCGGCACACAGGGCATGGGCCCCGGTGAACCGCTTACACACTTCCTCATGATATGCTAGCTCTTTGGTGTTGGGCACACAAATCACTCCCGCAGCCCCAGGTAGCGCAGCACCGTTGGATCGAGCTCGCTCTGGAGATCGGTGACGACTGAAGCTAACAGCTCCGGAGGGGTGTCGCGTCCACCCAGACCGTAGATATAGTTATAGAGCAATGGTCTCTGCAGAAGAGAGCGTCCCAACGCCGCGGCGATCTCTCCATATAAGGGCCCCCAGCTCCCAAACGAGATCGCACGATCCAACACGGCCACAGCTCGTTTATCGGCCAATGCCTGGGCAATTTCTTCTCCTGGGAAGGGGCGGAAGAGCCAGGGCTTTAAGAGCCCAACCTTGATCCCCTTGCGCCGCAGACGATCAATGACGACTTTTGCTGTACCGGCCGTCGAGCCCAGTATCACCAGAGCATACTCCGCGTCGCCGAGCTTATACTCCTCACAGAATCCCCGATAGCGGCGGCCCGAAATTGCAGCGAACTTCTCTTGTAGTTCCAGCCAGACGTCACGGGCTGCTTCGAGGGCATCTATCTGTTGGCGCTTGAGCTCAAAGTAATAGTCGGGCAGCGCAAAGGGCCCCTGCGTCGTCGGACGATCCGTATCGAGCAAGGGATAGAGCGGCTCGTACTCGCCAACAAATTCTTTCACCGTCTCATCGGGCAGCAGCGCGACCGGCTCCGCCGAATGGGTGATCGTAAAGCCGTCTTGCATCACCATCACTGGGACCAAGACCCGTCGGTCTTCGGCCAGCCGCTGGGCGACTACCATCATATCGTAGGTTTCCTGGGCGTTCTCGGCGAATATTTGCACGCAGCCGGCGTCGCGGGCCATCATACTATCAGAGTGATCGCAGTGAATATTGATGGGGCCAGAGAGCGCCCGGCTGCCGATAGCGATCACAATCGGGCAGCGCATGGAGGCTGCAATGTAAACGATCTCTAACATCAATGCCAGTCCCTGTGAGCTGGTCGCGGTTATCACCCGTGCCCCGGCGCACGAAGCCCCCACAGCCGCGCTCATGGCGCTGTGCTCGCTCTCGACGTTGATGATCTCCGTATCGCACAAGCCGTCGGCGACGAACTGAGCAAACGTCTCAATGATGGGTGTCTGCGGCGTGATGGGATAGATGGGCACGACATCCGGCCTCACTTGGCGCATGGCATGAGCGGTGGCCTCTGCGCCTGTCATTAAAGTGAGCTTAGTTGGCAGTGCTGCTACGCGCATATTTCTTCCCCCACTTTCTGTTCCGGTGTCTGGGGGGCGTCCGCCGCTTCTGCGATCATCGCGATGGCGCCCGTCGGACAGGCCTGCGCACAGATACCGCATCCCTTACAGTGATCGTAGTTGAAGCCGCGCATCTGAGCCCGCTCAACGAGAATCGTTGCTTCGGGACAATGAACCCAGCAGAGTAAACAATTCACGCAGAGCTTTTCGTCAAATACGGGTTTTTCCCCAGATCGCCAGCCTGCCGTTTGGACTAACTGTAACGTCGCGCCTCCGGGGACGACCCCGCCGATGGGCAATTCTTGATACCGCTTCACGATGACGCCTCCTCACGGGTCTGGCCCAGACCCTCGTTGACCGCGGAGAAGCCCGCGCGCAGCGCCGCGATGTTGGCCGTCAGCGCCTTCTCATCAAATGTCTGGGCAAACTCCTGCTCCAGCTCCTCGAGAGCGATGTCCCCTATGAGGCGCACCAGGGCTCCTAATATCACCACGTTGGAGAACCGCGCGCCGACAGAGCGAGCCAGTGCTTCAGCATCGAGTGTGACAATCTTTCCCGTGAAGCCCGTTTGCTGCCGAATCTCGTCGGGAGTGCGCGGTGTGTTAACAAGCAACGTCCCCTGCCGCTTCAGCCCATCGGTGACGCGGGCTTCTTTGGCTTGCAGGAGAGTCGGGTCGAGCACCACGACGATGTCCGGCTCGTACACACTACAGTGCAAGCGAATCTCTTTGGTGTCGAGGCGATTAAAAGCTTTCATCGGGGCGCCGCTGCGCTCCGGGCCGTATTCAGGGAACGCTTGAGCGTATCGTCCACAGCGGAGCGCGGCTCCCGCCAAGAACTGTGAAACCGTCTTGGCCCCTTGCCCACCGCGTCCGTGCCAACGGATCTCAAGCATCAGCTTTCCCCCCTTGACAGAAATTTCGCTATGCTCTGAGCAGCAGTCTTGCCGTGTCGGACAGCTTCGACCACCGTATCGCCACCGTTGACACAATCGCCGCCAGCAAAATATTTGGCACGGCTTGTCTGAAAGCCTTCACCGACTTTGACCAACCCGCCTTCGGTTTCCAACCCCAGTTGTTGGAAAAACCCGACGCGCTTCTCCTGCCCCATAGCTTTGATCACCGTGTCGACTTCTAAAGTGAACTCTGTGCCGGGGACGGGCTCCGGGGCTGGTCGGCCCGATCTATCTGCCGCACCCAGCTTCATGTGCACGCACTCGAGCTGTCTGACTTTGCCGTCGCCGATCAACCGTACGGGCGCCGTCAGCCAATAGTAGTGCACGCCCTCTTTGCGGGCGGCTTTGACTTCGTGCTTGAAGGCCGGCATTTGGTCTTCGGTACGCCGATAGAGTACCATAACATTGGTCGCTCCAAGGCGCACCGCTTCGCGGGCGATGTCAATGGCCGTATTGCCCCCACCGATGACCGCAACGGTTGGCCCGATCTTAGGGAGTCGCCCCTGCTTGATCTGGCCGATAAACTCTAGCGATTCCCAGACGCCCAGCAGCTCTTCACCGGGAAGGCCCGCCTTCGTATCCGCACCCAAGCCGACGCCGAGGAAGATCGCATGGTGTCGGTGCTCAAGCTCTTCTATAGCGATATCTTTCCCAACGGTCATCCCATAGTGCAGTTTCACACCCAGTCGCTCGATCATGGCCACCTCAGCGGGCAAGGGATCTTTGCGCTGCTTATAGGGAGCAATCGCCGAGGTGATCAATCCCCCGGGCTCAGGCCGGCTCTCGTAGACCACGACTTCATACCCGAGCTTAGCCAGCTCAGCTGCACAGGCCAACCCTGCAGGTCCGGCTCCGATGACCCCGACGCTCTGAGTCTTCCAAGCGGGACGAGCGAAGAAATTCATCTGATGCGCAAGAGCGATATCGGTCGCGTAGCGTTGCAGGCGCCCAATGGAGACAGCACGGCGGCCCTCTTTGGTCAGCACACAGGCTCCTTCACAGAGCTCCTCTACAGGGCAGACGCGGGCGCAGCTGCCCCCTACAATATTGGCTTCAAAGATGAGCCGAGCGGCTTCGTCGGGGCGGCCCTCGCGAATTGCTCGGATGAACTGGGGCACTGGGACGCGGGCCGGGCAAGCAGCTGTGCAGGGAGCTGGGGCGTACGGCCCTCCGCATTCTAAACAGCGATCGGCCTCGATCAGGGCTTCCGGCTCCTCCAAGGGAGGATGAACCTCGCGCCAGATCAATGGGCTTGTCTCCTGTCGTGGGCTTAGCGAGACGCTCATACGGGTCCCCTTTCTTCAAGGTTCCAAAGCTATCTTACGGAGCTTGGGCGAGGTGAGCTATGATGCCGATCAGTGCGGCTATTGATCTTTATCAAACAAGGAGAGGGGGGCAACATTGAAGAAGAAGAAGAAGAAGAAGAAGGAAGGAACGGGACGGCCCGGGGGGGACCGTCCCGCGGGAAAGGGGGTTCCGACCTGACGAATTACAGTCTTCACCGAGAGAATCTCGGAACTCGATGAAATCCTCGTCAGGTCTCTTCCAGGGATGAGGTAAAGATAATGGCCTCACGAGCTCCCTGGATCAATCTCTATACGGTTCTGCTCTTGCGAATCCACTCATACCCAACCCAACCCCCAATAACAAAGGCGACAAGAACCAAGAGAAAGACCATCTCCGGGCCGCTGAGTTGGTAGGGGCTACTCGACGTCTGTTGCGCAAAACCAACACGGCTGAGTGTCGTGAGGCTGATCAAGCTCCCTGTGAGTATATGCGCCGCCTTGCTCATATGCGCCCCCCTTTGCTCAAGAAAAATCTTTAATTTAATTGTAGCACGTAAGGGGATCAAAGACAAGCCCTTACAAAAACGCGACTCCCTGCGGAATTCACGGATTGAGACAGCCTCTAGCGCCAGAGGTTCTGCTCGTCGCCTGGACCGACAGAGATGATCGAGATGGGAATCCCCACTGCATCCTCGATGAAACGTATATACTTTTGAGCCGCCGTGGGGAGTTCAAAAAAGTCGCGGCAGTCGGAGAGAGGCTCCTGCCAGCCAGGCAATCGTTCATAGATGGGCTGACACTCTTGTAATATCTCACAGATCGCGGAGAACTCTCGCAGCGTGCGCCCACGATAACGATAGTCCACCGCCACTGGGATCTCTGAAAAACCCGTGAGCACATCGAGCTTGGTCAGGGCCATCTCAGTAAAACCGTTGACCATCACTGCATAGCGCAACGCGACGAGATCGAGCCAGCCGCAGCGGCGCGGCCGCCCTGTTGTCGTGCCAAACTCGTGCCCTTGTGCGCGCAAGCGTTCGCCAAGGCGGTCTGGGACTTCAGTGGGGAAAGGCCCACTGCCCACGCGCGTCGTATAGGCTTTGGCAACCCCAATCACACGATTCACCTGTTGAGGAGGCACACCGGCTCCTGAGCCAATCCCACCGATCGTCGCCGTGGAGGACGTCACATATGGGTACGTCCCCAAATCGAGGTCGAGCAACGCTGCCTGTGCACCCTCAAAAATAATATACTTATTGTGAGCAAGAGCGTCGTGCAACAGGTGCACAGTGTCCACAATGCGATCCCGAAAGTTCTCTGCAAGCGTCAGCACTTCTTCAGCGAGCGCTTCTGCCCGCAGGCGGCTCATCTCGGCGTGATCGGGCCACACCGTGCGATAACGCTCCAATACGAGAGCGAGCTTTTCCAAAAATCTTTCAGGGAAGAGCAGGTCAGCCATTCTCAGGCCAATGCGGGCCGTCTTATCGCGATAGGCCGGTCCGATGCCCTTGGCCGTCGTGTCTAGCGCCGTTTGGGAGCCTTCCAATCGCTCGACGATGGGATGGTAGGGCAGCAGCACATGCGCGTTGGAGCTGACAAAGATCTCCGGCTCTCTGCCGCGCAGCTCACGCAGGGCGTTCAGCTCGTGCACGAGCGCGTAAGGGTCAATGACCATGCCATGCCCTAAAACGCCGGTGCAGCCTTCGTGGAGCGCCCCTGAGGGAATGAGGTGAAACTTGAACTCTTGTGTGGGCTCATGGTCACCGTTGGCTCCCACGGGGATGCGACTGGTGACGACGCGATGGCCGGCGTTCGTTCCCCCGTTAAAGCGCACGCAGTAATCGGCGTCGCGTGAGAGCAAGTGCACTACCTTCCCCTTGCCTTCATCACCCCATTGGGCACCCAAGACCGCTATAGCCGGCATAGAGTTACTTCCTCACTGCTGAGTTCGCGCACGCCCTCTTCTGTGCGCACCATGAGTTTACCTGATTCGGAGAGCCCAAGCACCTCAGCCTCCAGCAGCTCTGTGCTGAGAGAGATGCCGACGCACCGCGTGAGAACAGATAGCTCCTTCCAGCGCTGACGGATGAATTCAAACCCTTCAGCCAAAAATCTTTGATAGTCCCGTGCGATGGCTAAGAGCACCGTGTCGAAAAACTCTTCGAGTGGGATCTGTTGCCCTAGCTCACGGGCGAGCGACGTTGCGGGAACGCGCGTCTCTTTCGGCGGCTCGTTATTGACATTGATACCGATACCCGCGACGAGCCACTCGATGTCTTGTGCCTGGCTGCTCAGCTCGATCAGAATTCCGCCGAGCTTGCGCTCTCTTACATAGAGATCGTTGGGCCACTTAACCCCGACGGGCACGCTCCATCGTTCTCTCAGGGCTTGCGCGAGCGACACGGCTGACAATATCGAGATACAACCAGCTTGGTCGAGCGTGATCGTAGGCCTCAGCAAGAGCGAGAACCATGCGCCGCCGACCGGAGAGACCCATGCTCGTCCTAAACGTCCTTTGCCTGCCGTCTGCTCTCGCGCGATGACGACGGTGCCCTCGGATGCGCCGGATCGCGCCAGTTCTTTGAGATAGTCATTAGTAGAATCCAGCGATTCGAAGAGATAAATCTGTTGGATCATCTCTTGCGCACCAAGCCGATCTTGGCCCTCTGGCCATTCACGTCGAGCTCTTTGCTGAACTCGACCTTGCCGAAAGCGCTCTTGCTCCGTAAGGTGACGGAGAGCGTTTCTTCTTGGACGTGCCGAGAGAACTTTTCAATGGCCGTGCGCACTTCCGGATCGGCCTCGTAGTAGAGCTCGATGCGATCCGCAACCTCAAAGCCTGCTTGCTTGCGGCACTCCTGCACGAGCCGTACAAACTCACGGACCAAGCCCTCTTGACGCAAAGCGTCGTCGATCTGGGTATGCACCAGGACCTTTACATCGCCCTCCACGCCCTCGGAAAAACCTTCGCGCGGCCACAGCTCCATGCGCACATGGGTCTCCGAGATCAGTTCAACTTCTTGGCCCTCTATGCTCAGGCGCAACTTCTTTGCCCGACGCAGCTCTTGTGCTAACTGTACGAGCCTCTCATGCTCACTCTGATTGAGCTGCTCCAAAACGCCAATCACTTTGGGAGCCAAGCTTCTTAGATCCTTCCCCAACGCCGACTTGTCGTAGGCGATCTTCGGTGTGTAGAACGAAAAGAGTTTTTCTTCATCGATCCATTCGAGCTGCTTGACGTTCAATTCTCGCTCGATCAGTTCCAGATACTCGTGGCCGAACGCAGGACGGTTATCAAGCACGGCAGCCACCGAGAGAGGCTGGCGTACTTTGATCTGCGCTTTGTTGCGCGCTTGCAGCCCAGCCGTGACGATTTGGCGCGCGCGCTTCATCTGGGTTTCCAAGCTCGCGTCGCGCAACTGCTCATTCACTCGCGGCCAGTGGCACAGATGCACACTCTCCGGCATCTCTGCGGTCCTCAAGTTTCGATAGATCGCCTCAGCTAAGAAGGGCACAAAGGGCGCGAACAACTTCGACAGCTCGAGCAGGACTTCATAGAGCGTGGTGAACGCCGCGAGCTTGTCGGCTGTCCATTCATTGCCCCAAAAGCGCGCGCGGGAGTTGCGCACATACCAATTGCTCAAATCATCCACGAAACTTCTGAGCGCGTCGGCAGCTCCCACAATATCATAGTCATCCATACACGCCGTGACGCTCTGCATGGTCGTTTGCAGCCGCGAGAGAATCCAGCGATCGAGGAGGGGCCGGGGCGTATGGCCATACGCCCCTACGCTCTGGGGCTCAAATTGGTCAATGCCTGCGTAGAGCGCGAAGAAACTGTAGACGTTCTTCAGGGTCTCCAGCGGCCCTTGAAAATCTGCCACCGCTTGCAGCGAGAGGCGCTTGTCTTTCCACGGAGCACTGGAAGAATAAAAATACCAGCGCACCGCGTCCGCCCCGAACCGACTGATCAGCTCCCAGGGGTCGAGCACATTGCCCAAGCTCTTGCTCATCTTGCGGCCCTCGGCATCCAACCCCATCAAGTTGACGACCACATGCCGGAAGGGATGGGGATAGGGCCTCTCTTCGTAGAGCAGCGTGCTGGTGACCAAGAGCGTGTAGAACCAGCCGCGCGTCTGGTCGACGCCTTCGGCGATGAAATCCGCCGGGAACTGCTCTTCAAAGAGTTCTTGATTCTCAAAGGGGTAATGCCATTGGGCCGTGTGCATCATCCCCGAATCGAACCAGGTGTCAATCACATAGGGCACGCGCTTCATCGCGCCCCGGCACTTGCGGCACGCGAGCATGACTTGATCTATCCAGGGGCGGTGAAACTCGACTGTCTGCGCGAGCTGTTTATCTTTGGCGTGCTCGACAAGCTCGGCGCGGCTGCCGATGCAAACTTGTTCTTGACAGTTGTCACAGATCCACATGGGCAGCGGCGTGCCCCAGTAGCGATCCCGCGAGAGCGCCCAGTCCTTCATCGTCTCCAAGAAGTTCCCAAAGCGCCCATCGCGCATGTGCTCCGGGTGCCAGTGAATCTCTTTATTGTTGGCGATGATCTCTTTCTGTTTGGCCGTCGTTTTGATGAAGTACGAGTCCAGCGCATAGTAGAGCAATGGGGCCTTGCAGCGCCAGCAGAAGGGGTACTCGTGTTCGTATTTCCCAGATTTATAGAGCATACCGCGCTGCTTCATGTCCTGCGTGATCGTCGCATCGGCATCTTTGACAAACCGGCCTTGGGCCAAGGGGAATCTTTCCGTGAACTTGCCCTCCAAATCGACGGGATTGACAAAGGGCAACCGCTCTTTTTGCCCCAGCTGATAGTCCTCTTCGCCGAACGCTGGGGCGATATGAACAATCCCTGTCCCCTCTTCAAGCGAGACGAAATCCGCCGCGACCACTCGATAGGCGCTGGGGTCGTCGCTGAGCTTATAGGCGGGCTCGTAGCGCCAGCCCACCAGCTCAGAGCCCTTCGCTATGCCAACGATCTCATAGTTTTGCTTTCCCAGAACTTGTTCCACCAAGTCTTGAGCGAGAACGAGCGTCTCGTCTCCGAGCTTGACTTTCGCATAGGTGAATTGGGGGCCTACGGCGAGCGCCACGTTGCTGGGCACTGTCCACGGCGTCGTCGTCCAGACTAAAAACCAGACTTCGTCTGGACTATTCGCGTGCCGCTGTGGCGGCACGGTGTCCAGTCCAGGCGCAGCCCGGAGCTTGAAGAAGATAGACGGGTCTTTGACGGTCTCGTAGCCCTGAGCAACTTCGTGCGAGCTTAACGCTGTGCCGCAGCGCGGGCAGTAGGGCAAGACTTTGTGCCCCTTGTAGAGCAGCCCTTTCTCCCAAATTCTCTTCAGCGCCCACCACACGCTCTCGATGTACTCATTAGTATAAGTAATATAAGCATTCCCCAGATCGATCCAGAAGCCCATGCGCTGGATGAATCTCTCCCATTCGCTCTTGTAGAGCCAGACGCTCTCTTTACACTTCTGCGCGAATTTGTCTAGGCCGAACTTTTCGATCTCGGCTTTGCTCTGAAGCCCAAGGCTCTTTTCGACCTCAAGTTCGACGGGCAGGCCGTGGGTATCCCAGCCGCCCTTGCGCAGGACATAATAGCCTTTCATCGTCCAATATCTGGGAAAGAGGTCTTTGTTCACGCGGGCCATCAAGTGCCCGACGTGGGGTTTGCCGTTGGCTGTGGGCGGCCCCTCGTAGAAGACGTAGGGTTTTTTGTCTTTGGTCTGTTGCAGGCTCTTTTCGAAAATGGCGGCCTGCTCCCAAAACTTTAGAACAGACGCTTCGAGCGCCACCGGGTCCGGTAACTTCTCGTACTTTGGCATAGCGCAGGCCACCTCCATAAAGATTGAGATAGTAAGAATTTGCCGGGGGAATGATACTGCACCCTGCGCGGGGCGTCAAGCACAAACCCGGAAAACTAGCGGGCAAAGTGCCACAAGATCGCGACGATGCCCAACACGGCACAATAGACGGCAAACGGCGTCAGTCGACGCTCGCGCAAGAATTTCATCAAAAAGCGAATCGCTACCGTGCCAGAGAGAAAAGCGACAACTGTGCCAGCAAGATATGAGCCCCAGAGCGCATTATGCACTTCGGGATGGGAGAGCGCCTCACCGAGCTTGAGCACAGTCGCTCCCACGATTGCCGGGATAAAGAGCAAGAACGAGAACTCCGCTGCATCTGTGCGGCGCAGCCCGCAGAGCAGCCCCATCACAATGGTGCTGCCACTGCGCGAAATGCCGGGGAGCACGGCAATCCCTTGAGCCACCCCGACCCAGAGCGCCTCGCGCCAACGGATCTGCTCTAATGCTTTGGGACCGGCAGTGCTCCCGCGCCGCTCGGCGAAAGTAAGCACTGCTGCTGTGAGGAGCAGCCCCACACCCACTGCCCCGCTCTGCCCAAACGCCGCCTCAGCAACAGAATCGAGCGCCAGCCCCACTATACCCGTGGGGATAGACCCAACGACAAGCAAACCCAACAAGCGCAGGTCTTCTCCCCCGCGCCAGGGCGCGAGCGCCAGTCGCCCAATTCTCCGGCGAAAGACCCACAGCACCGAGAGCAACGTGCCGAAGTGCACAAAGATATCGAAGACGATCCCCGGCTTTTGAATGCGAAAAAACTGCTCAGCAAGCGCCAAGTGCCCCGAACTGCTGATGGGCAAAAATTCAGTGAGTCCCTGCAAAATCCCCAGCAGGATAAACGAAAGCATTGCTCATTTTAATCAACAACAAGCGGATTCGCAACGAAGTTAAGAGAAAAAGAAGAACTAGCTTCGTAGAGATATGCTTGCTATAATGCGGACAAGGACGATCCGGCTTATAGCCAAAGGAAGACATTTATGAGCATGTATCTTTTTACTTCTGAGTCAGTAACCGAAGGGCACCCCGATAAGCTGTGCGATCAGATTTCCGATGCCATTCTCGACGCCATTCTCACCCAAGACCCACAAGCCCGTGTGGCCTGCGAGGCCTTTGCTACGAATGGGCTGGTCTTGATCGCCGGGGAGATCACGACGTCAGCACGTGTGGACTACGCCACAATCGCCCGTGAGACGATTCGAAAGATCGGCTACGACAAGCCCGAGTATGGCTTCGATGCCGACAGCTGTGGAGTGCTCGTCTCGATCCATGAGCAATCCCCAGATATCGCCGGAGCCGTGCTCAAACAAGCCAGCTCGGATAGATACGAGAGCCTCGGCGCGGGTGACCAGGGAATCATGTACGGCTACGCTTGCAGAGAGACCCCCGAATTGATGCCGCTCCCGATTATGTTGGCTCATCAATTGGTCCGAAGATTGGCCGAGCTGCGCCACGGGAAAAAGCTCGGCTATCTCCGCCCGGACGGAAAATCCCAAGTGACGATAGAATACGACGAGAAGCATCATCCGGTGCGGGCGCACACGGTCGTGCTCTCAGCGCAACATGATCGAAACGTCTCCCAAGAACAGATCCAGCGCGACCTGACCGAGCACGTTATCCGTCCCGTCTTGGGAAGATGGCTTGACCGGAAGACAGTGATCTTGATCAATCCGTCGGGGCGATTTGAAGTCGGCGGCCCGTGTGGAGATACGGGGATGACCGGCCGCAAGATCGAAGTAGATACCTACGGGGGCTACGGCAGCCACGGCGGCGGCGCGTTCTCCGGCAAAGACCCAACCAAAGTAGACCGCTCGGCCAGTTATTATGCACGCTATGTCGCGAAGAACGTCATCGCTGCCGGGCTCGCCAACGAGTGCGAGGTCCAAGTCGCTTATGCCATTGGCCAAGCCCGCCCACTCGCCATCACGATTGACACTTTTGGGAGCGGGCAACTGCCCAATGGCGAGCTGGGGAAGCTCATCGAAAGGCACTTTGACTTCCGGCCCGCGGCGATTATCGAACAGTTAGATTTGCGTCGCCCCATCTACACACCGCTGGCGGCCTACGGGCATTTTGGCCGAAGCGATCTCGATGTGCCTTGGGAACAGACCGATCGCGCAGAGACATTACGTCAAGCCGTCAGATGATTTGCTCAATAGAGTGATGCCAATTACATTGTTGACTGAGCTGCTTATGCTATAATGCTCTCAGAGCGCGATCAGCGTAAGGAGGCTTTCTTATGGGTCGCACAAGCGTGAAAATCTCTCTTTTAAGCTTGGGATTACTCTGGTTGTTTGTGAGCGCACCCCATGCACAAACGAACAATGATGTCAAAGTGCAGCTTGTGATTATCTTGGATGGCTCGGGCAGCATTCCCAACGCGGACTTTAGCACCATGATCAACGGCATTGCCAATGCTCTTTCTGATCCGGCTGTCGTGCCCCAAAACGGTACAATTGAAGTCGGCTTGGTACAGTTTAGCAGTAATTTAACAGACCCGACCACCAGAATACCTGGGGCTTTTCTCGAGGTCCCCATGACCATTGTCACCGCACAAAATATCAGCAATATCGCGACACGCATCAAGGCAACAGTGAAGGGCGGTGGCTTCACGCCGATGGTCTCCGGCATTCGCCTTGCCGCGGCCGTTGCTACAGGAGATAAAGCCAGACCGGGAGCTCGCCAAGTTTTTAATGTCATCTCCGATGGCCAACCCAACCGCCCCTCTCCCCCATCAGAAGCCCAGAAACAGACACTCGAGGCGCGGGATGAAGCCGTAAGGGCCGGGCTCGATCAGCTCGACGCTGAGGGCATCGGCGACGTGGAACGCGATCCAGAATTTAAAGACTTTCTGTTGCAACTGGTCTGGCCACAGCCGGGCGTAGTAGCCCCTCCCTTCCCACCCGGTCACAAGAACGGCTTCGTGATCATCGTCAAGACCTTTGCTGATTTGGAGAACGCGCTCAAACAGAAACTCGTCGCCACTATCAATGAACCCCCGGTTGCAGACCCCGGCCCGATCCCCGACGGCAAGCCCGACACCGCACCGTACACGTGCAACACCGGACAGACGATCACTTTGGATGGCTCCGGCTCGTTTGACCCCAATGGACAGATCACAAAATATGAGTGGGACTTCAACAACGACGACAAGCCCGATGCGACCGGCCCCAAGGTCAGTTTCACCTGCCCGACTGCTCCAGGGAGCGTTACTATTAAGCTGACGGTCACTGATAATGCTGGATCAACGGCCACAGCCCAGCAGACTATTACAGTGACCCAAGCCCCGCCGCCCAACCGGCCGCCCACAGCCAACTGTGGCACCGTTCCTGGGGAAGTCCTCGTCGGCCAGACGGTCCAGCTCGATGGCTCTGGCTCCTCGGACCCCGAAGGCAAAGCTCTGACATACCAATGGGCCTTTGTCAGCAAGCCCGCCGACAGCCAAGCCGTCATCGAGAACCCGACTAGTGCTATCACGACGTTTAAAGCCGATAAAGAAGGCTCATATACTGTGAGGCTGACTGTCAAGGACCCAGAGGGCGCAAGCGCTGCGTGCACCGTCTCCGTCGAAGCCAGGAAGATCACCGACGGCGGCGGCGATGAGTTGGGCAATATGAAACGCGACGTCATCGAGCATGGGCGCACGCTCAGTCTTTCTAAGCCCTTGGAGAATTTGCGGTTGGCTATCAGTCTACTGGGAAGCCTCGGCGCGGCTGACCGGGCGCGCCAGCTCATCAGTCAAACCCAAGAGACCGTCAATGAGCTGCTCGTCTCCCTCGCCGATACCCGCTTCTTGATGGAGTCCCTCGCGACACGGGCTGAAGGGGTGCGCCTCCAAGTGGACGCCTTCGTTGAGACAAATACCATCAGCACCGAGCGGGCCAATCGCATTCACAAATCTATTGACGCGCTGATCGGGTTCACCGAGGGTTCAAGCAACCGTCTTGACCAGATCGAGGCGATGATCGAAGAAGCCCTCGGTCTGTTAGCCGAAGCTGAAGATAGCCTTGCAAGCTTTGCGTCGCTTGCGGTAGACCCAATTGCAGCCATGTCGCCGGCTGAACTCATCAGAGGCGCTCGCGACAAGCTCTTGCTGGCGTTTGCGCAATGGCGTGCCTTGCTCAACGGAGCTATTGCGCGCATTGATAAAGTCTCTTCCCAGATGCGCGCGGCGCTCAAGCTGGCCGACCGGCGCAAGCGCTTCCGGCTCGTCAAACCCCAGGAGTTCATCGAGCTGAGGACTTTGAATCAAACGGTGCGCTTTGCGCCCGCAGAGCTGCGCTGGAGCGTGCAGAACTGCGCAGGGTGCTCTCTGAAAGTAGCCGTATACGCGCTCGACGGCCGCCGTCTGGTCGCACAAGAGAGCTTAGGGCCGACGTTGGCGTTGCGCTGGCCTCACACGCCGGCCAATGGGCTCTATTGGTATGTGCTCACGGTAGAGAACCCCGACGGGCTGAGAACTCGAACCCTAGGCAAGCTGGTGCTTTTGCGCTAGAGCGTTTACTAAAACCCTAGAGAGAAAGAGAGACCCCCCTTGCTCAGAAGTGAGCGAGGGGGGTTCGTTTTCACGAAATTTTCACTTTGTCAGTACAGACTCGGCACCCTGGGCTTGCTATGCTTGGGTCAGCGAGACAACCAAGGGGGAATGTAGAAATGAAGACGCTCTCACGATCTCGACAGGTCATCCTAGCCAGCTCAGCGCTCCTGACAACTTTGGCAGCCCTGGCTTCGTTTCTCTCGATTATTCACTTGACCCTCCGATAGACTCCAATCGAAGCGTTTTGCCCGAACGTTTCGAGGGTGCAGGCCCGCCCGGCAGGAGTGGGGTCCTGCCGGGCCCTCCTTTACAGCTCTGAAGATCGAGCCGCGATCTTCTCAGAAATCATCTTGATCACTTCTGAGAGCGGCTTTGCGCCCAAGTCTTGCTCGGTGCGCAACCGAATCGCGACGTGCTCGCTCTGCACCTCACGATCCCCGATGACCAGCATATAGGGGGTTTTCTGCGTTTGCGCTTGGCGAATGCGATAGTTCAGCGTGTGGCTGCTGCTGTCAAGCTCCGCTCGGATGCCCGCGTTTTTTAACGTTTGCAACACTTTCTGAGCGTACTCGTGCTGCCGGTCGGTGATGGGCAGAACAACAGCTTGCACTGGCGCCAACCACACCGGGAACGCCCCGGCATAGTGCTCAATCAAAAACCCGATAAAGCGCTCGTGGGTGCTCAGCGGCGCCCGATGAATACAAATGGGAGTCTCGTCTTGGCCTTGAGCGTTCTTGTAGACGAGCCCAAAGCGCCGCGGCTGGGCGAAGTCCACTTGGTTGGTCGCTAAAGTGAATTCTCTCCCGATGGCGCTCCAGACTTGCACGTCAATCTTCGGCCCGTAAAAGGCCGCCTCGCCGGGGACTGCGACGTAATTGATCCCACCTTTCTTCAGAGCGCGACGGACCAGCTCCTCGGTCTGCACCCAGAGCTCCGGCTCATTGACGTACTTCTTGCCCAACTCTTTGGGGTCATGGGTGCTGAAGCGCATCAGATATTTTTTGATGCCAAAGAGCTTAAAATAATCGAGATACATCTGGCAGACAGCGAGAAATTCGTCCTCGAACTGCTCCAGAGAGCAATAGAGATGGGCATCGTTCATCTGCATACTTCTCACGCGCATCAGCCCAAAGAGTTCGCCGGATTTTTCGTAGCGATAGCATGTGCCGTACTCGGCCAATCTCAACGGGAGATCGCGATAGCTTCTCGGCAGCGCCGCGAAGATTTTGTGATGGTGCGGGCAGTTCATCGGCTTCAGATAATATTTGACGCCCTCCAGCTCCATCGGCGGGTACATTGACTCTTGATAGTACGGCAGATGCCCGCTTCTCAGATACATTGACTCTTTGCAGATGTGCGGGGTGCGCACGCGCAGATAGCCCGCTTTGGCTTCAGTTTCTTTGGCTAACTTCTCTAATTCTTCGATAATGACCGCGCCCTTGGGCAACCACAGGGGCAACCCGGGGCCGACTTCTTCATCGAAGAAGAAGATCTCTAACTCTTTGCCCAGTTTTCTATGGTCGCGCTTCTTCGCTTCTTCGAGCATCTGCAGATGCTGTTCGAGGGCTTCTTTCGTAGCAAAGGCGGTGCCGTAGATGCGCTGCAGCATCTTCTTAGTCTCATCGCCGCGCCAGTAGGCGCCGGCGACGCTCAGGAGCTTAAAGTGCTTCACTTGGCCGGTCCCTAAAATATGCGGCCCGCGACAGAGATCTATAAAATCCCCATCGCGATAGAACGAGACCCGCTCATCGGGGATTTCGTCCAAGAGTTCGAGCTTGTAGGGCTCGTCTTTGACCAAGTGACGCGCTTCGCCCTTGGAGACTTCTAGTCGCTCAAACTTATAGTTTTCTCTGATGATCTTCTTCATCTCGGCTTCGATCTTCTCTAAGTCTTCCGGGGTGAAGGGTTTTTCGACATCGAAGTCATAATAGAAGCCGTCTTCGATGGCTGGGCCAATAGCTAATTTGACGCCGGGGAAGAGCCGGCGCACGGCTTGGGCTAAAATGTGCGAGTAGCTGTGCCGATAGATCGCCGCCCCTTCGGGGGAGTCGAGCGCAATCAGCTCAACTTTTGCGTCGGGAGGCAGCACTCTGTGAAAGTCGACGATCTCGCCGTCAAGCTTGGCGCCGACGGTGGTCTTGAGAAGCTCCTTATTCGTCGTGACGAGCACATCCTTCAGAGTCGCAGGGCCGTTGTGCTCAAGAGTCCGTCCGTCGGGCAGCTTGACGATCATACTTTCGACCTCCTTAGAAAGAATTTAGAGATGTACAGCGGGGTATTTTACAAGATCGGGGGTGCGATCGCTAGGACGGCAGAGACGCTGCTCAATCGCTTTTCGCGATTCTGTTCGACAGAAAACCGGCCATTCAGCAAACTCGGCACGAGGAGCGTGGTTTCCAAGATCGCTCGCGAGATCGAACAGTTACGCGAAGAAGCGGGCTTGTCGCTCGAAGAACTTCTAGAAGGGCTTGATGAGCAGCGCCGATGCCTCATACTCCCAAGCCTGACACCAGTCAAGTGTTAAAACCCGGCGCGTTTCTGGAGCACATTCGCGCATGGCTCTCGCAGCTTGTTCGCTGCATGAGTGGGATCGCGCCCATCTTAGGCTGAATTGTGTCAGGCCACTTGAACCGGTTGGTGATGGAGCACCATCAACTGTTTCGCACGCAGAGCCAGCATCGCATACGTGCGCCCCTCGTTGTCGCTGAACTCGATCTCAAACACATCAGGAGCCAGCTGCTCTACGACCGTGCCCACCTGCCCCCGGCTTAGGTTGCGCTCAGGGAGGTCTTCCAGCAACGCCACAACATCGAGAACGCGAATTGTAGTGCTCATAAGCTCCTTCTCCTTTCACAACACATAACAGCTGATCAGTCGTGCAAAGTCTTCGCCACGGCGGATAATCCAACTACTACGGACTCGCGCCGATCCAGCGGGTCCATTCATCGTAAAGTCTACCACAAATCGCTGCCCATATTCATCTTGCTCCGTGAGAATGGCATCACGGGTTCGGGCGGCAGTCAGCAATGCATCCCGCAATTTTTCAGCATGATCAGCAGTGAGTCCCAAAGCAGCCGCAAAGACACGGGCTTTGTGCCGCCCGCGGGGATGTTCGAAGCTCAAACAGTAATGACAAAGTTTTTCGATGTCTACGACAGCGCGCTCAGGGTTCGGTAGCTTCATAAATATATGAGTGACAAGTAATCAGTGGCTAGAATTCGCCACTGACTACTCATCACTGTCGTTTGTGTACAGCGGGGTATTTTACAAGATCGGGGATGCGATCGCTAGGACGGCAGAGACGCTGCTCAATCGCTTTTCGCGATTCTGTTTGACAGAAAGTCAACTCGACTTGCTAGGTGCATGCGGACCTCGGTAAACTTCAGCAGTCTGAGAGGAGTTCTGAGAAGCATCAACAAGAGGAGATCCCATGAAGATCGAGACTTTCAGCACCTATCAGCACGAGTCGCGCAAGACCTGGAACGTCATCCCCACCGATCATCCCATCGTCTACCCCACGCTGGGCCTGGCCAACGAAGCCGGCGAGGTCGCCGGAAAAATAAAGAAGATCTTTCGGGACAGAGATGGAAAAATCACCGAAGAAGACCGCCAAGCCCTCAAATATGAGTTGGGAGATGTGCTCTGGTATCTCACCCAAATCTGCACTGAACTGGGACTCACTTTGGAAGCAGTCGCTCAGACAAATCTCGAAAAGCTCTTCTCGCGCTTGGAACGAGGCCAGATTCAAGGTGAAGGGGATCACCGATAAGACGCCAATGTCTAATATACAAAAGCTCTTACAAGATTATTATGCCCGGGCTTTCCCCACGAAATCAGGCCTTCAGGTCCAGGAGCTTGTAAACATCACTGATGGTTGGGAGAGCGAGATCTATTCGTTCGTCGCAGAGTATGGACCAAAGACAGGACGCCTGCGCCAAGAGCTCGTCTTGCGTCTGTACTCTGGAGAGAACGCGCATACAAAAGCAGCGCACGAGTTTCACAGTATGAGCCAGCTGCGCCGTGCTGGCTACCCTGTGCCGCAAGTATTTCTTGCAGAACGAAAGCACTCTCCCTTGGGGAAGCCGTTTATTATCATGGAAAGAATCAACGGACAAGTGATGGGGCCGCTCTTGTCCAGTTCACCTTCAGAGAAGCAGCAATACTTGCTGACGCTGTTCTGTAAACTCTTCGTTCAGCTCCATGCATTGGATTGGCGGCTTTTCGTTGATAGCACAGATCGTCACAGTGATCCATATCTCTTTATCGATCAATGGCTCGACAGCGCACGCCGAACACTCACCAGCTCTCCCCAAGTCGGTCTTCTGCCCATCGTGGAATGGCTGCAAGATCGCCGAGATGACTTGCCCTGTCAGCGGCCGTCTCCTGTGCATCAAGACTACCATCCCTATAATGTGCTGATCCGCGATGATGGTTCGGCTGTCGTGATTGATTGGACAGGGTTCGACGTTTCAGACGCTCGCTTTGACTTAGGCTGGACGCTGATGCTGGCTCATGCCTACGCCGGCGAGCACATGCGCTCCCGCATTCTCCAAGAGTATGAACGTCTGTCAGGAGCTGTGGTGAAGCATATCGAATGCTTCGAGGTGTGCGCTTGTGCGCGGAGGCTGTTCGACATCGCTGTCTCGCTATCGGCTGGAGCAGAAAGACAAGGGATGCGCCGAGAAGCCGTAACTATGATGAAGCACCAGAGAGAAGCGCACCAGCGAGTCTATGACTTGTTGCTGAAGCGGACAGGGATCCAGCTCACAACCATCGAGGAGCTTGTCGCCGCACTTTCTTGATGAGCCTTTGCTGAGTGCAGCTGGAGCCGCGTCACTGGTTCTCAGCGTTTGCCTTTCCAGTCTCAGCTCCGTATAATCCAGACAAGCCCAATTCAAGAGCTGTCCGCTCGCTGAGCCTATGGCCAAGAAGGACCCAAATCAAATGAGTTTGATCGAGCATTTGGATGAGCTGCGAGGCCGCGTGGTCTATTCGCTGCTGGTGATTGTATCCATTGCGATTGTCGCCTATATCTTCCGCGAGCACATTATGGCCTTTCTCACGACCCCTTTGCGCGAACAAGGCGGCTCGCGCTCTGATCTTCTGCGGCTGCTGGAATCCTGCCGAACGCTGCTTACAGAACGAAGCGCCTCCCAACTTGCCGAGGATCAGTGGGCCAAATTGGCTTTCGATTGCCGCCGCTTTCTCTTTCAAGGCGGGAGCTTGATCTTCATTCGGCCCACGGAGGTCTTTTTCGGCTACATTAAGTTGGCCTTCTTCATCGGATTGCTCATCGGCGCGCCCTTTGTTCTGTATCAGATTTGGCAATTTATCGTGCCGGCGCTCTTCCCTCACGAGAGAAAATACGCGCGCTACGGGTTCTTAGCGGGCGCAGGGCTCTTCTATCTCGGCGCGTTCGGCTGTCTCTTCTTGGTTGTCCCTCTTGCTGTCAAGTTTCTCATGGAGCTCGGGGGCGACTATTTGCAAGCAGCTTTTACGTTTGATAACTATATCTCGTTCATTCTCTGGTTTATGTTGGGGTTTGGGCTCTCGTTTGAGCTGCCGGTCGTGCTCTTCTTATTGGCGAAGATCGGACTGGTCTCCCATACGTTCTTGCGGGAGAGACGCAAATATGCCGTAGTCTTGGCTCTCGTTCTAGGCGCAGTCCTCACGCCGACACAAGATCCGTTTACAATGATGACCATGGCTATCCCCTTGATCATTCTGTACGAGGCAACATTGTGGGTCATCAGATTTACTGAGAAGAAACCCGAGACGGAGATCGCAACTGAATAATAAAGGGAGGCTAAGAGATGGGTGTCAGTGACTTGGGCAAAGGCAAAGTGATCGAATACGAGAGCGAACTGTGGGTTATTGAAGACTATGCGCACGTCAAGAAGGCGCAGGGAAGACCCGTGGCCCAGTGCCGTCTGAGACACATTAAGACCGGTAAGGTCATCTCACAGAACTTTTTCGACTCGGCACCGGTCAAAATCGTGCGCCTCGATGAGCGCCCCATGCAATATCTGTACAACAGCGGCAATCTCTATACGTTCATGGATACGGAAACGTATGATCAATACTCGTTGACCGAGGAGCAAGTGGCCGATGTCAAGCCCTATTTAAAAGAGAATACAGAGCTTTCCGGGCTTTTTTATGAGGGCTCGTTCATAAGAGTTGACCTGCCGATCACCATCGAGCTCCAGGTGAAACAGACGGATCCTGGCGTGCGCGGCGACACCGTGAGCAACGTCATGAAGCCCGCTGTGTTAGAAACTGGGTTGGAGCTGAAAGTCCCACTCTTTATCAATGTTGGAGACTGGGTGAAAGTGGACACGCGAACCGGACAGTACGTGGAGCGTGTCAATCGCTGAAGCCATGCCTAACGAACGAAAAACGATAAAGCGATCTGGCTGGCGTGGACGCATCTCGATCGCGGAGGAAGTAGTCAGCTCGATTGCCAGCATTGCCGCTCAAGAAGTGGCCGGTATCAGTGGACTCAAGGGCACAGTGGCCGATGGCTTGGCGTCGCTGCTGAGCGGCGAGAAGCGCCAAGGCGTTGCCGCGCGGCTGACAGAAGACCAGTCCATCCGGATTCGTCTCAAGGCGGTCATTCAGTACGGCTACCCTATTCATGAAGTCGCTCAGAAAGTGCAGGCCAAAGTGAAACAGGAGATCGAAGGCATGACCGGTTTGCGCGTGAACGCTGTGGACGTCTATGTGCAAGAGCTCGATATCGGCGAAAAGAAGCTCGAGGTGGAGCACCAGCCCCATAAGACTAAAAAGAAGGAGGAGATGTGAAACAGACTGTTGATTATCTGGCTGAGGTGCTGCTTGCTGGGGCGTTTCTGGTCTGCTGGGCGGTGACAGCAGGGCTGCTGTGGATAACATTCAGCGTGTCGCATCAGCCAAAGGAAACAGTGTGGAATGCTTTCCTTGCGGCTTCCGGTAATGTTTGGGTCACGGTGTTGCTGGACATCTTTGCGTTGCTACTCTTTTTGATAGGGTTCTATTTTTTGGCCCAGCTGCTGCAAGCGCGACGACGCTGGAAACGCATCCAGCATGAAGGGCCGCGCGGGCCCATCGAGCTCTCGCTCTTCGCGATTCGGTCTTATGTCGAGCGCATGCTGGCGCACGAGTTCGGGTTGCGGCGCTATCGGGTTGCCTTGGAAAAGACAGGCGATGGGTTGCACGTCTTCGTTCGTGCCGAGCTGCCCATCGGCCGAAACGTTCTCGATACCGCTGAAAAAATCCAGCAGTCTATCGAAGAGAACGTAGAAGACCGGGTCGGCATCAAGGTGCACCGTGTGCAAGTGATTGCGGCGGGCATCACTGATGAAGGCATGGAAGAGCGCCCGCTCGGCGAAGGAGGACTTGACTGATGGCGCGCTTGTCCCCGAGCGCCTTGGGCGCCATCGTAGGCGTACTGGTGGGGGTTCTGTGGGTCTGGCTGGGTGTGCAATTATTTTTGATTGTATTTCTGGCGGGGGTAGGGTTTGTCATTGGCAAGCTCTTTGAATCAGAAGAACTGCGCGAACGAGTACGCGATCTCCTCTCGTTTTTCTACCGATGAAGACCTTAACGCGCCGCGCCGCACGCGAACGGATTCTGAAAATGCTCTTTCAGAAAGATTTTCGCTCCGTCAGCTGGCCGGAACTGTTGACGGAGCAACCGACCGATGATCCTTACGTGCAAGACATCTTGCACGGCTTAGAGAGCAAACGGGCCGAGATTGACACGCTCATTGCCAAGAAGGCTGAAGGCTGGCGATTAGAGCGCCTGCATTCTGTCGACCGAAATATCTTGCGTCTCGCTATCTATGAGCTGTGCTATCGCGACGACGTTCCCCCGCAAGCTGTCATTGACGAAGCCGTCGAGCTCGCCAAAAAATATAGCGGCGAACATTCGCCTGTTTTCATCAATGGCATTCTCGACCGCATCTGGAAAGAACTGCAATGCGGACGGTCCCACAGAGAACAGCCGTCATGAAGATCTTAGTAACAGGTGGGGCGGGGTTCATCGGCTCGCACGTTGCTGATGCGTATATAGCCCAAGGCCATGACGTCGTTGTGCTCGACAATCTTTCGACCGGGCGCTGGGAGTTTGTCAATCCCAGAGCGCGCTTCTATCAGGCTGACATCTCAGATGCCGATACGGTGAGAGAGGTCTTCGCCAGCGAGCGGTTCGATCTGGTCAATCACCATGCGGCCCAAGTCGACGTGCGGGTTTCGGTTCGAGAGCCCCAGTTTGATGCCCGCGTGAACATTGTTGGGCTCTTGAACATACTGGAAGCCTGCCGAGAGTTTTCTGTTCAAAAGCTGATCTTTATCTCGTCTGGCGGTGTCATTTATGGGGAGCCCGAGAGACTTCCCGTGCCGGAGGATGCTCCCAAAAAGCCCATCAGCCCCTATGGTGTTGCCAAGCTCACCAGTGAGTTCTATCTGTTCAGCTACAAGCAAACTTATGGCTTAGAGTACATCGCGCTTCGCTATGCCAATGTGTATGGCCCCCGCCAGACTCCCAAGAGCGAAGCGAATGTCATAAGCACGTTTTCAAGACAATTTCTTCAGGGCGAGCCGGTCACGATCTTCGGCGACGGCTCTCAGACGCGCGACTTCGTCTTCGTGAGGGATGTCGTCACGGCGAATCTTTTGGCCACCGAACAGATCAACGAGATCAATCGCGCCCCGGCACGCTCTATAGACGATCTCGCTTGTAACGTTGGGACAGGGCGCGCGACGAGCGTCAACGAATTACGGAAGAGATTCTCACGAGTGCTCGGCAGAGAGTGTGATGCTCGCTACGCCCCGCCGCGCCCAGGGGAGTTGCAACGCAACGCTCTGGATATTTCTAAGGCGCAGCGCTTGCTGTCTTTTGCACCGAAAGTTTCTCTGGACGAGGGCCTGCGCGAAACAGTGCGCTGGGTGAAGTCGGCAGCCTCCCTGTAACAGAGTATAGAGAGTATATTGACGGAAACAGATATTTTGATCTGTCAGTGTAAGGCCGGTTACTGACACAACCACAAACGCTTGTTATAGTGCAGTGTAATCACCTCCTTGGGCTTGGCTGAGGAGCCCCTGTACAGTCGGGGTTTTGCCCGTCTGTCGTAGGAGGCTGATGGGATTTCTCTGATAGGTGCGGGGCGCAGCCAAGCAGTCGCAAACCCTCTCACCTCCTATGGGCGGCCAGGAGGCCGCCTTTTCTCTTAACTCCAGAGGCGGCCGTCGCGACAGATGATCCCCAGTGCCTCAAGATACGAAAGGCAGCGCTCGCGCCGACGCAACCAGCGTAGGTGCCCTTCACGGGCGTCGAGTTCGTTTTTGTAAGCTTCGAGTTCGACTGCACCAAAGCCTGTGCCACGTTGAAGGACGTAGCAGTAGGATTTATAGGCATCTGGGCAACCGGTGGTGCGGACCTCGATCTCTTTGCCGTCGCGCTCGTCAATCTTGCCGCGCAGCAGGAGTTGGGATGTGGCCGGGGAAGGGAGGTCACCGATCGACGGACGAAGCATAAGCAACAAGCTCCTTCGAACAGATAGTTTAGCGCACCATCAAGCAGAACGCAAGTTTCAAATTTCAGACGAAACTGTGCAAGCTGGCCACAAAGTAATTGATCCCGATCCAGGCATACAGCACGGCGAGATATCCGAAGACTGACAGCCAAGCCACCAAGCCACCGCGCCAGCCAGGATCACGCGCCCCCCAGGTCAGTCGGGCATGTAGATAGACAGCATAGACCAACGCCGTGACGAGCATCGCTGTCTCCTTGGGGTCCCAGCCCCAGTAGCGACTCCAAGCCTGCTCGGCCCAGATGCCTCCAAAGACCAATCCCCCAATCGCATAGAAAGGGAACCCAATGGCGATAGAACGATAGATCATCTCTTCGATGCTCTCCAAGCCCTCCCCCGTAATAATGGGCTGACTCTCTCTGTGCACCCAAAGCAACAGCCAGCCGAAGCCCGTACAGAGCGTTATGAAGAGTGCTGCCGCGGCAAGCATCTTGGGCGGTTGCAACGTAGCAAACAGCGGGATCACGAGAAAGATAGTCACAGCAATGACCGTCAGTAATGCCCCGAACAAGAGAAACATAGTTTTCTCATAGCGGCGCCACAGATAGACGAGCGTCGCGCCAAAGCCGCTAGTGAAGAACGCGATCCCAGTGATCATAAAGAGCACGTGCGTTGTCAGCCAGTAGCTTTGTAAGCTCGCGGGCACACCCGTGGGAGCGCTCGGCGCAAAACTCGGCGATGCGGCTATGGCCAGCATCACAAACGCCGCCCCGGTGACGAAGACACCCACTTGCTTGATCCCAAACTTTCGCTCCATCAAGAGATACACGGCGGGGATCAACCACGAGAAAAAAGTCAAGGTCTCATAGGTCGTCGAAAGAGGCAGGAAGAACATCTTGACCCATTGGGACGCATTGCCCAGTTCGATGGCGCGGGCGATCACACCGGCACTGGAGATCAAGAGACTGACTATCAGGGCGCGAGTCGCCCAGATTCCCCACTGAATATTCGATACCCCCCACGACGTGCTCGGCGCGACGATGCCCAGCGTCTCTGGGCGCGTCCGCTGGTTGGTCGTCCCCAGCACGACGTGGAGCAGATACAGCACAAACGTGACAAAGTAGCTCACCGTGCTGAAATAAAAGAACAAAACGCTTGTGTACCTCACGGAATCCTCCTTGAGAATCAAGTGATAAGCACCGGCTCAGGATGTGCCACGACCCCAAGCCGCTCGATCTCCTCCGTCAGACGACGAAACTCCTGGGTGAACGATCTTAAATTGTTGCGCACCATTCCGGCGATGACGATCTCGCTCTCAAAGATATGGACCCAGATCTGTTTGTGCTTGAAGTACATGTGCACGAACAATCCCACAATGGCAAAGAGAAAGCCCCAATAGACCACCGGCCGTCCCGGGTCTTTGGTGATCTGCAAGCCTGTGAATTCCGGGGCAGTCATACCCACGAGCCTGATTCTGTAGGGTGTTTCTCCGCTGATGCGGCTCATGGTCGTCTCCCAAAACTGTTGCATCTCCGGGCGGGAGAAGGCCCAGGTGCGCATGAGGCGAAGCCCGTGGGCGTCATAGATTTCCACGAAGGCCGCAGGGTTCTCCAAACGTTGTGTCCGGCTATACGCGACCAGATTCTCCGTGAGCGCAAAATCAGGGAGAAATGCTCCAACCTTGACAAAGAGCTGTTCTTCGGGGATTTCAAAGCCGTCGTTGACGGTGCTCACAAACTCGCCCAGCTCGGTGCCGTCGGCGCGAGAGAGCTGGAGCGTGACGCGGGCCGCCCCCTGCCAGTCAGTTCCAAAGGCCGACTGATAAATATTATACCCTTTGTAGCGCAAGGGGGCGTTCACTTCGATCGTGCGGGTAAAGACTTCGCGGTCGCCCTCTAGCACCGTGAGTTCGCTGTGCCAGTCCATGACGCGCTCAGAGTTTTGATAGTTTTCGCTCCAGAACCTATTGACGCGCACGACGAAATCTGCCCCAGGCAGGGTGAGAATGCTGCCCTGATGGGCAATCTCGAACGTACGATACCCAAAGAGCATGGTGAGCAGGCCGCCGAAGATCACTATGAGCAAACTGCTATGGAAGAGATCAATGCCGAAGCGTTCCCAGCGCCATTTCTCCGCGAGAATCTCTCCGGCACTCTCGCGCACGCGATAGCCGTGGCGTCGCAGCACCTCGCGGATCTTTTGCGCCGCCTCAGGGAGGACAAAGCCGGAGATCGCCCAAGAGTGCTCAAAGCGCCGCAGGCCCTCCGGGGGAATAGAGCTCATGGGAAGCTTCCAATAGCGCCAGGATGCAATCAGTCTCTTATAAGTGCACGCAGAGAGATTGAGCGTGAACAGCGCCATGAGAAAGAGAAAGTACCACGACCCAAAGATATTCGTAAGCTGGAGCTTCTTGAGTGTATTATAGCCTGCGACGCCGTAGCGAGCGATGTAATCTACTTCGCGGGTGAACGTCTCCTGAGGGATGAGCGTGCCCACAATAGAAAGCAACGCAATGAGTGAGATCAAGACAATCGCTACAGTGATAGACGTGAAGAATTTGTACAGATCACTGCCCACTTCACGCAAGAACGCTATCATGTGTCTAATGGCTTTCTGGAGCTGGATCGAGAGCGCGAGTCGTCTTCTGGAAGGCCGCAACCATATCGGCCACGCTCATCGCGCCGAGCCACTTGCCTCGGATAATGCCATCTTCATCAATGAAAAAGCTCGTAGGCAGCCCCGTCAGTTCGTAGCGCACAAAGACTTTGCCGTTGGTGTCAAGCAGATTCGTGTACGTGACTCCGTACTGGTCGAGAAACGCTTGCACCGTCGCCTGTTGGTCGTTCGAATTGATGCCGATGACGTGAATTTTTTCACTGTATTGACGTGCGAACTCTTGGAGGTCAGGCATCTCCTTGCGGCAGGGCGGGCACCAGCTGGCCCAAAAATTTAGGAGCACGGGCTTGCCGCGCAGGTCACTCAATTGGACCTTCTGTCCGTTGAGGTCTTCAAGCTCAAAATCGGGAGCGCGAAAGCCCAGCTCTGGCCTCTCTTCGTCGAAGTGAAGCTCAGCGTTCTTGTCAATAAAAACCCCTCGCTTGAATTTCAGGACGAACTCGTTGCTCTGATCTTCGCGGCGCAAAGCGCCGGGGCTCTGCGGGCCGGGGCTATAGAAAAAGTACGAATACGTGATAATGCCAGTCCACGCCAACCCCACGAGAACGATCAAGCCGAGCAATAGCTTTTTCAGCATCTTTCTTTTGCTCCTGTGAGGGAAATTATATAGAGAAAGCGCCGGTGTTCTCAACCGACAGTTTGAAAATCACTCCGGGCTCCAGTAAACTTGAGTACTACCATGAGCATATTCACGAAGGCTTCCCGTTCTCCCTCGCAAGATGCGAGCTCGGTGTTGCCAAGATTCGTAGGGAGGCACGGAAGAGTTTGATCACGCACAGAACGTTGGTTATCATCGGTCTGATAGTATTGGGAGCTGTCAGCACAGTAAATTCCCAGCAGTCGGACTTGCGCACGACCATCCAAACGCGCCTGCTGGGCGAGCAAAGCCCCCGTGAACTTGAAGTCAAAACGGGCCTGGTGAGCTATCTCTTCTCAGAAACCGGCGGGACGCTCAACAGCGTCTATTTATATTTCGCGGCCCCCTGGGGGGCTCCTCCGACAGAAGTTCTGCCCGATGTCACCGTGAACCCAAAGGATCTCTCTAGATTGTATGCAGCGGAGACGACCTTCCCCTTCGTTTTGACGCTGGGCCCGATCGCTCCGGACGCGATCTATCAGACAGCAATCCTTCCCAGTGAAAACCCCACAGTCAAGCGAGTCGCCTTCGCCCATCAAAACGAAGATCTAAAAATTCAAAAGACCTTCACAGTCAGTAACGACCCATATTACACGGTGGGCTTTGAATTGCGCATAGAGAATCTCTCGGAGACAGCAACACTCTCGCTTCCGGAAGGGTTTCGGTTTACTGTAGGGGCCGGCGGGGCACAAGCAACAGCCCGCTTTCTGTTCGACGGCTTGCGAGCGCCCGAAGTCTTGCAGAACTATGAGCACTTCGACGGTTTAGGGTTTGTCGGGAATGGTCTTCTATTATGGCTCATCAACGACGCTGCCCAGAAAGAGATTCGCCCCTGGGTGAGCACGGACGCCAAGGGCCGCCAAGTTCTAGGAGTGCGTTCTGACGGACTGACGCTGGCACCCCATGAGAGCCGTGTGTATCGTTTCTCGCTCTATGCTGGGCGGCTCAATTTACTCCTGCTCGAACGGGCCGGCTTGCAGAACGTCACTGACCACGGCCTGTGGAGCCAAGCCCTCACCTTGGTGACGAAGTTTCTCAATCTACTCTATGAGTACACAGGGAATTACGGCTGGGCACTCATCTTGCTGACGTTGGCTATTCGCCTCCTGATGTACCCTCTGACGCGCGCCCAATTTCACTCCATGGCCAAAATGAAAGAAGTCCAGCCGAAGATCGAAAGGCTGCAAACGCGCTATCCGTCGCTGACCCAATTACGTGCGCTCTATCCCAAAATGTCCGAAGACGAACTGAAGCGCCGCGCCCGCGAGAACCGCGAAGAATTGACCAAAAAACAGATGGAGCTCTTTCGCAAAGCAGGGGTCAACCCCCTGGGAGGGTGTCTGCCGGCTCTGTTACAGATTCCCATTTTTATTCTGCTCTGGCGGGTTGTGCTCTATAGCGCCGATGCCATCCATCTGAGCCCCGGCTTTCTCTGGATGACCGATCTCAGTCAACACGATTCGCTGTATATTATCGTCGCCCTCACAGTGCTGGCGCAGATCGCTCAAGGCAGACTGACCCCTACGCCGGCCAGCGGCCAAAACCAAGTGATGACCTGGCTCTTCCCCGTCGTTTTTGGCTTCTTACTGAAGGACCTGTCGGCAGGGCTCTGGCTGCATTATTTTGTCTCGACGCTCGTCCAAGTTGGGCAACAGACGATGGTGATGTGGGAGCTGCGCCGTCGTCCCAAGCCCGTTGACCCCGAAAGAGAAGAAGAAAAAGAAGAAGCCCCTGTATCAGTTGAGGCTGCCAGCGATGGATCCCAAAGTCATTCAGGCCATTGAAGCCTTTCTCCAAGGGCTCTTTCATATCGCTGGTGAGACGGCCCACCTTCGGTTTACGGAGAACGAAGAGGGGCTCTTGGTTGATCTTCAAGGCGCCCATGTCTTTGTCGGGCAAAATCAGCGGGTGTTGCGTTCGCTCGCGCATCTCATCGAGATTCACGTCAAGCGAACACTCAAGCGCGATATCAACGTGCAAATAGATGCCGATGGATATCGCGACCGCCGCAAAGCCGAACTGCGCGAGATGGCCTTTCAACTTGCTGAAGAAGCCCTGCGCGAGCGCAAGAGAATCGAGCTCGAGCCGATGGAGCCCTATGAGCGCAAGGCGATTCACGAAGCATTGGGGCAATTCGCTCGCGTGCGCACTCACAGCGAAGGCCACGGTGACGCTCGGCGGGTCGTCATCGAGCCCGTGTAAGGTCCGCACCTCTGTCATCACCTTTCCGTGAGACAAACATCCCACAACGTCTCTTCCTATAGTCCTTCCGAGTTGTGGGGACTCCTTTTAGACTAGGGGAGCAAAGGGGGTATTCCGTCGGTACATGGCAACGACCGATAGATCGTTGCGGAACGCTTTGGCGTGGCATCTCTTTTACAAGAGTGGTCGCATCAAATCGTTTTGTCAGAGAGGGGTGTTTTATCTCATCACGCTTATCCCCCTCTCTCTCTTTTTTCTTTGGCATGTCCATGATCTGCGCCTCTGGGGATTGATTTGCGGGGCAGCACTGCTCGTCACTACGGCATCGCTGTCTCCTCAGAAGCACCCGTGGATCAATTTTGCCAGTGTGATCGTGGCGGGGGTGTGGGCCTACACTCTTGGTTATCGCATTGATTTTGTCACCCATCCCCAAGGAGGTTTCTTCTATCCTCAGGAGTGGAGCGGGCTCTTCACGATCGGCTGGATCGTCGCGGTGAGCCAAGGGGTCTTTCTCGTCGGACAACTCGACTCCACCGGGAGGTTGCTAACGAAGATATTCGTCGTCGCCGGCAGTGCTTTGCTGCTGATCAGCCTCTGGCAGGGCCAGTTCTTTAGTGTCATGCTGTTGCTCACTCTGCTAGGGGCTGTCATCGGGCTGCGTGTCCGAGCGGTGCTGGTTGGGCGGTGGAGCCGAGCCATCGGCTACGGTCTGGCGCTCGCGGCCATTAGTGGCCTTGTGAAGACAACGGCCTCGGTAGCTCTTCTGGCACCACTCATTGTTCTAGGGTTGCCCTTCACGAGCACGCTCTCTATTGTGTATAGCCAAAGACTTCATCTCGCCTGGCTGGACGGCCTACAGATCGGGCGCTCCACAGCGCTCTTTTGTATGTATGCGTTCTCTTCCTACGTGAGCGTCCTAGCGTTTCTGGCGACGCGGCTGCCGTGGGGACTTTGGATTGGGGTGTTCGCGGTCACAGCAAGCGGGGTCGGCTTGATAGTGTGGGCGGCCTTGCGTTTGAGACGGGTCGTCGCTGGGCCAAAAAGGATAGTTCTCTTGGGGACACCGCTTGATCGAGTGTCGCTCGACGAAGCCGTTGAACAGATAGAAGATTTCATAGTGTCTAATCAAAGAGCACTGGTCTGCACGCCAGACACGACGGCCCTTCTCCGTGCGCAGCGGGATCAGCAACTGAGAGAAGCATACGCGCGAGCGAACTTGGTGACTCCCGACGGCACCGGCCTCGTTTGGGCCGCGCGTCTGTTGGGAGCGCCTTTGCGCGAACGTGTCTCTGGAATTGATCTCCTAGAAAGGCTCTTCTCACAAGGAAGAGAGCTGAAAGTCTTTCTTTTAGGTGCGGCGCCTGGCGTAGCTGAGCGAGCCGCTCAACGGTTGACTGAAAAATATCCGAATCTCCAGATCGTCGGGACACAGCACGGGTATTTCCACTCGGACGAGAACGAGCAGGTTCTCAAAGCCATTCGTCAAGTCCAACCCGATATGTTACTCATTGGCTTGGGGGTGCCCCGGCAAGAGTTTTGGATGCTGGAGAACCATCAGAAACTTGATGTGTCAGTAATGATAGGCGTCGGTGGGTGCTTCGATGTGTGGGCTGGGCGCTTGAGGCGCGCCCCTCAGCGATGGCAACAACTGGGGCTCGAATGGTTCTATCGGCTTCTCCAAGAACCACGCCGCTTTGGTCGTACCAGCGCCATCTTGCTCTTTATCGTTCAGGTCTATCTGTTGAAAGCTGCCCGGATAGCTTTGGATTAAATCAAGGGCTCTAGCATATCTTCGATCTCTAGCTGCACTTGGGGGCGTCCCGTCCAGGTATCGCAGCCGAGCTTGAATGCCAACCCTACCGTGCCCGCACGCCCGACATTGTACGCAAACTCCCCCAACGAAAACCCAATGGCCGAAAATTCTCTTCCCCCAGATTCTACTCTGAGCTTCAGATGGCGACTCCCGTTGCCCACCGTGCGCAGTTCCACAATCCGGGCAGAGCGCAGGAGAAAGCGCGGCGTGGGATGCCCCATGCCAAAGGGCGCTAAGCGTAAGAGATCGGCGTGCGTTGCCAGTGTGATCTCTTCCGGGGCGAGCTCCGTTTCGAGTTCGTACAGGGGGCCTTCCAGATCGCGCAGCACCTCGCGAGCGTAGGCGCACAGGCGCTCTCTCAAGAGAGGGAGCTTCTCGTTGCGAATCGAAAACCCCGCGGCCATAGAGTGTCCGCCATAGCGTTCAAAGAGCTCGCTGTGTTTTTCGAGAGCTTCCATGATGTCAAACCCCGGAATGCTGCGACATGAGGCGCGACTGACTTCGTCCCCCACGGCCAAGAGAATCGTCGGGCGATAATACTTTTCGGCCAAATCCGAGGCGACCAGCCCAATAAGGCCGGGGTTCCAGTACTGTCCAGCCAAAAAGATAAGCCTTTCGTTCTGCCAGTCCGGCTGTTGATGGAGCATCTCTTCGGCTTGGTAGAGTAAGTCATCTTGAGCGATCTGGCGATCTTGGTTATACGCCAGCAATTTGGCTGCGAGCTGCTCGGCTCTTTCAGGGAGTGCTGTCACTAAGAGCATAAACGCATCGCGGGGGTCGCCGACACGATTAGCCGCGTTGAGCTTGGGGACAATAATATAGCCCACTTCGCCGGTCGTCAGCCGTTGCGGATCGAGCGAGAGCTTTTCTATTAAGATGCGCAGCCCAAGACACCCTTGGCCCTGACTGATGCGCCGCAGCCCTTGCGCGACAAGACGCTGATTTTCAGCGCATCCGTTGCGCACCAGCGGCACCAAATCCCCCACCGTGCCGAGCATGGCCAAGTCTAAAAATTCTTCACACGCTTGCGGGGGCAACCCACGCTGCTCATAGAGCGCACGCACTACCTGAAAGACCACCCCAACGGCAGCTAAATCTTTATTAGGATAGGCGCATCCCGGCTGTTTCGGATTGATAATAGCGTGCGCTGGAGGGAGGTGCGGTGGCGGATGGTGATGGTCGCTGATAATCACGTCAATGCCGTGCTCTTGAAGGCCCTGCACAAACTCAACTTCGGAGATGCCACAATCAGAGGTCACTAAAAGCGAGAATCCTTCGTGTTTGAGGCGCTCGATAACGGCAGGGCTGAGGCCATGCCCTCGTTCTCGATTGGAGAGATCCACTTTAGTGCCCTGGGCTCCCAGCCGGCGCAATGCTTTATAAAGCAGCGCCGTGCTCGTGATGCCATCAACATCAAAATCCCCTTGGATAAAGATTTTCTCGTTCCTGTGCAGGGCTTGATCAATCCGGTGAACGGCCTCTTTGACTCCCAGCAGTTCCCAGGGCGAACTCAATTGCTCTATATTGTGCTGGAGGAGCTCTTGCGGGTTGTCAGGAGCGCGCACGGCCAATACACGCGCTAAGGGAGCAGAACACCCGAACTCACGGGCGATCTGAGCTGCCCGTTCGGCAGAAAAATCTCGGAGACGCCAGCGGCGCTTGTGCAGCAGCGACCGCGCGATGACACTCTGAGCCATGGAGCCTTAAGCACGTACAACTAGCTTCATGAAGCGCGATTTCAGGCGTGCGGCCTTGTTCTTGTGGATCGTGCCGCGTGCCGCTGCTTTGTCGGCGGCTTTGGCCAGCTGGGGCAAGAGCGCCTTGGCTTCTTCTCGCTGGCCCGCGCTGAGATGCTTGCGAATTTGCCGCATGACCTGACGAATGCCCTCTTTGCGTGTGAGATGGCGTAGGCGCTGCTTCTCGCTCTTTCGTAAGGCCTTTTCAGCTGCTCGTACGTTGGGAATACTAGATCACCTCAATATATCTTTAAGTCGGTTCTGTAACGCCGTGAAAGCACATCCTGAGAAAGCCGAAATATCTTATCAGATCAGGGCTAGCCCGTCAAGGGACATCGAGCACCTTGCCGGGCGCTCTTTTCTCTGATAGCCTTGGGCGATATGGGGTGTCCTGTCGAGGATGTCGTAGCTTGTATTGACGTCCAGGAGATCATTCGCGAGAACGCACGCTTGCTACGCGAACATCGAGATATTCCGCGGCGCTTTCCCCATCTCAAAGAGCTGTATGGCGCGACGGAGCTCATCTGTACCTTCTCGCACCTGACTCCAAATCTTCCCTTCGATGAGGTCTTTGGGAATTATGTTCTGCCTAAAATCGTAGACCAAGCCGGGCTGCGGCGCGACCAAGTCATCAATTGCGCCTATGATAACTATATTCCCAGAACGGACACCCCGAAGGCCTATACAGTGCAGTTTGGCATTGTAAACCCCAAAGTTATGCAGCCGGATATCATTCCCAGCTTGCAAGATGGTCTTTTCTATGATCACGCCGCATTTTTGAAAGATGGGCAAAACCGGGTCAAGAGCGCTCCCGAAGAGAATCGCGAGGCGTTTCGGGCGCGGTTCGACCAGTTGGATGCGATCTTGCAAAAGCACTCGGGCCCTGGGAAAGTGAGCGAACGGCTCCTGCGGGTTCGTCAGGAGTGTCTGGGCTTACTGGGCATAGAGGTCATTCCTGAAGTAGCCTACTCACGGGTTTTACAGAGAAAGACCGCAGACGTCCTGGAGGCACTGTACCGTGAGGGCTTTCCCTTTTGGGAGATGCCGGTGCCTGAAGAGAAATATATCAAAGATACTTTTATGATTGAGGGTATTGACGCCCAGAAGAGGCGTCGCCATGTGCGCTTTGAAAACGCTCACTTTGTCTTTCAGTTCTCTGAAAACCAAGAGAAGCACATCCCCGCCGCAGGGATTTTTGAAGCCATGAGGCGCTTTGAAGTGATCCCCACCATGCCCCTGGTCATTCTCACGACCACGACGGCCCCGCAGATCCCGCATCTGGGAGGAGGAGTCTGGAAGAGCTACGCTCCCAAGCACGTGGATGCCCAAGCCGAATGGCTCGATATCTTAGAACGAAGCGCCACGCTCATCTTGAGCACGGGCGGGCATATTTTACTCAAGACTTTCAGGCGCAACGAAGAGTTTATTGCTTTCCCCACGATCTATCTGACCTACGGGCCAGAGTGCATCCGTGAGGCGCTGGAAAAGGGGCTCGTGAGACGGCTCGAATTCAAACGGCGCGTGTTGTGACGCCGACTATCTGAACGAAAGAGGTCTTTATGCCCTATATCACGCAGCAAGATCGCCGTCCCCTCGATCCACTCATTGACCGGTTAGCTGAGCAAATCGTCGCTCAAGCCAAGGCCCAAAACTACGAGGCCGCGTTCGCCGGGCTGCTCAATTACACGTGCACCCGGCTGGCGCTCGCAGTGATCAAGCTGCAGTTCGGCACGCTGCGCTATTGGCTCATCGCAACCGTCACGGGTGTCTTCAAAGACATCGCCGACGAGTTCTACCGTCGGTTGGGCGCTCCCTATGAAGACAGGCAGATCGAGAAAAACGGCGATGTAGATCTGTACGAGGAGTTCAGCCGCGATCTCAAGAGATAGAGGGCGGCGGGAGCGGCTTGATCTGTTCCGGCTTTGGGCGGAAGGAGGCGACGTTCTTCACCGGCCGCGGCCGGAAGCCGTAATTGCCCAATCTGTCAGCGTAGTTCATTAAGATCGTCATTAAATCTTTGCCCAAAACCAAGCCGAGCGCACCGCGAGCAGCTGCCCGCTCTGAAAATTCCTCGCACGAATCTTTCAGCACATGCGCTCCCCAAATGGTGATCGGGACAGGTTCGCCCGCGTGCATCGCTTTCCCCACCCCCACCGTGCTCGGCGTCGCGTGATCGGCCGTCACGCAGACGACCCAGTCTTCTTGCTGAAGATCGGCGAGCAGAATTTCCAATTCAGCGTCGAGCTGCTCCACCACAGCGATCTTCGCCTGCGGGTCTTTTTTGTGCGAGATGAGATCGGGACGCGGGTCGTGCACGTGCACGAAATCGTACTGTTCAAGGCGTTCGAGCACGAGCGACAGGCTAGCCTCCAAGGGATGTCGAGAGGTTTCGTACAGGGGACCAGTGTGGACAGTTTCTAACCCCAGATAGCTCGCCAGCCCATTCAGAAATTCTTTCGGTGAGAGCGACAACCCACGCATCCCGTACTTTTCCGCAAAAGGCATCAGAAAACTATGGCGTCCAGGCCATTTGGTCAACAGAATATTAATTTTGCTACTGAGCTTGGAAAGCACAGTATATGTCCAGCGTAGATACTCGTTCAGTGCTTCAGCAGTCTTGGCTGCTTCTGGTGAGTCATTGAGGGGTTGGATGGCCACCACAGGCAATTGTGAGTAAAACGGGTCGGAGTCGGTGATCTGATCGGAAGCCGGCCCGCGAATTTTCAAAATCCCGAAGTGCTTCTTCGTGTAGACGACGTTGAACTCGAACTCTTCGGTGCGATAGTGCGAAACGGCTTCTACCAACCTTTGGCCTTCGTCGGGAGTCAGCCCAAGCTCACGCCGATTGATAATTTTGAGGGCATTGCTCTCGGCTGCGACCAGCGCGAAGCTTGTCGAGCAGATCACTTCATCGGGGCTGAATGAGACGCCATAGCCAGTTGCTTCAAAGACCGACCGTCCTGGGCGCTCTTGGGGAAGGTAGCCAAAGAGCAAATAGTGCGCGACGTCGGTGGGCATGGGCACGCCGGGGCTCAGGGGGTGCATGAGCCCGTTGATCCCCTCTCGGGCTAATCTATCTAAATGGGGCGTTCGCGCAACTTCGAGAGGAGTGCAGCCCTGCAAATCCTTCGAGGGTCGGTCGGCGATGCCGTCCAGCGTGATGAAAAGAATCTTCTTGCCCCAACTCATAGCCGTTCTAAGATCTTCACCGCCTCGGCTTCGTAGTTGACGCTCTTACCGCGCACGATCTTCTCCAGACAGATTTGCGCCAAAGGCAACGCATAGCCATCCAAAAATCTCGCAGATTGCTCGTCGCTGAAGCGCCGACCGGGGCCGAAGTCTACAGAACCGTCCGGGTTTTTGTAATTGCCCGACAGCATACAGTGTAGCTGTCTGTGCCCGGCGGGCCAGGGCTCGCCCAAGAGCCTTTCGATCTCAGCCCCCGCTTGAACTTTTCTCAACGGCTGATAGAGCTCGATCTCGAAGTGCGCCGTCAGCTGTGCGTAGCGATCTAAGACTAAAGGGGTTTGGTTGAGCTTGATCGCGCCGTTGTGGGACTCACGCTCGCCGGAGATTATCAGTTTACAGTTCAGATGCTTTGCCAAGGGCACTCTGACGGCGTGAATATATAAGTGACACGCCACGTAGGGGGTGTAAAAGCCAAATCTTTCGGTCAACAGATCGGCGAAGCGCACGGTGAGCGCTTGCCAAAATTTCGGTGAGCCGATGATGGCCAAATCACACACCCTCTTCTTGCCGATCTTCTGTGCCAAAAGATCAATCGCGAGCTCGACGGATTCTAAACTGCCGTATTGTGCGCCGTTATAAGCGAGCGTTGGCAGAAAAGCGTCAATCGGTCTCTCTTGAGCGGCTTTGATCGCTGCAGCGATGGAGTCGCGCCCGGCGATCTCGACGATGGCCAGATTTTGGGCCGACGCGAGTTTTGAGTTTGTCTCTGAAGAGAGGGATGGGAGAAAGCATTCGGGTTGCTCGGCGAGCAGTCGAAAGTCTGAATCTGCAAGAAATCTCATGGCGCCGCGAGCCCCATTATATAAACCCAGCTTCTTATGGGCAAACTCCCGATGAAGCTCAGGTTTTTAGCTGACCCAGCTCATTGACTGCCATGGTGCTCATCTATGATACTAATAAGCAAGAGAGCGTTTCAGCGTTAAGGAGGGCGAGCGTGAAGCTGTGGTAGCGGCGCCAAAAGAAAATGCGAAGCGTCGTCGTCAGCACGTGTGAGTTTGAAACAACCCCGAAAAGATCTCAGCAGTGAGTTGGGCTCCATCCGAAGCCATCGTCAATCTGGCCCGCCAGATTGCCGCGAACAAAGCCTCGACCCTCCTGTCACACGGTATGGGGCCCAACCATTTCTTTTTCTTCCATAGATTGAGCCCAACTGCCGTCTCATTGATTGTACAAGAAACCTGACGATCATCAACTTTTGCTCTGATTTTGCTCATTGACGGAGACGTTCCAGATAGTCCATACTAACGCTATAAAACGACGAGCCCCCAAGGAGGGCGAGCATGAAGGTCTCGCGGCGACGCTTTCTGAAGGCCACTGCAACGATCACCGGGGTTGCCCTGGCTGCTGACGCCCTGGGCCTGCAAGGGTTCAAGTTTGTTCCTGATATTCAAAACCCCTTACAGTTCTATCCCAATCGCGACTGGGAGAAGATTTACAGAGACCAATTTCGCTATGACAGCTCTTTTACTTTTCTGTGCGCCCCCAATGACACCCATAACTGTCTCTTGCGAGCGTATGTGCGCAATGGGGTTGTCGTGCGCATCGGACCGACGTACGGCTACAACAACGCACGCGATCTCTATGGGAATCAGAGCTCAGCGCGCTGGGAGCCGCGCTGCTGTCAAAAAGGGCTCTCTCTCGGACGACGCTTCTATGGAGACCGCCGCGTGAAGGGTGTCTGGGTCCGCAAAGGGTTTTCAGATTGGATCAAGGCCGGCTTCCCTCGCGACCCCCGCACGGGCTCACCCCCGCTAGAGTACTTCAATCGCGGCCAAGATACTTGGCTGAAGCTCCCATTTGACGAAGCTTATGGGCTGGTCGCACAAGCCTTGCTGAATATCGCGAAAACGTATTCCGGCCCCGAAGGCGCGCAACTCCTACACGCACAAAACTACGACCCGGCCATGATCGAAGCGACACGTGAAGCCGGAACCCGGACAGTAAAAGTGCGCGGCGGGATGCCCTTCTTGGGCGCAACGCGCATCTACGGGCTGCCGAGATTCGCCAATATGCTCGCGTTGCTCGACACTCACGTTCGTAATGTCAGCTCTGATCAAGCCTTAGGTGGCCGCGTCTGGGACAGCTATAGCTGGCACACCGACCTGCCCCCAGGACACCCCATGGTGACGGGACAGCAGACCGTCGACTTCGATCTCTTCACGGCTGAGAACGCCACACTCATAACACTATGGGGCATGAACTGGATCTGTACAAAGATGCCCGATGCCCACTGGCTGACCGAAGCCCGCCAGCGCGGTGCCAAAATTATTACGATTGCCACCGAGTACCAAGCGACTTCCAATAAAGCCGACGAAGTCATTATCATCCGTCCGGGGACCGATGCCGCCCTGGCTCTGGGCGTCGCTTCGGTTATCATCAACGAAAGACTCTATGACGAAGAATACGTCAAGACGTTCACAGACTTGCCAGTGCTGGTGCGCATGGACACGCTCAAGCTCCTGCGGGCTTCTGACATTATCAAAGACTACCAGCCCGCCGAGCTTTCCAACTACGCCAAGGTGCTCAAGCCCGATGAAAGACCCACCCCCACTGCCAATCAAGGTGTTCAGTACATCTCCGAGAAAGCTCGTGCCGAGTGGGGAGATTTTGTCGTGTGGGATACCAAGAAGAACGAGCCCGCGGTCGTCACCCGCGACCATGTCGGCAAATTCTTCACCGGAATTGACCCGGCGCTCACAGGCTCGTTCACCGTCAAGACGCTCGATGGCAAAGAGATCACCGTGCGACCGGTCTTCGATCTCATCACCGAGTATCTGAAGGAGTTCACCCCGCAAAAAGTCTCAGAGGTGAGTTGGGCTCCATCCGAAGCCATCGTCAATCTGGCCCGCCAGATTGCCGCGAACAAAGCCTCGACCCTCCTGTCACACGGCATGGGGCCCAACCATTTCTTCAACGCCGACTTAAAAGATCGCGCGCTCTTTTTAATTGCAGCGCTCACGAAAAATATTGGACACTTCGGCGGCAGCCCCGGCAGCTACGCTGGAAATTATAGAGTGGCGCTCTTTAACGGGCTGCCGCAATACGTCTCGGAAGACCCGTTCAATACCGAGCTTGACCCGACCAAGCCCGCCAAGACAAAATCGTACGCCAAGGCCGAGTCGGCCCATTACTATAACTATGGCGACCGGCCTTTGAGAGTGGGCAACAAGCTCTTCACCGGCAAGACCCATATTCCCACACCCACAAAGTTCATGTGGTTTGCCAACAGTAATTCTCTGTTGGGCAACTCCAAGTGGGGCTATGACGTCATTCACAATACGCTGCCCAAGATCGAAGCTATCATTGTCAACGAGTGGTGGTGGACGATGTCGTGTGAATACGCCGACGTCGTCTTCGGTGTGGATTCATGGGGTGAACTGAAACACCCCGACATCTGCGGCTCGGTGACCAATCCGTTCGTCCAGGTCTTCCCCCGTACACCCCTGCCCAGAATCTTCGATACCCGCAGCGACATCGAAACATATGCAGGGGTCGCCGAAAAACTCGCCGAGCTGACGGGCGATCAGCGATTCAGAGATTATTGGCACTTTGTGCGCGAGAATCGTGTGGACGTGTATCTTCAGAGAATCTGCGACGCGAGCAGCTCCTTACGGGGATATAAGTTCACAGAGTTAGAAGAGCAAGCGAAGAAAGGCACGCCCATGCTGAAGCTCTTGAGAACCTACCCGAAGATCGTCGGCTGGGAACAGACTCAAGAATCGAAACCATGGTACACCAAGACCGGACGATTAGAATTCTATCGCGAAGAGCACGAATTCATTGAGCACGGGGAGAATCTGCCGGTCTATCGTGAACCCGTAGATGCCACTCCCCACGAGCCCAACGTGATCGTAGGGCCGAAGCATTTAGAATCACTCAAGCCCACGCCACCGGAAAACTATGGGCTCAAGCGCGACGATCTGAGCACCGAGACGCGCCAAGTGCGCAACGTCATCAAGACTCCTGACGAAGTCGTTCAGTCACAGCACCCGCGCGTCAAGGACGGGCTCAAATTTATCTTCATCACGCCCAAGTACCGCCACGGGGCGCACACGACCCCGGTAGACTTGGACGTCTTAGCCGTCTATTTTGGCCCCTTCGGGGATATCTATAGAAGAGACAAGCGCACCCCCTGGGTCGGTGAAGTCTATGCTGATATCAATCCTCAAGACGCCAAGGAGCTTGGGATCGAGGACGGAGATTATATCTGGATCGACGCCGACCCCGAAGACCGGCCCTATCGCGGCGCCAAGCCCAATGACCCCGACTATAAGATCGCGCGCCTGATGGGAAGAGCACGCTATTATAACGGCACGCCGCGCGGCGTCGTGAGAATGTGGTTCAACATGTACCAAGCGACATACGGGACCGTGAAGGCCCACGAGACCCGGCCTGACAAGCTCGCCAAGAACCCCGAGACGAACTACCAAGCCATGTTCCGATACGGCGGACACCAGAGCTGCACCCGCGCTTGGTTGCGCCCTACTTTGATGACAGACTCTTTAGTCAGAAAAGACGTCTTTGGGCAGAGCATCGGCCAGGGCTTTGCCCCGGATATTCACTGCCCCGTGGGTGCTCCAAAAGAATCGTTTGTCAAGATCACCAAGGCCGAGCCGGGCGGAGCCGACGGCCTGTGGCGTCCGGCACAGCTCGGCTATCGCCCAATGTACGAAAGCGAAGAGATGAAAAAATACTTAGCCGGAGGCTTCATCGAGGTCGAGTAGGCAGAACGTATAAGCAGGAGGGAAATATGCCGAGCGTCACCAACTGGCAGATCAATCGTCAGATGGAGTACCCCTACGAAGAGTCCCGCCCCACAAGACAGTTTGCAGCTGTCTTCGATACGAATAAATGCATTGCGTGTCAAACGTGCACGATGGCGTGCAAGCACACCTGGACGAGCGGTCGTGGCCAAGAATATATGTTCTGGAACAACGTCGAGACCAAGCCCTATGGGTTCTATCCCTTGGGCTGGGATGTCAAAATCCTCTCGCTGCTGGGAGTGAACAGATGGGCCGGACAGACCTATCAGGGCAAGACGGTCTTCGAGGCTGCTCCGACCGGTCAGACCGTGCAGGGGTTTCTCCCCGATGACCTAGATTGGGCTCATCCCAATATTGGAGAGGACGAACCCGCCGGAAGAGTCGAGAAGGGCGACTACTTCACACTCCCGCACAAGATCTGGTGTTTCTATCTGCCACGGCTCTGTAATCACTGCACCTACCCGGCGTGCCTAGCGGCTTGTCCCAGAAAAGCCATCTACAAACGCGAAGAAGACGGGATCGTCTTAGTAGACCAATCGCGCTGTCGCGGGTATCGGGAGTGTATGCGCGCGTGCCCCTATAAGAAAGTGCTCTATAACGCCGTCACCCGTGTCAGTGAGAAGTGCATCGGGTGTTATCCGCTCGTCGAGCAGGGCTTCCAAACCCAGTGCGTCACGACGTGCATTGGGAAGATAAGACTGAACGGCTGGATCAGCCCGCCCGAGCAAGCCGACCCCGAAAAGCCCATAGATTTCTTGGTGCACCTTAAGAAGCTCGCCCTGCCCCTCTATCCCCAGACAGGGTTGGAGCCCAATATTTACTATATCCCGCCGGTGCACGTCCCCTTGGAGTATCTGAAACAGATGTTCGGCCCCAACGTCGAGAGCGCCATCAATCTCTATAAAAATCTCAAGAACGACGAGCAGCTGTTGGGATGCTTGACGCTCTTCGGTGCGACGCCGCGCTGGATCGAGAGATTTAAAGTCGCCGACGGCTATGCGTTCGGCTACGACGCCAAGGGCGCGCAGATCATTAAAGTTCCGCTCAAAGAGCCGACGTTCGTGCGCCCCTTTGAGGACCCTGAGCATCAAGCCGTCCGTCACAATACACCCTGAAGGAGAGAAGCCAGATGGTAAAAATGCGATCTCTGCGGTTCATAGCGTTGGTGATTTTGCTCGCGTTTTTAGGGAGCCTCATCGCACAAGCCCAAGCCCTGACCGCCAAGTTCGTCAACCAAGAGTTGACCCCTGATCCGACCGCTCAGATATGGGGCCAAGCCCAGCCCGTGACGATCGCTCTGAGCCCGCAGCAGATCGCGCCGCCCTTCGGCGGCGGAGCGATCAAAGAGCTACAGGTGCGCGCACTGCATAATGGCCGACTAATCGCCTTTCTCTTAGAGTGGGCCGACGCCACCCAAGATCAAGAGCTCGCTCAAACGGACAGATTCAGCGATGCTGTCGCCGTGCAGTTCCCCGTGGAGGCCACCCCCAGCCCATTTATGGGAGACTCCCGCAACGCTGTCAACATCTGGCAATGGCAGGCGGCGTGGCAGCGCGATATTGACGAGGGCGGCCTGGCCGACGTCGACAGAACCTATCCGCCCTATGCCTCGGAGGTGCCCTATGGGATCTACGTCGGCCGTGATGTGGGCAATTGGCGCTCCCAACGCGATCACAAGACACCTGTCGAAAACTTAATAGCTCAAGGCTTTGGCACGCTCACACACCAAGAGCTGCAGCATGTCCTGGGAAGAGGCGTATGGGAGAACGGGCGTTGGAAAGTCGCTTTCGTGCGGGCGCTGCACACCGGACTTGTCGGAGACGCCAGCTTCGAAGCTGGCCAGCAAAGCTCTCTCAATGTTGCTGTGTGGGACGGCTCCAGCGGGGAACGCGGCGCGAGGAAGTCCGTCTCGCTCACCTGGCACGAGCTGACGCTCGAAGCGCTTCCGGCGGGAGTCTCTTCGGTGCCCAAAGAAGCCGTGCGGGTGATTGGGGTGCCGGGGTGGGTGGCGGCTGTCATGGGAGTGCTGGGATTGCTCGTGGGCGGGATCATCGTGTGGATACTCTATCATCCGCGGCCCAAGGAGCCGGAGATCGGGTGAGAGCCGTGCAAGAGCGTTTCGAGATAGAGCGCAGTCGCACCTATGCGCAGCTTGCCCAGGGCTTTTGGAGGCCGAGGCGCTCCGACCTCCAACGCGAATACGACCGGCTCTTCACCCATCGCACGACGATACTCTGCCCCATCTATGAAGTCGAGTATGACAAGAATCGTGCCGTCGCTCAAGGGCCGATACTCGCAGATATCGCCGGGTTCTATCGGGCGTTCGGCTTAGAGATCGCCGTGAACGAGCGCCCAGACCATCTCGCTTTGGAGCTCGAGTTCATGAGCGTTTTGACCTATAAAGAAGCATTGGCTCTTGAGAATAAGCTGTTCGAGCAAGCCCAGATCTGCCGTGACGCGCAGAAGAAATTCTTAGAAGCCCATCTCGGTCGCTGGGGTGGGATTGTCGCCGATACATTGGCACGCGCAAGCCGGCTGGAGTTCTACAAGACGCTTGCGGCTGACATGAAAGAGTCCATTGAATCAGAGTGCGCCCTGCTTAGGGTGCAGCCCGAGATCATCACGGCATTGCCAGAAGAAGCAGACGCAACAGAAATTCGCTGCCCCGTACCGCACGCGTAGCCCATCACTTCTGACTAGTGCATGGGAGATATCCTCAAGATGCGCACAGATCATTTCCCCGGTGCGCCTGCGCGTATTCGGAGAGACGTAAAAGCCCTCTTCAATCTCTTGATTTTGAGAGGCCAACTGAGCGATATCAAACGCTGCCGGTTGGAGCGACGGCCTGTCACACTGTGCTCAAGGTCTGTCAAATAAAAAGCGGACAGAGCGCACCCATTCCCCAGACAAACGCCCGCTCGGATTTTCTCCCCAGACCTCGAATCGGGCGCGAAGGCTTCGTAGACTGTAATTACCATTACGCCCACTTGCCTTTGGCCCAAAGCTGTGCTATGCTCAAGCGAAGGGGAGGTGCGCGCAGTGGGTAATTTGAATCACTGTCTCAGGGGAAATAGTCCGCTATACTGAGACCAGAAGCTACGAAGGAGGCCGCGATGCGTGTCATTCGGCAATACGGGCTCTTGGTGCTGGCACTGATCGCTGTGACAGGATCAGGCCAAGAAACAGCCCTCGAACAGCAAACGCCATCTTTCTTCCTCGCGCGTCAAGGAGCGTTTTCCACACCGATCACCCCCTTAACTCAGGCGGGATCAGCTGTTGATTTTTATCGCTTCGCCAACGATCAGCCCAATACAGGCTTAGAAGTCGCCAACCAAGCACTGGTCTTTCTCTACCGCGACGCCAATACCCGCGCGCTGAGCTTGATTATTATCTTAAGTAAGCCGGGCAACGTCGGCGGCGGTGAGGCCACCCTGCGCTTCGATGGTCTCCCCTCGACAGCACAAATTACCTTGCGCGACGACGCCTCGGATACATACGAGTTCACGCCACCCGCGGCAACGATGACCTGGCGCTGGCTGGCCGAACGGGCTGACGGCGTGGTCATCAACGGCTTGCCCGATGAGTTCGAGATCGTCATAACCCCGACATTTATCCGAGGCATTGACGGCTGGCAAGTGCTCAGCGGCGATCCGATCTCCCCAGAAAGATTGCAGCTGCCCAGCCCCGTTGAGCCCTTAGTGCTAAGCGCCTTCCGCCGAGCGCCCCCGAAAGCTGAGTTTACGTTCTCCCCGTCAGTAGTCAGCGTCAACGTGCCGGTGACATTTGATGCCCGCGCTTCTCAAGTCGCCGACGGCAAGATCGTCAAGTACGAATGGGATTTTAATGCAGACAACATTTTCGAAATCTCTACGGATAGACCAACAGTGCAGCACACGTTCACCGAAATCGGTGAAGTGAAGGTCACCCTGCGCGTCACCGACGATAAGGGCGCCATCGCACAGATCACAAAGACGATCACCGTAGAGAAAGAAGTCGCCTTTGCTCAGCGTACGGTCAGTACAACGCACGCGGCTCCAGGGACGACATTCAGAGTGACGGTCACGATCACCGTCAGAACGTCCATGAGCGGCCTTGGCTTGGACGAAGACCTCCCGGCTAACTGGGAGGTCACCCCCATTGACAGCTCCGGCGCGACGTTCAAAGTCGCCCAAACCCAATGGATCTTCCCCACGATCGTGCGCAGCGGCGAGACCCGCCGCATCGTCTACGACGTGACCATCCCGAAGACCGATCAGTTGATCGGCGGGCCGCTACCCCAAGATTTCGACATCGTCGGGCGCGTCTCCAGCAGCGTGCCGGACATCAAAGAGATTCCCGTCTTGGGAGAGACCGACGAGCCGTTCTCGCGCATCTCTATCGTGACGTGCCTCCCCGCGATTGTGGCCATCGCACACCTAGACACGGCAACGGATACGGTTGACTTGCGCATGCCTGAAGAGATCACGTTTGATCAGATGCAGCGGGCGGTGGCGTTCTGGCAAGAAGACACCCCCGTGCCGGGGACGTGCGACGCCCCACTCGACCTGCAAGCGCTCAAACAATTAGTTGCCCATCAGTTGGCCAGCGTGCCGGTAGACCGGACCATCCCAGAAGAGACTTCGGTGGGCGGTGCGGCGATGCGCTCGATCCTGACGCCGTTTCCGTTCTTCCAAGTGTATCTGCGCACCCCAGGCGGGAATATCTTCCGGGTGAAGGTCGAAGTGCAGGCCGACAAAGATCTCTTTGGCTTGGCCCTGACGGAAAAATTGCCCGAACGCTGGGAAGTGAAGCCCCTAGAAGGCAGCAGCGCCGCCTTCAAGCAATCGGCGAACACGTGGATCTTCACAGAGAAGATCCCCGCCGGTTCTCACCGCAGCGTCATCTATGAAGTCGTCGTTCCCATGGACGAGATCATCAGTCAGTATACAATTGAGGGCTTGATCGAGTCGTTCTCCCCCGATTTTCAAGCTGAAGTGGGCAAAGAGCAAAGCGTGAACGTCGTGGAATGTCTCGATATCCCCGTAGCTATCTCGCATCTCAACGTCGAGCAGAATGCGATTGACGCCGCGCTGTCCAATAAGATCAGCTTTGCGCAGATCCAGACGGCCATCGCGCTCTGGTTAGAAGACGAAGAGGTTGTCGGCACCTGCGGGAAGACTATAGATTTTAGAATGTTGCAAATACTCATCTCGTACTGGCTCACGGACACACCCGTAGACCAGCCGTTGCCCGCGGCAACGCGCTAAGGCTGAAGCTTTCACCAGCCGCTCGGAGAGGAACGATATGACCAGATTGAAACGACTGAGCACCCTCACAGCGAGCTTGATCTGTCTGGGATTGCTGACAGCGCATTCTCAAGTAGTTTCACCTACCGTGCAGCTCACTGTGAACGTCTCTCCACCGGCAATCTTTGTCAACCAAGAGGGCACGATCACGTTGCGTCTCTCGTCCGGCCCCGCAGGTGAGCGCGCTCCGACAGATCTCTTTCTCGTGATTGATCGCTCCGCGACCGTCAATACCACAGAGATGCAAAAGATCGGCTCAGCCATTGTCGAAGCCCTCTCCCCGCAAGATCGTGTCGGCTTGGTCTCGTTCAGCACCGATGCCCGTGTGGACGTGCCCTTGACGTTCGATCACGAAGCCGTGAGAGCAGGGCTGAAACTGCTGCGCCCTTTAGGGAAAACAGCCGTCGGCGAAGGGGTAAGCAAAGCTCTCGACACCCTGATTTTGAATGGTCGTGAAGAAGCGTCCTGGGCTATGGTGCTGGTCAGCGATGGACGTTCCAACATCGGGCGCACGCCGCTCTCACAAGCCCAACGCGCTGCTGAGAGCGGTGTCGCGATTTTCACTGTGGCCACCGGGCGTAACCCGGATAAGACTCTTTTGCGCGAGCTGGCCCGGCTCACTCAAGGGCAGTTCTTTGAGAAATTCGATGACACCGTCTCTCAAGAGATCGCCAAAGCCTTGGGGAAGAAGATCGTAGCACGCCAGATCAAGATCACTCTCTCGTTGCCCGCTCTTCTTAACTATGGGGTTGCCACGTTCAATGCCCCCAACCGCGTGACGAAAAACCCCGATGGCTCGACAACTATCGTCTGGGAACTAGAGAGCCTGCTCGCCGGCGACGTCTGGGAGGCCAGCTTTACCGTCAGCGGCTCACAAACGGGAACAGCTTCACTGAAGCCTCTTTTCAGTTATCTGGACCCGCGCGGTCGGTTGGTCACGCCGGGGATCGCTCCGATCCCATTGGTCATGCGTGACCGCAACCGTCCGCCCACGGCCAATTTCGATATCTTGCCTGCCGATCCGGCGGCTAATACTCCCGTCACGTTTATAGATCGTTCGACCGACGACGTGGGGGTCGTTGCGTGGGAGTGGGACTTGGGTGATGGGACGCAGGCCTCTGAACAGAGCCCAGTCCATCGCTATAGTGCTGATGGGACTTACACCGTGACGCTCGCTGTCACCGACACGGACGGCGAGAAAGCGAGCGTGACCAAATCCGTCAGGGTCTTCACGCCGCGGGCAATTGCCACGCGGACCATTGATACCAACCTCCAAAACGATGAGACCATCGCCGGGGAGCGCGTCAAGGTGACGCTAACCATTCGGGCGACAGATCGTTTGAACGGCCTGGTCATCATGGAGCGTTTCCCCAAAACATTGGGGTTTAAGGCCATCACTACTGAGAGCGGTATCTCGCGCGACCCCAAAGATACAGGTGAAGCCCTGTGGGTCTTCTTAGAAGCCCTAGAGGCCGGCACCGTCCGCACCATCGAATACGAGCTGACCATCCCTGAAGATATGGGACCACAAGTGATCAAATTGAGCGGCAACATCAGTAGCGCCTCACCCAGCTTCGAGATGACGATCGCAGGGGAGACGGAGATCAAAGTCATTAACAATAAGCTGCCGCTGCCGGTAGTCTTTGCCCGTATGGATCTCAGCGATAAAGCCACCCCGAAAGTGAACCTGTGGCTCGATACGAACACGATCAGTTTTGATCAAATTCAGATCGCTGTCTCTTTCTTCTGGCTAGAAGACAAGCCGGTGAAAAATAAAAACGGAACAGAAGAAGGCAAGGTTGATTTCGGCAAAATTGATCTGAAAACCCTGCAGACACTAGTCGCCTATTGGTTAACGGGGGCGTCGGTCTTCGGACCGCTCCCCTAGCCCCCAGAGCCCCTCTCCCTTGGAACGGGGAAGGGGGGAGAGAGGGTGGTTGCAGGCGGCGAGGGTGTGCAGAAGGAGGCCTGTGCGATGAGAACCTTTGTAAGAGTTCTGTCACTTCTGGCAGCCGCGGTGGCGATTGCCCCAGCAGAAGCGCAAAGCAACGCCTCGCCCCGCGCCGATTTTCGGACGACCCCAACAACCCCCGATACGAATACCCCCGTGCTCTTCGACGCCTCAGGCTCCAAAGACCCCGACGGCTCTATCGTCAAATACGAGTGGGATTTCAACGGCGATGGCCGCTTCGATGAAGTGAAGACAACCCCGACGACCAGCCGGCTCTTTGATCGTGCCGGTGATTGGCGCATTAACTTACGAGTCACAGATAACCGCGGCGCGACAGGCTCAATCAGCAAGATCGTGAGAATCGCTGAATCAGCTGTAACCACGCGACGCTACCTCATCCCTGCCAGCCAGGTCCGGGCCGGGCAGATGGTGCGAGTGGTCGTCCAGTTGCGCATCAATGCAACGGTCAACGGCTTGGGACTCGACGAGGACCCCCCGGCGAACTGGACGGTGCGCGAGAGCCAGAACGCTGGAGCACTGTTCAAAAAAGCCGAGCTGCAATGGCTCTGGGCCCAACGGCTCCAGGCCGGACAGACACTGACCGTTGTCTACGAGTTGATCGTGCCGCCCGGCACACCGGCCGGCCTATTCAAACTGAGCGGTCAACTGACCAGTTTCTCCCCGCGCCTCTCTGTGCCCATCGTAGGAGATGCCGAGATCCGCGTCTTTTAGCGACTCGATACACTCCCCTCTGATTTTTCCGCGCCTTGCTCTCCCTAGATGGATTTTGTATTCTTTAGGGCCCGAAAGTTTCTGCTTGTCTACTTAAAGGAGACTAGATGGCACGTCGTTTGCAGCCCGATGAGCTACGCCGCCGCTGTGACCCACAGGTCTTCGAGATCGAGACCACGGCGGAGTGCGAGCCCCTGGACGATGTCATCGGGCAAGAGCGCGCTGTACGCGCGCTGGCTTTGGGCTTAGGCATCAAAGATTTTCGCTACAATATCTATGTGGCCGGCAGCCCAGGCACCGGAAAGAACTCCATCGTGCAAGCATTTCTGAAAAAAATCAGCTTCAAAGAGCCGCCCCCGTCTGATCTGTGCTATGTGCACAACTTCGATGACCCCTACTGCCCACGCTACGTTCTTCTGCCTCAGGGACTGGGGCGCAAGCTGGCCAGCGACATGGAGGACTTGATCGAAAAACTGCGTGAGCGCATCCCGGCAGCGTACCATAGCGAAGAATACCGAAAAAAACGCCAAAGCCTCGACGAGCAGTTTAATGAACTGCGCAATAAAGTCTCCAGTACCGTCGCCCAAGAAGCGCAACGTCGGGGGTTTCTCTTTCAGCTCTCGGTGCTGGGATTTCAAGCCACTCCGCTGCTCGACGGCAAGCCGCTCAGCGAAGAAGCGTTCGCCAACCTGCCGGAGCGAGACCGCCAGAGAATTGCACGCCACCGTGAAGAGCTGCAAGAGATCGTACAAGAGGCCATGAGCCAGCTCGAACAGATCGAAGAACAACGCTTGAGAGCAATTGGAGAACTCGACAGAGATATTGCGCTCTACACCGTCAAGCCTTTGATAAAGAGATTGCAGACCCGCTACAATAATTACTCTCGTGTTCTCGAATTTCTTGAGGACGTCGAAGCTGATATTTTACAGAACATCAAGGAGTTCGCAGAGCCTCCCAAAGAGAGCCAAGAGGGCGAAGGCCAAGGGGTGCCCCTGCCCACCGGCATGATCGATCTCTTCAGGCGATATACGGTCAATGTCTTGGTAGACCACAGCAAGACCAAGGGTGCCCCCGTCGTGGTGCAAGAGAACGCCACCTACACAAATCTCTTTGGCAAGATCGAACGAAGAGTGCAGTTCGGTGTGATGACCGCGGACTTTACCATGATCAAGCCCGGCTCGCTCCACGAGGCCAACGGCGGCTATCTGGTACTGGACGCCGACAATCTGTTAAAATACTGGATCAGCTGGGAGGCGCTCAAGATCGCCGTTCGCTGTGGGCGCATCCAGATCGAGGACCCCGCGACGATGCTGGGGTTTACCACTACGGAAGGCTTGAAGCCTGAACCGGTCCCCCTGGCCGTGAAGGTCATTCTCATTGGCAGCCCCGATCTGTACTATCTCCTCGAGGCGGTGGACGAAGATTTCCCCAAATTGTTCGCGGTGAAGGCTGACTTCGATGACGAGATGGAATGGGATGAGAGATATATTAAACAGCTGGGCCCGTTTGTAGCGGCGCGCGTCAAGGAGCGCCCAGGGCTCAAGCATTTTCACCGATCAGCCCTGGCGCGGCTCGCTGAGTACGCCGCCGAAGTGACGGGCGATCAGAAAAAACTTTCAGCGCGCTTCAGCGATTTGATGACCATCGTGCGCGAAGCGTCCTACTGGGCCGAGCGCGAAGGGGCGCGCCTGGTCAAAGCCGAACATATCGAGAAAGCTATCGAAGAAAAGTTCTATCGCAACAGCCTTATTGAGGAGAAGATTCACAAGCTTATCCTCCGGGGAGACATTCTCGTAGACACCCAGGGTGAGCGCGTCGGCTGTGTGAACGGCCTCTCTGTCCTGCAATTGCCTGATTTCTCTTTTGGTCGCCCCACGCGCATCACAGCCAACGTGTTTACGGGCAAAGAAGGCGTGCTCAACGTGGAGCGCGAGGCCGAACTGTCGGGGAAAATCCACAGCAAGGGCGTCTTGATTTTGAAGGGCTGGCTCGGTGAAAAATTCGCGCAAGCCCAGCCGCTCAGCCTCTCGGCGAGCATCACGTTTGAGCAGAGCTACTCGAAAATAGACGGCGATTCGGCCTCGAGCACGGAGCTGTACGCACTCATCTCGGCCTTGGCCGGTGTCCCCCTCAGGCAAGACTTAGCCGTGACCGGCTCGGTCAATCAAAAGGGCGAAATTCAGCCCATCGGCAGCGTCAACGAGAAGATTGACGGATTTTTTAAGATCTGCAAGATACGGGGACTGACAGGCACTCAGGGGGTTATCATCCCTGCGCAGAATAGAGATAATCTGATGCTTCGCCCAGAGGTCATTGACGCGGTCAAACGAGGCCAATTTCATATTTACGCCGTCAAGACCGTCGAGGAGGGGCTCGAATTGCTTACAGGGCTTCAAGCAGGTGAGCGAAGCCCTGAGGGGAAATTCCCAGAAGGGACGATCTACGCCCGCGTCGAAGCACGGCTGCGTGAGATTCAGAAGAATCTAAACTTAACCGAAGAAGAGGAGGACGAGAAGTAGGGTGCCCTCGCCCATCCCCCTCTCCCATTACCCCGACCAGATGCTTCCCCTTCCCCTGTCCCTTTTCCCTCGAGTGGGGAAGGGATGGCGTGAGGGTGAAGGGATTTGGCTGAGGGCCTGAGTAAGCGTATGTCCGAGGAACTCAAACGCAAGTCCGAAATTGGCATGTTGGAGACAGCTCATCACTTCTTTGATGAAGCGGCAAACCGCCTGAAGCTGGAAGACTCCGTGCGAACCCTCTTGCGCTACCCCAAGCGCAAGCTCATCGTCGTCTTCCCCGTGGTGATGGACGACGGCAGCGTGCAGCACTTTGAGGGCTTTCGCGTGCAGCACCATTTGGTGCTAGGGCCGACCAAGGGCGGCATTCGCTATCACCCCGACGTCACGCTCGAAGAGGTCGAAGCGCTCGCTATTTTGATGACCTGGAAATGTTCTGTAGCTCAGGTTCCCTTTGGCGGGGCCAAGGGCGGCGTGCGCTGCAACCCCTTAGAGCTTTCTACCGGGGAGCTGGAGCGCATCACGCGACGGTATGCCGCGGAGATCGCGCCGATCATCGGGCCAGATATAGATATTCCCGCCCCCGATGTCTTCACGGGAGAGCGCGAGATGGCCTGGTTTGTTGATACTATTAGCATGCACCACAACAGCATGTTCATGCCCGGTTTGGTGACGGGCAAGCCCAAGGTATTAGGCGGCTCGGAAGGACGTGACACGGCGACCGGCCGGGGTGGCTATTTTGTGCTCCAAGAGACGCTCAAGCAGCTTCAGAAAAGCTTAGAGGGGACACGGATCGCCATTCAGGGGTTTGGCAACGTCGGCTCGAGCATGGCGCGCTTCTGTGCAGAGGGCGGAGCAAAGATTGTCGCCGTCAGCGACGCCAAGGGCGGTGTCTACAACCCGAGCGGGATAGACCCAGTGGCACTCAAAGAACACGAGCGCAAGACCGGTTCGGTTGTGAGATCGAAGAACACCGAGCCCATCACCAATCAAGAACTTCTGGAACTGGAGTGCGACATTTTGGTCCCGGCAGCTATAGAAAACCAGATCACCAAAGCAAATGCTTCACGGATCAGAGCCAAGACAATCATCGAACTGGCCAACGGTCCGATCACCCTTGAAGCCGACCGTATCTTGCACGACCGAGGAATCTTGATTGTGCCCGATATCTTGGCCAACGCTGGGGGGGTGACGGTTTCGTACTTTGAATGGGTGCAAGACCGGGCTTTTTACTTCTGGAGTCCTGAACGGGTGGACAAGCGCCTACGACGGTTTATGGTGAACGCTTTTGATCGCGTCTGGGAGATGGCTCAGCGAGAGAGGACAGATTTACGGACAGCTTCGTACATGGTCGCGGTAGATCGCGTAGCGACGGCGGCACGAGCGAGGGGGCTGTATGCGTAGCTGGGCAATCGTCGGCGTGTTGTTGATCGCTATCTGTGGAGCAACAGTTGCCCAAGAGCCCCGCACTATTCCGTGCTTGATCGCCAAGCTCCACGTCGCCGATAATTTTATTGACGATCAAGAGATCGTCATTGCGCTCGATTTATGGATCGCGCAGAGCCGGGTGGGGCCGGATATTCCCACCCCGATTAGCGACCAGATCATGATCACGGTCATTGATCTGTGGGTGCGCGGGGCGGACTGTCGGAGTGGTTGAAACCACGGAAAAACACGGAGAGCACTGAAGGAGGCTCTTCTGTGCTTTCCGTGATTCTCTTCAGTGCCTTCCGTGATTCAAAAATTGAGGGGCTAAGTCCTTGTGAGCTTAGCCCCTCAGCCGTCATGAGCTTTGGTTTATTGACAGGGCTTAGGATGTGATGCGAGCATGATGTTGCTCTGGCCCTCATTGCGCCAGAACCATGCCACGTAGACATTGGGCGACCCTGCGCTCGTCGCTACCCTGAAGCGCGACAGCGCCGCACCAAAGTCCGGATCGCGGAACCCAGTGTTGTATCCGTTCGGGATATTGGCTGGATTCCAGCTCCCCCCAGCATCGCAGGAGTAGCTGAACAGCACTTGGTTCTCATTGGTCGAAGTCACATACAAGCCCTTGCCATCCGTGGCGATGTGCGGGAACCCTCCGTGCTTGTGGACCACATTGCGCACGCAGTTCGCTGGCCCCTCTGCAGTGACATCACAAGTGTTGACATGGATGTCAGCCGTTCCGGGATCGGCGCCGGCGTCGTCGTCGTTCACTTCGTAGATCTTGTCGCCCAAGCGCACGATCCCCGCCCCATCGCTGAAGAGGCCGGTTGGGGTGACATTCACCCTCTGGGTCCAGTTGGCACACTGATCGGTGGAGTACCAGACATAGACATCCGGGCCAGGAGGATAGGAGAGGTCCCCACTGGCCACCCACACCCCGCCGGCGCTGTCCACATAGACTGTGGGGTAGCGGATGACCTCGGTCGAATCAGGCAGCTCGCCGCAGGCACTCCAGGCCCCGTTCGCATACTTGCCAGCCTTCAGGGCAGAATACTCCTCAGACCAGACAGCATAGAGTGTCCCGTCGGAAGCGAAGGTGTTATCGAAGTTAAGGCCGAACTCGCCCCAGCCTGCTCCGTCTGCCTGACCTGCCAGCGCCCCTTCGGTCGATATACGTCCTGGCTCACCGGCTGCTGCAAGGTCAGCCGTGTTCCAGCAAGCCCCCCAGATTTCATGGACGTCTCCGAGTTCTTCCCAAGCAACGCACACTTTGTCGCTGCTCACCGCTACTGATGTGCCAGCCACGCGATTCTCGCGCTCGAGCGCAGCTTCTTGCTTAGCTTCGCCCGCCATCTTGATGAGTTTGACTGCATTCGCCGCTTGATCAATGTAGCTGACGTAGACAGCACCATCAGCGCCTACGGCCACGTCCATTTCCAAGACCCGCTGTTTGCCGGCATCGGGTCCACTAGCCACCGACTGAATATTCCAACCCGAATCTTGAGCCTGGCTGCCCCAAACGGCAAAGAGAGCAACCGCTACTGTAACCGTACACCACTTCCACCAAGACTTCATGTGCAAATCACCTCGCGCGAGAGTTTAAATCTTGAGCTTGTGGAACGTGTGAAACTGCCTTCAATCTTCAGTTCCCACCTCCTTCGTTACAGAACAGAACCCCGTATGGCGCAGGACCCTCTGGATGGGCACAGGCTGTGCCTCGCGGCCCGAAGACAGTTTTTTTAAGGTCTCATGCGCTCCCGTTCTGTGAAATCTTAGCATAAACACCCTGTCGGTGTCAAGCCCCCTATGGTCTTCTCCAGCAGAATTTTAGCACAAGATCGCCGTAGTCTGACACTTTTTCTCTCTCTCCCATTCAAAGCCCTTGCACCGCTCTCAAGGCCCCGCTAGAATAAGCACACTTTTTGAGCGCCCCAAAGGAGGGCCGTATGGCTAAACTGACGCGTCGGTCGTTCTTGCGCCTGGGCTTAGGAGCCCTGGCCGCGTCGCACTTTATGCTTTCCAGCAGAGAGCGCCATGCTCTCGCCCAGACCGAAGAGTCTTTGCTGGTGCCGGTGAAGCAGGTCGAGCTCCCTCCCAGCATAGTAGGAGGAGAGCCCTGGCACGCTACGGGGATGTGGGCCCGTGGAACGCTCGCCGGCGTGCCCGCCGGATCGCTCATTCACTTGATCGAGTTCAGCGATCCCCAGACCCCCCACGTCGTGACTATTGACATTCGCGATATTCGCGGCGACTGTCGGGATGTAGACTTTTATGAGCACTTTCTCGTCTGTGGGCTCGTGCGCGCCGATGATCGTCGCCGGGTTCTTATCTATGACATCAGCGATTGGAAGAACCCGAAGTTAGTCAGCACTGTACAGTCCGGCGACTACGGCACAGTGCACAATGTCTTTGTTGCCGGCAAAGTCTGTTTCTTACCCACTATTGGGCGCGGGTCCGGAGAGCTTTTTATGCTCGATCTGACGGACCCAGCTGCCCCCAAAGATTTGGGCCCCGTGGAATTTGAAGAGCGTCTGATGGGGAACGTGCACGACGTCGCCGTGATCGGCAATCGGCTCTATTCTGCCGCTTGGGACCAGGGCTTTTGGATCATTGATTTTGAGAACCTAGAGAACCCGCAACAACTGAGCTATAAGCTGATCGCCCAGCACGACTACGGTCGCGGCGCCAGCCATAACATCTGGCCCAGCCCTGACGGAAAACTCGTGTTCACTACTGATGAGGCTCCAGGAGAACCAGTGCGAATCTTTGATGTCTCCGATCCCGCTGACATCAAACTCCTGGGGCAGTACAGCCGTGGGAACATCCCGCACAACGTGGTCATAGATGGGGCCTTCGGCTACGTGGCCTATTACGCCGATGGGGTGCGCGTCTTCGAGTACAGCAACCCGCAGGAGCCCAAAGAAGTCGTTGCCTTCGATCCCTATGGCGGACGGTCGCGCTTTCGCCATGGCTTCGACGGCTTCTGGGATGTCTATCCCTTCGGCAAATACGTCCTGGGGAGCGATATGAGAAGCGGGATGTGGATTTTAGAGAAGCGCGGGGTCTTAGCGGGAGGGAATTCGTAGCCATCGAAAGCATTCCCGGTATGGTGCTCGCCGCGGGCGCGGGCCGACGCTTCGGAGACAACAAGCTTCTTGCGCGCTTGGGCCATCGGCCCGTGATTTATCACTCGCTCCATGCAGCCCTAGGCGCACCGCTTAATCCCGTCTATCTCGTGGTGGGGCACGAGCACGAAAGAGTCCTGACTGCCCTGGACGAACTCTGCGCGCACCCGAGACTCAGAATTCTGTATAACGCCCGATGGCAAGCGGGCCGGGCTTCATCGCTCCACCTGGCGCTCGAGGCTCTTCCCGCAGAGGCTCCGGGCGTTGTTGTGCTCTTGGGCGATATGCCCTTGATGACCAGCGATCTGATCGCGCGAGTCGTCAAGGCTTTTATCGCAACGAAGAGGCCGTGCCTTCCCATCTATCACGGTTCAGTGGGGCGTCCGGTGGCGCTGCCCAGGGAACTGTTTTCAGAATTTGCGCGGCTCCAGGGTGATCAGAGCGGCCTGAAAATTCTAGAAAGACAGTGGGAGAACACGACCCGATTGGAGCTTTCTTCTGCAGAAGAAGCGACTCAATGCGACCTGGATACTATGGACGACTGGCAGCGCATTTTGAGACATTCTGCGGTCATACAGCCCTGACCATCAAAAACGCGTCCTCCCCGTTGCTATAATAGCAAGGCAGCAGCTCACGAATCTCGAACCCGTATTTTTGATAGAGTGCGATGGCGGTCTCGTTCCCCGTGCGCACTTCCAGCTCCACTCGGCTTGCCCCTAGCTTTCGGCTGTACTCCAGCGCATACTCGAGTAAGCGCTGGCCGAGGCCTTGGCGGCGGAACGCAGGATCTACAGCAACGTTCAAGATATGCCCGACTGGAGGAAGTTCTTCTGGCTCATGGCCGGTCAGCAGCGCCCGCGTCCGCCGCTCCAAACGCGCTAAAAACGAAGGGATCTTTACCCCGATTACTGTATACCCCACCACGCGACCGTCTTGCTCAACGACGATAAAACCGTCATCGCCCAGATGATGAGCGAGATAATCCCGCGGCCACGGCGTGGGGAATGACAGCCGCTCGATCTCGATAATTCTGTCCAGATCGGCGAGCGTCGCTCGGCGCAGCAAGGGGGCTGCTCGTGTCAGCTCGTGCATAACAGATAAGATACCGAACGGACCGTATCGAGGCAATGGAGCGCGTCCGGGCTCCATCGTCGTCCAGGCGCGGGGTGCGCTGAGCCGGATGCAATCAGTTCCCTTGAGTTCGGGATTTTCCCGTCTCTGTCTTGACTTTTTCGAGGTTTTGTGCTATAGTGTGATCCGGTCAACCGTGCAAGTGGACCGGTTGTGGTATTGAGATATGAAAATCCGAGTGTCTGAGCGGCATATGGCGGAGAGTGAAGTTCTCAACAAGTATGCCATCTCCAAGGTCGAAGCGCTCTCGCGATATTTTGACGGCATCATTAGCGTCGATATTATTATGGACGTCGAGAAGGAGCGCCAGATCGTGGAGATGGTGGCCCATCTCATCAAGCGCAAGGTCGCCAAAGCCAGCGCCGAGTCCGATAACATGTACGCTTCCATTGATGAGGCCGTGGACAAGTTAAAACAGCAACTGAGAAAATATAAAGACCAACTGCGTGAGAAGCGTCCGGCCCGCCAGGCGGCGGCGAAGGCACGCCAACGTGCCCTAGCGAACACAGAGCCCCAGAGCGAAGACAATAATATCATTTATACCAAAGTCTATCTGCGCAAACCGATGACGCTCGATGAGGCCCGTCTCCAGTTAGAGTCTTACCATAAAGACTTTCTGATCTTCGTGGATGCCGACAGCCGGGGCCTGAGCATCCTCCACCGCCACGGAAACGGCCAGTACGAGCTTCTCGAGCCAGTGTACTAATATAAGGGGAACCGTCAACCACATCTTCTAGGGAATGGGGGAGGGATTAGGGAGTGGCAAAAGCAGTTTCTCTCTTCTCGGGGAGCTTGGCGAGCATTGTCGCCACCAAGCTCGTCCTGCAACACCCACGCGTCACCGAAGTCAGGATTCTCCATCTGCGGTCTCCGTTCTTCCGTGAATATGAAGCCGTGCCCTCGCCAAACTCGGACACGGGCTTCAGCCATCGCACGGTGAAAGATATCGCCCACGAGGTCTTTGACGACGCGCTGTTCCGTAGCCAAAACGTCAAAAAAGATTTCCGCGAGCTGGCCAAGATCGCCCATGGGACAAATGGCAACGGCTACAATCTAAAGTACTCGTGTATCAATTGTCGTCATTTGCTTTTGAAGAAAGCCCTGCGCTATATGAAAAAGATCGGCGCAGAGTTCATCGTGACCGGCGAGGTCGTCGGTGAACGAGGGCTGGGTGTCGCGGAGATCGAGAAGGTAACAGAGCTGGCTGGAGCCCAGGGGGTGGTGCTGCGCCCGCTCTCAGCGAAGCTCTTGCCGGAGACAATAGCCGAACAGAAGGGCTTGATTGACCGGGAGAAACTCAAGGGGTTTCGGGCCTCGGACAAAGAGAAGATCCGCGCTCTCGCCCGTGAGCTTGGCGTGGACGTCGCTGATTTTCCGGCGCAGCGGCGCTGCAAACTCACCGTTCCCTACTTTGGCCCGCGGCTGGAAGACTTGCTCAAAGAAGAAAAACTGACGGTGAATTCTTTAGAGCTGTTGGAGTTTCCGCTCTATTACAAGCGCCCACCCGATGTGAAGATCGTCTTAGGGCGTGATGACGAAGAGAAGCGCCGCTTGCAGAACTTCTTTCTCCCAGAAGATCTAAGACTCTATCTGCCCAGCCATCACGGCCCGATGGCTCTGGTGCGCGCGAATTGGAAGGAGAAGAGCCGCAGCGAGATCGAACAGATCATTCAGATGGCCGCGCGCGTGGCCGCCAGCCATCTGAACACCAAGCCCTTCGGCAACGTCCAGGCTCACTGGCGCTTCGAGAGCGGGCAAGAGACGTTCCGCATCAGCGTCGAGCCTTTTCAGTCGCCACGAGAGCTGGAGCAGTACAACCTCAAGCTCGTATGATATAATTCTCTCCGCCGTGCAGCATCCGCCTCACGAGATACCAAAAGGGGCGCCCCTGCGTTCGCCCTGAGCAGACGTCGGGCACTCAATATATATATGATGAGCGAGACGATCTTACGAGACTTGAATCCCTATCAGCGCGAGGCAGTCACGCATTTTGAAGGTCCGCTCTTAATTATCGCCGGGGCGGGGTCGGGCAAGACCCGTACTATTACCCATCGCATTGCGTATCTCATGGTGCATCACACCATCCCGCCCAGCCAGATACTGGGCGTGACGTTCACCAACAAAGCCGCCGCAGAGATGAAACAACGGGTAGAGAAGCTCGTCGGGGCCAACAAGACCCCGTGGGTAAGAACCTTTCACGCCACGGCAGCGGCGATTTTGCGCGAGCAAATTCATCATCTTGGAGGAGCGTATAACTATAATTTCACAATTCTCGATGAGGACGACACCCGCGCGGCGCTCGCGCAAACTATCAAAGAACTCGGCTACGGCGACGAGGGCATCAGCCCCGGTCTGGTGGCCAACGTCATAGACCGGGCGAAAGACGAGCTGATCGGCCCTGAGGAGTTTGTCAGCCGTCGGGTCGGGATGTTTGATAGCTCTATGCTCGAACTCTTGGAGCGAATCTATAAGCACTATCAGCGCCGGCTCGAAGCGAGCAACGCGCTCGATTTCGCCGATCTGATAAGACTTACTGTGCGGCTCTTCCAAGAGAGACTGGATATTCTCAATCACTATCGTGATCGCTTTCGCTTTCTCGTCATTGACGAGTATCAAGACACCAACTATGCCCAGTATGTCTTTTCGAGGCTGCTCGCTGAAAAATACGAAAACATCTGTGTGGTCGGCGACGACGATCAATCTATCTTCGGCTGGCGCGGAGCCGATCCGACCAATATTTTTAAATTTGAGCACGATTTCCCCACCTGCAAGATCGTGCAACTCAAGGCGAACTACCGTTCGACGGCACGGATTTTGAGAGCAGCCTCTTCGGTCATTCGCAACAACCAACTGAGAAAGCCCAAGGAATTGATTGCCGCGCGGGCCGAGGGCGAACGGCTCTATCTCTACCCGGCGCGCGATGAACATGACGAAGCGGACTTCGTCGCCCGCCAGATCTGCGAGTTATGGAGAGGCGAGCACGTCTCGCTCAATCACATTGCAATACTCTATCGAGTGAACACGCTCTCGCGCGTCCTTGAAGAGTCTCTGCTGCGCTGGAATATCCCCTATGAGATCGTGAGAGGGTTAAAATTTTATGAGCGGGCTGAGATCAAAGATCTCTTAGCGTATCTGCGTTTTCTTGCTAACCCCGCTGATGATCTCAGTCTGTTAAGAATTCTGAACAAGCCGCGTCGGGGGATCGGCGACAAGACCATCGCTACCGTGCAAATGCAAGCCCGCACGGCCCGGCACTCCCTCTGGGAAGCCATAGAACAGCTGAACGAGAATGGGCCCCTGGGGGCGGCACGTAATCGTCTCAAAGAGTTCGTCACTCTGATAAAAAGCCTCCGGGAGTACGCCTCTTCCCACAACCCCAGCGAGCTGGCCGAAGAGGTGTTGCGCCGGACGGGGTACTTAACCGAGCTGCAAGCCGACGGCTCAGAAGAGCGCCTGGGCAATATTCGAGAATTTATCGGGTATCTGAAAGAGTTCGAGCATCGTGGCGGGCTGAGAGAATTTCTGGAAGAAGTCGCGCTCCTTGCAGAGGCCGACACGTACTCCGGCGACCAAGAACGCGTGGCGCTGATGACCCTACACTCGGCCAAGGGACTGGAGTTCGATTATGTATTCTTAGTGGGCTTGGAAGAGAATCTTCTGCCGCACGCGCGCAGCATCAAAGAGGGCACCCTTGAAGAAGAGCGTCGGCTCTGCTACGTCGGCCTGACCAGGGCCAAAGAGCGACTCTATCTCTCCTTTACAAGCCAACGCTCACTCTACGGCTCGTTGCTCTTTAACGCGCCCTCGCGGTTCATTTGGGAGCTGCCCAAGGAAGATATCGAGGTGCCCTGGGAGCTCTACAGACCTAATCCCTAGCCCCCTGTAAAGGGGAGGTTCTAGCGCGACACTTTAGCGATCGCACGCTCGATGATATCAAATCCCTTCGCCAGTTCTTCCTCAGAGATGACTAGCGGAATCAGCATCCGAATGACATTTCCATAGAGACCCGCTTTGGCGATAATGACGCCGTTTGCCAAGCACTCCTTCACGACGGCCATAGTCTCTGCGGAGGCAGGGTCTTTCGTGGTGCGGCTTTTAACGAGTTCAACTGCGACCATCGCGCCTAGCCCACGGACATCCCCAATGATGTGAAATTTTTGTTGCATCTGCACAAAACGCTCGCGCATGTACTGACCGAGTTCGACGGCACGATCCAAGAGCTTCTCTTCTTCTACGATGTCTAACACCGCCAGCCCGGCAGCACAGGCGAGCGGGTTGCCCACATAAGTCCCCCCGATGGCGCTGTCGCCCGGCGCGTCAATCACGTTCTGTACACCGACGACCGCACTCAAGGGGAGCCCGGAAGCGAGCGACTTCCCCAACGTGATGAGATCGGGCTCAATCCCGTAATGCTCATACGCGTAAAATTTCCCGGTGCGCCCGATGCCCGTCTGGATCTCGTCGGCTACTAAAACAATGCCGTGCTGTTTTGTCAAGTCGCGCAAGAACGGCACAAAGCCCTCTTGTGGGACGACAAAGCCGCCCTCGCCTTGGACGGGCTCGAAGACAACACAGGCGATATCCTCAGGGTTGACCAACGTGAATAACTGCTTTTCCCAAAGCTGACAATCCATGGGGTGGCGGTACGGGTTGGGGAAGGGCAGGCGATAGACATCCGAGACGAACGGAGCGAAGCCCTCTTTATAGGGCTTTGCTTTATGGGTCATGGTCATCGCCATATAGGTGCGTCCATGGAAAGCCCCGTCGAAGACGACCACGGCCTTGCGTTTGGTGTAAGAACGGGAGATCTTGACGGCGTTCTCGACGGCCTCAGCCCCAGAATTGAAGAAGATGGCTTTTTTCGGAGTCGGGCCGGGGGCGAGCTGCACCAATCGCTCAGCCAGCTCGATATAAACGTCATACATGATGACACTGCAATCCGTGTGGGTGAATCTCTCGGCTTGCTCTTGGATGGCGCGGACGACGCGCGGGTGGGCATGGCCGACGTTGAGACATCCCCAGCCGCCGGTGAGGTCAATATACGAACGGCCTTCCAGGTCTTTCACGATGGCACCGCACGACTCGGAAATTATAAACGGAGCGAGCGGCGAGACGGCGCGCGGGACGTATTTCGCCATCTTCTGAAAAAGGGCTTTGGAGTCTTTGAGTCCGGGTTTGGCAGGTGCTTTGACAGCCATAATAGCGATCCTCCTCTTTGGGGTCTCAATAATCAAGCGTCCCGCTGGAAGCGGGCGATGAGTAAACGAGCAGATTACGCTCTATAGTTTACCGATTTTACGGGTTTTGGCAAGGTCACGCGGCTCTTCTGGTCTTGACAACGCTACCTCGCTCGATTACTCTGGAGCATGATCTGTAGCATGACCGGCTATGGCCACGCCCAATATCAAAACCCCAAGCAAGCCATCACCGTTTCCATCAAAACGCTCAATCACAAATATCTCGACCTCAAAGTGTTAGGCCTAGAAGCCCACCCGGCCCTCGAGCTGAAAGCCCAAGACCTGATCGGCCAATACTTCTCGCGAGGACGCGTCGAAGTTCGCGTGGATATCGAACGACGCGGCCTGGCTCCGCTTTCGATCAACCGTGACATCGCGCTGGCATATGTAACCACGCTCACTCAACTCGTCAAAGATTTAAAGCTTGCCGAGAGTAGCCTCTCGGTAGACACGCTTCTGAAGTTAGAAGGTGTTTTGCAAAGATCGGAGGAGCCAGAAACAGAGCTGTGGGAGCAGCTCGAACCGGCCTTGCGTGAGGCCATCGCTCAGACGCGCCTGCACCGTCAGCGCGAAGGCCGCCTGCTGGCTGAGGAGCTAACTGCTATACTCTCTCTGCTGGAGCACCAACTGGACGAGATCGAACGCAGCGCCCCCGCTGTAAAGAAATCATATAAAGAGCGGCTGCTGGAGCGCGTGCGCGAGCTGACGGATCACGCGATTGAACCGGACGAGGGGCGGCTCGAGCTCGAAGTGGCCATCTTCACCGAACGAGCAGATATTACGGAAGAGATCGCGCGTTTGCGCATGCACCTCCGAGCCGCACGAGCAGCGCTCACCGGCCCCGAGCCCGCTGGGCGCCTATTAGACTTTTTGGCCCAAGAGCTGGCACGAGAAGCGAACACCATCTCCGCCAAGGCCAAAGACGCTCAGATCGCTACCGGTGTGATCGCGATGAAATCGCTCATCGAGAAGTTCCGCGAACAGGCCCGTAACGTCGAGTGAGAACCATGCCGAAGCGCGGCGTCTTCTTTGTGCTCTGTGGGCCCTCTGGGGTCGGCAAGACCACCTTACTCAACCGGGTGCGCCAAAGATTTCCTGATCTCGTCTACGTGCCTTCATACACAAGCCGGCCTCCACGGAACCCCAAGGAACTCAAAGCCGGACGCTATCGCTTCATCTCGAAAGACGAGTTCGAGCGCCGGGTGCAGGCCGGGGATTTTCTCGAATATGCTCTCTACGCGGGAAACTATTACGGAACCACAAGACGAGAAGTCCAAGCCCTGTTAGCTCGCGGGCGCGATGCAATCAAAGAGGCCGACGTGCAAGGGGTCCGCCAATTGCGCCGACGCCGATTGGCAGGAAGATTGGTAGCGATTTTCGTCTTGCCGCCCTCTCTCGAAGAGCTGGAACGGCGTTTGAGCAGGCGCGGCACCGAAAGCAGCGCCGCCCGGCGCCGTCGTCTCGCGGCAGCCTTGGACGAGCTGGGAGCACTCGATCTTTTTGACTATATAGTGATTAATCGCCAGGTCGCCCACAGTGTCGAGCGCCTGAGCGCGGTCATCCAGAGCGAGCGATCACGTCGTTAAAACCCACTCGTGGTCTCTGAGAGCTGCAGCGCATCAACTGCGGCCGCTTGCAGCTCGCGGTGGTTTGTGCTATACTCGTCAGACCGATGGCGGTTTGTGGGTGTAACTCTGTAGGGAGCTTTTCAGCAATAGTTTGCGTGTACTCTCTTTCCAACATTGTTTTATAACTGCTTTCAGGGAGGGTTCCTATGCCGTTGTATCGCTATCGCTGCGAGACCTGCGGTCATAGCTTCAGTGTGTTAGATTCGTTTGATAGTCCGGATCAGCGCGAGTGCGCGGAGTGTGGCGCACTGCAAGCGCGCCGCGTGCCCTCGCGCGTAGGAACTCAGTATAAAGGTAAAGGATTCTATACGACCAATTACGGGCGGCAGCCCGCAGAACCGCCTGATAAATCTACAGAGAAGATCAGTGCCTCACAAGAATCGAGCAGTTCGTAAGCTCAACACACACTGAAGAAATCGTGAAGCATTTTCGAAGGGGGAGCAGACGTGTACAGCGGTGACGACATCGCCCAAGTGCGTATTGGCTTGGCCTCGCCCGATGAGATCAAGAGCTGGTCTCGCGGCGAGGTCACTGAATCAGAGACGATCAATTACAGAACCCATAAGGCCGAGCGCGGCGGCCTCTTCGCCGAAGAGATCTTCGGCCCGGAGAACGACTACGAGTGCGCCTGCCAGAAATACCGTGGGCGCAAATACGAAGGGATTACCTGCGAGAAATGCGGTGTGCTGGTCACCAGCTCCGATGTGCGACGCTCCAATATGGCCCACGTCGAACTGGCCAGTCCGGTCGTGCACTTTTGGTATTTGAAGGGCATCTCCTCGCCCCTCAGCACGCTCTTGGGCATCAAGCGCGCCACGCTGAAGAAGATCGCGTATTACGAGACCACGCCTCTGGAAGAAGAGATGTATCTCATCACACGCTCCGATTCTTCTGATTTTTCTGAAGGCGATATTATCTACGGAACGCAGCTCCACATCCTGGGCGAAAAGAAAAAGCTTACGGCTGAACGTTTTTATGCATTAGAAAGCGATTTCGATATCCCTGCCGAAGGCGACGGAAAGGTCTCGTTCGAAAAAATCAAGCTCGAGAACGGCGAGGAGATGAAGCTCATCAAGCTCTCCAATGCGACCAAAGCGTTCCCCGTGCCACGCACTGCAGAGATGCTCGTGCAGTCGGGCGACAAGGTGGAAGCAGGCCAGCTCCTGGCGCGCCTGCCGAAAGCAGAGTATCTTCCCGAGAGAGCTTTTAATTTTCTCAAAAGCGTCTATCCGGATCTGAAGGGCAAGAAAGTTGTGGAAACCGTCGACAGTTTGGTGTATCTCGTAACCAGCGTGAAGGGCGCGCAAGTGCCCCTGAAGGTGGGTGATCGGCTCTGGGAACTAGAAAAGAAAGCGTATGAAAAACTCTATCCCGGCCAATTTGAAGCCGAGACCGGCGCAGCAGGGATCAAAGGCGTCTTGGCCAATTTAGACTTAGCCGCCCTCGAAGCCGAGCTCCATCAACAAGTCGCTCAAGAACCCACCGAGGGCAAACGGAAGCGCCTTCTCAAGCGTCTCGAGATCGTGCAGCAAGTGCGCCGCAGCGGCAACCAGCCGCACAATATGGTACTCGATGTCATCCCCATCTTACCACCAGAGCTGCGCCCCATCGTCCAGCTAGAAGGCGGCAAATTCGCCACGACCGATCTCAACGACCTCTACCGGCGCATTATTAACAGAAACAACAGACTGAAAAAGCTTTTAGAGATGGGCGCTCCCGAAGTGATCTTGCGCAACGAACGGAGAATGCTCCAAGAAGCTGTCGACGCGCTCATCCATAACGAGAAGAAAGATAACCCTATCTTGGGGCGCGACAATCGCCCATTAAAGTCCTTGAGCGAACGCATCCAAGGCAAGCACGGACGCTTACGAAGAAATCTCTTGGGCAAACGCGTGGACTACTCCGGGCGCGCCGTCATCGTGGTTAACCCCAAGCTGAAACTCCATCAGTGCGGCTTGCCCAAAAAGATGGCCTTGGAGCTCTTTAAGCCGTTTATTCTCTCGCGCCTGGGCGTCAGCGCCATCTCCAATTTTGACGACGTCAAAAACAAAGCGCTCTCCGGCGAGATGCCCGAAGTCTGGGACGTCCTAGAGCAATTGGTCAAAGAGCACCCGGTCCTGCTCAACCGCGCCCCAACACTGCATCGCTTAGGCATCCAAGGGTTTGAGCCCATCTTAGTAGATGGCGAGTCCATCCAGATTCATCCGTTTGTCTGTCGGCCCTACAACGCCGACTTCGACGGCGATATGATGGCTGTCCACCTGCCTTTGGGGAAAGAAGCAATTCAAGAGACGCGCGAGATCATGCTCGCGCCGAAAAATATTCTCTCACCGGCCAACGGCAAACCACTCAGCGTGCCGACGCAAGACTCGATCTTTGCTTATTATTATCTCTCGACGCTCGATCCCGAAGGTCGGGGCAAGGGCAAGTATTTTGCCAGCCTCGCCGAAGCTGAGCGCGCCTACGAAGAAAAAATTATTTCTCTCCATGCGCCCATCACAATCCGTCTTGACGGCCACTTGATAGACACGACGCTGGGGCGGGCCCTGCTCAACACCGCCTTCCCGCCGGCTCTGCGCAATTACCAGAAGACCTTTGATTCAGACGCCATCCATGCACTCATCATGGAGTGCTACTTCACATTCGGGCTTGACCGCACCGTGCAGCTCTTGGACGACTTGAAAGACCTAGGGTTTTCTTTCGCTACCAAATCCGGGTTGACGATCGCTGTGCGCGATTGCTTGATTCCCCCGGATAAAGGCACGATCCTCAAAGAAGCACGGGAGCGCGTGGCGAAAATCAACGAACGCTATGATCGCGGTCTGGTCACCGACGAAGAGCGCAAGAGCAAGATTATCGAAATCTGGATGGAGACAGTTGACCGCGTAGCTGATGCGACCATGAAGAACATGGCCCAACATCGTTTTAACCCAATCTATATGATCGTCGAGTCCGGCGCCCGCGGCAGCAGCACTCAAGTCAAGCAACTCGCCGGTATGCGTGGCCCCATGAGCGACCCCTCCGGCCGCATCATCGAGATGCCGGTCATCTCCAATTTCAGAGAGGGCCTCAACGTCATCGAATATTTTATTAGCACGCACGGCGGACGCAAGGGCACCGCCGATACCGCCCTGAAGACCGCCGATTCGGGATATCTCACGCGCCGTTTGGTGGACGCTACTGAAGAGCTGATCGTCAAGATAGAAGACTGCGGGACCACCAACGGCATCGAGATCGACCCGCTCTATTACACCAAACCCGGCGAGGTGATGGAAACCATCGCAGAGCGCATCTATGGCCGTGTGAGTGCCCAAGATATCGTCTTCTTAGGGGAGACTGTGATGAAGCGCGGGGAGGTCTTCGACCGCGAGAAATCTCAGCGCATCGGAGGGTTGCAAGCCGAACTGGCCCCCAGCGATCGCGCCTTCTACGAAAACGTCGTGGGCACCAAAGCCGCCCACGATATTCGCGATCCCAAGACCAATTATGTGATCATCTCGCAAGATGAGCCCATCACCCGTGCCTTGGCGGAAAAACTCCGCGCCCTCAAGATCGAAAAGATCCGTGTGCGCCCCCAGATAGTGGTGCGCTCGCCGATGCGCTGCGCCGTCCGCCGCGGCATCTGTCAACAATGCTATGGCTACGACCTGAGCACGCACCAACTCGTACAATTGGGAACAGCGGTGGGCGTCATCGCCGCCCAATCGATCGGGGAGCCCGGAACCCAACTCACGATGAAGACCTTCCATACCGGCGGCGTGGCCGGTATTGATATCACGCAGGGTCTGCCGCGTGCCGAAGAGCTCTTTGAAGCGCGCAAGGCCGTGCGAAGTTCTCAAAGTGAGATCGCGCCGATCAGCGGCGTTGTGACAGACCTCACCCAGTCAGCAGAGACCGGCCGGCTGCGCGCCGTCTTATACGGCGATGAGAAGCGCATTCGCCTGCCCAAAGCGCTCTGCGCCACGACAGAGAAGGGCACCTTGATGCCTGTGAGCCAGCTTCTTCAGAGCACAAGCCCACGCAGCGGCATCGTCCGCATCGTGGAGACCGAGAGCCTGAAGAAACTTTATATTCTCAATCCCGATGAAGGCGACCAGATCTATACTCTTCCCGAGGGTGCCGCACTCAAAGTGAAAGACGGACAAAAGATCTCCCAAGGTACGCTGTTAGTTGAACCCTTCCATGAGGAACCCGTCGTGTCTACGGTGGACGGGGTAGTCGAAGAAGTCGTGGAGAACGATGAACGCGCTATTATCATCAAGGAGAAAGAGACGGGCAACCGCGTCCGCTACAAGCTTCCCTATGGGGCACGCCGGTCGGTCAACCCCGGCGACAAAGTAGTCGTCAACGAAAAGCTCTCCACGAGCTCAAAACCCATTGAGCTCCGCGCCCAGAACCCCGGCATCGCCATCGTCACCAAAAATCAGATTATCATCTACCAGCGCGCTGAGGGCAAAGAATTCGTGCTCACGGAAGATCTCGCAGCCCTCAAGGCCGATGGCGAATGGGTTGAAGCCGGCGATACGCTCTTTGCGCTCACGCTGGCCAGCGACGAACCCATTCAGATCGATGCGATCAGATCGCTGGATGAAGACGTAGTCGAGCTCTCGTATCACCACGAGACAACTGTAGAGTTGACCAATCCGCCCACGGTGAAAATTGGTGATAAAGTCCAACGAGGCGAGCTGCTCTCCAAAGGGGTGATCTCGCCCCACCGGCTGCTCAGCATCGCCGGCGTGGACAAGACCAGAACGTATTTGTTAGAAGAGATACACAAAGTCTACAAGAGCCAGGGCGTAGATATCAACGACAAACACCTCGAGCTGGTCATCCGACAGATGCTCAACAATGTACGGATTATAGAGCCGGGGGATTCGCAGTTCTTGCCCAACGAGCTCACTCTCTACGAGGAGTTCCAAGCTGAAAATGACCGCTTGCTCGAAGAGAACCGTCAGATTCGCCTCAAACGTGAAGAGATCATCGGAGTGACCCTGGCCGCGCCGATCACCGATCGGAGCGGAGCTGTCCTAGCTGAGAAGGGCAGTGCGGTGACCAGTGAACTGATCCGCGCGGCGTTGCGCGCGGGCGTCACGGAGATCGTGCTCGAACGCGGCAAAGAAAAAGTCACGCAGCGCATCGCCGAAAAACGCCTGCCCAGCGGCGAGCGCGCGCTCTTGCGCATCTCTAAGGCCGCTTTGGAGACCAAGTCATGGCTGTCAGCCGCATCGTTCCAGCGGACGACGACCGTCTTAGCTGAAGCAGCCTTAAAGGGAGCTGTGGACCGATTAGAGAGCCTGAAGCCCGCGGTGATCGTGAGCAAACGGATTCCGGCCGGAACAGGCTTCCAGCGTCCGACTCCTCCTACAGACAATACTCCATAAGCTGGGCTTTCAGGCCCTCGAGGGCGCGTCGGCGATGGCTGATCTGATTTTTGATCTCGGTTCCTAGTTCGGCCAGCGTAGCATCGTAGCCGACGGGAATAAAGACGGGATCATAGCCAAAGCCCGCCGTGCCTCGCGGTTCCAAGGCGATCCACCCTGAGAGCGTGCCCTCGCTCAGAAATTCTTGCCCATCTGCGAGATGCAGCACAGCGACGCAACGAAAGCGTGCACGACGATCCGTCACGTTTTTGAGTACGTCTAAGAGTTTTTCGATGTTTGCCCGGTCGTCCTTGGTCTCCCCGGCAAAGCGTGCCGACTGCACCCCAGGTGCTCCCCCCAGCGCCTGGACTTCCAAGCCGGAATCTTCGGCCAGCACGGCCAGCCCCGTCTCGTACACAATCTGTTGAGCTTTTTTACGAGCGTTCTCTTCCAATGTCGCTCCGTCTTCGGAGACGTCAGAGAAGGGCTGCTCGCGGAACGTGAGCAGTTCCAGCGCGGGGATATTAGCAAGAATTTGCTTGATCTCTCTGATTTTGCCCAGATTTTTCGTGCCCAGCAACAGACGCATTAGCGGCGCTCGGCAATCTCTCCCACGCCCTTCAGCTGCAAGGTTGTCGAGAAATGGCAGCTGGCGAAATGCTCCCCGCCAATGTCTATAAAGGGCGGCTCTTGTTCCTTGCAGATCGGTTGTACATAGGGACAGCGAGGGTGAAAATAACATCCTGAGGGCGGGTTGACCGGGCTAGGCACGTCGCCTTTTAAGATAATGCGCTCGCGCTGGTAATCGGGGTCTGGCACCGGCACAGCCGAGAGCAGGGCTTCTGTATAAGGGTGCCGGGGGTTGCGGAAGAGCTCTTCGGTCTCGGCCATCTCCACGATCTTGCCCAAGTACATCACCGCGACGCGATCGCTGATGTGACGCACTACAGAGAGATCGTGCGCAATAAAGAGATACGTCAGGCCGAACTCTTTTTGTAAGTCTTCTAACAGATTGAGCACTTGGGCTTGGATGGAGACGTCCAAGGCCGAGACGGGCTCATCACAGATAATCAATTTGGGCCCCAAAGCCAACGCGCGGGCGATCCCGATTCTTTGTCGCTGTCCCCCCGAGAACTCATGGGGATACCGCTTGACATATTGGGGGTTCAGCCCGACGGCTTCTAACAATTCCTTGACGCGTGCCTCCCGCTCAGCTGAAGTTCCCACGCGATGCACGACGAGGGGCTCGCCAATGATGTCGCCGATGGTCATTCTGGGATTGAGCGAGCTGTAGGGGTCTTGAAAGATAATTTGCATCTGGCGGCGCAGGGGCTTCATCGCACGGTTTGAGACCTTCGCGATGTCAACAGCTTCTCCGTTGGTGTGAAAGAGAATATCCCCCTCTGTGGGATCGAGCAAGCGCAAGATCGTGCGGCCCGCGGTGGTCTTCCCGCACCCAGACTCCCCGACCAGCCCCAGTGTCTCCCCTTCACGAATGAAGAAGCTCACGCCATCCACGGCTTTCACATGCGCCACCACTCTTCTCAAAACCCCGCGGCGCACGGGAAAGTATTTCTTAAGATTGCGCACTTCTAAGAGCATTTTTCCATTCTGTGTGGTCGCCATAGTCACCTCAGAAGCGGGCCCAACAGGCTACTTTGTGCCCCGGTTTGACTTCCTTCAGTTCTGGCATCTGCGTCCGACAGATGTCCATCGCCTCGGGACAGCGCGGCTCAAAGGGGCATCCCTTGGGCAAATTATATGGGTCCGGCACCATCCCCTTGATGGGTTTCAGTCTCTCTTTCTTGCGCGTGAGCGCCGGGATAGATTCCATCAAGCCGTGCGTATATGGATGCAACGGATTGTGATAGATCTCTTTGACCGTGGCCTCTTCGACCACTTTCCCCATGTACATAATGACGACATCATCGGCCATCTCGGCGATCACGCCCAAATTATGCGTGATCATCATCAGCGCCATATGAAATTCTTCTTGGAGCTTTCTTATCAAGTCCAAGATCTGCGCTTGGATGGTGACGTCCAGGGCGGTCGTCGGCTCATCGGCGATCAACAGACTGGGGTTGCAGCTGAGCGCCATAGCGATCATCGCCCGTTGTCTCATGCCCCCAGAGAGCTGATGAGGGTACTCGTCCACGCGCTGCTCCGGCGAGGGGATACCAACAGCCTTGAGCATCGCAATAGCGCGCTCGCGGGCCTCGCGCTTGCCCACTTTTTGATGGAGCATGATCGCTTCCATGATCTGGTTCCCAATCGTATAGACCGGGTTGAGCGAGGTCATGGGCTCTTGGAAGATCATGGCGATCTCGTTGCCGCGGATCTCGCGATATTGCTTGCCCTTGGGATCGAGCTTGGTCAGCTCGATCTCGTGGCCGTTGCGATGGTAGACGACTGACCCCGATAAGATCTTGCCCGGCGGCATGGGGATGAGCCCCATCACAGAGAGGGCTGTAACGGACTTCCCGCAGCCGGACTCGCCGACAACCCCCAGCGTCTTTTGCTTCTCTATGGCAAAGCTGACGCCGTCCACGGCTTTGACGACCCCGTCTTCGGTGTAAAAGTAGGTCTTGAGGTCCCGCAGCTCGATGAGCTTGTTATTTGTTGTAGTCATAAGTGCTTTCTACCGGGACGCGAAGTAGGCCAATACAAAGGCGAGCACCATAAATGCTACGGCCAGCCAGGTGGTCGCCGTGCGCTTGGGGTCGGCTTCTTCTTCGCGACCGAAGACCGTCGAGGTCGCTCCGGCCCCAAAGGCCCCGCCCAATCCCGAGTGCCTGCTCATCTGCAGCAGAATGATCCCGATCAAAGCCAAACTCACTAACACGAAGAGCACCTTCAGAGGGATTTCCAGCGCGCTTAATATTTCCATAGCTGTATGTGATCAACCTCGCTGCGGAACGTGCAGCATCTTGTTCGAATAAAACGCCCTGCTTGCGGACGGATAGCTATTGTATCATTATTTTGAAAACTCTTCAACTAGAGCGTCCTCCTAAAAGAAAGAGCTCTATCCACGAGACAATGGGCATGATAATACGCTCGAGCAGGCCTGCATAGAGCAGCAAAAATATTAAGACGAACCCGAAGGGTTCGATCAGATGCACCAAGCGTTTGCCGCCATCGGGAAGAAAATAGAGCAAGACGCGCGAGCCATCCAGTGGCGGCACGGGAATCAGATTGAAGACAGCCAAGACGACATTGATCACGACAAAATAGAGCACAAAGCGCGCCACCCCTTCCCACATAGGCTCGCCCAGACCATACCAGCAGGCCGTCCCTATCCCGGCCAAAGCGAGATTGGTGAGCGGCCCGGCTATGGCTACGAGCATCATCCCCTGATAGGGGCGACGAAAATACATAGGGTTGATGGGAACCGGCTTAGCGTACCCCAGAAGGGGAGCGTCCACATGGAGAGCAAAGCGCAGCGCGGCCAAGAGCAACGGCAGGAGCACCGTGCCGAAGGGGTCAATATGGGCCAGCGGGTTGAGCGTCAACCGTCCGGCATCCCGTGCCGTGGGGTCGCCCAGCCAATAGGCGACTCGCCCATGGGCATACTCATGAAAAACAACGGCAGTGAAGAACGCTATCAGCGCCAGCGCAAACTCCATAACGGCATCGAGAGAAAAAGACATCACAGATCTCCCTTGGGAACGACTATCAACGTACCCTCTTCCTGGGTCACCATAACAAGCCCGGGGCGCGCACCCTTGCGCAAGTACTTCACTCGAGTATAACTGACGGGAACTTTCATTGCATCCCGCCCCTGGGAATAGTACGCAGCTAATTGGGCTGCTTGCTGCAAGACCTCTAGGGGGATCTCGTGCTGCTGTGGGTTTTTCACGATCACGTGCGAGCCGGGACGATCCCGTGCGTGCAGCCAATAGTCTTCTCGAGCGGCGCGGCGCACCAACTCGTCATTCTGTCTACTCGAGCGCCCCACCCATACCCGATAGCCACGAATGACAAACTCCCGCGGCCCCGATGGCCTCTCGTTCTGTTGCTCGCGACGCTCGCGAGGCCGATAGCCCCGAACGCACAGCTCCTGGCGAATACCATCAAGATCGGCTGCACTCTCTGCGTGCTGCAGATGCCTCTCCACGCCTTCGAGATATTCGAGTTCTTGACGTAATTCCCCCAAGCGGACCTCTAGTTTCTCTCTGGCTCTTTTAAGTTTTTTGTAGCGCTCAAATCTCTGCTGGGCGTTCTCGATGGGCTCCAGCGCCGGATCGAGTTTCACGATCTTTTTCGCCCCACCGAGAAAATCCTCCAGCTCAATCTCGTGCAACCCTCTGGACAGACGATGAAGATTGGCCATCAACAGATCGCCCTCGTGCTTGATCAGTTCGTAGTTTTGCGCTCTAGCCAGATCTCCTTGGACGCGTTCTAGTGTCTTACGGATCTTGGCACTGTGGCCGTTGACGAGCTCCTGGAGCTGATGTCGCTCTTGCGCGAAGTGGCTCCCTGGTGTCAGGACGCGTGCGCATTCATCGAGTGCTTCAGAAAGGCTTTCGCGGCTTTCACCGTGGAGATTGGCATAGAGCTTCAGAGCGACGGGGGCTACGTCGAAGGGGGTGCCGTCGCGAAAGTAGAGCCACGGGCGAAACTGCTTGGTGTGGACCACTGCAAAGAGTTCACCGATAGCTAGCCACAGGGCTAGGCGTTGCTCGGCAGTGAGCGTAGATACAGATTGAGCCGGGTCAAGCGCGGCACGCAGGGCGAGCTCCTTGGCCAGCCGTGGTCCTATACCATCTACGGTCTGTAAGAGTGCTTGAGCCACGTTGCCCTCTTGTGAGCCAAGCTGCGAGAAGAACTCTTCTGGAGTCATCGAGCGCGGATCGCGTTTGCCCTGAGAGGGGGGCGCTTGATACGTTCCACCAGGCCGAAAAGATCGCTGGCCAACGGTAGACTTGAGCGCCCCAAGGATCTTTGCCCCTTGCAATAAGACAACATTGGTTTGTTTGCCCAACAGCTCCGCTCTCAGGATGTACTCGTCGCCATGTCTGATCTGCAGATCGAGAATTCGTTCTAAGCCGGGTTGGGCAACGCCGATGATAATGCCATTACGCAGGTATTTTCGCAGCAGCATACAGAACGCTGAAGGTCTTTCTGGATGAGAGAACTCTTGCCGTGTCAAATGCACTCGTGCGTGCTCGCCAACCTCGACCAGCAACTTTCTCTCTTCTCCGGCCCACAGCTCAAGGGTGATCAAGCTAGGCCGGGGATGATAGATCCCCTGCAAACGGCTGCCGGGGAGGCTTTCGGCCAATTCGGCAGCCAGCGCGGCGACTGTCAGACCGTCAATGTTCATTAAGTAACAATTATAACGAGCTGGAGCCCTCCTGGCACTTGAGGACCCTTGGCCGCCTTGATAAAATTGTTCAAGTCCAAGATTCGATGCCAGGGAAAGGCCACAAGATCACGAAAAGCTCATGTGAAGCCGTAATCTAAGTGTAAACAACCAAAAATGGTCAGAAATTTACATTGGTGCTTTATAATCGTGTTGATGTGAGACACACAAAGATCAGCAAAGAAAGGAGGACTCCAGCGGGGGAGAAGACATCATCGTAGAGTCGTCAAGGTAAGCCAGCTGGAATCCGGAACCAGCTGGAGAAGCTCACAGCAAAGGAGGCAAAGAAGAGTCGCACAAGTGCGACCTACTGACAGAGATGAAATTCAAGATTTTTGCGTTGCTATTGGCAGTGGCTATATTGATTCCCACGGGAGCAGTTGTCGGCTGGGCCCAGGCCTGCAAGCCCGCGTGCTCAGAGAATCCCAAAGTGATGGACAGGGAACCCATTGAAGCGTCAGCGGAATTCAAAGGCGGCACGGTGCAGGCGGGCGGCTTCAAGCCCATCGAGCTCGATCCGAACCAAGACATCACCATTGGTCTTCCTCAGGGGACCAAGAGCGTGGTCATCACTGCCGGTGATGGCGACCTGACCTATGTGCTGACCAAGGTTGTCGGCATCGGCCTGCGTGCACAGCGCACGGAATTGGCCAAAGGCGCTGTCGCCGCCAAACAGTCGGTGACGGTCAACGTCCCGGCCTTCGACCGCGCTAAGCAAGAGTCCGTCGAGATCACCGTGACTGCCGGCAGCAAGAAGACCAGTGCCACGCTGAGCTTCCAGGGTGCTCCCGCGGACGAGACCATCCTGTCCCGCACAGCTGTGGAGCTGGAAATCTCTAACCAGGGTCCTGCGGAGATCAATTACGAAGTCAAAGACGCGCTCAACCGCACCATCAAGAACGCCGGCAAAGACGTGAAGGGGTCCGTCGCTTCTGGTGCCAAGGCCGTCGTGGGCATCGAAGAGAGCCTTGGCCCCAATCGCGTCCTGCAGATCAGCACCAAAGGGGACGCGAAAGTAGACATCAAGATCTTCTTCGAGCAGATCCCGCAAGCGGGTGAAATCGGCAAGGGCATCTATGCAGGTACTTCTATCGCCCGGCCGCGCACGCTCAACCCCATCACGGCTACGGATACCGCGAGCACGCTGGTCACCAATCGTCTCCATGACACGCTGCTCGATGGCCCCTTCCAAGCACCGACTGGCGCCTTGGCTGAAGCGTTCGAAGTCACCCCGGACCGCAAGACCGTGACGTACACGCTGCGCAAGGGCGTCAAATTCAGCGACGGGACGCCCATCACTTCTGAGGACGTGCGCTTCACCCTGGAGAACTTAGTCTATCCCAAAGATATTGCCACCAGCATCCGCGACACGCTCTTCTGCGCGGGCGGCCAAGCCCTACCGGCAGTTAAGGTCATTGATGAGCGCAAGATCAGCTTCAGCTGCGAAAAGCCGGCGGCTGATACCCCTCATCCGTCTGTGGGTTTCGTGGAGATTCTCTCGAAGAGGAACATCCTCAAGCTCGCTCCCAACGTCGAGAAGAGCCCCAAGGACTTCAACAACGTCTACGGGGTGAACACCAAGCCCCAGGACATTGTGGGCGCAGGACCGTTTAAGCTCTCCAAGATCGATCCCAACACGGTGGTCGAGTTCGTGCGCAACCCCTTCACCTTCCGCGTGGACGAGAAGGGCAACCAGTTGCCCTATATTGCCGGCATCCGCATCATCTTGGCCCCGACCCAGGGACAGGAGCTGGCTCTGCAGCAGTTCCGCAACGGCCAGACGGACTTTCTCAACCCACGTGCGGCTGACATCGCTATCTTGCAGTCGGACAAGGCCGCAGGGAAGCTGCCCATCAACGACGACATTGACTCCGGCACTCCCGGTTTTGGCACGGAGTTCTGGGTGGTGAGCTGGACGGCGAAGAACCCGACGCTGCGCGCAGCCTTCGGCAATAAGGAAGTGCGCTTCGCCTTCTCGCACGCCAGCGACCGCGCTTCTATTGTGAAGAACATCCGCCTGGGGTTGGGCACGGAGATCTTCAGCCAGTACAGCGTTCCCAGCCCCTATCATATCGAGCGCCCCGGCCAGAGCCCGGCACAGCTTGCCAAGTGGGAGCAGGCCAAGAAACGCTTTGACTTGGCCAAGGCCGCGAAGATCCTGGATGACCTCGGCATTAAGCCCGGTAGTGATGGCATCCGCGTCATCCCGGCGAACTTCAAGAACGACTTCGGCCCACAGAATAACCCGGCCGGCCCGTTCAAGTTCGAGCTGAACACCAACGTCGGCAACACTATCCGCGAAGAGCAGATCAAGCTGCTGGCCTCCGACTTGAAGAAGATCGGCATTGAAGCCACAGCTGTCCCCAAGGACTTCGCGGCCTTAGTAGATCAGCTCACTATTGGCGACTATGAAGCCATCTTGATCGGCTTGACCGGCGGGTCCCACCCGGCTAGCGGTATCAATGTCTACACCTGCGACGGTAACCTCCATTTCTGGAACGTTGATGCCGGAGAAGGGTGCAAGAACGCGACGCCCGAGGAGAAGCAACTGGATGCGCTCTATCGGCAGCTTTCAGAAGAGACCGATGAGGCGAAGCTGAGACAACTCGCTGACGAAGCGCAGCTCGTCTTTGCCAGCCACCTGCCGTACATTCCGTTGACGGTGGGCAACGGCTTGGCTGCCTTCCGGACGGACACGATCCGCAACCACGGGCGAGCGCCATTGGGCAACCAACTGGTGCTCTTCTGCAAGGGCGGAAAGTGCCGTGGCGGGTAAGCTCTGAGTCTATAAAGAGCCGTTTCGGTGCGAGGGTGCGAAGGTGACTTCGCGCCCTCGTTGTTTGTTGGCTTTGCTGGGGACTCTACTATTACAGCTATAGATATTTATTCTATATAGTAATAGTAGTAGAGGGGGGCAAAACCTGTGGAAAACTTTTCGACCGACCGGTCAGTCGACGGTTTTGCTTTTTGAGAAAATCAAAATCAGAAGATACTATACAAATGTCGGGCTGTGGAAAAACCTGTGGAAAACCTGTGGAAAACCTGTGGAAAACTCCTGTGGAAAACTCCTCAGCCGAGTTTTCCACAGGCAATTTCCACAGGCAAGGGGCACTTTTCCACAGGATTTCCACAACTTTATCCACAGGTTTTCCACAGACCTGTGTCCCTTCACTATGGGCACGCTGCTGTCACCATCCCTGTGCGGTATAATGTGAACGGACCACGACAAGAAGCAAGAAGAAGGAGGCCCAACAATGCCCTATAAGAACTTCATAAACGGTGAGTGGGTCGAATCCGCGACGGGAAAGACATTCAAATCGATTAATCCGGCCGATACGAGCGACGAGCTTGGCGAGTTTCCGGCTTCTGATGGACGCGACGTCGAAAAAGCTGTGCTCGCGGCCGATCGCGCTTTTCGGGAATGGAGCCGTGTCCCGGCCCCCAAACGGGGAGAGCTGCTCTTCGAGGTGGCTGCTCTCATCAAGCAGCGCAAAGAAGAGCTTGCCCAGCTTATGACCCGCGAGATGGGCAAAGTCCTGAAAGAAGCCCGCGGCGATGTCCAAGAAGGCATTGATATGACCTACTATATCGCTGCCGAAGGGCGACGGCTCCTGGGCTACACGACGCCCTCGGAGCTGCCGAGCAAGCACTGTCTGGCCATTCGCCGTCCGATCGGGCGCGTTGCTGCCATCACCCCTTGGAACTTCCCGTTTGCGATCCCAACGTGGAAGATCATGCCCGCGCTGGTCGCTGGCAACACCGTCGTCTGGAAGCCGGCTTCGGACACGCCACGCTTGGCCTACGAGCTGGCGAGGATCTTTCACGAATGCGGCTTGCCCAAGGGCGTCTTGAACGTCGTCTTCGGCGGAGGCAGCGAGGTAGGCGTCCCCCTCTGTAAGCACCCTCAGATTGATATGATCTCGTTCACCGGGTCTTCTGATACGGGGAGAGAGATCTATAAATACGGAGCTGAAAAGCTCAGTCAAGTGCACTTAGAGCTGGGCGGCAAGAACCCCATTATTGTCCTAGAAGACGGCGATCTCGATCTGGCCGTCGAAGGGATTCTCTGGAGCGCCTTCGGCACGACGGGGCAGCGCTGCACGGCCTGCTCGCGTTTAATCATTGAAGACGGCGTCTACGAGCAATTGCTGGGCAAGCTGGTCCCGCGCGCAGAGAAGCTGCGCCTGGGCAACGGCTTGGACCCCAAGACGGACGTCGGTCCGGTGGTCAACCGTTCGGCATTGGAGAGGATCGCGCGCTACGTTGAGATCGGCGTCAAGGAGGGCGCACAGCTCTTGTGCGGTGGCGAGATCGCTCAGGAGGGCGTCCTAGCCAAGGGCTTCTTCTTCAAGCCGACGATCTTTGGCGACGTCAAGCCCTCTATGCGCATCTTCCAAGAAGAGATCTTTGGGCCGGTGCTCTCGGTGGTCAGAGCGAAAGACTACGACGAGGCTATCGCCCTTGCGAATAACACGGCGTACGGGCTCTCGTCGTCCATCTATACCCAAGACGTCAACAAGGCTCATCGCGCGCTAGAAGATTTGGAAGCAGGGATTACGTATATTAACAGTGGAACAATCGGCGCGGAGGTGCATCTGCCCTTTGGCGGGGTCAAGAACACCGGCAACGGCGGCCGCGAAGCCGGACTGGCAGCCATTGACGAGTACACCGAATGGAAGACGGTCTATATTGATTACTCCGGACGCTTGCAGAAGGCCCAGGGGATTGACTGATACTGATTGCACTCTTTGTATGGTCTTGCTGGGCGTAGCGAAGAATCACAGCCCCTGCGCTCAGGGTGACAGTATGAAGGGGTAATCCAGATCACATACAGACGTGCAGCCTAGTCGGTATAATTGAGCTCAAATGAAAGACACGAGCGAAGCATCGTTGGTGCCTGCGCTCAAGGGGAAACTGTTGACCGTGTTGATGCTGATTCGAGAAGGAGGTTTTACCGTGAAGCCCGCTACCGCCCGACGCGCGGCAAAAGTTTTTTTTCTGGTGATTCCGTCCCTGTGGTTGCTGGGAGGGAGCTTGGCGGGAGCGACCAACTCAGTTGTGTTGGACATCGCCGATGCCAACCAGGACGTCACGATCTTCGGAGCGAACACCAAAGATTTTCTCACCGACTTTAATTCTATCGCCGTCGGCGACGTCAACGGCGACGGCTTGAACGATCTTATTTTGGGCGATCCCGCCGCCGATGTCGAGGAGGGCAACCGCCGCGATGCTGGAAAAGTTTACGTGATCTTCGGCAAGCCAGGACTCGACTCCGTCTATGATCTGGCAAGATCGCACGCGGATATAGTCGTCACAGGAGCTCGTCCGGGGGATATGCTGGGCACCTCCGTTGCCGTCGGCGATATTAACGGCGACGGGCGGCTCGATTTGATTATCGGCGCGGCGGGCGCTGACGGCCCCGATGGACTCCCTGAGCGCCGGCGCGACGCCGGAGTGGTCTATGTGATCTACGGGCGCCCGACCCCCAGCAAGCTCATTGATATTTTCGATGGCGACCAAGATATTACTATTCACGGCGAGACGCCGGGGGATCGCTTCGGGGCTTCGGTAGCGACGGGCGATCTCAACGGCGACGGCATCGCCGAGCTGATCGTCGGGGCGACCGACGCGGACGGCCCTCGCAAGGAGCGGGCCAATGCTGGCCAAGTCTATGTCTTTTTTGGCAGCACCAGCTTGCCCCGCACCATAGACTTAGCGCGCCGAGACGCCGATATGACCGTCTTCGGGCGAAACTCCACTGATCAGTTGGGCAATATCATTCTGAGCGCGGAAGTGAACGGCGACGGCTTTGATGATCTCATCATTGCGTCCCATCAGGCCGACGGCCCGGGCAACGGGCGCAATAACGCCGGCGAAGTCTATATTCTCTTTGGCTCAACGACGCTGCCTGAGAGGGTTGACTTGGCGAAAGATCGTCCCGATGTGCATATCTACGGTGCCGATGCAGGAGACACGCTGGGGGTCTCTGTGGCGTTAGGCGATCTCAATGGAGATGGCGGGCGCGATGTGATCGTAGGCGCGCCTGGCGCCAGTGGGCCACAGAACAAGCGCCCCGGCGCCGGCGAGGTCTACGTGCTGTTGGGCGGTTCGTCGTTGCAGGGAGTCTATGACTTAGCCGTGGGGCACTCCGATCTGGTCATTTATGGCGCCGACGCAGGAGATCGTCTGGGGCGGGCAGTGGCGTCCGGGTTGATCGGAGGAGCGACATTTGACGATCCCTCCTGGGATCTGGTCTTGGGAGCCGACTCGGCCGACGGGCCGGAGAACAAGAGGCTCAACGCCGGCGAAGCGTATTTGCTCTTAGGGCAAGACCCGCTGCCTCCAACGATTGACCTCGCAGCTCAAGACGCGCCGGTCGCCGCGATCTTTTTGGGAGTTGAAGCCGATGACCGTCTGGGGAGCGCGGCCATCGCTGGGGATTTGGATGGGGATGGCTTAGCTGAGGTTATCTTGGGTGCTCTGAATGCCGACGGTGTAGAAAATCTGAAGCCCGACTCCGGCGAAGCGTATATCTTTTTTGGCAGTCGGTTCGGGCCGCCGGCGCCGCCCAATCAGCCGCCCCTCGCCAATGCTGGGCCCGATCAGACGGTCACCGTCGGGACGCTCGTGACGCTCGACGGCAGAGGATCGTCTGATCCCGATGATGATCCCATCGCGTTCCACTGGCGCCTTGTCTCCCAGCCCGGGGGAAGCGCGGCGACCTTAACGGATGCAGACACAGCTCAAGCGAAGTTCACCCCGGATCTCGTGGGTGACTATATAATTGAACTTGTGGTGACCGACCCCGATGGAGCGACGGACTCTGATCAGGTCACGGTCACAGCTCAGCCGCCGGCGCCGACCCGCAAGAAGGGCGACGTCGACAACGACGGCGACGTAGATATTATAGACGCGAAGCTCGCCGCGGAATTTATCGTGGGCCTGCGCGATCTGGACGCGCAAGCACGTTGGGCCGCCGACGTGCGGCAGCCTTGTCAACCTGATGACTCGCACATTGACGTGACGGACGTGCGCTGGATCGCTGAATTTGCTATCGGGGTGCGCACCGAGATGAACTGTCTGCAAGTGCCTCTGCCGCCGCTGGCGACGGCGAGGCGCCTGAGCCTGCTGCAGGTGCGCATCTCTCACAGAACGGTTGAGTTCGCCGCTCCGCCCCAGAAGATGCTGTCGGTGCGCATCTTCGATATGCTGGGCCGGTCAATCTATGAGGCCGAGTCGTCTTCAGGGACGCTGCGGTGGGCCTTAGAAGACCGAGCGGGGCGTCCCGTAGCCAACGGCATTTATCTCTACGTCGTGCAGCTAGGAGACGGGACGGAGCGCACGGTGCAAGTGCGCAAGCTCGTCGTGAAACGGTGATGTGTGCTACCCTGGCGCCGTGACAGCAGTTACATACAGAACATAGGGCACGGGCTACAATGGCGATGATGAAAAGAACTGAGAAGGCAGGTCATTGATTATGCTGAGAGCATCTTCGCAGCGCGCTGGTGAAGGGAGGTCCTCAAGCGTGGGTATGGTACAGAAATTCGGAAGGATAGTCTGGGTGTTCGTGCTGGTGCCGATTTTGGTGCTGGGCTGGTCTGCAGTCGCGTTGGCCGATGATGAAACCGACGTGTTTAACGCCGATGCCGGCAACACCGAGCCCAGCCCAAATCCTGGGGAGAACTTTGTAGTCATCCAAGACATAATCGTCGCTGATCCAGGCCCCTTCGGTGACACCACCCCTGACAGTTTCCCGACGGCCATCGAGACCGTAACCGTTCGCAACGCCGGAGGAACATTAGAGAATCATTTTGTCATCGCGTTACGGCTCTATCTCGATGACGGTGATGGGGTTTTCGATCCCACGATAGACCGTCTGTTAGGTGCGGTCAATGCGCCCAAGCTGAAAGACGGGGTCGTCTTCGGCACACCGGGGCAGCTCTTGGTCTTGGTGCCCAACGGGGGCTCTGCCCAATTCTTCGTGGTGGCCGACTTCGCCAACGACGCGCCCGATGGGCATACCTTGCGCACCAGCTTCGACTTGACTGTCGGGGATAGCTTGATCGGTGGCCCGGTCACCAGCTCCAGAATTGACAGCGCCACTTCCCTTCCCATCTTGAACTTTGACGCTGGCCTCCCCGTCCCCACGGGATTCATTCGTATCACGGCAGCAACGGCCGATGCCGAAACGGACGTCATTGATGAGACCCCTGCACGCACCGGCAAACCCGGCGATTCTGTCGTCTTGCAGGAGTTCTTGGTCTCCGATCCGGGGGTCTCCGGCGATGCCGTGCCTGACGGGGCGGGAACGCTCATCCGAACAGTTACTGTGAAAAAAGTGGGCGGGACGGTCTCCAGCGATAGAATCTTGCGCTTGAGGCTCTTCCGGGCCAGCCCGCGCACCCCACCGGGGTGGGACGAGCAAGACGAGATGTTAGATGTCGTCAACTCGCCCGATCTGGAACGCGGGGTCGTCTTCGGCGATGGCGGTCGGCGCTTGGTGCGTGTCAACGACAACGCTGAAGAGCGCTTCTATATCGTCGCTGACTTGGCGCCGGTTGGGTTGGTAGACGGCGACACGTTGCGCACCAGCGTCGAGATCGTGGCTCGTGACGACAAGACCGATCCGGGCGAGATCTCTTCGGCCATTGAGACGCCCATGCCTGTCGTTGCGTCCAACCAGCTCGTCGTCGAAGTGCCGCCGCCGACGCTCATTATCGGCTCGGCCTCGATTGTGGGCAAGACCAGAGTGCCCATTTCGATTCGCTTTGTGCCGGGGCCGGGGCTGGGCGAGCTGCAAGTGGGCCCAGACGGTGCCTTGACCTTCGATCCCACGATCGTTCAGGTGCTCAATATCAAGGGTGTCGGGCCGTATATTGTCGATTCTGTGAACATTGACTCGCTGGAAGGTCGGGCGCAGTTTACGCTCACGCTCAAGCCCGGCCGTACCGCCCTCAACGAGGGCGTGATCGCCGAGATCGAAGTGGACAAAGCCCCCGACGCCCCCGTGGGCGAATCAGTCACCCTCGACATTGAAGACATCGAAGGGATCGAGATCGTTGACGTCTTCCGCGATGCTGAGGGACGCGACCTCTTGCCGGATGTCACCCGCGGGGTCATCACGATCAAGCTGATCAAGGGCGATGTGGACGGCGATGGGCTCGTGACGATCAGCGATGCTCGACTAGCTGCTCGGTTTATTCTGGGCTTGGAGACGCTGACCCCAGAGCAAGAAGAAGCCGCCGACGTTGCTCCGCCACTGGGGGCGATTGATGCCACGGACGTTCGGTATATCGCGCAAGTGGCTACCGGCTTGCGCAAGCTGGAGCAAGCCAGCACCGTTCTCGTTCCGCTGGCGCGTCCGAGTGTTGCGCTCAGTCGGGATGTTACGGCACGGCTACGCGCCGGGACGCTCGAAGTGCGCGTAGCCGGTCAGGGCATCGCCGAGACAACCGTAAGAATCTTTTCACTGAGCGGCGTATCAGTAGCAACGGCGCAAGCTTCAGGTGCGGTGGTACGCCTCGGTGAGGGAGAGCTGGTCGGGTTGCCCAACGGCGTCTATCTCTACACGGTCACCGTGCTCAGCCCTGATGGGCTCTGGCGCAGCGACGTTCGGAAGTTCTTGCTGGTACGCTAATACCCACGCAGCGATCCCCACAGGCGGCGAGAGACCCGGCCTCGTGCGGGATCGCTCTCTTTTTTTGTGTTAAAATTTCGTAAGCACTGCAGTGCAAAGGGGTGACCTTCATTGATACAGATGACGATGACCAGGACCTTGACTGGGGTCTTGATGGTCGGAGCAGTCTTTTTGGCCGGATGTTTTCATACCCCAAAGCCGGGCGAGCCGCAGGCGCCGCAAGCGAGTTTTTCGTTCAGCCCTATTACCCCCACAGTCGGCGATGAGATCGTCTTCGACGCTTCCGACTCCAAAGACCCCGACGGGCAGATCATTGAGTATCTCTGGGACTTCGGCGACGGCTCCCCCAGCGAGAGCGGCCCGACCGTCATTCACGTCTACAGTGCCGTTGGGACTTATACAGTGAAGCTGACCGTCACCGACGATCAGGGGTTAGCAAGCAGTCTGGAGAAGTCTATCGAAGTGGTGGAGAGCCAGAGCGGTGAGCTGAAAAAGTCGCTGCCGGCGCCGGGGCAAAGCCCTCTGGGCATAGCGTGGGACGGGGCAGCCCTGTGGGTCGTGGACACTCCAGATCTAGAGAATTATAAGATCTACAAGATCGATCCTGCCGATGGCCGGGTGCTCAGCTCGTTTGACTGCCCGACGGTGCTCCCTGAGGGGTTGGCCTGGGACGGGAGTCGGCTCTGGCTGGTGGACGGCGTGGAATCGAAGCTGGTGCAGCTGGACGCTTCTACGGGAAAGGTGCTCAAGTCGCTCGCTACGCCGGCGACCTACCCCACAGGGCTGGCCTGGGACGGCAGCGCGCTGTGGGTTGCCGACGCCGATGAGTTGAAGATCTACAAGATCAATCCCATAACGGGGAAGGTCATAGACTCTTTCGATGCGCCGGGGTATTTCCCGACGGGGCTGGCCTGGGACGGCAAGTTCTTATGGCATCTAGACACGCTGAGCATCTACAAGATCGATCCTACGGACGGGACGGTTTTGGCAGAGTATGAGGCGCCGCGGGAGCAGCTGGCGGACTTGAGCTGGGATGGCCAGTACTTATGGGCTACGGACGGGGAGGGCAAGCAGCTGGTGCAGGTTGCGCTGGGGCAATAGCGTGTGCATCACGGAAAGCACTGGGGCCACGGAAGGCACGGAATGTGTTTAGGGATCGCGCGTGGGGATGAGCTTGAGTCGCTTGACCCCGCAGCTTCGATCATTGTCATTGCCTTGCGGGCCTTAGGCGAAAACCTATCGCTCTCTTTGTGAAAGACGACTTCCACCAGTCGGTCATCCTGTGCTCGATAGAAGTAGCGATGGCTACCCTTGTGCCGAACTTGGCGGAATCCATCGCGGATGAGCGCTCGGACCATCTTTCGTCCCGTTCTTGAGCGCGGGAGGGAAGGGGTCTTCTTCAATGACGACCTCGAAGATATACGTCCTCATGGTACACCACTATAGCACACGCGGAGAATCCGATGCAAGTTTCCCCGTGCTTTCTGCGCTTCTCTGTGCCTGTCGTGATTCAAATTCCCCCTAGTTGTAGTATATATTACTGACGCCTGACCCCTGGCGGGGTATCATAGCTCCATAGGAAGGTTGGCGAATCCATGTGGAGATCTCGTCAAAGTGCTATACTCAAAGCGACGCGATCGCTGAAAGTGTTTTTTATAGCGAGGAGGTGTGCGAGCAGACGGACAAAAAATTTTTCGGACAAGGTTACACATCGTATGGCTCTTGTGAGCGAGCTGATCACACAAAAGGAGGTTTCTCTATGCGAGGCAGGAAGTTCTTAGCGGTCGGAGCCAGTCTAGCGCTTCTTTTAGCATTGGCTCTGGGAATGACGGCGAGCGGAGCGGCCACAGGCCCGGCGGAGGCTAGCTTTGCCTTTGCTGGTGGAGGTTTCCCCGCTGGGAGTATGGTAGCGGTGGGAGATGCTGATGTGGGCACTGCGCTGGTGGCTTTTCCAGCGACGGATCTATTTGTGGATGCCGATGGGACGGGCAATTACAGCCCTGGGGAGGCCATTTACCGTGATGTGGCCGCTCCCGCCAATGTTGTAAGTGCTGGAGATATCCGGCTGACGACAGTTGAAGTGGGAGGAACAACCCCAGTTCTTCCTGGGGATTTTGCCGTTCTCGATACGCTCATCGTCACCGACGGCGCCGGCGGCCCGACGTTTGTGCCCCTGCTCGTCGAGCAGGTCTGTGTAGACATGATCACGGGGAGCACAATAAGCGCGAGCGAGATCTTGGAGCTGCGGCTCTATCGAGAGAATAACGTTGCTGCAGGGTTTGCTGGCTTCGGTGCTACAGCCGACGACTTGTTGGGTCGAATACCCAATCCCACGCTGGTGGCCCTTGGCGATACGTGTTTTGGGACCACTGGGCAGTTGCTCTTCAGTGTGAACGGTATCACTGCGACAGCGAGCGAGACGCTCTACATCGTCGCGGCCTTTGCGCCGTGGGCTCAGCGCGGCGACTCGCTCCAGCTGACCGTCGAGATGCGGGCCAATGACAATCTGGCCGGATCGGGCAGCGTCCAAAGCTCTAGCTGGGCAGATAACGGCGGGAGCGTGCTTGTCAAGCTCAGCCCAAACACGACCATCATCAGCGGCCCGGCTGCAGGTGCGCTCTTCGTCATTGACGAGACAGACAGTTTGGTCGGCACGGCGACCCCAGGCAGCACCGTCGTCTTGCAGCAGTTCAGCTTGGAGAACCAGACGGCTAGTGCTAGTGTCAAGATTGACCGTATAACGGCCTACGCGACCGGTTTGCCCGATAACACCGTGCTGGCCAACGTGACCCGCGTGCGGCTCTTCCGCGAGCGCGGCAGCACCGGCCCCGGCTGGCAAGAGGGCGACGAGCTGCTCGGCACCGTCATGCGTCCGGATTTAGTAAACGGGGCACGTTTTGGCGGCAATCGCCGGAATCTTTTCACCATCCAACCGTCTTCGATGCAGCGTTTCTATATCGTCATTGATCTGTCCACTGGCACTCCCGATGGGATCGGCATCCAAGGGGCAGTAGAAGTTTCTGCTTCCAGCGGAGCAATGCCCACGGACAAGATCGTCTTCGCTGCCGGCTCGCTCGAGGTCGAAGCCCCCGCAGCGACGATCGCGGTGGGCGACGTGACCTTGAGCAGCAAGGGCAAAGCCACGGTCTCCGTCAGCGGAGTGCCGACGCCCGGCCTGGGCAGCGTGAGCGGTTTTATCTACTTCGATCCTGCAGTTGTAGAAGTCGTCTCCTCAGCCCAGGGCACCTACCGCGTGCGCGGGCTGGGAAACTATAGTGTTGACTTGGTTGTCGTTGATAACCTCGGCGGCACGATCGAGTTTCTCCTGGGCTTGAAGCCGGGCCGCAAGCCGCTCACCGGCAGCGGCGACATCATGGAGATCGAGTTCGTCTCTACACCCGATGTCAACCCGGGCGACGAGTCGTATCTCGATATCCAGATTGACTCCGCGCTCGACGCCGGCAATAACGACCTGGTCTTCAATGAAGTGAGCGGGACAGCGCGCATCAAGATTATCATGGGCGACGTTGATGGCAATGGGGTCGTCACGCGCCGCGATGCGACGCTGCTGGCTCGCTGGCTGCTGGGTCGTGCGGTGCTCACCCCGATCCAGAAGAAAGCCGCGGACGTTGACCACTCCTGCCCGGCTAGTACCAACTGGGAGGCGCTGGGGCCGGGGGGTTGCGTGGACGAGACCGACGTGCGCTGGATCAGAGAAGCAGCTGCTGGTCTGCGTACACTCAATTCCGGGAGTGCGCACTTACAAGTGCTCGCTCGCGGGCTGACGGTCGTGCCGTTGGCCTCTGGAGCGGTGGAGTTCCGCGCCTTGAGCGCCGAGCGCATGGACGTGCAGGTCTTTGGGCTGTCGGGCCAGCTGGTCTTCAGTGCCGAGACGACCACGGGATCCCTGCGCTTTGACGGGCTCTCGAACAGGGGCACCCGCTTAGCTAGAGGTGTCTATCTCTATGTTGTGACGCTCACCGGTCGAGACGGCGCGATCTGGCGCAGTGACGTGAGAAAGCTGATCGTGCGCTAGAGTGAAGGCCTTCACCCCCAGCCCCTTCCCGTAGGGGAGCGAGAGGCTAGGTGAGGGGCAGAGTGAAAAACCCAGCCCCTGCGGGGTCGCCCCCGCGGGGGCTGGTGGTTTCTTGATCTGCTCACAGCGATGCGCTATGATACCTCCAGGTGGCCTGCGTCATGCCCAAGAGATCTCTATCCAATAAGATCCTCTGCCCCGCTCCTATCTTGACGATCTTACTTATCCAAGACGATGGGCACGTCATGGCCAAGTGCGCGGAGCTCTGGTCACAGAGATGGACGCTCCTCAAGAGGCGCTGCACGCAATGGTCGAGATGATCCGGGAGTATGCCGAAGATTACCGCGCCCGCGAAAGTCTTTTTCTGGCCAGCCCGAACCGCGCCCATCACAAGCCGTACGTTGATCGCATCTTAGCTTGCCGAGATGAGTGGGAGCTGTGGGAGCTGAGTGAGGTGCGGCTCAGTCACAAAGGGGGGGCGGGATGTCCCGCCGGGGACGTTTGCAGAGATTCTGCGGCAGATGGGAATTGATCGTGAGATGTTCCAGAAGTTGGTGTGAAAAAGCCAGACTGTCGCCGGGGGGTCCCGCGGGGCCCCCGGAGTGATTGTGGGGAAGTGCCTTGGGCGTTTGCTCTTTCGTGATGGCCATGTTATAGTAAGCTATGGCCGTCCATGAGGCCAAGCGCCGACGCAATGAACGGGTCTTCGGAAACTGGGAGGAACTTCCCGATGGTGGACGGCGCTACTTCTATGAAGTTCAAGAGCGCCTGGGCTGGGAAGCCCGATACGTCAAAGAAGTGGATGCTGAAGAGAATACTAGGCGCTTTGTGCAAGAGATCTACAACGAGCATGGTGAGTTGGTCGAAATCCATGAGAAGTATCCTACAGATACTGGCCATCGGAAGGTGAAGGAAAGATGATCACACGCCAAGAGCTAGCTCAGCGATTGACTGACTACCTCCAGCATCGCATCGCCTTGGCAGAGCTAGTGGACTGGGCCGAGACAGCGTTGATGGAGCGCGATCTGGACGAGCGCGATCTCGATCTGCTGCGAGAGAGCTTAGCGCGCCTAGGCCTGGCTGACGTCAAGGCGTTTGGCTTGAGCTGGGAGGAGTGTGAACAACTCTTGGCACGCTTGGGGTACCATGTCCAGGTGCAAGTCTCACCAGTTACCTAATTAGCGAATTCCAGGGGGGTCTCGCGGGGCCCCCAAAGTCTTTATTGATGCCGTGACTTGCGCCAGTCTTGAATGACCGTGGGCAGCGTGTCGTGGCTAGAGAGGGCATGAACGGCGAGCTGTTACGCAAGGTACAGAAGTTCGTGGTGCGATAGGCGTGCGGCTTTGCAGAACGGGATCGGCCAGCCCCTGAAAACCCCGCTGGGGCTGGTGGTTTTTATAGCGACTTGACGACTGCCCCCCTGCTTAGCTATGATGTCACTTAAGTGACCACTCATGAGAATCGCCAGCGTGCGTGAGTTTCGCGACAAGGCCACTGCCATGTTCCGCTCCCAAGAGCCTATCTTGGTGCTCCGCCGGGGCCAAATCGCCGGGCTCTTCTTCCCCTACCCTGCAGAGACCCTGCCCGTGGAGTTCAAGCGGGAACTCTTCGTAAAACTCACTGATCAGATCGGCCAACGCCTCCAGCAAGCCGGCCTCACAGAAGAGGAGATCCTTGAGGGCTTCGAACGCTTCCGCAAAGCCCATCGCGCAGCTCGTCGTCGACGCTAACCCGATCCTCTCGGCCTTGATCCGGGGCCGAGCTCGCGACGTCTTTCTCTCCCCAGCAGTAGGAGAGTTCGCGACAACAGTGAAGACCTTGGACGAAGTGCTGCGGTATATCCCTGAAGTTGCCCGAAAGGCCAAGCGGGTGGGGATCACCGAGGCTGAGCTGTATACAGCCCTTGCCACCATGCCTTTGCGAGTCTATGAGCCTGATCTCTATGAGGAGCAGCGGGCGGAAGCCGAGCGGCGGATCGCCCATCGGGATCCCGATGATGTGGAGGTGCTCGCTCTAGCGTTGCATCTGGGTTGCCCTCTGTGGAGTAACGACGCCGATTTTGAGGAGGTGGGGGTCGAGATCTACACTACGGCACAGCTGCTGCAGGATCTAGAGCGGTAGGCATACTTCCTCATCAAATCAATGCGCAGAATGGCCGGAAGCTCAGAGAGCTTGATAGCCCTGGGCCGGAGCCGACGGGGCTGGCGTGGGACGGGGAGCATTTGTGGGTGGCTGATACGCAATACCTGAAGATCTAGCAAGATCAAGCTGTAACTTGACTGTTGCTCTGCTATGGTGCTTTCCTGAGCAGAGGGCAGGGGCAGAGAGTACGAACGGACTCAGCCAGCCCCCTGAGGGGAAAACCCCGCTGGGGCTGTTTTGCCTATTCAGAGCGAAAATCCGGGATGCGGCGCTTGGCTTTGGTCTTCATGGCAGCCTCCTTACGGTCTCTCATAGAATGCGTGCTAGGGCAAAGTGTGATTTCCGTTACCGACAGCCCCCTCTCAAGTTCCAGAACGCCGACGTGGCCCGCCCCTGCGGCGGGGGCTGCCGGCGAATCGGGGCTTGTCCAAGGGTGACGCGCGTCACCGACGCTGGGTGCTCCTGTTTGGTACAATGGTGCCAAGAGCGATTGTATGCATTATGCAAGTTTATCTAAGCAAGCCGCGAAGGAGGCTCAGCGATGAATCTTCTTTTCAAGCGCGTGCCCTGGATGTTTGTAGTAGCTATGCTAGGCCTGGTGGGATCAATCGCTTTCCTGGCGTGGGCGGCAGTTATCAACGGGACGGCAGGAAGTGATACACTATGCGGTACAACAGGGAATGACATCTTCCGCGGGTTTGATGAAGATGACAAGATCAACCCTAACACTACTCCTTGCTCTACTTCTACACAAGGCGGGAATGACATTATGTACGGCGGAGGAGGGCACGATACTATATACGGAGCTAGCGGAAATGATACGATCTATGGGGATAGTGGCAACGATACAATAAGCAATACTGCTACTAATGATGGGAATGATCGCATTTATGGTGGCTCAGGTGATGATACCATCACTAGTGGAAGTGGGCATGATACCATATATGGGAACGATGGAGATGACTCGATCAGCGCTGGAGATGGCAATAACTCTGTCTATGGCGGCCTAGGGGACGACGCGATCACCGTCGGGGAAGGTAACAACTACGTTGATGGCGGTCTTGGAGATGACCAAATAACCACAGGGAATGGAAAGAACCGCATCCTTGGTGGGTACGGTAACGATACGATTACCACAGGCACCGGTAATGACTACATTGATGGTGGAGCAGGGAATGACTCCATTAATGGTGGTACAGGTACGAACTCTCTAATAGGAGGAAGTCGCGATGATGTCATCATCATCACTGGTGGCACGAATACAGTCATCCCCGGGCCTGGCCTTGATGTCCTGCAGATTAGTGGTGGAACCAATACCATCTTCATCCAGCCTGGTGATGTCCCAGCTTCCAGGGTAGAGGTAATTGCCTGCCAATCTGGTGACAAAATCCGATTTCAGGGGTTCCCGCTTCGGGTCGCCATACCGGCACAAGGTTCGACAACCGAGGATATAGAAGTTAAAGACCCGAAGACAAGAGGCACTTATCTGATCCAAGCCGGTTGTGCAACGACAGCAGGCAATATCACTAACTAAGCCCCCAAGGAGGTTGGCAGGAGCGAGCCAGGGCGGGGGATTGCCCCTACCGGAGGGGCAGACCCCTGTGCGGAACGTTTCGGTGCAGCATTTTTCAGAACGCGGTCGCACCAAAACGTTCCGGCCTGCCCAGGCGAGGGGTCTGACCATCGCCCAAGTGACTGCCGTGACTTCTCTGTAGGACACCCGGCCTTGCAGTTTCTTAGAGAAAACCCCTAAAATACCCTGACAGCCTATGAGATCAAAAATACGGTTCGCCGTCGCTGTTGCAAGCTGGCTCGGCCTCGCCTGGCTCAGCCTTCTCTCTTCTCATAATAGTATTCACGCCCAGCAAGCCCTCGCCGAAGTCAGCGTCGAGAGCAAGACCATCGCGCCGAATTCGACCAGCTCTGTCAATATTATCATCAGCGAAGGCCCCGACGCCGGCGTCGCCGATATCCAAGGACTGCTCAAATTCGACCCCAAAGTCCTCAAGGCCACCAAGCTCGAAGGCCAGCAAGACTATGAAGTCTTCGCGTCCAAGATCGATAGCAACGCCGGGGAAGTGAAATTTCTCGTGACCAAGCTGCGCGCCCCCTACGCCAAGGCCGGCCCGCTCGTCAAAATAGAATTTCAAGCTGTTGGCAGATCCGGCGATAAGTCTGATTTAAGACTCTTCATTGAGGTGCTGCGTGATCCCAACGGCAAAGACGTCTCCAATAAAATTATCAATGGGCTCATCACGCTGGGAAGTGTCCAGAACCAACCCCCAACGGCGAAGTTCAGCTTTACTCCAGCCGAGCCTAAAATAGACGAAGAGATCTCTTTTAAAGATGAGTCTACCGACCCCGACGGAGCATCAGACATTGTCAGTTGGGAATGGGACTTCGGCGACGGCACCAAGAGCATTGAACAGAACCCTAAAAAGAAATATTCTCAAAAGAAGGTCTATGATGTCAAGCTCACGGTCAAAGACAAAGCCGGGCTTGCACATACGATGACTAAGAAAGTGCCCGTGGGCATCGTGCCGCCCAAGGCCGATTTCACGTTTACACCGGCCAGCCCCGAAGCGGGCGACGAGATTCAGTTCACCGATAAGTCTAGCGATGACGGCCAAATTGCCAGTCGGCAATGGGACTTCGGCGATGGCACAACGAGCATAGAGCAAAACCCGAAAAAGAAATACGCGCAGCCGGGAACTTTCAAAGTAAAGCTCACTGTGCGCGATAACGACGGCGCGGAGAGCACCGTGGAGAAGAGCGTGACCGTGAAAGCTTCGAGCAAGCCAGTTATCAGTGTCTTCCCCAACCCAGCCAAGGACAGCGCCACGTTTACATTCACTCTTCCGCAAGGCACGACCAGCGGGACTCTGTTGGTCTTCAACCTCGCTGGGAAAGTCGTCTTGCGCAGGGAGAAGCTCACGGGGACGCAATCTGTGTGGGACATCAAGAAGGACGACGTGCCCAGTGGCCCGTATTATTATATTTTTATTGCGTTCAAAGATAACGCCGTGGTGGGCCGCTCGCGCGTCGAGAAGCTCGTGATCCAACGCTAGCCGCCAAAGGAGGGAATGCCGCAATGTCCGTTGCAAGACGACGAGCAGTGTGCCGCACGCTCCTGTGGTGCGGATTGGCCGTGGCGCTTGTTGTCATTTCGGGGCAGGCCCGCCCGCTCGTCACAGTTTTTGACATCGGTGCCGGGGTTCGCCCGGTCAGCTTAGGGGAAGCCTTTTCCGGGCTGGCTGACGACGAATACGCGCTCTTCTATAACCCCGCCGGCTTGGCGACGCTCACCGGCGGTCGCGCCAGTCTCTTATATCAATCGCACTTTGGCGCTTCTACGTATCTCAGCGCCTTTGGGAGCTTTGGGAACTTCGGGGGCGGGCTTATATTTTTTGACTTCGGCCAGGTGCCCTGCCTCACAGCGCAAAACCAACCCTGCAAGGATTCCCAGGGGAAGACGATCAGTTCTTTTGGCTATTCGAGCTTCGCCTTGACGGTGGGCTGGGGCGCGATGATGCGCTCGCTGCCCTTCTTGAGCGATCTTCCTGAGGGGTTGGCGCTGGGGCTGCGCATTAAATTCGCTTCGATCACGAGTTTTGATCCCGTCAAATTTCAGTCGTTGAGCATCAGCGGGGTCGTTCTCGATCCCTCGTTCTTATGGGATTTGGGGGCGATCGGGCCGTTGGCGCGTGCGCGCCTCGGTTTAGTCCTAGAAAATCTTTTGGGGCTGGCGTTCGGCGCTCCGACCGGGGAGAATTTCCCCATCGGGGTGCGCTTAGGGTTCTCGGCGCTTGCGCTTGACTTAGTGACGGTGAGTACAGATTTCTCGCTCAACGACGGGCTGCACCTTGGGGCAGAGTACACGCTGCCCAAGCTCGGCCCACTCGATACGCTGAGCATGCGTGCCGGAGTGCTCACTCGCACGGGGTTAGGATTCAGCCTCGGGCTCGGCATCGTCTTCAGCGCTATCCAGATTGATTACGCCTTGTTATTCCATCCCGATTTCGAAGGCTCGCACTGGTTGAGCGCGGCCTTCCGCTTCTAAGCGTGATTTACATCACTTCCAATTCTATAACAATTCGGTACAATGAGTATGCCGGATGCTCAAGCATCCGGCTCACAAGATGCAAGCCCGATGGATCGGGCTGCGTAGTGCAGAGATGGCGAATTCATTCGCCGGACTGACTTAGGGCCCGCTGATGAGGAGGCAGCATGAAACGCACAGATTTGCAGGTGCGTCGCGACCGGCCTGCCGTGCGATGGTCTGTTCTTGTTCTTCTTTTGGGGGGTGTGCTGGCGATGCCGCTGGCTCTGGCGCAAGAGCCAACACCGGCGGTGCTCACCGTAGAGAGTGTGACCGTTCCCCCAGCAACTAAGACGACCATCTCCGTCACGGTGCGAGACGTCCCCGCGCCGGGCATCGCGAGCGTTCAAGGCCAGTTCTCGTATGATCCCAAAGTGCTCGTCGTGACCGATCTGAACTTTCCCCAGATTATCGGCGGCTCGAGCGTCACGGTCTTCAATAATACCCCAGAGTCGGGCAGAGTGCGGTTTGCCGCGACGCTCGCCGGAGCCGACCTGGCTGGAATCACCTCCGGGGCGCTCTTAGAATTTGCCGTCGAGGCCGTGGGCAAGAACGGCGACAAGAGCAATCTGACGCTGACACTAGAAGTCCTCAGCGATGTTGATTTTAACGCTGTGCCCTATCAGATCATCAATGGGGTCTTCGAGATCAAAGAGGCCGAAAATCAATTGCCCGTCGTAGACTTTTCGTTCTCACCGGAATCGCCGACGGCCGGGCAGACCGTGCAATTTACGGACCGATCGAAAGACCCTGACGGCAAGATCGTCGCGTGGAAATGGGACTTCGGCGACGGCGGGACCAGCGAACTCCAGAACCCGACGTATGTCTATAAAAATCCGGGAACGTTTAAAGTGAAGCTCATCGTCACCGACGATAAAGGCGGACAAGCCGGAGCCGGTCTAGAAAAGAGTATTACCGTTCGGCCCGGCACTCCGGGGGTGACTGTGACAAACTTCCCCAACCCGGCGAAAGACAAGACCAAATTTGTCTACAGTTGGGTGTTGCCCTCCCCGGCACGTCAAGCGACTCTGAAAGTCTTTAACATCAAGGGCGAGTTGGTCTTCAGCAAAGATGTAGATATTACTAAAACCGAGTTCGTCTACGATCTGCAAGATAACACTGGCCGGCCCTTGCCCAACGGGCCGTACTTCTATCTGGTCTCTGTGACGGCACAAGACAACAGCACTTTCCGATCAGCCATCGGTGTCTTGTCCGTCCAGCGGTAAGGGGGCTGCGATGGGACAGTTCCAAGTTCTCAGTGCGAAGTTCGGGGTTCGCTCAGTGTGGGGCTCTCTGATAGCAGCGCTGTTGATGGTGATAGCGAGCGTCGGTGTGGCCTACGGGCAGACGCTGCTGTCGCTCTATGAGCTGGAGCGCGGGGCGCGCCCGGCGGCGCTAGGGGGAGCTTTTACCGGGCTTGCCGATGACGCCTACGCGTTGGTCTATAACCCGGCAGCACTGGCGTTTCTGGATCGGGCCAGCGCCCACGGTTTGATAGAGTCTCGCTTTGGGCGAGCTATCTACGGTTCGCTGATGGCCGGCGGGCGCAACTTGGGCGTCGGCTTGGTTTTCTTGAACGTCTCGAATATCCCCTGGCGCGATGAGAATAACAAACCGGTGCAGGCCGGGAGCTTTGACTTCACCCAGGTCGGCTTCACTCTTGCTGGGGGGATCTCTTTCGCAGATCTGCCTGTGGGTGCGGGCCTGGGCGCGCTGCAGAATCTCGCTATCGGTCTTCGCGCCAAGATTTTGACGGTGAGCACATTGCCTGAGGGCAGCGGAGCTGGCTTCTCACTCGAACCGGCGCTCTTCTACAAGCTCAATAACTTAGGAGGCTTAGGCGGCCTGCGCGTCGGTGTCGTCTTAGAAAATCTCTTGGGCTTAGGAGTCAGCTACGGCAGTGGGCATAGCGAAGGGTTCCCGATTGGGTTGCGCTTAGGGGCTTCGGTGAGCCCGGCGTCGGGTGTTACTGTCGCTGCTGACCTTGAGGCCAACGGCACGCTCCATATCGGGGGCGAGTACAAGCTTGCCAATGCCCAATTCGCGCGATTTGGCGTGCAACAGATTGCTCTACGCGGCGGGGTGTTGGTGAACCCGGCGTTGGTTCAAGCAAGCGTGGGCTTGGGGGCTCGGTTGCGTGGCGGCTTGCAGTTTGATTACACTTTATTATCGCATTCGGACCTGCCGTTGACCCATCGTGTGGAGGCGGCGTTTCGTTTTGGGTTTCAGAGTTTTCTCTGCCCTCTCTTAGGAAAACCGTGCCCGGCTCCGGAAGAAGAGATCATCCTGCCGCCCTCTGAAGAAGAACCTGAAGAAGTGCCGGGAGAAGAACCACCGCCTCCGGAGACAGCAGATCCTCCAGACGATCCCTGTCCGGGGGATGACCCCACTGTAGACTGCGACAACGATCCGTTCTGGCCGTAGGGGCGCGTTCCCGAAGATCGGGATTGGAGACACACCCTCCAGTCCCGATTATTTTTTTATCGCTTGAACCAACTGGCCGTGAAGAACTTGCCCAACCAAGCAAGCGCAAAATACAAGCCAGTGCCGAAGGTGACCGACATCCCAACAGACAGAAATTCCCCCAGGGGACTCAGCCCCTGGGCACAGAGATACGTAGCGATCCCCATAGAGACGGCCGCGCCGAGCATCTTGGTGACGTCGCGGGCCAGGGGAGCCAGCAAGGCCGTCTCCGGCTGGACTGGGAAAGCCAGTTGCCGTCGCAGAATCAGTAAGAGCAATACAGTATTTACTATTCCGGCAAGGGAGGTCGCCAGCGCCAGGCCACCCACACCGAGCGGGCCGACGAGCGCATAGTCCAGCACGACGTTGAGGGCTACGCCGACGGCTCCTACGAAGAGTGGGGTGCGCGTATCTTGCAGGGCATAGAAGGCCCGCGTGAGCAAATAGACGAGCGCGTAGCCGATCAGGCCCGGCAGGTAATTTCTAAGAGCATAGGCGGTCAGGCGCGTGTCGTCGGGCGTAAAATTCCCGTGCTCGAAGAGCAGTCGGATGATCGGCTCGGCAAGGGCATACACCCCGGCGGTCGCCGGCAAGAGTATGAAGAGCGAGAATTTTACGCTCTCTCGAAGGGTCTGCGCCAAAGCGAGCGCGTCCCGCGCGGCGGCGTGCGCCGAGAGCCTTGGAAGGATGACACTCCCGATAGAAACAGCGAAAACCCCTAACGGAAGCTGGAAGAGCCGGATGGCATACTGCAAGACCGAGACGCTCCCTTCAGCCAGGTGCGACGCTAATTTATTGTCAACGATCGTATTGATCTGAAAGATCGCTAGTCCAACGACCGAGGGGAGCATCAGTCTGAAGAGCTTTTGTAGCCCCTCATCGCGCAGGTCGAGCGTCGGACGATACCGCCAGCGATCCCGAAGATAGGGCACTTGGAAGAGCAGTTGCCCCAAGCCTCCTAGCAAGACTCCCACAGCTAGAGCATAGATGGGCTCGGTGAAAAAGCTCATCAGCGCGAACGCGCAGACGATAACCCCGACGTTGAAGAGCACCGGTGCAAACGCCGGGGCGAAAAATCTTTCATAACTATTGAGCACCCCCATGAGGATCGCTGCGATCCCCACCAGCGCGATGAAGGGAAATGTAATCTGTGTCAGCTTAATCGTCAGTTCGAGCTGTGCGGCGGAAAAGCCGTCGGCGAAGAAAGGCACGTAGAACGGGGCAAAGAAGATTCCCAGGGCGACCAGGCCGGGGAAGAGGAGCAGCGCGGCTGTGACGACCGTGTTGGCAAAACGTGTGGCTCTGTCAGGGCCATCTTTCGTCAGGCGCTCTGTAAAGAGGGGGATAAAGGCGCTCGACAGGGCCCCTTCGGCTAGGAGCCGCCGGAGCATATGGGGGATCATAAACGCGATTAAGTAAGCGTCATAGGCGCGGCTGGCCCCGAACAGATCGGCGATCACGACATCGCGCACGAGCCCGAAGACGCGGCTGATCGCCGTCGAACCGGAGATCAATAAGACATTCTTCAAAAAACCGGCTTTAGGGGGGGCTTTCGTATCTTGGTGCGTCAGCTCAAAGCTCATGACGATCTTTCGTTTGGCATCCCTCCCCTATAATTAGGGGAGAGGGAACGGAGCGAGGGCCTTCTAGCGTTTTGGCACTAAGGCCAAACCGGCAGCAATCGGGCGACGCCCCCCGATGTTCTGAAGCGTCGTGCCCTGACGGAAGACAAGCGTGCTGGACGAGCCACCATCTAAGGCGAGAGCACTGTGGGCTCCCAAGGCTTTCACTAAAGTCGCTAAGGTGCGCAGGTCTGCGCCCACACTGCGTCCATCCTTGAGCACGACTATAAACAGTAAAGCGCCGGATTCCGTGAGGGCTACGACGCTGCGAGCTGCTTGAGCGCGCGCGAACTCTTCAGAAAAGCTTTCGGTTCTTGTGTCCAGCACGATCTGACCGTCTTTCAGTAACAACGGCCCGGCGCTGACTGCTTCCCGAACGAAGAGCGGCGCGGATGCCAGCGTCTGAGAGATTTTGACGGTATCGCCCGGACGAAGCCCTCCCAAGCGGCTCCGTGCCGGTCCAGTCGCGACCAGCAAAACCGATTCGCCGTCGGGAAGAACCAGCCCGTTCTCCGTCACACTGACGACAAAACCGTGTCGCAGACGAACGGCCTTCAGTGGGGCTTCGCTGCGGATTGGCAGAGCGTAGCGATCCGTATAGAGAAAGAGCCCATTAGCGTGCGCTGGCCGATTGAGGCCGTCAATCTCGACGGTCTGGCCAAGCACCGTGGCGTGCATGGTGAGCGATGGGGCGGAAAATTCCAGATTGCCAAAGAGCGTCATCGTCAAGGCTCCGCGGCGACCGTAGGGGCCGCTGTGCACCACGCCGTCTTTCATCAGTAGCCCGAGGGGCAGTTGCGTGGCCGGGTCAAAAAAGTTGGCATTGATGGCCGCGAAAGCGCCAACGGCCATCTGATCCAACGGTTCTAAAGAGCCGATGCCGTCGCGGGGCAACGTGACGCTCAAGCGATACGTCTGTTGCCAGCCTTCAATGACGAGATAGCGCAGGCTCACCGGGCCGGCCAGCGTCAGCGCCTGGGCTTGAACGAAGGTCGCGTGCTCATTGAGGCGCGCTTGGGACTCGGTCCGCACTAAGACACTGGAGGACGTACCAGAAGTTTCGAATCGGACCCAGACGACGAAATTCTTTTCAGCCTCAACGGAGATCGCTTGTGCTCTCAAAGCGTGATCGAGCGAGAGATGCGCTTTGAGAATCTCTGGGGCTTCTTTCGAGAATTTCACTATTGAATCAGCTAGTGCTCCGACGGTGTGAAAGAAACGCAGCGTGACGAGCTGGTCTTTCGTGTGGAGTTCAAAAGGGACGCGGGCGGAGAAGGTGAAAAAGATGCCGCTCGAAGAAGGCGTGACCGAGAGCACTCGCGCGGGCGTGCTGAACAGATAATACGCATGACCAAGCTTCAATGTCCTGACGCCGAGTATCTGTGTCAGCTGCGAGAGCGAGATATACCAAAGAGGGCCGCGGGCGACCAGCTCTTGAGGTGCGAGTATGGCGAATTGGCCTAATCCCCAGCGCAGCACAGCGTTCTCGTACGTCGTTGTCGCCTCCGCGCCCAGCAATCGTGCGAATTCGGCGAGTGGGACGAGTATCTGATCTCTTTCAAGGAGAGCTGGGTTTTTGAGCGCGATGGCTTGGTTATTCAGAAAGAACTGAGGCGCTTGCGCCGGTGCCCAGATCGCACCAAGTGCAAGCCCGAGAGCTATGAAAGCCGTCAGTTTGATCAACTGGCTGATGCTTCTTCCTCCACGTGCACGCGAATGCTCGCCGTGATATCTTTATACAGAGATATCTTGATGGGGTGTATGCCGAGCGTTTCGATGGGCGTATCGAGCTCGATCTTGCTCTTTTGCAGGTCAATGCCCAGGGTGTTCAGAATGGCTTCAGCGATCTCTTCGCGGCGCACAGAACTATAGAGCTTGTTGTCGTGGGCTTTGCGCTGAAAGGTGAGCGAGAAGCCATCGAGCTTGGTGCGTGCGGCGCGTGCCCAGTCTTCGCGCTGTTTCAGTTCCAGTGCGCGACGCTCGCGGACTTTCTGAAACTGATTGACATGATGCGGTGTCGGCAAGACCGCCAGCTTGCGCGGGAAGAGGTAGTTTCGTGCGTAGCCATCGGCAACTTTGACGATCTCGCCGGGTTCGCCCAATTGTTCGACGCTCTGGGTCAACAAGACTTCGATCATGAAAGATTCCTCCTGGTGAGATACAATGAGATTGCGCCAATTGTACCGACCAGGCCTGCAAGGCGCAAGCATGAGACGCCTGTGGTGCCCTGCAGCACTTCATGCTATAGTAAAGCCCGGTGAGACAGAATGACCGATGTCCTTGCTCACATAGGAAAGCGTACCCTAGTCATGGGAATTCTGAATGTCACGCCCGATTCTTTTTCGGACGGGGGGCGGTTTTTTGAAGTTGCAAGGGCTTTAGAACAGGCGCGTCGGCTTGTTGCTGAAGGAGCTGATATTCTAGACATCGGCGGGGAGTCCACACGTCCGGGAGCGCACGCGGTCTCAGCAGAAGAAGAACTGCGCCGCGTTGTGCCGGTCATCCAGGCGATTCGGCGTGAATTGTCAGTTCCAATCTCGATTGATACCTATAAAGCCAAGATAGCTGAAGCGGCGCTCTCTGTCGGAGCGAATATGGTCAACGACATCAGCGCGCTACGCTTTGATGGACAGATGGCCAAGCTGGTTGCTCACGCAGGCGTCCCCGTGATCTTAATGCACATGCAGGGCGAGCCCAGAACTATGCAAGCCAACCCTGTCTATGGCGATGTCGTCGGAGATATTAAAGAATTTCTCTCGGAGCGCATCGAGTTTGCCCTTTCGCACAGAATAGAGAAGCAGCGCATCTTGATTGACCCGGGGATCGGCTTTGGCAAGCGGGTCGAGCACAATATAGAGATCTTGCGACGGTTGGGCGAGTTTCAAGAGCTGGGCTGTCCCCTGGTGATCGGCACATCGAGAAAGTTTTTCATCGGGCGGTTGGGTCGTCCACACGCTGAGCCCTTGCCGGTACATGAACGCCTTGAGGGAACCATTGCCAGTAACGCTATTGCCGTGCTTCATGGTGCACAGGTCGTTCGGGTTCACGACGTGGGGGCAATGAAAAAAGCCTTGGCGATTATAGATGCGGTGCGTTATGGTTTGGAAGAACCTGTTCAGGCCTAGAGGATGCGCCGGCAGGGGATAGCCCTTAGGGGGAATGGCAATGTCATTAAACTTGAAGAAGCTTCGTGAGGGACGAACGATCAGGATTGACGAGTCTTACGATGCGCCGGGTGTCGCGCAAGACCAGCTGTTTTTCATTGAGGGCGGCGTTCACGTTCAGGGCCAGGCCGTCCATCGTGATCGTAGAGTCTTTATAGATTTGCGCATTCGAGCGAAGACCGTGCAGACGTGCAGTCGCTGTCTGGCTGATGTGGTCTCGCGGCTCGATTTTGAGGAGCAGCTTGAATTCCAGCCCGAAGGGCCTGAGAGCGCGGACTTCTTGGAACGAGAAGCGTTCACCTACAGCCTCCAAGAGAGCGAGTTGAGTTTGCAGCCCTATGTCGTAGGGCTGATCGGAAGCGTGCTCGATCCCAAGCCGTTGTGTCGGCCTGATTGCAAGGGGCTCTGTCCGACGTGTGGGCAGAATCTCAACGTGAAAGAGTGTGTGTGCGCAGCGCGACGCGAGGGCGACCCACGCTTGAGAGCACTGAAGGAGCTGCTGAAATAGCGTGATGCGTGTACTGGGAATAGACCCAGGCTTGGCCACGACAGGGTATGCCGTTCTCGAAATGAGCGATGGCAGTTCACTGCGTGTGTTGGAGGCCGGGGTCATTCGCACGCCAGCGGACACGCCTCTCTCCCAGCGTTTGCATATACTGTATGAAGACACGCGGCGCTTGCTGAAAGAGTATCACCCCGATGCGCTGGCGGTTGAGGAGCTCTTTTTCGCGCAGAATCGCACGACGGCGATGGCGGTCGCCCAAGCTCGTGGGGTCGTCCTGCTGGCCGCGCACGGCTTGTCTGAGATGAAGAGCTACACGCCGTTGCAGATCAAGCTGCGCATTGCCGGCTACGGGCGGGCGAAGAAACCCCAGATGCAAAAGATGATGAAGCAGCTCTTGCACTTGAAAGAGACCCCCAAGCCCGACGACGCAGCCGATGCCCTGGCTGTGGCGTTGTGCTATGTACTGGAAGCTCGCAGGGGGCGCTGATTGCTTTCTTCGTCAAAATCTGCTATTATAAATCTAAGGATGATTTCCATCGCGAGCCAATCTGTCATCTCTTGATCCAGATAGGTCACGGCGAAACCTTCCTACATATCCCCAAGGGGGTGACAGATATGAGCTTTGAACGCAAGATGTACGACGTCAGCAGCATGAATCTCAAGTGTGCTCAATGCAGCAAGGAGATCAAGGAGCTGCCGTTTCAGCCAGACGGGAGCCGGCCAGTCTATTGCCAGGAGTGCAATCGCGGGCGGGCTCGCTCCGGTGGATTCCGCAGCGGGTACAATCGCGGCGGTGGCGGTCGGTAGGAGCGAAACGAAAGAAGACCGTTGGGGCATTGCTCTAGCGGTCTTCATGTTCCTCCGGGATGAGCAAAAAAGCCAGTGAGGAGATATGAAGCATAATATGGTCCCGGAACCACACGCTAATAATGTTCGGGAATCTTACAGCGTCGGCGAAGAGATAGTCAACAGCATCACCCATGGCGTCGGCACCGGTCTGAGTGTAATCGGTGGCATCGCGCTGGTCGTCCTTGCCGCGCTCTACGGTGATGTCTGGCGGATCGTTAGCTTTAGCATTTACGCTACTACGCTGGTGACTCTCTACCTGGCTTCGACGCTGTATCACAGTTTTCGCCACCCTCAGCTGAAAAGGATCTTCAAGATTATTGATCACGCGTGTATCTATTTGTTAATCGCTGGGACTTATACCCCTTTTTTGTTGGTGAGCCTGCGTGGCCCTTGGGGCTGGACGCTGCTGGGGATCATCTGGGGGTTGGCGTTGGTGGGGATTATTTTCAAGGCGTTCTCAGCGCATCGCTTCCGCCGGTTTTTAGTATGGGGATATCTTCTGATGGGGTGGCTCTGTGTCGTGGCCGGCCGTGAGCTGCTCCTGCGCGTTCCGACTGATGGGCTCGTTTGGCTTGCCATCGGCGGGGGGCTCTACACCGTGGGCGTCATCTTTTACGCCTGGCGCAGATTACCCTACGGGCACGCCATTTGGCATCTATTTGTCCTGGCGGGCAGCATCTGTCACTATGTTGCCGTTCTCTCTCTGTTATCCGGCGTTTGACGGTTCTCCCTGAATCGGGGTATGCTGGAGGTATGACCCCGCAAGATCGCATCTTATTGATTGACGCCAGCTCGCTCATCTACCCGGCTTTTCACGTGATGGGGAATCTGGCAACGAGTTCGGGCTTTCCTACAGGGGCGATCTTCGGCTACGCGCGAACTGTTTTCATGCTGCTGAAAAAATTCCCCTCACGGTATGTTGCCGTTGCTTTCGACAGTCGCGGGCCTACTCATCGTCATGAGAAATTCGCTGGGTACAAGGCGCACCGCCCGGCGATGGACGAGGCGCTCGCCGTCCAGATCCCAAAAATCAAAGAGCTGACGGACGCGCTAGGGCTGCGTCGCTGCGAGCAGCCGGGCTATGAAGCCGACGATATTATCGCCTTGCTCGTCTTGAGGGCACGCGAGCAGGGCTTAGATATCTTGATCGTCAGCGGCGACAAAGATCTGTTGCAGTTGGTTGGTGACGGCGTGCGAGTGCTCAAGCCGGGGCGCGACGTCACGAAAGACTTAAAAATTCTCGATGCCGATGGGGTGCGCGACTATGTGGGCGTGCGCCCCGATCAAGTGCGGGACTTTCTCGCGCTCGTTGGGGACAGCTCTGATAACGTGCCGGGGGTGCCGGGGATCGGGGAGAAGACTGCACAAAGACTCTTGAGCGAGTTTGGCTCGCTCGATGCGTTGTTAGAAAAGATCGAACACGTCACGCCGGACAAGCTCCGAGAGAGACTGAAGAATTTCCAAGATCAAGCTCTGCTGAGCCGGGAGTTGGTGAAGCTGGTGCCGCCGCCGTTGGAAATCTCTCTCGATGAGTGGCGGGTGCAGCCGCCAGACTCTGAGAGATTGCGGGCGTTGCTTGAGGAGCTGGAATTTCGCAGCTTGCTGAAAGACCTCTCCCCCGGCTCCTCCCCTACAGAGGGAGCGAAGAGCGCTTTCCCCTTCCCTGTAGGGGCGACCCCCCGCCCAGGGCAGACACAGGGGTCTGCTCCTACTACAAGGGGAGGGGCTGGGGGGTTAGGTCTTCAGACAGAGATCATTCTGACTGAAGAGCGGCTTGAGCAGCTCATAGCAAAGCTGAGTGCCGCGCCGGAGATCTCTTTAGACACAGAGACCACCAGCGAAGATGCGATGAGTGCCGAGCTGGTGGGGCTCTCGCTCGCCGTCGAGCCCGGCGCGGGCTTTTATATCCCCATGGCACACAGCTATCTGGGAGCACCACAACAGTTAAATAGCGATATAGTGCTCAAAAGACTCAGATCGCTGTTAGAGAACAAGCCCATCATCGGGCAGAACCTCAAGTACGACGCGAAAATCTTAAGACACTACGGGATCGAGCTGAAAAATATCGTCTTTGACTCACTGCTCGCGGCCTATCTGCTCGATCCGGAAAATCGCAAAGACTTGAACGAGCTGGCGCGACGCTATCTGGGACACGGCATGATGGATTTCTCAGAGCTGGGAGCCAACCGAATGGATGCTGTGCCTGTGGAGCAGGCAGCGGCTTATTCTGTCGCCGACGCCGAGGTCGTGCTGAGGCTCAAGGAGAGAATACTCCCCGAACTGCGTCGAAAAAACCAAGAAAAACTCTTCTACGAGCTCGAGCTGCCCTTGATTCCCGTGCTGGTTGATATGGAGTCGAGCGGCATTCTGCTGGACCGAGCAATCTTGTATGAGCAGGCCAAAGAGCTTCAGACGCTGGCAACGCAGTTACTGCAAGATATTTTTCGCCTGGCCGGGCAAGATTTTAACCCCAACTCCCCAAAACAAGTCGCGCAGATTCTGTTTGAAAAGTTAAAGCTGCCCGTCGTCCGTCGGACGAAGACCGGCCCCTCAACGGATGCGTATGTGCTGCAAGAACTCGCGGGGGTTCACCCGTTGCCTGAAAAACTGCTTGCCTACCGGGAGCTAGAGAAGCTTCTGAGCACGTATATTCATAAATTGCCTGGGTATATCAATCCCCACACGGGCAGAGTGCACACGACTTTCCAACAACACGTGACGGTGACGGGACGTCTCTCTTCGACCGATCCCAATCTGCAGAATATCCCCGTGCGCAGCGAGTTGGGCGGGCAGATCAGAAAAGCCTTCGTCGCGCCGCCGGGCCGGGTGCTCATCGGGGCAGATTATTCCCAAATAGAGTTGCGTGTGCTCGCCCATCTCTCCGATGACAGGGGACTGCGGGAGGCTTTTGAGCGTGACGAAGACGTGCACGCGCGCACCGCCGCGACGGTCTTCAATCTCCCGATAGAGAGCGTGGGCTCGCGGGAGCGCCGTATCGCCAAGATGATCAACTTTGGGCTCTCTTACGGGATGACCGGCTATGGGCTGGCGCAGCGCACGGGCATCTCCCGCACGGAAGCCGAGCGATTTATTACAAGCTATTTTGAGAAATATCCGGGGGTGCGGGTCTATATGGAGCGTGTTGTACGAGAAGCTGACGAGAAGGGCTATCTGGAGACGCTCTTGGGACGGCGACGCTACTTTACAGAACTCTCTAGCCAAGCTCGACGCGAAGCGATCAATTTCCCGGTCCAGGCAACTGCGGCGGACATCATGAAGCTGGCCATGTTGCGTGTCTACGAGGGAATAAAAGCGCACGAGATTAAAGCCGATATGCTGTTGCAGATCCACGACGAGTTAATCTTTGAAGCCGACGCTGAGCACGCCGAGCACGCGGCTCAGATTATCAAAAAGACTATGGAGGAGGCTTTTCAGTTACGCGTGCCCTTGAAAGTGGACACGCACGTCGGCGCAAACTGGGGCGAGATTTAGGTCTTAAATTTATCCAGTACGATTCTCAAGATGATAAGCAGCCAGCCCAACCCGACGACCCAGTAGGCCAATTTTCGCAGCGCCTCAAAGACGCCGATCAACACCACAACGATGGTCAGTAAAGCGAGATACCCGATGGGGTCAGTGAGCTCTTCTGAGATGAGATGGGGCACGATGCTGTTGACGATTCCCACGATGAGCTGGCCCAGCCAATGCGCTGCTGTGGAGATGAACGTCAGGGCTTGATCGAGCCAGCTCTGCGCCTCTGTACGCCCAATGCTTAGGGTTCTCACAGCTTAATTTTAGCATTAAGTGGGGCAAAAGGGCAAATGCCTCGGCAGTGGAGGAGCACTAACGATCTTGCTTTCTTGCGTCACCTCAAGCTAATATAGTTGAGGTGATCGCTATGGAGCTCAAGACTGTTACCATCGAAAAGCCCGCGGAGGTCAACTTCATCTTAGGACAGTCGCACTTTATTAAGACCGTCGAAGACCTGCACGAGGCGCTCGTGACGGCCGTGCCCAGAATTAAATTCGGGCTGGCGTTCTGTGAGTCTTCTGGGCCGGCGCTGGTGCGCTGGAGCGGCACCGACCCAGAGATGATCGAGCTCGCAAAGAAGAACGCTCTGGCGCTCTCTGCTGGCCACAGCTTTATAGTCTTTCTCAAAGACTGCTTTCCGGTCAACGTTCTCAACGTTATCAGAAACGTTCCCGAAGTCTGTAATATCTACTGTGCGACGGCCAATCCCGTCGAGGTTATCATTGCTGAGACGGAGCAGGGACGTGGCATTGTGGGTGTCATAGACGGGATCAAGTCCAAGGGCGTCGAAGGCGAGAAAGAGATCCGCGAGCGCAAAGAATTTCTGAGAAAGATCGGGTATAAATTGTAATCAGTCTTTCAGCAAGTTGCGCGCAATGATCAGCTTTTGGATTTCACTAGTGCCTTCATATATGCGGGTGATCCGCGCATCTCTATAGAGCCGTTCGACTTTGTAATCGCGAATGTAGCCGTAGCCGCCGTGAATTTGGAGGGCGTCGTCAGCCACTTCGCTGGCGATCTCGGCGGCGTAGAGCTTGGCAATGGAAGAGTCAGCAATATAGTCAAGCTTGTGGTCTTTCTTCCAGGCGGCTTTATAAGTCAACAAACGCGCGGCTTCGACCTTGGCCTTCATATCGGCCAGCTTAAACTGAATGGCTTGAAACTCAGCAATGAGTCTGCCAAACGCCTTGCGCTCTTTAGAATACTTGACGGCTTCATCGAGTGCGGCTTGCGCAATACCCAGGGCTTGAGCAGCAATCCCGATGCGCCCAGAATCCAGCGTGACCATCGCCACTTTAAAGCCGCGATTGAGTTCGCCAACTAAATTCTCTTTGGGTACGCGGCAGTTCTCAAAGAAGAGCTCACAGGTGCTGGAGCCGCGGATGCCCAATTTATCTTCTTCTTTGCCCACGGTGAAGCCGGGCGTGTCGCGCTCGACGAGAAAGCAGCTCACCCCTCTATTGCCCGCTGCCGGATCGGTCAGCGCAAAAACCAGAAAAATATCAGCGAAGCCGGCACTGGTGATAAAGCGCTTCGTGCCATTGAGCACGAACGAGTCGCCCTTGGCTACGGCGGTGGTCTTCAGCCCGGCGGCATCCGAGCCCGATTCCGGCTCGGTGAGCGCGAAGGCCCCGAATCGCTTGCCTATGGCCAGCTCGGGCAGATACTTTTTCTTCTGCGCTTCGCTCCCGAACTCTACCAAAAGAGTATTGCACAGAGAATTCTGCACGCTGACGGCTGTTGAGGTCGAGGCGCAGGAGCGCGAGAGCTCTTCCATCACGAGCACGTAGCTGAGCATATCAGCTCCGATGCCGCCGTACTCTTCGGGGACAGTCATGCCTAAATAGCCCAGCGAACCGAGTTTTTTGATCACATTGAGGGGGACGCGGTGCTCACGATCTAAGTCCGTTGCAATCGGCTCTAATTCTTTGAGGGCGAATTCTCTGGCCGATCTACGAAAAAGCTCTTGTTCAGGCGTGAGAGCGAAGTCCATACAAGCCTCCTTGTGAGATCACGAGAAATTGCCAATAATCCTAAAACCCCCCGCGCATGGCTGAGAGATAGGCAGCATGGCCCACACGACTGACGCGGACGATGGTCAGGCGCTTAATATCCGTGAGCACATAGCTGGCAAAGCCCGTCGCTCTTCCCATAGTTTTTTATGGTTGCATGGTGATGGATTGTAAAGACACTGGCACAACAGGGCGATCATCCGGCCCAACCTCAACTTGCCCGATTGCCATGACGACGTCGAGCCCCTCGATCACCTTGCCGAAGACGGCATATTTCCCGTCGAGCTGCGGGGTCGGGGCGAGGGTGATATAAAACTGACTGGTAGCGCTATCGGGGTCTTGGGTGCGGGCCATCCCGACGATACCGGCGCTGTCGTGCTGCAAATCCGGGTGAATTTCTAGCTTGATGCTCTTTTCCGAGCCGCCGCGGCCTGTTCCCGTGGGGTCGCCGGTCTGAATGACAAAGCCAGCAACTACGCGATGGAAGATCATGTCTTTATAGAAGCCGCGATTGACTAAATCTATAAAATTCTGCACAGTGTTAGGGGCTTTGTCGGCGAAGAGTTCTATTTTGAAGGTGCCCATGCTCGTCTCTACGATAGCTATAGGGTTCTTGCTCACGGATGTGGGTGAGGGGGGCTGGGGAGGGTTGGGTGTCGCACTGGGAGGTGGAGTTGGTGTGGCCGTCGGTGGGCTTGCTGGGACTTTTGCCTCGGGCGGTTGCTCTGTTTTCTGGCCTCCGCACCCCATGAGGGCTATGACGCCTGCGAGTCCAACGATCAGAAATATGCCGCGCCTCACGTTCTTGCCTCCTTTGACTTTATAGGGTTATCTTACGGCGATCTGCACAGTTCTGTCAACTAGCTTGCGCGTTTTGGGGGCATTGAGACATAGATAATGCCTCCTTGTCGGACATAGAGGTCTAAAACCGCACGGGCCTCGGCGCGGCAGATATCTCGGACGAACTCGATTCCTCGGGCTTCTAAATAGGCGTACGATTCGGGGAAGACGGGGCCTTCGTCGAAGCCGATCTGGGCAGCATCTTCCCGGCTGGCTCCGCAGACGACCCGCCTCACTCCGCTGCCTAGCACAGCGCCCAAGCACATCGCGCACGGCTCGCATGAAGTGACCAGCTCATAGGTGGGCATGGTATCGTTGCTCAGGATAAAAGACCGGAGCCGACGCTGGGCCATCATCAGGGCGACTATTTCGGCGTGCAGAATCGAATTTTGCAGGGACACGACCAAGTTGATGCCCACAGAGACCAGCCGTCCACTCTTGCTTTCAAAGATAGCTGCGCCAAAGGGCCCGCCTGTGTCTCGCAAGACGTTCTCCCGCGCGAGTGCGATGGCCAAGCGCATCCGTTCCTCCAGCGTAGGATAGCAGTGTCCCCCAGCATCAACATGCCCTGCGACCCAGTCGGGGTATTCGATGTGGATGCTAGGAAGAGAAGTGCTCATTTCACGCGGCTGCCGTTGGGCACGGGGCGCTGGGGCGTGACCAACGCGAGTTGGGATTGATCGTCGGTGCTGGCGGCTAACAACATCCCGTTCGACTCGACACCGCGAATGACCGCCGGCTGCAAATTTGTGACGACGACGATCTGTTTGCCGACCAGCTCTTCAGGGGTATAGTGTTTCGCAATTCCCGCGACGAGCTGGCGCTGTTCGTTCCCTACGTCAATTTGGAGTTTCAGGAGCTTCTCGGCGCCGGGGACGCGCTCGGCAGCTAGAATGGTTGCCACCCGTAGCTCGATCTTTTGAAAGTCTTCAATAGTGATCACGGGAAGACCTCCTTATTGTTGGTTCTCGCGGATCTCTTCCAACATCTCGACGGCTCTGCGCAGATGTGGGATGACGATGGAGCCTCCCACAACGAGGGCCACGTTGAACGTTTCAAAGAGCTCTTCATCGGTGACTCCGATCTGCGTGCACTGAATCAAATGATACGAGATGCAGTCGTCGCAGCGCAAGACCATCGAAGCGACAAGGCCCAGCAGCTCTTTGGTCTTGGCGGGGAGCGCACCGTCTTGATAGGCTTGAGAATCGAGCGCGAAGAATCTCTTAATTTGGAGATTCTCTTGGGAGAGGATCTTCTCGTTCATTCTCTGTCTGAACTCTTGAAAGGCTTCTAGACGACCGGGCATACAGACACCTCTGCACGTTATTCTACAAGATTGGATCGCGTCGAGCATAGAGAAGCCCGGCACTATACAGTTGACTCTAGAGAGGTTGCTACGTAATCTTTAAATAGGAGGTAGTTATGAATTTTGAAGCACTCCGCTCGTCCATCTCGTTCTTGCGACCTATGCTCGGTGCCATCTCCTGTGAGAAGGCTCTCGAAGGGTACGAATCCTGGTGGGAACGCGAAGGCAAGGCCATCTCTGCAGCCATAGACCGCGCCGGCACACCGTGGCTGAAAATGTTCGATAAATTGGGGAACCGTGTGGATGAAGTGCTCTTCTCCCCCGAGTATTGGAAGATGCTCAAACACGGGTATCGCGAGGGCATCGTCTGGCGCGCGTTTGACGAAAAATCTTTGCTCTCGTCGTATCTGTTGGGCTATGTCACGTCGTTTTACGATCCGGGGCTCTATTGTCCCTATACGGTCTCGCTCTCGACGGCCGTGCCCTTAGAAAAATACGGAGCTGAGAGCGTCAAAGCTCGTTTTCTTCCGAAGCTTCTCGAAAGAGACGACACCGTCTGGCAGGGCGCGACCTGGATGACCGAAGTGAAGGGCGGCTCGGACTTGGGCACGGCTGTTGAGACCAGCGCCAAGCCTGCGGGAGATCGCTGGCTGCTCACGGGCGAAAAATATTTTGCCAGCAACGCGGGAGCAGAATTAGCGGTCGTCGCGGCTCGCCCCCCAGGCGCACCGCAGACCGTTCGTGGCCTGGCGCTCTTTCTGCTCCCCAAGTATCGTCAAGACGGGAGTCTCAATTACACTATAAGAAGACTGAAAGACAAGATCGCGACACGCTCTGTCCCCACCGGTGAGGTCGAACTCAAAGAGAGCGAAGCGTATCTGTTGGGCAAGCCCGAATGGGGCGTCTATCTGATCTTAGAAGTCTTGAATCTCTCAAGAGTAGCCAACAGCGTGGCAAGTGTGGCCGTAGCGCAGCGGGCGCTGGCAGATGCCCTGAGCTTTGCTCAGCAGCGCACGGCATTTAGGAGGCCCATCATTGAGCACCCGTTATTGCGAAGACAATTTGAAGATCGTATTGAGCAGCTTGAGGGCGCGTTCGCGCTGGCGTGGGAGGCCGTGACGCTCTTGGATCGCGTCTGGCGCCAGACACCGCCGTACTCAGAGCAGTATCATCTCTTTCGCTTGGTGGCGCACTTGGCCAAATACTGGACAGCAGAGTTGGCTGCCCAGACGGCCAAGTGGGCCATGGAGGTCTACGGGGGAATTGGGACGCTCGCGGAGTTTGGCGCCGAGCGATGGTTGCGCGAGGCGATGATTCTCTCTATCTGGGAAGGAACCCCGCATCGGCAGATGCTGGACGGCTTAGAAGTGATGGAGCGCAAGGGGGCGCACACCTTGCTCTTGCGGCACTTAGAGTCGTGGGCTGACACCAAAGCCTTGCGCCAGCTGGAAGCCCGCATTGAAGCGCATCTGAAGCTCGCTGCCGAAGAGAAGGAAGCCCAGATCGAAAAGCTCTTTCGCGATCTGGCGGGCTTTACAGCTAGGGCATTGCGGAGCAAGCTCGCATGACCCATGAAGATCGTCTTGATCGTGCGCGCGATCTCGCGCAGCCCTCATGAAAAAGCTGCCCCCGCGCGCGTTGCGCAAAGAAGCTCCAACTCCTGAAGAGATCGCAGCCATTCCTCGCCGACCGCTAGTCTTTGTGCTCGACAACGTGCAGGATACTTTTAACGTCGGGGCGCTCTTTCGCCTCGCCGACGCCGTCGCCTCCGAGAAAGTCTATCTCTGCGGGCAGACGCCCACTCCACCCCATCACAGAATCCACAAGGCTGCTGTGGGCACCGAACAGTGGGTCCCCTGGGAGCATCGTCCTGACACCGTGGCGTTAATCCGAGCACTCAAAGCCCAAGGGCGAACGATCATCGCGGTCGAGCAATATCCCAAGAGCATCTCCTATGCGGAACTCCGCGTGCAGCTTCCAGCAGCGATTGTCGTCGGGCACGAGACGCGCGGCATCACCACCAAAGTCTTAGAACTCGCTGATTTCATCGTCGAGCTCCCGATGCTCGGCGTGACGCGCTCGCTCACGGTTGCGGCTGCGGCAGCAGTGGTTGCGTATAAGTTGCTAGAAGCTGAGTATTAGGGCAAGTGTTCTAGATCGTCCAGGTCTTTATGTCTGCCAGTGGCTCTTTTATTTGTCTTCAGATGGGAAAGGTTGATGAGATTGACTGCGATATCGTCAATCACGGCGCGTACCCTTGCTGCGTAGCACTCTTCAAATACCACGCCGGAAGCGGTCGTCACAATCTCTATGCGGAACGGCGGGACGCCCATACGGATGACTTGATTCTCTTTGAGGAACAGCTCTGAGGTGAGCTCTGGAGTGTGAAAGCCGAACTCTTTGAGGACGGTGACCAGCTTTTCGGCGTTCTGAGGGGTTCGCGAGACCCAGATGTCCATATCGGCTGTGGCCCGCGGATAGCCGTAATAGCCGACGGCATAACCGCCGACCAACAGATATTCAACACGATGCGAGTTCAGCAACTTCAAGAACTCTTTGAAGTCGGGCGGTAGCGAGGGTATACCCATAGAGTGTCTGTCGGATTAACTCCAAAGCTTGGAGGCGTTCGGCAGGCGTTTTGGACATCCAGAAAGCCTTGTCGTCGGACTCGTCTCCCAGCGCTGAGACCGAAAAGGCCGTTCTGTTTACGGTAGATATAAGACGGTTCATGATCTCACCATTGTACAGTACGTATATATAAAGCTCCAGTTTACCGTCCCTGAAACTTCGGCTTTCTCTTTTCTAGAAACGCCCGCAGGCCCTCTTGCACGTCTTGCGTTTGCACGGCCAGGGCTTGGGCGCTGGCTTCGTAGTGCATCACGTCTTGGAGCGTCATCTGCAGCCCGTGGTTCATCCCCGACTTCATGAGGCCCAAGGCGACAGTCGGGCCTGCGGCTAGGTTCCTTGCCCATTCGTGAGCGACCTGAAGGAGCTCGCCCGCGGGCACGCACTTGTTTGCCAACCCCAGTTCGACCGCGTGAGGCCCGTAAATCTTCTCGGTGAAGAAGGCGATCTCCTTCGCTTTGTGTAGCCCTACGAGCCGCGGCAGCAAGAAAAGCCCGCCCAGGTCTACAACGAGCCCACGTTGCGCGAAGATCTCGCAGAAATAGGCGTCTTCGGCAATTAAGACCAGATCGCACGCGAGCGCCAACTGACAGCCCCCTCCGGCAGCTACGCCGTTGACCGCGGCAATCCACGGTTTTTCCATCTCGAAGATACTTAAAATAAGAGGATTGAAAAGCTCGACGAGCCAGCGCCGGATGTGTAAGGGATTGCTCAGTTCAAAGCCCTCCCCCATATCAGAGAGATCGGCTCCGGAGCAGAAGGCCCGTCCGGCCCCGATCAGCAATACAGCACGAACATCCGTGTCGGTACGCGCTCTTTCTATAGCTTGACGCAGTTCTTGCAGCAGCTGGAGGTTGGCTGCGTTCAACACGTCAGGACGATTGAGGGTGATGGTCGCGACTCCGTCTTGGACTGCGTACCGGATTGCTTTGTAGTTCATGGTTGGCTCCTTTCGGTCGTCAGGCGTTCGAGTTCTCCAAGATAGTGTCCGTGGCCGAGCCATTGCCCGCCATCTATGACCAACGTCTCGCCGGTGATGAAGCTGGCGTAGTCTGAGATGAGATAGGCCGCGGCGTGGGCGATCTCGAGGGGCTGACCGAACCTCTTGAGGGGGATGGTTTCCTCCACGAGTTTATGGGCTTCGGGGCTGGCCCAGAGGGCTTTTCCGGCGCCTTCGGTCTCCACCGGGCCGGGAGCGATGGCGTTCACTCGAATCTTATATCTGGCCCACTCGACGGCAAGAGTCTTAGTCATAGCCAAGACGCCGGCTTTGGCGCAGGCTGAGTGAATCGTGCCCGGCCCGCCCGTCCACGCATAGGTCGCCAAGATGTTCAGAATATTCCCCCCTGTCTTCTGCGCGATCATCTCTTTCCCGACGGCACGCGAGCAGTAGAACGTCCCGTCTAAGACAATTCCGACGACGGCCCGCCAGCCGTTGACCGAGAGCTCTTCAGCACGACAGATGAAGTTCCCCGCGGCATTATTCACTAAAATATCTATCTTGCCGAAGCGTTCTTTGGTGACGGCGACGAGATTTTCGACTTGGGCTGGCTCGCGCACGTCGGTTGGCACCGCGAGTGCCTTCCCGCCTAGCTTCTCGATCTCGCTCGCGGTCTGCTGCAAGCTCTCTAACTTCCGGCTGGCGACGACGATTTTTGCACCCAAGCGCGCAAATTCCAAGGCCATCGCTTTCCCCAAGCCCGTCCCCCCTCCGGTGATGATCGCAACTCTGTCTTTGAGCGTATCTTTGGACAGCATCGGGCCTCCTCTTGACTGGAGTGAAAAATCTGTCAGAATGATAGCGACAAATGAGCACACCGACAACGCTTGAAGAATTTCGCCGGCGCATCGTCTACGAAGACGATGATCTGTTGGTGCTGAACAAGCCCGCAGGTCTATTAGTGCACGGGGATCGCCGTCACGTGGGCGAGCCGACTCTGCTGGCTCAAGCGCTCGAATATCTGAAAGCCTCGGGATTCGTCTCAGATTTTCAGCCCGCCTTCGTCCATAGGCTCGACAAGGAGACTTCCGGAGTAGCTGTGCTGGCCAAGGCCAAGCACGCCCTCAGTTCGCTGAATCGCCAGCTCAAGTTTAAGAAGATTCAGAAAAAATATCTTGCGCTCGTGGTCGGAGAGGTGCGCTCCCACGGCTCGATTCGGCTGTCGTTACACAAGCAGATGGACAGAGATCGCTGGCTGGCGTTGATGGTCCCTGGTAAGCGTGGGGGCATCTATGCCCAGACGGATTATAAGCGTTTAGAGATCTTTTCTGTAAGGGCGAATGATCATTCGCCCCTGCTTTTATCATACGTCGAAGCCTGGCCGCGTACCGGACGGACCCATCAATTGCGTGCGCACTTCGCTGCTATCGGCTCTCACATCGTCGGGGATGACCTGTACGGAAAATCTGAGCTGAACGATAGACTCTGCAAGGAATTGGGCGTGACGCGCATGCTGCTGCACGCTGCAGCGATAGAGTTTGCCCACCCTGCTCCAAGCGAGACGGTGCGCTGCGAAGCGCCGCTGCCTGAGGACTTCGAGAGCGTTCTGCGACGGTTGAGGCAGACAATCTAAGTGATTCGACGTCTTGGAATTTCTCTGCTAGAATGTGCTAATGGAGGTACTGATATGGCTGCTCAGACCGCAGATAGGCTTTATATTAGGCTAGTGCGCCAGTTACCTGTGAAGGAACAGTTACGATTGGCAGCCTTGATACTTAACGATGTTGTGCCATCGGTAGAGGCAGATGAAAGTGAGTCCTGGAGTGAGGAGGACTTGCAAGACGTTGCACTGGCTTCTTTAAGATATGGCACCCAAACGGATGAGAAGAACTAAGCGAGAGATCCAACCTGGTGATACAGTGATTGTGGACTTTCCAGGAGCGAAGGTTCTTAAACGGCGATCAGCCGTAGTGGTTTCAAAGGATACGTATCACTCAGCTCGGCCTGATGTTATCATCGGAATTTTGACTGCTCAACTCGAGAGTGCTACAGCCTCCACAGATTACGTTTTAAAAGATTGGCCTGGAGCTGGTTTACGATATCCTTCTGTGTTCCGCGCGTTCTTGGTAACACTGCCCAAGACCAGCGTGAGCGTTATTGGACATCTGTCGGAACACGATTGGCAGGAGGTGCAGGCACGATTGAGACTAGCCATCGCTGTTTCGTAAGTTTGCGTTGTTATATTATTCGGTAAACTCGCAGGGAAAGGGGGGATGATGGAGGTGAAGCAGGCTGATAAAGTTATATCTCCATCTCAAGCGCCTTGTTCTTCAATCTCTCTACCAGCAAGGATATCGGATCACGGAAGATGGCCTCATTCTGCATTGCCCCATAATTAGCAGATGAAGTATCGCTTAGGGCCCTTATCTCACCGATCAATGAAGCTACTCTCCCCTGTACTTTGGCTTTCTCTTCTCGGCGAACGCCTTCATTCCTTCTTGAGTATCGGCGCTGTCGCGCACCAAGTTCGCTAAGAACTGTTCGGTTCTCAAGCCCTCTTCTAATGGGAGATCGAGCCCGCGCCAGACGGCCTCTTTAGCATAACGCACGGCCAACGGCGCGTTCTCGCAGATCTTTTCGGCTAACGAAATCGCCGTTGACAGTAAATCTTTCAGGGGAACGACTCTGTTGACAAGCCCAAGGCGATAGGCTTCGTGCGCGTCAATGGGCTCTGCCGTGAAGATCATTTCCAGCGCTTTGCCCAGCGGGATCAATCGGGGCAGTCTCTGAGTTCCCCCTTGGCCGGGGATGATCCCCCATTTGGTCTCCAATAAGCCGAGCTTGGCGTTCTCAGACGCGATGCGAATGTCACACGCCAAGGCGATCTCTAAGCCGCCGCCGTAGCAGTGCCCATTGATGGCTGCGATGACCGGTTTCCAAATCTGAAGGTGTCGGGTAATACCCCCCAGGCCCGGCTCGCGCTCGCGCTGCTCACGCCGTTCTATTGGATTCAGCTTCACGAATTGCGCCATGTACTCCAAATCGGCTCCGGTGCAGAAAGATTTCTCGCCTGCGCCGGTGAGAATAGCTACCCAGAGGTCTTTATCGTCGCGAAAATCTTCCCAAGCCTCGACCATCTCGTGACTCGTTTGCGGGTCAATCGCGTTGAGCTTGTCCGGACGATTGATGGTGATAATCGCGATTCTATCGCGCTTTTCGTAGAGTATGCTCACGATCTTCCTCCTTCTAACCTCTCCCCCGGCCCCTCCCCTAAAGGGGATGGGGGTTAGGTCTTCTTCGGATACGGACATAGATCTGCAATCACGCATTGAGCACACAAGGGCTTGCGGGCTTTGCACGTCTGGCGCCCGTGCCAGATCAAGTGTAAGTGTAGTTGATACTTCAATCTGTCGGGGACAAGTTCGTTCATCACGTCGTGTGGGTCTTCTGTCTTCTTCACCAAGCCCAACCGATGGGTAATTCGGTTGACGTGCGTGTCTACGGGGAAGTAGGGCTTATTGAGGCTGAACGTCAGCACGACGCCTGCTGTCTTTTTTCCCACACCGTCGAATTTGAGAAGCTCTCGGACGGCCTCTTCAGTGCTCAGATCTTTGAGATAACTCAGAGCATAGCTGCCGCGCTCTTTTTTGACGCGCTGTAGGATTTCTTGGATGCGCCTGGCTTTCTGTTGGTGGAGCCCGCCGGCTCTGATCGCTTCCGCGAGCTTTTCAGTCGGAGCCCGGACGATGCTCTCATACGTTGGGAAATTTTTCTTCAAAGACTCATACGCGCGATCACGGTTCTGATCGGTGGTGTTTTGTGAGAGGATCGTGAGTATCAAAATATCGAGCGGGTCGCCGTGACTGCGCCATGTGAGCGCCCCGTAATGTCGCTCAAAGCGCTTGGCGATCTGCAAGACTTTCTCGCGCGCGGTCATAGCCTCTTTCTCTCTTCGAAAGCACGGCCAACGACACACGCTAATAGCGATAGACGATGCGCCCTTGGGTCACGTCATAGGGGGAGAACTCTACTGAGACGCGGTCGCCCACGAGAATGCGGATGCGATGGCGACGTATGCGACCGGAACAGTAGGCCATGACCTCATGCCCATTACCCAGGTCTATTTTGTACAATTCGCGGTTGGGTGCGGCGGTGACGATGCCATCACGCTTGATCAGATTGTCTTCGCGAGCTATAGCACTCCCTCCTTTTGTTGCTGTGAGTAGAAGAGCGATCTCACACTGAACGGTTTGATCTTCAGAACCATTCTACTCTATAGATGGAGATTGTCAATGGAGAGCCCGGAATAAGCCCTAGCGGTGCAGGACCTGCTCGTGCTTGCGAGCGGTCTTTGGACGAACCGAAAAGTCAAGAGCAAAATTCTAGGAGGTCGCCAGACCGGCGCACCGTCGGAGTACGCCCAGATCGAAGAGACGTTTTCGCCGGTCGCTCTGAAAGTGATCTCAGATTGGATTCTGCGCCATGTACACTGAAGATATGCGATGATTGAGGTCAACAATAGACCGACCAGAGATCGTCGTGCACAACGGGGCTGATGCGCCGGAGCTCGTGAGCTGGCTCAGCCAAACTTTTCGCCTTGCAAGAGGGCAGGACTATAACAGATCATCACTAAGCCCTGCGACCGGTGGGGGCGGGGAACACGAGTTGGATCACCTCCGGGGTGATGATCCCAGCGTTTGTTGTGCAGTTTCGCGAGGTCACTCCTAATCTAGAAAGCTTGTTAATCCCCATCTTCAACGCGACGGTGGTCTTCAAAGAATTGCTGTTAGGCAAACTCAATGGGGCGAACATCGGCGTGACAGTGGGCAGTTCGCCGGTCTACGCGCTGATCGCCGTCGTGATCGCGGTGCGCGTCTTTCGGGACGAGCGCGTGATCTTTCATCAGTGACGTGTGCTGGTCTAATGGTGCAAGATCTGGGAGAGGAAGAGTTTCGTGCGCTCGTGTCGGGGGTTGGTGAAGAACTCTTCCGGGGTGTTCTCTTCGACGATCCGGCCTTGGTCGAAGAAGATGATTCGGTCGGCCACTTCGCGGGCAAACCCCATCTCGTGGGTGATGATGAGCATCGTCATGCCGGAGCGCGCCAGCTCGCGCATCACGTCTAGCACTTCTTTGATCATCTCTGGGTCCAGAGCGCTGGTCGGCTCGTCGAAGAGCATGATCTTGGGCTGCATCGCCAGGGCGCGGGCGATGGCCACGCGTTGCTGCTGCCCTCCCGAAAGCTGCGCCGGATACTTGCGGGCCTGTTCAGCAATCCCCACGCGCGCCAACAGCTCCATCGCGAGATTTTCCGCTTCAGAGCGCCTCATCTTGCGCACCCATATCGGCGCCAGCGTCACGTTCTGGAGCACCGTCAGATGGGGAAAGAGATTGAACGATTGGAAGACCATGCCGATGTCGCGCCGGATCGCCTCGATGTTTCTGATATCGTTGGTCAGCTCGATCCCGTCTATGATGACCTGGCCGCGCTGGTGCTCTTCCAGACGATTGAGCGTCCGAATGAACGTCGATTTCCCAGATCCTGAGGGCCCGCAGATCACGACGACTTCTCCCTTGCGCACCATCAGGGTCACGCCGCGGAGCACGTGGAAGTCCCCAAACCATTTGTGCACGTCTCGGCAGATGATGATCTCTTCGGGGTTCATCAGCGCTCCCCCACGCCTAAGATCTTCTCGAGCCTGCGGCTCAGGTGTGCCATCCCATAGGTGCAGAGCCAGTAGACACAGGCGATGAAGAGCAGGACTTCGCGGTCGGAGCCAAGCCACTGGGGATTGGCCAGGATGCTGCGCCCGATGTTGAACAAGTCAAGCAGCGCGGCCACGAAGACCAGCGACGTATCTTTAAATAAGCTGATGAACTGGCCCACATTAGCCGGGATGACTGCGCGCAGTGCTTGGGGCAGGACGATGAAGAGCGTGGTCAGCCACCCGCTCAACCCCAAGGCATAAGCGGCTTCATACTGCCCTCTGGGGATGCTTTGCAACCCTCCGCGCACGTTCTCGGCAATATACGCTGCTGTAAAGAGCGTGAACGCCGTCATAGCGCGCAGGGCTTGGTCTATTCTGATGTGGCCCGGCAGAAAGAGCGGCAACATCAAGCTCGCCATAAAGATCAAGGTAATCAGCGGCACACCCCGGATGATCTCGATATAGAAGATACTGACCCAGCGTAGGATGGGCAAGGCGCTCTGGCGCCCCAGCGCCAGCAGCACCCCCAAGGGGAACGAGGCGACGATGCCCACGACAGCGAGGACGACCGTGAGCATGAGGCCGCCCCAGTAGATGGACTCGACTCTGGGCAGAGGCCCGCCCCCGCCGATCAACCAGAGAGCTAATATCGGGAGCGCTAGCCAACTGGCGATGAGAACCCCTCGCCAGAGGCGCTGCCCCAGGCGCCAGCCTAGGCCCATCGGCACCCAGAGCGCACAGGCGATGCCACCGATCCAGAGGCGTTCTCCCCACCCAAACGGCAAGAAGAGCAGTACTATCGCAGCGGTTCCCAGGGCGAGGGCGGCGTCGCGGGCCAAGCCGCGCCACACCCCGGCGCTCAAGCCTAGCACGCCAGCGCCTATATAGACGCACACCCACAGGCGCCACAATTCTCCCGGAGGATAAGTTCCCGCAAGCAGGAGCTTCAAATTCTCCGGGATAACCGTCCAGCAAGCTCCCCAGGGGCGTCCCTGGGCTTGGGCCAGCTGCCGCGCCTGCTGGCACGCCGCGGCCCCACCAGACCAGACGGCATCGACGACAGCCCAGCGAACGAGCCCGCTCAGTACCACCCATAAGACCCAAACTGCCAGCACCGTCAGCAGCGCGTTGTACCAGGTGCTCCAGAGATTCTCTCGCATCCATCGGAGGAGACGGAGCAGCATAGCGTTAGCGTTCCACCAGCCTGACGCGACGGTTGTACCAGTTCATGAAGGCTGACGTGAGCAAGCTCATCGTCAAGTAGCTGGCCATGATGAGCAGGACCATCTCGATGGCGTGCCCGCTCTGGTTGATGATGGTATTAGCGATGTTGAACAGATCGGGGTAGCCGATGGCAACAGCCAGGCTTGAGTTCTTGGCCAGGTTGAGATATTGGCTGGTGAGCGGGGGGACGATCACGCGCAGCGCCTGAGGGATAATGACCAGGCGCAGCACCTGGAGGGGGCGGAGCCCCAGGGCCCGTGCCGCCTCGGTCTGCCCCTTAGGGACAGCCAAGATACCCCCGCGCACGATCTCAGCGATGAACGCCCCCGTGTAGACGACCAGCCCTGCAAGCAACGCGGCAAATTCCGGGCTGAGCTGCCAGCCGCCTTCGAAGTTGAACGTCCCCAGGGTAGGAATCTCCCAGGCGATAGGAGCGCGGGGGAGGACCAGCCATCCCCCAAGAGCAATCAAGATAAAGACCCCAGCGGCCCACGGCGCAGCAAACCCCGGTCGCTGCGCTCGAGCAAGGTAGATGCGCCGTGCTATATAGACCAACAGACCGGCGACCAGGCCGGCTATGAGAGCGTAGCTCCAGAGGGGAAACGACTCCGTCGCGTAGGGCTGAGGGAGAGCCAGGCCTCGCTGGCTCAGATAGATCGGCCCTGGTAGCTTGATGCTCTCTTCTACTCTAGGGAGCTTCAAGAAGATCGCAGTGTACCAGAAGAAAAGCTGAACGACCAAGGGCGTGTTGCGGATCGTCTCAATATACACGGCAGCGATCTGGCGCACCAGCCAGTTGCTCGACAGGCGAGCGATCCCCGCGATAAGCCCCAGCAGGGTAGCTAAGATAATCCCGATCCCGATCACGCGGAGGGTGTTGACGACGCCCACCCAGAAGGCATAGCCGTAACTGTCAGTTGGCTCGAAGGGCACCCCTTCGGAGATCCCAAAGCCTGCCGTCGTCCCAAGGAAGTCAAACCCCAAACGCATCCCCGTGCGCTCCAGGTTGATTCGAAGATTTGTATAGAACCAATTTGCGACCAGGACGATACCCATGACACAGAGAAGCTGGGCGCCTAGGCGCAAGAGGCGGACATCTCGCCAGAATGGGGTGCGCACTGAGACGGTGCTCATAGAGTGTATGAGGGAGGGTGCTCCCGCACCCTCCCTCTCCATCACTTTCTTTAACGGAACGGTGGAGAGTAGATGAGACCGCCGTCGGTCCACAGGGCATTGGGGGAGGGCTTGCCGTCAGCGATCCGCTCCAGGCCCAGCGGCTTGACGTTTCTGTCATAGATCTCGCCGTAGTTGCCCACTTTTTCGATGACGTTGGCGCACCAGGCGTTATCCAGGCCGAGCTTCTTGCCGAAGTCGCCCTCCAGTCCTAGGAGGCGTCGGATTCTTGGATCTTGGCTGGCCTTCAGGTTCGCGACGTTCTTGGAGGAGACCTCGAGTTCTTCAGCTTCCATGGTGCAGTAGGCCGTCCACTTGACGATATCAAACCATTGGTCGTCGCCGTGGCGCACGACCGGGCCAAGCGGCTCCTTGGAGATCAGCTCTGGGAGGATCTTATGGTCGTCGGGCTTCGAGAGCTTGATGCGGGCTGCGGCCAGGCCCGAGGCGTCGGCGGTCATGGCATCGCAGCGCCCTTGGTCATAGGCTTGATCGCGCGCGTTGACGTCGTTGAAGACCAAGGGCTTGATGGTGATCCTCAAGCGCCGTGCCATATCTGCGAGGTTCTGCTCGGTTGTCGTGCCCTGCAGCACGCAGATCGTCGCGCCGTTGAGGTCTCGGAGGGTGTTAATGCGCGAGGTCTTGCGCACCATGAAGCCCTGGCCGTCGTAGAAAGTCGTAGGGGCGAAGTGGAAGGGCAGTCCCACATCGCGGTCGAAGGTCCAGGTGGTGTTGCGGATGAGCACGTCGATCTCGCCCGATTGTAGCGCGGGGAACCGCGATGCTGCCGTCACCGGTCGGTACTCGACTTTCGTGGGATCGTTGAAGATCGCCGTGGCGAGGGCTTTACAGTAATCCACGTCGAAGCCGCTATAGTTTCCCTGGGGGTCGACAAAGCCAAATCCCGGCACGGCGTTGTTGACGCCGCAGATGAGCTTGCCGCGGGCCTGCACCTTGCCCAGGGTCGTGGCCGGTTGCCCCTGACCGCTGGAGAGCAGGGGGAGCACCAGCAAGATCACTAGACCAACAGCGAGAATCTTCTTGCGCATGTAAACCTCCTCCTTCAGGCTTGAAGAATGAGTATTGACTAAAGAAATGTTAAGCGGTTCTCACCTCCTTTGGAGAAATTATAGTCAAAGGGGCTGGCCTTGCCAAGTGGCGCACCTGCAGAATCTCTGGTACAATTTTCTAGGTGATTGTGTAAGATGAGCTCATCGAGGGCGGAGCGCCTATGAGGGTCCGCCTGGCCAATCTCCTCGCAACGACCGCAACGACGATTGCCGGGACGTTCATCCCCATCTACGCCCATCAGCTTGGCGCGGATGACGTCGGGATTGGGCTGCTCGTCGCGGCTGCGGCTTTGGCCGTCGTCGTTACTAATTTGATTAGCGGGCAAGCTGCTGACCGCTACGGCACCCGTATCTTTATTGTCGCTGGCCTGTTAGCTTCGGCCGTCTCGACTTTTTTGCAGGTCCTCGCGTTCGATTTCGGGTCGTTGGTCGTCTTCCGTGTGCTCAACGGGTTTGCGTTGGGGGTCTATCCCGCGGCGCTCATCTCGCACGTGCAAGCCTCCAGAGAGCGCTTAGGGCGCTTTTCGGCCTTCGGCTCGCTGGGCTGGACGGCGGGTTCATTGCTGGCTGGGGCTATAGCCACGTATTTTACTATTCGGGGGACGTTTGTCGCTTCTGGGCTGTTGTTCTTTATCGCGTATCTGTTGGCGGTGCGCTTTGGCGTCCGTCCCCCTGATCCCAACGGCGCAAAGCCCGCGTCACTGTGGGAGGTCTTTGTGCGCCATCGCTCGACGTTTCTCTCTGTGCTGATACGGCATATCGGGGCGCATATGATTTGGGCCTTCTGGCCGCTCTTTTTGCAGAAATTGGGAGCTGATTATTTCTGGATCGGGGTCATCTCGGCGGTCAATACAGGGACGCAGTTTCTCGTGATGTACTTTCTCACCGACCGGGCGTGGAGCCCAGGGTTGCTCCGACTGGGGCTCCTGCTGTCGAGTGTAACGTTCATTACATTCGCGCTCGCCCCCAATTTCTGGTGGATCCTGCCCACCCAGATACTGTTGGGCATCTCGTGGGCGACTCTCTATGTTGGGGGTCTCAGAGCGGCGACCGAGGGGAACCCCAATCCCGGCGCGGCCTCGGCGATCTTCACATCAGTGCTCAATATCTCGATGGTGATTGGGCCGGCACTCGGTTCGGTGCTGGTCTCGGTTGGGGGATATTACGCGACGATCTACGGCGGGGCGGCGCTCTCGTTCATGGCCTTTCTCTACCGGCACGTCAGTCTCGTGCGCGCCCGCGCAGGGGCTCAGGTGCCGTCGGGAGCCCGATGAGCTTGCAGAGCGCCGGTGCGCGTGCTATGCTAAAGCCAATTCTTTGACACTAGCGAGGAGTCCATAGTGTTCGATCCCAATGAAAATCATGATCCAGTCAGCGCTCCTGCTGAGGTCTCAGCGGGGCTGACAGAACCTCAGCACGAAGTGCGCAAGCCCTGGCTGGCTCGTTTGCTCAATGGGCTCGGCGTGCCGACGACCCCGGCGGTAGACTGGGTGCTCGACTGGGTGCAAGTCTTAGGGGCGGCCTCTTTCATTACGCTCGTTACCGTGAATTATGCCGTGGCACGCGTCTTCGTCCCCACGGGCTCGATGGAGCCGACGATCATGCCCGGAGATAGTTTTTTCGTAGATATGCTCACGTATCACTTTCGCAAGCCCACCCCCGGCGACATCATCGTCTTCTGGCGGTGCGATGGGGGTAAGTGTGATCGTCTAGTCAAAAGGCTGATTGCCATCGGACCGGCGGTCGTTCAGGTGAAGGACTGCGTAGCCTATGTGAACGATCAGCCTCTGACGAGTGATGCATTCAATCATCCGGGCCATCCGGTGCCCCGGCGCGATTGCTACTCTTCTGCGGGGCTCTGGGAGGTGCCGGAGGGGCACTATTTTGTATTAGGGGACAACACGCAAAACAGCTACGACAGCCGCTATTGGGGGTCTTTCCCGGAGAAAGATTTCATCGGGGAGCCGTTCTTGCGGGTCTGGCCCTTGACAAGGATCGGCTTTATGAACGGCTACTTCTGGAGCAGTAAATAGATCATGTTCGTTGCAGAATCTGGGCAGGATCTTATAGTTCGGTTGGAGTCAGGGGAAGATTTCTTCGAAGCCTTGAGTGCGCTCAACCTGACCGCAGGAGCTATACTCTGTGGGATCGGGATGGTACGCGATGTGACGCTGGCGTTTTGGACGGGCAAAGAGTACAAAGAGCACAGAGTAGGGGGTCCTGCTGAGGTGCTTTCGCTGCAGGGGAATTTTTCGCTTCGGGAGGGCAAGTCGCACATTCACTGTCATGTCGTCTTAGGGCTCGAAGACGGTTCGACGGTGGGCGGGCATCTCTCCAAAGCGACCGTGCACGAGACGAACGAGATTTATATCAGAAAGCTAGAACACATTGTGATGGAGCGTAAGAAGGAGCCAAGCGGGCTATGGGGGCTCTATCCTTCTCCTCCTCCAGGGCGGGGGCAGTCCGGCACGGGCTCGCCCACGAGAGGATGCCCGCTTTCTTGAGCCAATGCCACACCTCCCCCTGACGACACGTTGTGGTGCGACCGCTTCATCTCAACAGATGTTGCACCAAACCGTGTCGGTAACGATCTCTTGGCGTCAGGACCCAAGGGGTCTTGACTCAGAGAGGGCATCAGTTATATAATACTGACTGAACGACAAGGCTGTCGAGCGTCTAGATTGGTCGAAAAAACGAGTGCCAGGAGGTGGTTCACCGGAAGATAATGGGGATTTCCTGGTGTAGCTTTTTGTGGCGCTCGACAGCGTGAACATCATCAAAACAGGAGGGTTTCTTTTGCTATGAAAATTCTCAAACGTCGCACGTTCTTAAAAGGGGTCGGCTTGGCTGTCGGTACAGTGACTTTCAGTAGCGTCTTCCGCGGCCCGGTGATAATCGCGCAACCACCAGTGGTCACCATCGGGACACTTTTGGATTCTACAGGCCCATTAGCTGAGTTCGGCCCGGCGGAGCGCAAGGGCGCAGACTTAGCTGCGAAGCACTTGAACGAAGCTGCTCAGGCAGTTCTCGGTGGCCCCATTGTCACGCTCGTTCACGAAGACCCCGGCTTCCCCAACTTCGCCCAAGTAGTAGACCGAGCGAAGAAGCTCGTCACGGTGGACAAAGCCGTAGGACTAGTGGGAGGCCTAGCCAGCAGCGCGTCGTTAGCCATTGCCCGCGAGGTCTCCAAGCCCAATAAAGTTCCGCAGATCTCGCCGGCTTCAACGTCGCCGCTGCTCACCGTCGAGCCCGATGATGACTATCTCTTCCGTTCGACGGCTTCCGATGCGCTGCAGGGCGTTGTCTTGGCCATGCTGGCCGCAGGCGAGATCAAAGAAGCCCCTGTTCAGTACAAGACGGCGGCCACCCTGTACGTGAACAACCCCTACGGTCAGGGCTTGAGCAGCCAGTTTACAAAGTCCTTTGAGAAGCGCGGCGGAAAGGTGCTCGCGCAGGTCCCCCATGCAGAGGAGGTGGCCCCTAGCTACACGGCCGAGCTGCGCAAGGCCCTCGAAGGCAAGCCAGATGTGCTCGTGGCCATCGGCTACCCCGGCCATGCCAACGTCTATCTGAAAGAGTCCGTCGAGGTGCTCAAGTACAAGAGCTTCTTGTTCGTGGACGGCACCAAGTCCGCGGACATGATCAAGGCGCTCGGCTTCGACGTCTTGCATGGCTTCTACGGGACGGTCGCGGCGGCAGACCCTGAGAACCCCAGCGCGAAGAAATTCGAGGAGGAATTCAAGAAGGTCTACGGGGACATCCCGCCGATCCCCTACATTGATACGACCTACGATGCTGTGGCAGCGCTGGGCTTGGCAGTCGCTAAGGCCGTAGCTGAAGGCGTCCAGATCACGGGGACAGTGGTGCGAGATAACCTGCGCTCTGTGAGCAATCCGCCGGGCACACCTGTGGGCGTTGCAGGGTTTGTTGCAGCCCTCCAGGCGCTCAAGAATAGACAAGATATTAACTACGAGGGCGCAGGCAGCGCTCTGGACTTCGACAAGAACGGCGATGTGGTCTCGCCCATCGAGATCTGGCAGTACAACAAGGACGCACCAGGCGGCATCAAGACGATCACGCTGGTCAAGCAAGTCCCCGGGGAGTGAGGGGGGATCACCCTTACCCCAGCCCTCTCCCTGCTAGGGAGAGGGGGAGAGAAAGACGGCAGAGATGAAGAGCGGGGGCCTGCGGGCTCCCGCTTGCGTTTTCTTATCTGTCTTGAATGCTCCCCTTCTCCTCGGGCAAGACCCCCTGCGGCCGAAAGAGCAAGATCGCTAATAACAGACCCCCAACTAATAGATAGCGCACATAGAAGACTTGGGTCTTAAACTGAAAGGGCACAATGGCGTCACTCAGAAACGTCGTGCCCATCCAGATAGCCCAAATCGCAAATGCCCCAAAGACCGCGCCCTTGTGATTGCCCGAGCCGCCCGCCATCAGCATCACCCAGACCATAAACGTATAGCTCATCGGATGGAAGAGCCCAAAATCAATGGTGCTCACCGAAGCCGTAAAAAGCGCCCCGCCAATCCCCATTACACAGGCCCCCAACACGAATGCTTGGACTTTGAAAGCGAAGACGTTCTTGCCGCACATCGCCGCGGCAGCTTCATCTTCACGAATCGCTTTCAGGACCCGCCCCCACGGAGAATACGCCACCCTTTGTAATAAGAAGAAAATCAGTAGCAATGCCACCGTGAGTAAGATAAGCAAGACCGCGTCATAATCGCGCGAATCCAAGGGCGCGAGCAATGACCTCAAAAAATCGGGCAACCAAGCACAGGGAGGGTCCTGCACCAGACAGAAGAGCGGCTTAGGAATCCCCGAGAGCGGCTGCGGCCCGTTGGCCAGCCAGCGCTCGCTCTGAAAGACGATCCGTAAAGACTCAGAGATTCCAATGGTCGCAATGGCCAAATAATCTTCGCGCAGGCGCAACGTCAGCAGCCCGATCAGCAAAGCGATTACTCCGCACACGACAGCCGCCCCCAGCACCCCAAAGATAAACGGCAAATTGAGCCCGAAGAGCTGCTTGGTGTACTCCGCTGCCAGCCCTGTGGGCATCGTCTTAGTGATCAGAGCAGAAGTGAATGCCCCAACGGCAAAGAACGCTGCTACTCCAATATTAAAAAGCCCGGTCAACCCCCACTGGACGTTCAACCCCAGCGTGAGAACGGCATAGAGACAAGCCGTAATAGCCGGGGCCATCGAATACGCGACCCATTCTCTGGGCGCTAGCCCCATACTTACCCCAAAGAGCAGCGCCCCCAAAACCGCCAGACCCCAACGCATTCCGGCAGAGCGCGCAAAGAAGCTGAATAACCATCCCCCCAATCCCCCAAAGGCGACTAATGCTATAAGGCGAGTGAGTTCCATACAGCTATTTCCCCCCGAAGATGCCCTGCGGTCGTACCAGAAGTACTACAATTAAGACGAGAAAAGCGACCGCGGGCTGATAGGCCGGGTTGAGCCATTCCGTCGAAAGACGCTGCACGATTCCGATGACCAGACCCCCGATCAAAGCGCCATAGGGGTTCCCCACGCTGCCCAACACAGCCGCGGCAAAGAGGGGCAGCAAAAAACCCCAGCCCATCTCCGGGTAGAGCAGCGCGTTGACCCCGTACATGATTCCCGCAACGGCGGCCAAGCCCGCGCCTATCCCCCACGTCCAGACGCGCACGCGCTCCGTATTGATCCCCGTGACGCGCGCCAGATCGGGGTTGTCGGCCGTGGCGCGCATCGCCTTGCCCAGTTTAGTTTTCTGCAAAAAAAGATAGACAAACGCCACTAAACTCAGCGCCAGCACGACGATGATGAGCTCGTCAGGCCGGATGCGAATGTCGAAGGGGAGCTGCCAGGCCGGTCGAGAGAGCCCCGGAAAGTAATTGATCTTATCAGGGCCCCAGAAAATATAGATGAGATTGCGCACGATGAAGGCTGTTCCCAAAGAGGCCATAGCTAAAATCACCGGGCTGGCCCGCCGCACGCGCAGCGGCCGATAGAAAGCTTGATCGAGCACGATCGCTAAGAGCGCCGTGAGGGCGACGGCGATGGGCATAGCCAGCAAGAGCTGCCAGCCGAAGCTGGTCCCCCCGAAGCGCTCTTGGGGCACCCCCAAGATGGGAAAGAGCCCATGAATCAAGAAGAAAGTGAGATAGGCTCCCACGCTCATCAAATCGCCGTGGGCGAAGTTGGCAAACCGCAAGATCCCGTAGATCAGAGTGAGCCCAATCGCGCCCAGCGCGATGATGCTCCCATAGATAATCCCGTAGACGGTCAACTCGAGCATAGTGCTTAATCATCGGGCAAGCTGTCCGTCAACTTGTCCCACTCTGCGAAAGTGGACTCCATTCGCAGATTATAATCTGTGCGTTAGCCTCCCAGATAGAGCCGCCCGATCTCCTCGTTTTGCAATAAGGCCGGCCCGCTGTCGTCAAAACGATTCTCCCCAGAAGCCAGCACATACCCGTGATCGGAGAATTTTAACGCCTCGCGGGCGTTCTGCTCCACCATCACCAGCGCCACCCCGCTCCTGTTGATCTCTTTGATTCTCTCAAAGATCAGCTCGACCATCTTGGGAGCCAGCCCCGCGCTGGGCTCGTCTAATAATAATAATTTGGGGTCGAGCATTAAAGCTCGGCCCATCGCCACCATCTGGCGCTGCCCCCCCGAGAGCGCCCCCACTTTGACGTGACGGCGCGGCTTCAAATCGGGAAAGAGCGCAAAGACCTCCTCCAGCCGCGCGCGATAGTCGTCAGCACGAATGAAAGCACCCATCTCAAAATTCTCTTGCACCGTCAGCGAGGGGAAGACGTTCTCCGTCTGGGGCACAAAGCACATCCCCAGCCGGACAATGCGGTCAGGACTCCAGCCAGTGATATCCGTACCGTTGAACGCGACTTTCCCAGATTTTACTGATAGCAACCCAAAGATCGTCTTCAGCAACGTGCTTTTGCCCGCACCGTTGGGGCCGATAATCGAGACGATCTGTCCTGGCTCGATTGCGATAGAGACCCCGTGCAAGATCTCCATCCCCCCGTACCCGGAGACGACCTGCTGAGCCTCAAGCAGCGCCATGCTCACTCCCGCACCACCGCGCGATACTGGCTCCCCAGATAGGCTGCTAAGACCCGCTCGTCGCGCTGGATCTCTTGCGGAGTCCCTTCGGCTAATTTCTCCCCGTTGCTCATCACGATCACGGGGTTGCACAAGTTCATCACCAAATCCATATCGTGCTCGATCAAGAGAAACGTCACGCCGCGCTCAGAGCACAGACGTTCAATATTCGCTACGAGCTGTTTCATCAGCGTGGGATTGACGCCCGCGCCGGGTTCATCGAGCAGCACCATGTGTGGATCAGCCATCAAGGTGCGGGCCAACTCGAGCAATTTCTTCTGCCCTCCAGACAGATTGCCCGCATATTCATCCTTAAGGTGCAGCAAGTTGACAAATTCCAGCACGGCGAGCGCTTGGTCGCGGATCTCTGCCTCTTGGCGGCGGACCAGCCCCGGCAAAAACCACGAGTAAAAAAGATTCTCCCCGCGCTGACCGGCGGGGACAAGCATTAAGTTCTCCAAAACGGTCATCTGCTTGAACTCGCGGGGAATCTGAAAGGTGCGACAGAGCTTCTTGTGAAAGACGCGATAGGAAGGCAGCCCGGTGATCTCTTCCCCTCGGAAGGAGACGTGCCCACTATCGGGTTTGTAAAACCCCGTAATTAAGTTAAACAGTGTGGTCTTGCCCGCGCCGTTGGGACCGATCAATCCCGTGATCGTGCCACGTTTGACGGACAAAGAACAGCGATTGACGGCACGCAGGCCCCCGAAGTCTTTGACCAAATCGCGCACTTCTAGCAAGACTTCCATACGTATCTTTAACCTCTGGAACGTTTTCGTACAGCATCCTTTTCGAGCTTTTCGAGAGCGCGGTCACACTGCAACGTTCCACAAGAACATTTGATTGAGATTATAGCGCATGGCGCGCGGAGGGGGCAAGACGACTAAAACGTCGGCCCTCCCTCCTCGGCGACATAGTATTCTTCAAAGCTCGTATACGCCCTGTGGAAGAGCAGCGTAAAAGACCCTGTCGGGCCGTTGCGCTGCTTCCCAATAATGATCTCGGTCTCATGGACCAAAGGGGCCGTCGGTTGTCCAGGGGTCCTGAGGTCCTCCGAACCCTCTTCACCCCCGGAATCTTCGCGATATAAAAAGAGCACCACGTCGGCCGTCTGTTCGATCTCGCCTGAATTGTGAACAACGATCCCATTGGCGACGAAATTGTGCACGTCCTCTACAACCAGATCCCAAACCGACTCTTCCCCCTCAGGTGTGATGGAGACGATCTCTTCCCATAAAAGGTCGCTCTTGGCCCAAGCATTCAGTTCAGGGTCTCCAAGCCGTTCAGCGACTGCCGCAGCGCGTGAACGGGATATGCGCTTTCCTACGCTGCGATACCCCACGGCTGCGTGAGACAGGCCCCGCTGTCGTCTTCGTTGATTAATCAGCAAAGAAACAGACGGAGGAAGAGCTTCAAGGCCGCTGTTTGTCTGTCGGCGCGGCAAGGAGAGAGCTAATTGTTGAGCTAAGAAAGCCTTTCGTCCTCGAAGGGGAACAGTCATAGCGAATTTCTGTAGATTATCCTCGCTCCGCGACACATAAACCGTATAGATAGGACACGTCGCTTTTGCGCTCCGATAGCCGGTTGTGATCCCAGATACAATGCCCAACCGTGCCAGCAGATGCTGGACTTGTCTAGCTAGCTGAAGGCTTGTCGTACAAAATTTCACATCCCAATACCCCTCTGCACGCAACACTATAGTTCCATCAGTAGCGAAAAGACCGCCAAGATACTCTGCAATACTTTGGGCATCTGCAGTTAGAATCCAGGGGGGGGCGCTCTTCTGATCGTATCGTTGACCGAAAAGGCCAAGCTCACGCAACCAATTTCGTACAGGATTTCCGTAGGGCTGCCCGTATCCCTTGGAGTTTTTTTTGACAAGTGTCACTTGCTCACTGGTAAAACGCCGTCGTGTAGAGATCCCGACCCCAAAGTGCTTGCGAGCGATGTCTACAACGTCCTCAACTAACGCGGGATCAGAGTTGATAAAACCTACTTCTCGATGGCGTAGATACGTGCCATCGCCGGTCAGGTACCCTAAGAACCGGCAGAGCTCTGGGGGGCGTGGCTCCCCTCGGAGCGGGATGGATCGCGCCGTCGCGACCAGAGACCCGATAGCTAAATTCTGCAGGGAACGCCACCCTTCTGCCGTCAAGAATGGATGCGCAGCGGTCGCGCGAATCTCTCGCCCTGTCTGCGTGCGTACCCTGTACACTCGATTGGTGCCTTTGGGGATCACAGCGACAACGCGGGCTGGACGCAGGCACTGTCTCTGATCAAGAGCGATGACAGTCATCCCCGCATAAGCGTTGCAAATTTCTACCAGATTGCCAGTCGCTCCGTCAATTACTTGGGTATCACCCGTGACGCATTCACGTAGGTCCGACAACCGTGGTCTTCTGGGCGGTCGCTCCGGCGCACGCGAGAGCTGCGAGAGCGCCACTACAGGAACATCTAACTCACGCGCCAGCCCCTTGAGCGACCGGGCAATATACGCCACTTCTTGCTCGCGCACGTCGCTGCGCCCTCCGCCCTCAACAAGCTGCAGATAGTCCACAAACAGAGCATTCAAACCATGCTCGGCCTTCATGCGTCGCGCCTTGGCTTTCAGCTCCAACACGGAGATGCTGGGGGTATCGTCAACAATAATTTTGCTGTTCTGCAGCTTGTTTGCTGCCCTGATGATCCTTCTCCATGACTCCGAGTCCGTCTGCAGATACCCGCCGCGCAGACGGTGCAAATTAATGCGCGCCTCGGCGCAGAGCAGTCTTTCTAATACTTGCTCTTTGGTCATCTCCAAGCTGAAAAAACCGACAGATTTGTCAAAGCGCAACGCCATCTGGCGTGCGATGGAGAGCGCCAGAGACGTCTTGCCGACGCTGGGGCGTGCCGCAACAATGATTAAGTCTGAAGGCTGTAGCCCCGCGGTCATCTCGTCGAATTTTCTATAGCCCGTGGGCAACCCCGTGACTGTATGCTGCGAGGGATCGCGCTGTAGCTTTTCTAGGTGCTCCAGATGCTCATGAAGAAAATCGCGAATGAGATAGAACTGCTGCTTCAGCTGAAAGCGTGAGAGCTGAAAGACCTTCTCTTCGGCGGCATCGAGCAGGGGTTCGAGCTCAGACTCTTCGCTAAACCCCAACTCGGCGATCTCATGGCCGGCCTCGATGAGCGCACGCAGGATCGCCTTCTTTTTGATGATCTCTATATAATAGGGCACGCTGGCCGTGGTGGTCACCTTGGCGACCAACTCGCTCAAGTACGCCCGGCCCCCGATATCGTCGAGTCTGTTGAGCTCGTCCAGGCGATTGCCCACAGTTATCAGATCAGCGGGTTTGCCACCTTCAAAGAGCTCCAGAATGCTCCGATAGATAATCTGATGGGCTTTCCAATAGAAATCATCGGGCTGAAGGGTTTGAAGCAGCTGGGGGATCGTCGCGTCGGGGTCCAGCATGGACGCCCCGAGAATGACCTGTTCGGCCTCACGGTTCTTCGGCAGCGCTCTTGAGAATTCTGATGTCTCCGGCACAGTGCACTCACCCAGACGATTATAGCCGTAAAAGTCTCTAAGAAGCAATCAAGCCGGAGCCAAAACCGGCCAGGTCCCTCAAACTTGCAGATTCACGCCTGTTTTGCTACATTAGGGGGCCGTTAGCGCGTCTTTTTCTGTCCATATATCTGTGTGACAAACCAGCTGGAAGAAGACGCTCGGAACTTTGGAGAAAGGAGGAAGCGATGTGGAGCTTCTAACGATCAAAGAGCTACTAGAAACGGGGGTGCATTTCGGGCATCGGGTGCGCAAGTGGAACCCCAAGATGCGTGAGTATATCTTCACCGAGCGCAAGGGCATTCATATCATAGATTTAGAAAAGACCATTCGTCTTTTTGAGGAGGCCTATCTCTTCGTGCGCGATACGGTGGCTTCCGGGAAGAACGCGCTCTTTGTGGGCACGAAGCGCCAAGTCCAAGAGACCATCGCCGAAGAGGCCAAACGCTGCGGCGCCCATTATGTGAACCAGCGCTGGCTCGGTGGCACGTTGACCAACTTTGGCATCATTCAGAAGCGCATCCAGAGAATGAAAGATTTAGAAGACATGGAAGAAGCCGGGGTTTTTGACGGCATGCCGCCCAAAGAAGCCCAGAACTGGCGCCGCGAACTGATGAAACTGCAGCGCACCCTCGAAGGCCTGCGCTCCATGGACCAGTTACCCGGTGTTCTTTTTGTGGTGGACACCATCTTAGAGAAGAACGCCATTCACGAAGCACAGCTGTTGGGGATTCCCGTGGTGGCCATTGTTGATACAAACTGCGATCCCGATCCCATCGATTTCCCCATCCCCGGCAACGATGACGCGATCAAAGCGACCAAGCTGATCACGGCCCGCATGGCCGATGCCGTGTTAGAGGGCCGCGAGGGTCGCTCCGCCGATAAGACCCCCGTCAAAAAGCCGGAGGAGGCCGCAGCAGTCACTCCAGCTGCTGCACAAGTCAACGGAGCCCCAACGGTGGTTGAAGACCCACAAGAGGGAGCAACAGAATGAGCACGGCAACGTTGAACGCATTAGTGAAAAAGCTCCGTGAGGAGACAGGCATCGGCATTCTCGACTGCAAGAAGGCCCTGGAAGAAGCCCAGGGGGATTTAGAGAAAGCTAAGCTCATCTTGCGCGAGCAAGGCAAAGAACTCTTCGCCTCGCGAGCTGGAGAGACCAAGCAAGGGCGTGTCGAAGCGTACATTCACCATAACGGACGCGTTGGGGTCCTGGTCGAGATGAGCTGCCAGACGGACTTCGCTGCAAATAGCGAAGCGTTTCGCGATGTCTTAAAAGACTTAGCGATGCACATTGCAGCCGCCTATCCCCCCCCGCAGTACATCAAGCCCGAGGACGTGCCGGCTTCAGTCATCGCGCAAGAGAGAGAGCTCTATCGCCATCAAGCCCAGCAAGAGGGCAAGCCCGCTCAGATCATCGAGAAGATCGTCGAGGGCAAGATCAAGAGCTTCTACACACAAATCTGCTTGCTGAAGCAGCCGTTCATCAAGGACCCGACAGGGAAGACGACCGTCGAAGATATCTTAGGCGAGCTCACGAACAAGGTGGGCGAGACCATAGTCGTGCGGAGATTCGCTCGATTTGAAGTGGGCAAATAGATTTCTCCTCAAGCTCTCCGGAGAGGCGCTGGGGACGTGCGGACTCGATCCCGCGGCGCTTGCGTCTATTACTAATCAAATCCGGCGCGCGCACGAGCTGGGCGCAGCCATGGCTATCGTGGTCGGCGCGGGCAACTTCATTCGCGGGGCTTCTCTTGCGAGCATTGACCGCGTGGTCGCCGACCAGATGGGGATGCTCGCCACGGTCTTAAACGGCCTAGCACTGCGCCAGAGCTTGGAGAACCACGGCGCTCCAGTGCTGTTACAGTCAGCGGTGGTCACAGCCTACACCGAGCCCCTCGATCCCCGCAGCGCCCGCCAAGCCCTGTCAGAGAAGAAGATCGTGATCTTCGCCGGGGGGACGGGCAACCCCTTCGTGACCACAGATACAGCCGCAGCGATCAGAGCAAGCGAAATCGGTGCTCACGTCTTGCTGAAAGCAACGGACGTCCCCGGTGTCTACAGCGCCGACCCTAAAAAAAATCCTAAAGCCAAGCTCTATAAAGAACTCACACTGGACGAAGCGATCGCAAAGAGACTGAACGTGATGGACCTGACGGCTTTAGCGATCTGTCGGGAGAACAAAATCCCTCTAAGAGTGTTCGACGTCTTCCGTGCGGGCAACCTCGAAAGAATTGTGCGCGGGGAGCCCATCGGCACGGAGGTCATCGTGAGCTAATAATGCAGAAGGGAGGAACTGCCATGCGACGCGCGTCTTTGGTGGTTATTTTACTCATCGTGGCGAGCATTCAGCCAGCCCAGACGCAGCCCCAGCCGTCGTGGGTCTATCACGCCTACGATTTCACGGGGGTTTCACATATTGCCGGCTTTGGTCTGTGGGAATTTCGCTCGCTGCAAGCCGATCTCTTCGCTCTGGCCGAACAGTACCCCCAGATTGTCCAAGTCGTCTCGCTCGGCCAAAGCCACGAAGGCCGCCAGGTCTGGGCTGTCAAACTCAGCGACGACGTTTCTACTGAAGACCCCACCGAACCCGAAACGCTGTTCATCGGCGGCCAGCACGCCCGCGAGTGGATCGGCGTCGAAGTCCCCTTCTTGATCGCCCACTATCTCGCACAGCATTACACGACCAACGAGCAGGTCACAAGACTCTTAGATAATCTAGAGATCTGGATCGTCCCCTTGGTCAACCCCGACGGGCACGAATATACTCGATCAGACCCCTGCCCCACGGCCTCCCAGCAGCTCTGTCGGCTGTGGCGCAAGAACAGAAGAGACCTAGGCAACGGCGTCTTCGGCGTTGATCTGAACAGAAACTGGGGCTTCCAATGGGATTCGCGCGCCGGCGGCAGCCGCAACCCCCAAAGTATAACATATCGTGGGCCGGAGCCCTTCTCCGAGCCCGAAATCCGAGCGATCCGCGATCTGGTGCTCTCTCCCAATCGGCGCTTCAAAGCGTTTATTGACTATCACAGCTATTCGCAGCTCGTGGGCTGGCCGTGGGGATACTCCTTCGACCCCCCAATCCCCCTCAGCGAAGGGTCACGCTTCGACCCGCCCTCTGACAGCGTCGAGTACGCGCGCCTCGGCGAGACGATGGCCCAGCTCATCTCTAGCGCTCACGGGCAGACCTATCGAGCGTGTCAGATCAGCTTAGACTGTCCTTATCCAGCAGCAGGCGTCTCCAACGACTGGTTCTACAGCGAGACGGGGGGCATCTCGTTCGTGATCGAGCTGCGTCCCGCCGGTGAGCCGGGGTTTGTCCTCCCAGCCGATCAGATTCAGCCGACGTTTGAAGAGAACCTTCCGGCAGCGCTCTATCTCTTAGAACAAGTTCTTGCGGAGCTGATCGTCCGCGACAGCAAGAGCGATGACGGCCGCGTCTCCTCAACAGAGATCGGCTTCAGCCCGGATATTCGTGTAGATGGCCCCCCTCTGGACATTCTCAATGACACGGAGCAGCCCTTCGGAGAGAACGATCACGAAGACGCCGTGACGGGCGCTGTCAATCGTGTGCACATCACCGCGCACAACCGAGGGTTTTCAGATATTTCTAATGTGATCGTCGAGCTCTATTGGAAGGACAACTCGCAGCTTGATCTGTCTGCGTGGCCCGAGGGCTGGCAGCCCGTTGACGACGACGCCGACCCGCTGACTGCGCCGGTGTTTCGGCACTCTATTACGATTCCCGCTCATGGCTCGGCGACCGTGACATTTCTCTGGGTGCCGCCGGTGGCGACTCCCGATGCGACGCTCTTGGTGCGCGTGCGCCATCTCCAAGACCCGGTTCGCCTGCTGCGCGATCCGGCCCTGCGTCTTGAGCTTGATCGCCATGACAATAATATCGCCTCGCGCCGGCTGCGGGTGCTAGCAGGCCCTGAATAGCCTCTATTCTTTCTCGATGACCTTGGGGACTTCAAAGTAGTTATCTCGACGCTTGGGAGCGTTCTTGAGGGCCTCGCTCACGGGCACGGACGGGCGGGGCTCGTCGGCCCGGAAGACATTGTGCACATCTAAGATATGCTTCATCGGCGCGACGTTCTCCGTGTCGAGCTTCTCTAATTGTCTGAAATAATCGAGCAGCCGGCCGAGCTGTTCTTGAAAGAGAGAGACCTCTTCTTCGGTGAGCTTGAGCTTAGCCAGCTTGGCGATATGCAACACCTCGTCGCGCGTGATCATACTCGTAGCCCTTTTAACTCGACGGCCACCGGTAGCTTGATCCGCCTTGTGAGCTGGGTTTGCTTGCTAAATTAGTGATCTCCAGATAATCTCCCTCACGGTCGTACCAGACGCTTATCTAGTGCTTGGCCATAGAGTCTCCCCTGGCTTCAGTTTGTCTGTAGAGAACGCCATCTCTGGACGTCTAGTTATATGGGATTGGCGTTCTAAAGTCAAGCGCACACGCCTGCCAAACTTTTCCCTCAGAACGATCATACCCGCGCCAGCTCGAACTTGCCGCCGAACCGTCGCCGAAACTCTGCAATCAGAGGGGGTGCCCTTTCTTGCTCGATTAAGCGAAAAGCTTCCTCGCGCGCGGCTTTCATCAAATCTATATCTGCTATCAGGTCTGCAACCTTGAAGGTGCTATCCAGCCCGTGCTGGGCTACCCCAAGCATATCCCCCGGCCCGCGAATCTTTAAGTCTTCTTCGGCGATCTGAAAGCCGTCCAGAGTGCTTTGAAAGACGTGCAGCCTCCGGTGACCTTCTTCACTGCGCGGGTTCGCGATGGCAAAACAGTAAGCTTTGTCTCCCGCCCGCCCGATCCGCCCGCGCAATTGATGGAGCTGCGACAGCCCAAATCTGTCAGCGTGCTCAATAACCATAACAGTCGCGCTGGGCACGTCAATCCCGACTTCGATAATTGTCGTGCTCACGAGAACGTCCAACTCTTTATCGACGAGCTGCTTCATGACGGCTTGCTTCTCGCTCTCGCTCATGCGCCCGTGCAGCAGCCCCACGCGAAACTCTTTAAAAAACGTCTGCTCAAGCTCCTCTTTGGCTTGTGCGGCAGCTTTTAGGTCCAACTCTTCGGACTCTTCGATCAAGGGAAAGACAATATACGCCTGCGCGCCCTTCTTCAGCTCACCCACGACAAAATCGTAGACTTGGTCGCGCTTCTCCTCCGAAATCCAGAACGTCTGGATCTGCTTCTCAAAGGGCAGTTCGTCCAAAAGAGAGATCTCAAATTGCCCGTAAAGCGTCAGAGTAATCGTTCGAGGGATGGGGGTGGCGCTCATCACTAAGATATCTAAATTTGCGCCCTTCCGTTCAAGCTGGGCCCGCTGAATCACCCCGAACCTGTGCTGCTCATCAATCACGGCGACCCCCAAATTTTTGAAGCGCACGTCGTCTTGGATGAGCGCGTGCGTGCCGATCACTAAATCAATGTCGCCCTGCTGGATAGCGCGGCGCAGAGACGTTTTGTCGCGCTCAGCGAGGCTGCCCATGAGCAAACTCACCCGCGGTGGTCTACTCAGACGCGAGAGCAGCTCTGTGATTTTGCGAAAGTGCTGCTGCGCCAAGATCTCTGTCGGCGCCATGAGCGCCGCTTGGTAGCCCGACTCGATGGCGACCAAACAAGCCGCCGTCGCCACAACCGTCTTGCCTGAGCCGACGTCCCCTTGCAAGAGCCGATTCATCGGTTGAGGAGCCGCCAGATCGGCGCGGATCTCGGCAATCGCTCGCTCTTGCGCTCGCGTCAGCTTGAAGGGCAGCACTCCGAAAAACTCGTCCAGTCTTTCGTCTGAGACTTTTAAGCTTCGTCCAGGGCGCTCGCCGATCTTCTGTTTTTCTACAGCAACCCCCAATTGAAAGAGAAAAAGCTCTTCAAACGCTAAGGTGTCATGAGCTTTTTGGTACTCTTCGGCCGTTGTGGGGAAGTGAATTTTCTCAAAAGCTTCTGCGCGCGGCAGCAGTCCCCGGCGTGCCCGCAAGTCCTCGGGCAATAACTCCGTGAGCGCATGGCGCGAGCGCGCGAGATTGTTCTGAATTAACCGATAGAGCACCGTGGGCGTGAGCCCCTCCGTCGCAGGGTAGACTGGCACGAGCCGCCCCGTGAGAAAATTTTTCCCAGCCGGCTCCCAGACGGGGTTGCTCATCTGAATCTGGCCGTGCGTGCTCTCGACAGCCCCGTAGAGCGCGATCAGCTCGCCCTGCACCAACTGATTCTTCAGCCACGGCTGGTTGAACCAGACGGCATAGAGAATCCCCGTATTGTCTTGAATGGCGGCTTTGATGATCTCTAGATTTTTTCTGGGTCTAATGACATCCACGGCCCGCACGCGCCCTTTGACGGTGACCCGATCGCCGTGCCGCAGCTGCACGATCTTCTTGCTCTCGCGGCGATCTTCGAGGCGGCGCGGGAAGTACGTCAACAGATCTTCAATAGTCTGAATGCCAAGCTTATTGAGTAACTTCTCCCGTTCGGGGCCGACGCCCTTGGCGAAGCGCACCGGGGCTTGGAGACCATCACCCGGCCTTTCACCCTCTCCCCCGGAGGGGAGAGGAGCTAGAGGTGAGGATGACGATGGGCCGGGAGCGATGGCTTCCAAAGCTCGTAAGCAATCTTCAAGTTCGCGCACAACGGCGCGTCGGGCCTCTGGGAGTTTGATAGTGTATCCGCGCGCAAGTTTCTTCAAGCGCTGTGCGATGGCAACGACGGCTTCAGTCTGCGTAGCTATCAGCTCTTGTGCGCACGTCCCGGCGAACCCCTCCAAGCCTCCGATGACGGCGGTGTCCTGGTAGCTGGTGCGTTGCTCAAGTTGCAAAACTTTGCGCAGTTGGGAGAGCAGAGAATCAAAAGATTTCATTGAGTGCGATGTGCAACCCTGGCAAGAGCGGTGACTCCAGCGTCTCGCCCTTGTGATAGAGCCCGGCTCGCTCGTAGCCCCGCTGTCCCAGCGCCAGCACCTCTATAGTTCGAGCGTCGGGGTCCACAATCCAATACTCTTGCACCCCATACTTAGCATAGAGGCGGCGCTTGAAAACCCGGTCCTTCTCTTCGGTAGAGGATGAGACGACTTCGACGACCAGATCGGGAGCGCCGTGAATCCCGTCCTCATGGATGATCGGCTGCCGCTCTTTCGAGACGAAGAGAATATCGGGCTGGACAACCTGCTCCTCTCCTGGTTCTCCTAAGACGACATCAAATGGGGCTTCGTAGACGCGGCCCACCTGATGCTCCCGAACAAATCGATACAGCAAGGACGACAGGGCTATGGAAGCGGCCTGATGGGCCTCACCGGGCGATGGCGTCATAGGGATCAGCTCTCCTTCGAGCAGCTCGAAGCGCTGGCGCTCCACGTAGGGCAGGCTCTTGTAGTCTTCGTAGGTGAACTTGATTTGGGTTTTCGTTGCCATAGATGATCACTGTATTATCCTATCCCGCCCGCCAGAGCCAGTCAAGCTCAGCACCACGAAATGCGCGGGAAGCGTCTTCAAGACCTCTGTGCCTGCCCTGGGCGGGGGGTCGCCCCCACAGGGAGAGTCAAAAACACACGCCCCCCAGGGGCGCTTTCGGTTCCGTCCTTGGTCGCTTAGAAGATCTGATCGAGAGGAATTTGCAACCCTGGCAAGAGCGGTGACTCCAGCGTCTCGCCCTTGTGATAGAGCCCGGCTCGCTCGTAGCCCCGCTGTCCCAGCGCCAGCACCTCTATAGTTCGAGCGTCGGGGTCCACAATCCAATACTCTTGCACCCCGTGCCGGGCGTAGAGCGTGCGCTTAAAGCCCCGGTCTTTCTCCGCCGTCGAAGGAGAGAGAATTTCAGCAACGAGATCAGGTGCTCCTCGGATCTCCTCCTCGCCAATGATCTCCGCGCGGGCTGTGGAGACGAAGAGAATATCGGGTTGGACAACCTGCTCGTCGCTCGGCTCCCCCAGCACGACATCTAAAGGAGCAAAATAGATCTTCCCCAGGTTATGACTACGAATATGCTCTTCCAAGGGGCGGAAGAGCTCACGAGCAATTTCTTGATGCTCCGTATTGGGCGATGGTGCCATCGGGATCAGCTCTCCTTCGAGCAGCTCGAAGCGCTGGCGCTCCACGTAGGGCAGGCTCTTGTAGTCTTCATACGTAAACTTAATCTGAGCTTTGGTGGCCATGTGCGATCACCTTATTATCCTACTCTGCCCGCTTCTATTGTTCAAGCTGAAACCACGGAGCCCACAGAAACACGGAAGGCACTGAAAAGACCTGCCGTCTTTTCCGTGTTTCCCGTGGACCATTCCGTGCCTTCCGTGATTCAATAGCACAAAAAAACAAGCGCCCCCGGAGGATCGCTCCCCCGAGGGCGGGCCGATTCCGTCCGTTATAACGCCTAGTTCTTGACGATGAGCATGTGCCGTTCGCTGCGGACGACGCCATCGGGCGTCTGCACCGTAACAGTGTACAGATAGACGCCGGTGGGCAAGCCGCTGCCGGCGCTGAAGCTCACCATGTTGCCCGCAGCCGTCTCCTCGTGGGATCAGACTCGCTGCTTCGCGTTGAGCACGGTCAGACCCACCAATCGCCGCCCGTCGTAGTGGTAGATCACGTTCTTTTCCAGCACGCTGTCGGTCGCGCGTTGCGGCTTGCGTAAGCTAATATAGAGCACATCGGCTTCCGCGTCGTAGTCTAGCCAGAGGTGTTCGGCGGGCAGCTTCAGCGCGTGTAATGCCCAATGCAGCAAATCTTCTTTGGCTATTTGGGTGCTTTGCGCCATAGGACCATTCCCTTCCGTCGCAGTCTCTGTCCTTTCGAGGTCAAGAACGCTGTGATCAAGAAGCCATCTGCCGTGCTCATTTCCCGGTAGATGGCGATCAGCTCTTTCTCACTAATGGCCGTGGTTGGGTAGTACTTCAAAGCCATCTTCGTCCCTTTGTCTCCACGCACGATATAATCCGGGTCTTGTAGAGTCTCGATGACTTTATCTAAGCTGCCAGCCATGTAGTCATGGTTTTCGATGATATGGGCCCAGCGTTCGGCAGTGATGCGCAAAGGCACACCATCTTTAGAGATGATCTCGGCTAAAACCATGCACTCTTATCCTACTCTGCTTCTCCGCGTAGCGCAAGTAGTTCACACACCCCCAAAAAAACCACCGCCCCCGGAGGATCGCTCCCCCGAGGGCGGGCCGATTCCGTCCGCCAGGGCTTTACATCCCGCGTACCCAGCGATCGAGCGCTTGCAGGACGTCCAGGTCCGTAGGCACCCCGCAGCCCTGATAGTCCTGCGCCTTGATCCACGCGTCGAGAATACCGAGCATCTCGAGTTCGTCGATTCTGTTGTCAGCTCCGGCGGCGCAGGCGGCAAAGCCCCCTGCCGGTGGCGTTGGCGGGGTCGGCGGAGTGGGCGGGGTGGGCGGCGTCGGTGGTGTTGGCGGACCGCTTGGCGGGGCGCTCAAGAACGGGGTGCAATCGGCTTGGCCACTACAGCCGTTGGGGGCACTCGGGCCCGATGGGCTGCCCCACCAGTTATTCGTCGCATCGAGATTATCTCCCGACGTGATTGAGGCTTCGACGCCGGCTTGGCGGTTGTCGGAGATCTCGCAGTTGTTGATGTGATTATCCGAAGCTCGATCAGCTTGCACGCGCGCGCCCTTGGCGTTGGCCATCAGCTTAGCTCCTGTCACGCGCAAGCCGCTCAGGCGCTGCGTCGCACTGATGGTGATCCCCGCGCCGATAGTATCTACGTTGCGGTCGTTGTTGGAAAACTCCCCGCCGGTGATGGTGACGTTGTTGATATCACCAGTTGCTTGGATATCGACGCCGTGATCGTTGTTATTATTGGCAATTGTTGGATTGATCGAGATGTCGCGGACACCGCGACCACGCAGGGTGATCCCGGAGCCCAAGCCCGCCGGCGCGCGCGTGCCGTTCTGCTCAAATCTGCTGTTCTGGATGGTGACCGGCCCGACGTCGCCTGCTGCCGGCCCCAGCGAGTCCATGCGCAGCCCAAACGCCCCGTTGTTGGCAAACGTACTGTCTAGAACCTGTACCGGGCCGATGTTCCCTGTGAGAGTGATCAGTTCTACGCCAGAGCCAATTGCTGCTGGAGCGGCATCGCACGCGGTTGTGCCGGCTCCTCCCTGATTCTCGCTCACTGTCACGCGGTTCAACTCGACATCTCCAATCGAGCCAGCGTTGGTGCGCAGACAGACTCCCATCCCGCCGTTCTTGCTGATCTGCACGTTCGTCAGACGAACGAAGTCGACACTGGAGTTTACCGTCTGCACGCGGATGCCGTTGTCAGCGGCCTGATCAATCACACCGCCTTCAATAGTCAAACGCGTGATGGGGAAATCGTTCAGCCCCAGGTGATTGACGAAGAGATTGTGCAGCCCATTGTTGCGCAGACGGCTGTTGAGGATTTGGACGCTATCTATGTCGCCCGTGTTGGAGAACAAGAGGCCGTTGATCCCGTTGCGCTGGATGGTGTTATTATCGAAGACCGTATTTTCGACAGCACCTGCGTTTGCGAAATTCACGCCGTTGAATGTGGCGCTTTCTATCGTGTTGTTTTCGAACCGCGAGTCCGCTACGAGAGCGTTGTTGTTAAAGGCGATGTTGTCAGCGGCATGGCTGGATATGGTATTCCCTGAGACAATCAAGCCCAGCACGCGGCCCACATTAGCGAAGAGCAGCCCGAACCCGCCGTTGCCTTGAATGGTGCTCCCGGAAATCTCCGTTTCCTCGACGTCGGCCGTAGGAAAAACGAAGGCTATTCCCAAGGCGTTCCCTGTGATGAGTGTATTGCGGATGCTGAGACGCCGGACGCTGCCGGCGAGGGCGAATTGTATAGCGGGTCCGCCGTTGGTTTCTATAGCGTTTCCACTGATCACGACGTCATCGGCGGCACCCCCGTTAATGAAGATAATGCCGCCGCCCGCGTTTGTCCGCAACTGATTATTGAGAAAGCTGAAGCTGCGCACGGCCCCCGGCGCAGCTACTTGGATGCCCGGCCCGCCGCCGTTGCCCATGATCGTGTTGTCTTCAATAGTGATGTTCTGGTCGGCGTTGATGACCACCCCGGCGTTGATGGTGAAGCCTTGCCCAGCTTGGCCTAATCGAACCCCGTTGGCGTTGATCTGGACTTGCACGGTGATCGTCGTGACGGCTGCCCCATTGCTCGATATGATCTTCAAATCCTGCAGGGTGACGATGACCAGCCCTGTGCTATACACGCCAGGAGACACTACACAGGTGCCACCCGGAAGGGCGCTTAGCCCGACGTCGGGGCCGGCGGTGAGCGGCAAACCCGCAGCACAGTTAGGCAGGTCCGCTGGCACCGTCACCCGCAATGTTTGCCCCAGGGCACCCCAACCGACCGCACAGACCAGCAAGATCACGCCGACAACTATCCTTCCTCGGTGATTCATAGGATCTCTCCTCCTTCTCACGGGCTTTAGGGGTCTACTATTCCAGACGATAGATCGTATACGGTCCCTGTCTCCATGCCAGGACAGCTCGCTTCTCCAATAGAACGCGGTGCTGGAGTGCTGCCGGGACCTGTTCAGGGTTCTTGATGGTCGCGGTGCGCAGGGCGACGAAGTGGCCGTCGGTGGTGATAACTTGGAAGAGATCGGCCTGAGCGGCCTGGCTGAGGTAGTGCTCCACGGCCTGGCGGCCGGTGACCTCGCTCGTGATAGTGAGCACGACGCGCTGGGCCTTCAGTTGGCCGGCCAATTCCGGGGGAGTGATATCCTGCTCGAGCACCACGCGGTAGCTCGGTGTCTCTGACGGTTTCTGAGAAGCGCGATTGGGACTATTGAGATACCAAAAAGCCCCGCCCCCACCTGCAGCGAACAGCACTATTATGACAGCTAGGACGAGCCAGCGGTTCTTCTTCATGGCTGTATTGTAGCAGAAGATGGGGACAGAAAACAAAAAGCCCCCGGCCCTACAGGGCCGAGGGCTTTCCCTATGCGCTCTTTAGTTGGTCAAGGTGCAGGCCGTCGCGCCGTCGTTTCCGATATTATAGACTCCTCCTGTGAGGGGGTCGGTGACCACGACGTCATTGTTGCCGACGACACCGTCTGGCGGTACGACTGTAGCAGGCAGAGCTGAGAAACCGATGAAGATGAAGACATCGTTCCCTGTTCCACAACCGAGGTATTTCGCTTGGCTGCTAGGAACATCCCCGGCGAAGATGAGGAAGACATCATCACCAGCCCCTGTGGCAGCAGTGAAAGGATTACCGCCTGCGGTGGTGCAACCATGGCCGGCGGGATACGCTCCTGGAGCAGCGTCACAGATGAAATCGCCTGCTGTCGGAGCGCCTGTCCCGTCTTGCCGCCCTGGTACGAGCACGTCATTGCCTGCAAATCCGCCTAGGTAGTCATCCCCTTCGCCGCCATCAACATAGTCATCTCCTGGGCCAGCAGCAAGATCGTCATTGCCCAGGCCGCCATAGAGAAAATCGTTACCGACTTCGTTAGCACCACCAATATCGCCAAGGGCATCGGCACCGGGACCTCCGTCCATGAAATCATCGCCGAGGCAGTCAGTAGCCGCGTCGCCACAAGGCGTGGTGTCTCCACCAGCTCCAAGATAGATGATATCATTACCGCCGCCGGCATCTACAGCATCTACAGCAGCAGAGCCAATAATTTCATCAGCGTTTACTGTTGCTCCTAGCGTTAGCCCACCCCCCACTGCTGCACAGCCAGCGGCGGGGCAAATCACCGTTGCTGCGTAAGCGACAACGTATATGATGACACCCACGGCCAACCCGAACAAAGCGGTGACCGTCAGCATCCTCTTGTTGAGGTTGAACTTCATTCGTGAACCTCCCTTATCTATTAGTTTATTCATGATGGTTGAAGCCCCCCTGGGGCCCTCTCATCCGGAGAAGGCCCCAAGGAGTCATCTCACCTTTACCTCAAGATCACCAGCTTGCTGATCTTGCTGCGTACCG
>FWWM01000359.1_pt1 | contig 153248 bp, 159 predicted proteins | sample 2228351 | NCBI WGS metagenome assembly FWWM01 (sample SAMEA103939774, study PRJEB20133) | metagenome
CTCCGGCCGGGCGCGGCGCCCCGTCCCGTACCGGCACTGCGGCCGCCGGCCCGCCGGCGCTCCGCGTCCCGGAAGCCGCCGCGCCGTGCCCGGGAGCCGCGGCGGGCGGGGCGGGATCGACCCTGTCGGACACCCGCGGCCGCACCGGCGGCAGCAGCGCCGCAAGCCGCGCCGGCCGCCGGTCGCCGCCCGCCACGAGCCGCAGCACGGCGAGATTGCCCGCCACCGCCGCATCGTCGAGATCCACCCGCATCAGCCGCGCCGCCGCCTCCAGATCCCCGGCGAGACCGAGCACCAGCGCCAGGTTCTGCCGCCCCTGCCGGGTCGACCCCGGACCCTCGGCGAGCGGCCGCAGCAGCGCCTCCGCCTCCCCGAAACGCCCCGCGAACGCCAGCGCCAGCGCCAGATTGTGCACGAGCCGCAGGTCCGAGGGCGCCTCCCGCCGCGCGCCCTCCAGCACCGCCACCGCCGCCTCCGGCCGCCCCGCCTGCACCAGCGCCACACCCAGCAGATTGGCCACCTCCACCCCGCCCCCCGCATCGAGGAGCGGCCGCAGCTGCCCGACCGCCACCTCCGGCCGGCCGAGCGTCAGCATCGCCCGCGCGAAACCGAGCGCCGCCGCCACCTCACCCGGCCGGCGGTCGAGCACCGAACGGAACACCTCCGCCGCGTCCCGCGCCCGACCCAGCGCCAGCAGCGCCCGGCCGTAGAGCACCGCCGCCCGCACCTCCCCGGGCCGCAGCCGCACCGCCTGCTCCAGAAGGCCCGCCGCCGCCGACGCCTCGCCGCGCTCCAGCGCCAGCGCCCCCATCCGCAACAGCCGCGCCCCGCCCTCTTCCGCCACACCGCCGGCGACACCCGCCCCGGACCCCGGACCCACGCCCTGCGGACCCGCGGCACAGCCCACGAGCAGCAGAAACAGCCCCAGAACCCCACGCCGAAGCCAGCCACGCACCCGCACGCACCCCACACCACGGCTCCGACGCCATCCTCCCCCGACTTCCCCAATTTTCCGTTAACGCCGCCTCAGAACGTGCCCGGATACGCCCCGCCGTCGATCAGCAGGTTCTGCCCGACGATGTAGCCCGCCTGCACCGAACACACGAACGCGCACAGCTCGCCGAATTCCCGCGGCGTGCCGAACCGCCCCGCCGGTATCTGCCCCTCGAGCCGCCGCCGCAGCTCCTCCGGCGCGATCCCCAGCTTCGCCGCATTGTGACGGATGTTCGCCTCCAGCCGCGCGGTCGCGAACCGCCCCGGCAACAGATTGTTGATCGTCACCCCGCGACCCGCCACCGCCCGCGCCAGGCCGGCGACGAACCCCGTGAGCCCGCTCCGCGCCCCGTTCGACAGCCCGAGCTCGGCGATCGGCGCCTTCACCGCACTCGAGGTGATGTTCACGATCCGACCGAAACCCCGCTCCAGCATCGGATCGATCACCGCCCGGATCATCGCGATCGCCGTCAGCATGTTGGCGCGGATCGCCGCGATCCACTCCTCCTCCCCCCACTCCCGGAAATCCCCGGGCGGCGGACCGCCGGCGTTGTTGACCAGAATGTCCGGATCCGGACGCACCGCCAGCACCGCCGCCCGGCCCACGGGTGTCGTGATGTCCGCCGCCACCGGCACCACCTCGACCCCGCTCGCCGCACGGATCTCCGCCGCGGTCCGCTCCAGCACCCCGGGATCCCGCCCGTTCAGCACCAGATGGACCCCGTTCGCCGCCAGCGCCTCGGCACAGCCGCGCCCGAGACCCCGGCTGCCCGCACACACGATCGCCCACCGGCCCGCAATCCCCAGATCCACCACAGCCTCCCCTTCGCTCTTCACACCACCGACGCCGCCCCAGCCTCCACCTCCAGCAAAGCCTCCCGCGCCAGACGCAGCGTCACAGAACGACGAGCCGCGAGCGACAGGCGGTCGAGCAGGACGACGATCCGACGGGCGGCCCCGAAGGTCCGCTCCATGTGCGCGACCAGATAGTGCACGACCTCCGGTTCCACCTGCAGCTGGCGGTCCGCGAGCTGCTTCACCAGCACCGCCGCGAGCAGCGCCTCGTCGGGTGGCGCGATCTCCACGAGCAGCGCGGCCTCGAGGCGCGAGCGCAGATCGGGGACGTCGATGCCCCACGCGCCGGGCGGTTCCGCGGCCGTGAGCAGCATGCGGCCGCGCCGGCCGACGACGAGATTGTACAGTTCGAGCAGCCGTCGCGGCTCGCCGGCGACGTCGGCATCGTCGACCGCGACCGCACGCGCCTCGCCGAGGGCGGCGAGCGGATCGCCGACCCGCCACAGCTCGGGGCCCCGGAGCAGCCTGGCACCGGCATCGCGGGCGAAGATGTGGGCGAGATGGGTGCGGCCGCTGCCCGGCGGTCCGACGAGCACGCAGGCCGGCTGCGGCCAGTCCCGCCAGGCGAGCAGGGTCCCGAAGGCCTCGCGGTTGCACTCCGACGGCAGGAAATCCTCGGTCCGGAACGAGCCGGTGACGGGGAAGTCCAGCACGAGCTGGCGCAGCGCCGCGGCCGGGCCCGCGGCTTCAGCGGGCTTCGGCATGGCGCGCGAGGCGCAGGCCGGCACCGAGATAGGCGAGACCGGACGCGAGGGTGAAGGCGACGACCGCCCAGAAGGAAGCGTCCAGCCATTCGCCGAGCCCGGCGATGCCGGCCTCGTGGGCCAGCAGCGAGCCGAGGAAGACGAGCTGGACGAGCGTGCACAGCTTGCCGATCACGAGCGGCTCGATGCGGAAGCCGGCGAGGCGGCGGCGGAGCAGCAGGGCCCCGACGCCGATCGCCACGTCGCGCAGGACGACGAGCCCGGTGAGCCACCAGGGCACACGGTCGACGAGCGCGAGGGCGAGGAAGAGGAAGCCCGAGAACAGCTTGTCCGCGACGGGATCGAGGAGCGCGCCGAAGCGGGTCGGACGGTTCACGTATTTCGCGACCGAGCCGTCGACGAGATCGGTCGTCGCGGCGAGCAGGAACAGCCAGAAGGCGGGTGCGGAGGCGCCTGCCAGCACCAGCAGGAACAGCGGCAGCGCCGCCACCAGCCGGACGGCGGTCAGGATGTTCGCGAGGTTGCGGAAGGCGAGCACGGCGACGCACGCGCCGATGCGCAGGACCGCGCTCAGCGCCCCGCGCCCGCTCCCGCTGGTCGCAACCGCCATCTGCCGTTCTCCGCCACCGGCTGCAGCCCGCGCTCGACGAGCCGCCGTTCGAGACGGGCCCTGTCCCCGACGAACTCCACGACGAGTTCGGCCTGCTCGCGGGTCAGGCGGGCGAGCTCGAGCGTGCGGATCTCGGGGACGCTCTCGAGACCGCGCCTTATCTGGACCCAGCCGGCGAGATCCGCAAGCGGCACCACGATTTCGAGACGGTCGCGGACGTCGGTGCGCACCAGATTGTCGCGCTTCCACGCCGCATCCAGCCATGCTTTCGACACGACCGCCGCCCGTCGCCAGAAGGTGGAGGCGTCTTCGTCCGGCTGTCGCTCCAGCACCCTGCCCTCGCTCGCCGCCGGCCAGTTGCCGACCGTCGTGAGCGCGAGCGAGAGCCGCAGGGGCGCGCCCTCGCCGTCTTCCGCAAGCACCTCCGCGCGCGCCACCGCCGCCGCGTCGAGACCGTAGCGGGCGGCGAGACCGGTCGGGATCGCGGGATCGCCGGTTTCGAGATGGGCCCGCACCTGCGCCATGTCGGCGAGGTCGCCGAGCGGCAGGACCAGCTGCACGAGCGTGTTGCGTTCGAGTTCGGCGAGCCAGGCGGCCCGCCAGGGGTCGCTCTCGCCGGCGAGCCGCGCCTCCCCGTCCGCGACCACGACCGGCAGGAGGAGCAGCGGCCGCGACGGCTCAAGCACGGCGGCGATGCCGTGACGCTCGAGGAGGCTCCGCACGGCGTCCTCGCGGTAGTGCACCGTGAGCCGGCCGATGTAACGGGTGGCCGAGCGCTTCTCCTCCTCGACCGCATAGCCGCGGACGAAGGACTCGACGGGCAGTCCCGCCACGTCGGGAAGCCTCGCGGCGTCGCCGTCGGCGGCGAGCCGGCGCAGGAGCCGTGCGAGCCCGGTGCGCTGGGCCTGTTCGATCGCGATCGCGCGCGCCTCGACCGCCGATCCGGCGGTGACGTCGACCTCGATGCCGGCCTCGGACCAGAGATCGAGAGCGGCGCGCGCAGGCAGCGCCCCGGCGGAAAGCAGCAGCACGAGCACGGCGGAAAGCAGCCGGGCGGGCAACCGGAATGTCATCCCGCTTGATCTCCGAAGCTCGCGGCCGTAAGCGGCGCGCACCCGCAACTAGCCACGTCCGGTGGCATGACACAAGCACCCCCTCGGAGAGACGCCTACGCCGAAGCCGGCGTCGACATCGACGCCGCCGAGGCGCTCGTCGCCCGGATCGCGCGGCTCGCCCGCTCCACCGCCCGTCCCGGAGCCGAGCCGGCGCTCGGAGGTTTCGGCGGCGTGTTCGATCCCCGGCCCTGCGGCTTCCGCGATCCGCTGCTCGTGGCCGGCACCGACGGGGTCGGGACCAAGCTTCTCCTCGCGCGCGAGGCCGGCCGCCTCGGCGGTCTCGGCGTCGACCTCGTCGCCATGTGCGTCAACGACGTCGTCGTCCAGGGCGCCGAGCCGCTCTTCTTCCTCGACTATTACGCCACCGGACGCCTCGATCCGGAGGCCGCCGCGGAGGTGATCGCCGGCATCGCCGAAGGCTGCCGGCAGGCCGGCTGCGCCCTGCTCGGCGGCGAGACCGCGGAGATGCCGGGCATGTACGGCGTCGGCGAGTTCGACCTCGCGGGCTTCGCCGTGGGCGCGGTGGAACGGAACGACCTGCTGCCGAAACCGGTGCCGCCCGGGGCGCGGCTCCTCGGTCTCGCGAGTTCCGGGCCGCACGCCAACGGCTTCTCGCTGATCCGCAAGGTGCTGCGCGAGGCCGGGCTCGGCCCGCACGACCACGCACCGTTCGCGCCCGGGCGGACCCTCGCCGACGCGCTCCTCGAGCCGACCCGGATCTATGTGCGCTCCTGCCTCGCCGTCGCGCGGCACCCGGGTCTGTTCGCCTTCGCCCACATCACCGGTGGCGGGCTCGTCGACAATCTGCCGCGGGTGCTGGGCGAGGGCCGCGTCGCCCGGATCCGCGCCGGAAGCTGGCCGCTGCCGGCGCTCTTCGCCTGGCTCGCCGGACGGGCCGCGCTGGACGCGCGCGAGCTCGCACGCGTCTTCAACTGCGGCATCGGCATGGTGGCCTGCGTCGCGCCGACCGCCGCGGCGGAGATCCGCCGCATCCTCGAACAGCACGGCGAGACCGTCCACGACATCGGGGAGGTGGTCGAAGGCAGCGGCCGCGCGCGGGTCGAGATCGTCGGGGGAGAGGCGTTTTGGAGCCACGACGCGTCGCCGTCCTGATCTCCGGCCGCGGCACCAACCTCCAGGCCCTGCTCGAAGCCTGCGCCGCCGGCCGGATCCGCGCCCGGATCGGGCTCGTGGTCGCCGACCGGGAGGATGCCGCCGGGCTCGAACGGGCGCGCCGCTTCGGCGTGCCGGCGGAGGTGCTGTCGCCGGCCGCACACCCCGACCGGGAGGCGTACGAGGCCGCCCTCGATGCGCTGCTGCGCCGGCACGACATCGAAATCGTCTGCCTCGCCGGCTGGATGCGGATCCTCGGGCGCGGTTTCGTGGCGCGCTGGGAGGATCGCCTCCTCAACATCCATCCCTCGCTGCTCCCCGCCTTCCGCGGGCTCGAGACGCACGAGCGGGTGCTCGAAGCCGGCCTTCCCGTCACCGGCTGCACGGTCCACCTCGTGCGCGCCGAGGTCGACGCCGGTCCGGTGCTGGTCCAGGGGATCGTGCCGGTGCTGCCGGGTGACACCGTCGAAAGCCTGCGCGAGCGCGTGCTCGCGATCGAGCACCGGGCCTATCCGCAGGCCCTCGATCTGGTCGTCGGTGATCGGGTCCGCGTCGTCGACGGCCGGGTGGTGATCCGCGACGAGCGGCCCGGCGAGCGTCTGCTGCTCCACCCGCTGCTCCGCGACTGGCCGCAGCCGGCAGCCGCCGCCCCCTCAGGCGGCGCGGGGTGAGGTGTCGGGAGCGGCGAGCCAGACCGGGTCCGGGATGCGGCGGGCGCCGATCCGGTAGGCGGCCTCGAAGCGTTCGAGGCCGTGGGTGCCGCCGTTCACGACCCGCCGGGCGCGGCGCAGGTCCCCATCCAGCAGTGCGCGCTTGATGGCGCCCCGGCGTTCGGCGAGGAAGAAGGCGAGCAGACGCGCCGCGATCTCGGGCTCGTTGGCACGCTCCGGGGCGAACAGCAGGGCGTCGCCCAGCCCGATGCCGATGCCGCAGCGGAGGTAGTTGTCGCGCCCCGTGAGCTGCACGAAGCCGCGGCCACGGTAGCGTGCCCCGTCGTCCGGGCCGAGATTGCCGAGATCGGCGCGCCAGTCGTAGAGATCGAACGGGCGGCCGTCGGGCGAGGTGTTGTAGCGCGAAGGCCGCTCGTCGACCGGCTCGAAACCCTCCGCCTCGGCGCGGATGGTGGCGAGCGCCACGAGCACGAGCGGCTTCTCGGTCAGTCCGAACTCGCGCAGCGCATCGAGGATCAGCGGCAGATGCGCGCGGATCGGCCCGAGGGGTGTGAAGGGGAACATGTCGGCGACGAGATCGACATCGACCCAGCGTGTCGCATCCGGCTGCTCGACCTCCGCCCCCGGCTCCAGCGCCCGCCAGGTGAGCGGTCCGACGATGCCGTCGGGAAGGAGGCCGCGGGAGAGCTGGAAGGCGAGGACCGCCGCCTCGGTGGCGGGGCCGAACCGCCCGTCGATCCGCCCGGGCCGGAAGCCGTGTTCGGCGAGGCGCCGCTGCAGCCGCTCGACCGCGGGTCCCTCGCTGCCCCGCCGCAGGACCGTGAGCATGCACGTCTCCCGTCTCTGACGACGTTCCCATTATCATAGGTATATTATCCTAGCAAGCGGCGCGAAGAGACGACGCCGGGCGGGATCCCGCCGGCCGCCCATTGCTTCCGGTCCCGGGCGGCGCATGATTCCCCGTGCCATGGATGCCCTTCCCTTCGTCAAGATGCACGGCTGCGGCAACGATTTCGCGATCTTCGACGGTCGCGGAACCGCCCTCGCCTTCCCGCCCGAGCGGGTGCGTCAGCTCGCCGACCGCAGGCGCGGCATCGGCTTCGACCAGCTCGTGCTGCTGGAGCCCCACCCGCAGGCGGCGGCGCTCGTGCGCTTCTTCAATGCCGACGGCAGCGAGAGCGGGGCCTGCGGCAACGGCACCCGCTGCGTCGCGCGGCTGCTCGCAGACGAGAGCGGGCGGAACGAATTCGAGCTGGTGACACGCGCCGGGACCATCCGCTGCCGCGTGCACGCGCCCGACCGGGTCGAGGTCGAGCTGCCGCCGCCGCGCCTCTCCTGGGAGGACATTCCGCTCGCCCGACCGATGGACACGCTCGCGGTCGATCTCGGGGTCGCCGGCCTGCCGCCCGCGGTCGCCGTGTCCATGGGCAATCCGCACGCGGTGCTGTTCGTCGACGATCCCGAAGGCCTCGACGTCGAACGGCTCGGTGCGGCGCTCGAGCGGCATCCGCTCTTTCCCGAGCGCGCCAACATCGGCTTCGCCGCTCGGATCGAGCCGGAGACGCTGCGGCTTCGCGTCTTCGAGCGCGGCAGCGGTCTGACGCCGGCCTGCGGCAGCGGCGCCTGTGCGGCGCTCGTCGCGGCCGTCCGCCGCGGCATTGTCCGGGATCGTGCGACCCTCATATTGGACGGCGGCGTGCTCGAGGTCGTGTGGTCCGGTTCCGGACCGGTGCGCATGATCGGCCCGGCCGCCTACAGCTTCCGTGGCGTCCTCCTCCCCTCGCAACCGGAAGATCCGTGAGCGACCCCGTGCTCGTCACCTTCGGCTGCCGCCTCAACACCTTCGAATCGGAGGTGATGCGCCGGCACGCGCGCGAGGCGGGGCTCGAAGACGCGGTCATCGTCCACACCTGCGCCGTCACCGCCGAGGCCGAACGGCAGGCGCGGCAGGCGATCCGCCGGGCACGGCGGCAGCATCCGGGGGCCCGCATCGTCGTCACCGGATGTGCGGCGCAGATCGATCCCGGCCGCTGGTCGGCGATGCCGGAAGTGGACCATGTCGTCGGCAATCACGACAAGCTGCGGCCGGAGACCTGGCGCACGCTCGCCTCGGCGTCCGCCGCGCGGATGCTGGTCTCCGACGTGCTGCAGCTGCGCGAGCTCGCGGCGCACATGGTCGAGGGCTTCGACGGGCGCACCCGCGCCTTCGTGCAGGTGCAGCAGGGCTGCGACCACCGCTGCACCTTCTGCATCATCCCCTACGGTCGCGGCGGCAGCCGCAGCCTGCCGGTCGCCGAAGTGGTGGCGCAGACGCGGCGGCTCGTCGAGGCGGGGTACCGCGAAGTCGTGCTGACCGGCGTCGACCTCACCTCCTACGGCCGCGATCTGCCGGACCGGCCGCCGCTCGGCCGGCTCGTGCGCCGGATCCTGCGCGAGGTGCCGGACCTGCCGCGTCTCCGCCTGTCCTCGGTCGATCCCGCCGAGGTCGACGACGAACTCAGGGCGGCGTTCGGTGAGGAAGAGCGGCTGATGCCGCACCTGCACCTCTCGGTCCAGGCCGGCGACGATCTCGTCCTCAAGCGGATGAAGCGGCGCCATCTGCGCGCGGACGTGCCGCGGCTCGTCCGCGAACTCCGGGCGCTCAGGCCCGATCTCGTGTTCGGCGCCGACCTGATCGCCGGCTTTCCGACCGAGAGCGAGGAGATGTTCGCGAACACGCTGGCGCTGGTCGAGGAAGCCGATCTCGTGTTCCTGCACGTCTTTCCCTACTCGGCGCGGCCGGGAACGCCGGCTGCGCGCATGCCGCAGGTGCCGGTGGCGGTCAGGCGCGAGCGCGCGGCGCGGCTGCGGGCGCTCGGCGAGGAGCGGCTCGCGCGCTTCCTGCGCGGGCAGATCGGGGCGGTGCGCAGCCTGCTCGTCGAGGGCGACGGCAGCGGTCACACCGAGCATTTCGCGCGCGCCCGGCTCGACCCGCCCGCATCGGTCGAACGCGGGCGGATCGTGCCGGTGCGGGTGGTGGATGTAGACGGCGGCAGCCTGATCGTGAGGGCGGAGGCATGAGCGAGGGCCGGCGCGGCTTCTGGCAGCGGCTCAGGGAGGGCCTGTCGCGGTCCTCGAACGCTCTGCGCGAGCGCATCGGCGGCATCGTCCGCCGCCGGCGGCTCGACCAGGAGGTGCTCGACGAGCTCGAGGAGGCCCTGATCATGGCCGACCTCGGCGTCGAGGTGGCGCACGAGCTGGTGGAGGCGCTGCGCCGCGAGCGTTTCGGCCGCGAGGTCACGGACGAGGAGGTGCGCACGGTGCTGGCGACCCAGATCGCCCGCATCCTGGAGCCGGTGGCGAAGCCGCTGCCGGACCGCCCCGGACACCGGCCGCGCACGATCCTCGTCGCCGGCGTCAACGGCGTCGGCAAGACGACGACGATCGGCAAGCTCGCCGCCGACATGCGGCGTCGCGGCCGGCGACCGATGCTCGCCGCCTGCGACACCTTCCGTGCCGCCGCCGTCGAGCAGCTCGTGATCTGGGGCGAGCGCGCCCTTTGTCCCGTGGTCACAGGCAAGCCCGGGGCCGATGCCGCCGGTCTCGCCTACGAGGCGCTCGCGCGGGCCCAGCGCGAGGGCTTCGACGAGCTCCTGATCGACACCGCCGGCCGGCTGCAGAACAAGCAGGCGCTGATGGAGGAGCTCGCCAAGATCGTGCGGGTGCTGAAGAAGCTCGACCCGACGGCGCCGCAGGACGTACTGCTCGTGCTCGATGCCACGACGGGACAGAACGCGCACAGCCAGGTCGAGATCTTCCGCTCGATGGTCGACGTCACGGGCCTCGTCGTCACCAAGCTCGACGGCACCGCCAAGGGGGGTGTGGTGGTCGCCCTCGCCCGCCGCTTCGGGCTTCCCGTGCACGCCGTCGGCGTCGGCGAGGGGGTGGAGGATCTGCGCCCCTTCGACCCCGGGACGTTCGCGCGGGCGCTGCTCGGCGTCGGCGAGAAGGTCGCCTGAGGGCGGCGGCACCACGGAACATTCGCAGGGATCTGTCCGCACATGTCACGCAGGATCGTCGAGACGCTGCTCGGAGCCGCGGTGCTGGTCGTGGCCTTCGGATTCCTCGCCTGGGCGTACACGCGGAGCAATCTCGTCGCTCCCGACGGCTACCGGCTCTACGCGCAGTTCGACAACATCGACGGGCTCGAGATCGGGGCCGATGTCCGCGTCAGCGGCATCCGCGTCGGCAAGGTGACGGATGCGGCTCTCGATCCCGAGACCTACCGGGCGAAGGTCGCGCTCGACGTCCAGAACGGCATCGAGCTGCCGCGCGACAGCTCGGCCGCGGTCGTCAGCAGCGGCCTGTTCGGCAGCAAGTACGTCTCGATCGTCCCGGGCGGCGACATCGACATGCTGAAGCCCGGCGACGAGATCACGCTGACCCAGTCGGCGATCAATCTCGAGACGCTGATCGGCAAGTTCGTCTTCGGCGGTGCCGCGACCGGCGGCCAGCAGGGCGGGTCGCCGTGATCCGCCGGCTCTGCGTCGCGGCCCTCGTTCTCCCGCTGCTGCCGGCGGCGGCACAGGCGGCGGCGGAACTGCCGTTCGCGCGGGTGGTGCTGCAGGGGCTCGACAAGGTCACGGCCCGCATCCAGCGCTTCGAGGTGCCGGTCGGCGGCATGGTCCGGTTCGGAACGCTCGAGATCCGGGCCGAGGCCTGCTACGAGACGCCGCCCGTGGAGCCGCCCGAGAGTGCGGCCTTTCTCGTCGTCGACGCGGTCGACCCGGGACGCCCGGTGACCCGCGCCTTCAGCGGCTGGATGTTCGCGTCCTCGCCTTCCCTCTCCGCCCTCGAGCACCCGGTCTACGACGTCTGGGTGCTGGACTGCGCCGAACCGCTGCCGGAGGGCGCGTCGCCGGACGATCCGTCCCCCTCGCTCCGCGAGCTGCCCCCCGGGCTGCTGCGTCCGAACTCCGAATAGGCGAACGAGCCGGGGCCGGTCGGGAAGGTGGCGCGACGCACCACCGCCCGTCGCAGGCGGATGCGGTATTCCTGCCGGCTGATCTCGATCGCGCCGAAGCGCTTCAGGTGTTCGGTGACGAACTGGGTGTCGAGGAGCTCGAAGCCGGCCGCGCGCAGCCGGCAGACCAGCTCCACGAGCGCCACCTTGCTGGCGTCGCGCTCGCGGCTGAACATGCTCTCGCCGAAGAAGGCGCCGCCGAGGGCGACACCGTAGAGGCCGCCGACCAGCCGCCCCTCGCGCCAGCATTCGACGCTGTGCGCGAAGCCGCGCCGCGCCATGGCGATGTAGGCGCCGATGAGTTCGTCGTTGAGCCAGGTGCGCGGCCGGTCGGGGGTCGCCTCGGCGCAGGCGTGGATCACCCTGTCGAAGGCCGTGTCGACGCGGATCTCGAACGGCTCGCGCCGCAAGACCTTGCGCAGGCTGCGCGGCAGGTGGAAGCGGTCGAGCGGGATGACCCCGCGGCGGACCGGATCGAGCCAGTGGATGGTCGGATCGTGCCGGTCCTTGGCCATCGGAAAGAGGCCGTTGGCGTAGGCGGAAAGAATGAGTTCCGGCGGCAGGGCCAGCATCGCGGACGTCGCTCTCCGGCCGGCGACGCCTCCCGGAGCCGCGTCAGGACCGGCGCTCCCCGAGGAAACGTTCGAGCCAGCCGATGTCGTAGGCTCCGGTGTGCATCTGCTCAGCTTCGACGATGGCGCGCAAGAGGGGAATGGTCGAGGGCGTACCGTCGATGACGAATTCGCCGAGGCTGCGGCGGGCGCGGGCGAGACAGCGGCTGCGGTCGGTGTCGTGGACGACGAGCTTGGCGATCAGGCTGTCGTAGTAGGGCGGGATCGTGTAGCCGGCGTAGAGATGCGAGTCGACCCGCACGCCCGGCCCGCCGGGCGGATGCCACGCGCCGACCGTGCCGGGTGCGGGCAGCAGGGTCCGCGGATCCTCGGCGGTGATCCGGAACTCGATGGCATGGCCGCGGATCGCGAGGTCCTCCTGGTCGAAGCCGAGCGGCTCGCCGGAGGCGATCCGGATCTGCTCGCGCACCAGGTCGACGCCGGTGATCATCTCGGTGACCGGATGCTCGACCTGGATGCGGGTGTTCATCTCGATGAAGTAGAATGCGCCGTCGGCCCACAGGAATTCGATCGTGCCGGCACCGACATAGCCGAGCCCGGCCATGGCCTGCACCACGCGCTCACCGATGGCGCGACGGGCCGCGTCGTCGAGCACCGGCGAGGGTGCCTCCTCGATCACCTTCTGGTGGCGCCGCTGGATCGAACAGTCGCGCTCGAACAGGTGCACGACATTGCCGTGGCGGTCGCCCAGCACCTGGATCTCGATGTGGCGCGGGCGGTCGAGGAACTTCTCGATGTAGACGCGGTCGTCGCCGAAACCGGCGCGCGCCTCGTTGCGGGCGAGGTCGAAGGCGCGCGGCAGCTCGCCCGGATCGCGCACCACCACCATGCCGCGCCCGCCGCCGCCGGCGACCGCCTTCACCAGCACCGGATAGCCGATCCCGTGCGCGACCGCCGCCGCTTCCTCGCGCGAGCGCACGGGCCCGTCGCTGCCGGGCACCACCGGGATGCCGAGCTCGCGCACGGTTTGCTTGGCGCGGATCTTGTCGCCCATGATCCGGATGTGCTCCGGATCGGGACCGATGAAGATGTATCCGTGCTCGATCACCATCTGGGCGAACTCGGCGTTCTCGGCGAGAAAGCCGTAGCCCGGGTGGATGGCGTCGGCGCCGGTGATCTCCGCGGCGGCGAGGATCGCCGCCGGATCGAGGTAGGAGCGGGCGGCCGGCGGCGGGCCGATGCACACGCTCTCGTCGGCGAGACGCACGTGCATGGCCGCGGCGTCGGCGGTCGAGTGGACGGCGACCGTGGCGATGTCGAGCTCGCGGCAGGCGCGGAGGATGCGGACCGCGATCTCGCCGCGATTGGCGATCAGCACCTTGCGGATCACGGCGGCGCCTTCACGCGAGGACGAGCAGCGGCTCGCCGTACTCGACCGGCCGCGCGTTCTCGACGAAGATGCGCAGGATCCGCCCCGCGCGCGGCGCGCGGATCTGGTTCATCACCTTCATCGCCTCGATGATCAGCAGCGTCTGGCCGGCCTCGACCTGGTCGCCCACCTGGACGAAGGGGGGCGCGCCGGGCTCCGGCGAGAGATAGACGGTCCCCACCATGGGGGCGGTGATGGTGCCCTCGGGCGGCGCGTCGGCGACGGGCGCGCCGGCCGTCGGCTCGGCCGGGGCCGCTGCCGGCGTCGCCGGAGGCGGCACCTGGTGGAGGATCGTCTGCGACAGCGGTGCAGCCTCGCGGGCAACCCGGATGCGCGTCTCGCCCTGGCTGATCTCGATCTCGGTGAGCCCGCCCTTCTGCAGCAGCTCGGCGAGCTTCTCGAGCAGGGCCGTGTCGATGTCGATGCCGCTCATGCGCGGGTGCCCGCCTCCTGCGCGCCGCGGGCCAGAAGACGCGCCGCCGCCTCCAGCGCGAGCACGTAACCGTCGGCGCCGAAGCCGCAGATGATCCCCGTCGCCTTCAGCGACACGTACGAATGGTGGCGCCACGGCTCGCGGCGGTGGATGTTCGAGAGGTGCAGTTCGATCACCGGCCCCGGGAAGATCGCGAGCGCGTCCATGAGCGCTACCGAGGTGTGGGTGAAGGCGGCCGGGTTGACGACGAGCACGTCGGCCCGGTCGCAGGCCTCCTGGACCCATGCCACGAGTTCGCCCTCGTGATTGGTCTGCCGGAACACGAGGTCGAGACCGAGCCGGGCGGCGGCCTCGAAGCACATCGCCTCGATGTCCGCGAGCGTCGTCCGCCCGTAGATCTCCGGCTCGCGCCGGCCGAGCATGTTGAGATTGGGGCCGTTCAGCAGATGGACGGTGGGCACGCGCCGATGTTCCGCGATCGGAGGTGGTGGCGAGCGTGGCAGCGATCGCCGGACGGGCTTATAGCACCGCGCCACAGCGCGGCAAGGGAAGCTCCGTCCGGCCCGCCCGCCGGGATCGCCCGGCCGGCCCCGACCCGGACCCGCTCCGCAGACTGGCGCGGTCGCCGCTCCCGGCCGATATGGGCCCGTCGGGCGGCGCCGACCGGCGTCGCGGGTGCGGCGACGGTCCGCGGGAGCAGGCGGCGGAGGCGAGCACGGATGCGGGATCGGACACGCGGGCTCCTGATCACCCTCGCGGGCGTGCTGCTGCTCACTCCCGACGCGCTCCTGATCCGGCTCGTGGGCGCCGGGTCGTGGACGCTGCTGTTCTGGCGCGGCATCGGCTTCTTCACCGTCGTCGGCGGCTTCTGCCTCTGGCGCTACCGCGGGCGTCTGCGCGCGGCGGCTGCGGCGGCCGGTGCGGGCGGTGTCGCCGTCGCCCTGCTGTTCACCCTGAGCTCTGGCGCCTTTCTTTGGTCGATCGGACACACGCACGCCGCCAACACGCTCGTCATCGTCGCCGTCTCGCCGCTCTTCGCCGCCTTCTGGAGCTTCGTCCTGCTCGGCGAACGCCCGCGCCGCGACACGCTGCTCGCGATCGCCGCGGCGCTCGCGGGGGTCGCCGTCACCGTCTCGGGATCGCTCGGCGGGATCCACCTCGCGGGCGATCTCGCCGCACTCCTGAGTGCGCTGCTCATGGCGCTCAACTTCACTCTCGTGCGGCGCCTGCGCAGCCGCGATCTCGTTCCCGCCTACGCGCTCGCCGGGCTGTTCATGGCCGCTCTCGGCGCCGCGGCCGCGGACGGGCTCGCGGTGCCCCCGGACCGTGTCGTCTGGCTCGTGCTGCTCGCCTTCGTCGTGCTGCCGCTGAGCTTCACCCTCGTCATGACCGGGCCGCGCTACCTCCAGTCGGCCGAGGTGGCCCTTCTGATGCTGCTCGAGACCGCGCTCGGGCCGCTCTGGGTGTGGCTCGTCCTGGGCGAGGAGCCGCCGGCGGCGACGCTCGTGGGTGGAACCGCGATCGTGCTGACGCTCCTGCTCTATGCCGGCAACCGCCTGCGACGGCAGCGCGCGGACGCGGTGGCGCCCGTCGCGGCAGAGCCTCCGGCGGCGGCCGCCGCCTGCGGCCGTCCGCCGCCCGGGCGGCGTTAACCCTTTCTCCACGGCCTGCCGCCAGACTGGCTGCCGGGACCGACCGCGGAGGCCGCGATGCGACCGTTCACCGTCCTCGTCGTCGACGATGCGCGCAGCGAACGCGTGCTCCTGCGGCATGCGCTCACCGACGTGCACCGGCGCCTCGAGATCGTCGAGGCGGCGAACCACGAGGAGGCCCTCGCCCGCTACCGCGAGCGCCCCGCCGACATCGTCTTCCTCGACATCGTGCTGCCCGGGCACAGCGGCATCCGCACGCTCGAGGAGCTTCTGGCGCGCGACCCCAAGGCCTTCGTCGTCATGGTGTCGCACTTCAGCACCCGCGCCCACGTGCTGCAGGCGCTTCGCCTCGGCGCCCGGGACTTCGTGGTGAAACCCTTCTCCCTGCAGAAGCTCGCCGACATCCTCGAGCGCGCCGCCCGCGAACGGCCGGCGCTCACCCCACCGCCTCCGGTCGCGACGCTTCCCTGAGCGCCGCGTCCGCGGCCGGCGACTGCTCACTGACGAAGCGGTCGACGAGCCAGCCCTGGAGGTTCCGGATGCCGAGCTGCCCTGCGGCGGCCAGGGCCGGCCGCCGGTCGCAGCGGGCGAGCACGAGCGTCGGCGCCCGCAGCTTCGCCACCCGCTCGGCGAACGCCGGATCCGCGAACCGCACGGCGCCGGCGTCCTCGAACACCAGCTTGACGATCGGCAGGTCGAAGGATTCCGGCCGGACGTGGTCGAGCACGCCCGGACCGACGCCGTCCACCGCCAGGGTGAAACCCGCGGCCCGCAGCTCCCGGCACAGATCGCCGCCGGCGGCGAGATCGGCGACCACCTCCTGCCACGGCAGCTCGAGGACGCAGCGCGCGCGCTGCTCCGGCCGGGTCCGCCCCACGAGCCAGCCGAATTCCGGCGAGGCGATCGCCGCCCGTGTCAGATTGAGCCCCACCGCCGTCCGCTCGAAGGGCCGGTCGATCAGCAGCTGCGCGAGCAGCAGCGCATCGAGATGGCGCCGCAGCTCGAGGGCGAGCGGCGAGCCCTCGTCGATCACGAGAGCCGGAAAGTGCACGCGTGCGATGTCGGCGAGGCTCGTGAACAGCTCGACGTAGAGGGGCTCCGGCCGCACGCCGATCCGCCAGACCGCCTGCCGCCGCACGAAGGGCGCGAGGTCGATGCCGTCGAGAAGCTGGAGCAGCGCCCCGAGCCGGCGGGCATCGAGGCGACCGGAGAGGGCCTGCGGGGCCGTCCCGGCCTCCGCGGCGGGATCCCCGGTGGCGTCCCCGGCGCCCGGGCCGGGCGGCGGCGCTCCCGCCGGGGGCTCCCCGTCCGCGGGCGCCGGCACGCTCTCCGCGCGCTCCATGCTCTCGCGCAGCGGCACGTACTCCGCCGGCAGATCGAAGAGCTCGCAGAACTGGCGCCAGCGGTCGCGATCGTTTCCGGGCGTGCGCTCGATGTCGAACAGCACCGCGAGCTGACGTGCGACCGCTTCGCGCGGCGCTTCGAGCAGCAGCAGCCAGACATGCCGGCCGAGGGCGTGCAGCCGGCCGCGGCTGCGCTCGACCAGCTCTTCGAGCCCGTTGCGCAGGAAGTGCAGCAGGGCCGCGGAGCGGCTGCCCCCGGCGAGCCCGCCGAGCCGCACCAGGACCGCCAGGGTCCGCTGTCCGTGCCGCTGGATCCGCCGCAGATCGGCGAGCGCCTCTTCGCGTGTCATGTCCCGTCCAACCGGCTGCGGGCACATCCTGACGGGGGAAGGTTAACGATCCCTTGCCGCCGGCGGCTGGCCCCGCTCCCCGTCCGTGCTAGGAAGAGGGCGACGACGGCAACGGACGGAGGAGGGAGCGCGGCATGGAGCGTTTCACCAACAGGGCCGTGATCGTCACCGGAGCCGGGCGCGGCATCGGCCTCGCCTGCGCCCGCGCCTTCGCGGCCGAGGGGGGCTGCGTGGTGATCGCTGAGATCGACGAGGAGAGCGGCCGTGCGGCCGCCGAGGCGATCGGCGCCGCCGGCGGACGCGCGCTGTTCGTGCGCACCGACGTCGGCGACGCCCGGAGCGTCGGCGCCATGATCGACGCCACGCTGGAATGGGCCGGCCGCGTCGACGTGCTCGTCAACAACGCCGCCATCATCCGCGCCACCGACTTCCTGACGATGGATCCGGCGGATCTCGAGGCGGTGCTCAGGGTCAACCTGATCGGCGCGGCGCTCTGCAGCCAGGCGGCGGCGCGGGTGATGGCCGCGCGCGGCGGCGGGGTGATCGTCAACATGTCGTCGGTGAACGGCATCGTGGCGATCCCCAACCAGACGCCGTACAACGTCAGCAAGGGCGGCCTTAACCAGCTCACCCGGGTCACCGCCCTCGCGCTCGCACCGCACAACATCCGCGTCAACGCCGTGGCCCCGGGTTCGATCCGCACCGAGATGCTCGAGACCGTGATGCAGGACGAGACCGCGCGGCGCACGATCCTCTCGCGCACGCCCCTGGGGCGGGTCGGCGAGCCCGAGGAAGTGGCGAAGGTGGTCCTGTTCCTCGCGAGCGACGATTCGAGCTACATGACCGGCCAGATCGTCTACGTCGACGGCGGGCGTCTCGCACTCAACTACACGGTTCCGGTGCCCGAATGACCGCGGCGGAGACCGTCGCCGTGTTGACCGTGCTGCACTGCACCGCTAGGTTCCGCCTCCCGGAGCGGACGGAGAGCCAGCGGCACCGTCCGCCCGCGAGAGTGCACCGTCCACGATCCGTCCAACCGGAGTAGCGAGCCATGACCGCGCCCGAGCACCATGCGCCCAGGCCTGCCGACGCACCGACGGCGACCGGCGCGCAGGTGGTACTGCGGGCGCTCCTGGATCAGGGCGTGGACACGATCTTCGGCTATCCCGGCGGCGCGGTGCTGCCGCTCTACGACGAGCTGTTCAAGGACGGCCGGATCCGGCACGTGCTCGTGCGCCACGAGCAGGCCGCCGTCCACGCCGCCGAGGGCTATGCCCGCTCGACCGGCCGGGTCGGCGTCGTGCTCGTGACCTCCGGACCCGGCGCCACCAACACCGTCACGGGCCTCACCGACGCGCTGATGGACAGCGTGCCGGTGGTCTGCCTCACGGGCCAGGTGCCGACCCACATGATCGGCAACGACGCCTTCCAGGAGGCGGACACGGTCGGCATCACCCGACCCTGCACCAAGCACAACTATCTGGTGTCGCGCGCCGAGGATCTCGCCCGCGTGCTGCACGAGGCCTTCCACGTCGCGCGCTCCGGCCGTCCCGGACCGGTCGTCGTCGACCTGCCGAAGAACATCCTCATGGGCCCCGCGCCCTATGTCCCGCCCGGCAACGGCCCGCACCGCACCTACAATCCCCGGCGGACACCCGACCGCGACCGCATCCGGCAGGCGGTCGAGCTGATCGCCCGGGCCGAGCGGCCGATCTTCTATGTCGGCGGCGGCGTGATCAACTCCGGTGACCGTGCCTGCGAACTGCTGCGCCGCTTCGTGCAGGGGACCGGCTACCCGATCACGCTCACGCTCATGGGCCTCGGCGCCTACCCGGCCGACGACGCGCAATACCTCGGCATGGTCGGCATGCACGGCACCTACGAAGCCAACATGGCCATGCACGACTGCGACCTGATGATCTGCATCGGGGCGCGCTTCGACGACCGCGTGACCGGCCGGCTCGACGGCTTCTCGCCCTACAGCAAGAAGATCCACGTCGACATCGACCCGTCCTCGATCAACAAGAACGTGCCGGTCGACGTGGCGATTGTCGGTGACGCCGGACTCGCGCTCGAGATGATGCTCGAGGAATGGCAGCGGCTTTCCGAGAAACCGCGCCCGGGCCGCCTCGATCCGTGGTGGGAGCAGATCCGGCAGTGGCGGGCGATCGACAGCCTGCGCTTCCGGCCAAGCCCGACCAGCATCAAGCCGCAGCACGCGATCCGCCGGCTCTTCGAGCTGACGCGCGAGCTGGATCCGATCGTCACCACCGACGTCGGCCAGCACCAGATGTGGGCGGCGCAGTATTTCCACCTCTTCGCGCCGCGGCGGTGGCTGACCTCGGGCGGGCTCGGCACCATGGGCTACGGCTTCCCGGCCGCCATCGGCGCCCAGATCGCGCATCCGGACCGGCTCGTGATCAACATCTCGGGCGACGCCTCCTGGGTGATGAACATGCAGGAGATGTCGACGGCGATGCAGTATCGCCTGCCGGTCAAGATCTTCCTCGTCAACAACGAGTACATGGGCATGGTGCGCCAGTGGCAGGACTTCTTCCACGGCAGCCGGCGCGCAGAGAGCTACATGGCGAGTTTGCCCGATTTCGTGAAACTGGCGGAGGCGTTCGGCGCCACCGGGCTGCGCGCCACCACCCCCGACGAGCTCGACGAGGTGATCCGCAGGATGGTCGAGACCCCGGGGCTGGTGCTCGCCGACATCGTCGTCGACAAGGTCGAGAACGTCTACCCGATGATCCCGGGGGGTGCGGCGCACAACGAGATCAAGCTGTGCCCGGAGGACGACGGCCAGCACGAGCCGGTCTCCGAGGAAGGCATGGTGCTCGTCTGACCGCCCGGGGCGCCGCCGGCGCCCCGCCCGTCGTCCAGATCCCGGGATCGCCCGATGCCCACAGAAGAACGACGCCACACCATCTGCGTCCTGGTCGACAACGAGCCGGGCGTGCTCGCGCGCGTGATCGGCCTGTTCTCGGGACGCGGCTACAACATCGAGAGCCTCACCGTCTCGGAAGTGGACCGCGAGCGGGCGCTCTCGCGCATCAACATCGTCACGAGCGGCAACCGCTACGTCATCGACCAGATCAAGGCGCTGCTCGGCAAGCTCGTACCGGTGCACAGCGTCCAGGATCTCACCGTCGAGGGCCCGCACGTCGAACGCGAACTGGCGCTGGTGAAGGTGCTGGGCGACCGCGAACGCCTCGTGCAGGCGCTCCGGATCGCCGATTTCATGCATGCGCGGCTGGTCGACAGTTCGCCGGGAAGCCTGATCTTCGAGCTCACCGGCAGTCCCGAGGAGCTCGATGCCTTCATCGACCTCGTGCAGCCGGTCGAGGTCAGCCGCGCCGGCGTGGTGGCGATCGGACGTGGCGGCATCATCCTCGAACCGGAGAGCCCGGCCGAAGACGACGCCGGGGTCTGAGCAGAGAACCGCGGAGCAACGGGGGACCAGCATGCGCGTTTACTACGACAGCGACGCCGATCTCAACCTGATCAAGAGCCGCAAGGTGGCCGTCATCGGGTACGGCAGCCAGGGCTTCGGCCACTCGAACAACCTCAAGGACAGCGGCGTCGCCCAGGTCGTCGTGGGCCTGCGCGAGGGCTCGACCTCCCGCCCGAAGGCGGAGCGTGCGGGGCTGCAGGTCATGACCCCGACCGAGGCGGCGCGCTGGGCGGACGTGGTGATGGTGCTCGTGCCCGACGAGCTGCAGGCGGACCTGTACCGGGACGAGCTGGAGCCGAACATGCGCGAGGGCGCGGCGCTGATGTTCGCGCACGGCTTCAACATCCACTACCGGCTGATCGAACCGCGGCCGGATCTGGACGTGCTGATGATCGCCCCCAAGGGGCCGGGACATCTCGTACGCTCGGAGTATCTGCGCGGCGCCGGCGTGCCCTGCCTGCTCGCGATCCATCAGGACGCGTCCGGCAACGCCCACGACCTCGGGCTCTCCTACGGGGCGGCCATTGGCGGCGGCCGCGCCGGCATCATCGAGACCACCTTCCGCGAGGAGGTGGAGACCGATCTCTTCGGCGAGCAGGTGGTGCTGTGCGGCGGCCTCGCCGCGCTCATCAAGGCCGGCTACGAGACGCTGGTGGAAGCCGGCTACGCTCCCGAGATGGCCTATTTCGAGTGCGTGCACGAGGTGAAGCTGATCGTCGATCTGATCTACGAGGGCGGCCTCGCCAACATGCGCTATTCGGTCTCGAACACCGCCGAATACGGCGACTACACGCGCGGGCCGCGGGTCATCGACGAGCGCGCACGGGCGGAGATGAAGCGGATCCTCGCCGAGATCCAGGACGGCCGCTTCGCCCGCGAGTGGGTGCTCGAGAACCGGGCCGGTCAGGCCCACTTCAAGGCGCGCCGCCGGCTCGAGGCGGAGCATCCGATCGAGGAGGTCGGCGAGAAGCTGCGCGGCATGATGCCGTGGCTCGCCGAGAAGAAGCTGGTCTCGGGCACCAAGGACTGAGACGCACGGCGGCGGCCGGGGTGCGGGACGGCCCCGGCCGCGGCTCCGGGCGGGAACACATGGACCGTTCGCTCTTCCTCGAAGCGCGGGCCTGGCCCTTCGCCGAGGCCCGAAGCCTCCTGAAGCGGTTCGAGAAGGGACCGCCGGCGAAGGGCTTCGTGCTCTTCGAGACCGGCTACGGGCCCTCCGGGCTGCCGCATATCGGCACCTTCGCGGAAGTGTTCCGCACCACGCTGGTGCGCCAGGCGTTCCGCCGCCTGTCCGACCTGCCCACAAGGCTCTTCACCTTCTCGGACGACATGGACGGGCTGCGGAAGATCCCGGACAACGTCCCGAACCCGGAGATGCTGGAGGCGCACCTCGGCAAGCCGCTCACCGCCATCCCCGACCCGTTCGGCACGCACGAGAGCTACGGCGCGCACATGAACGCGCGTCTGCGGGCGTTCCTCGACGAATTCGGCTTCGACTACGAGTTCAGGAGCGCCACCGAGTGCTACCGTTCGGGCCTGTTCGACCAGGTCCTGCTGAAGGTGCTCGAGAAGCACGACGAGATCCGCGCGGTGGTGGTCCCGCATCTCGGCCCCGAGCGCCGCGCCACCTACAGCCCGATCCTGCCGATCTCGCCGAAGACCGGCCGGGTCCTGCAGGTGCCGATCCTCGAAGTGCACCCGGACCGCGGCACGGTCGTGTTCCGCGACGAGGACGGCACGCTCACCGAAGTGCCGGTCACGGGCGGACACTGCAAGCTGCAGTGGCGGGCCGACTGGGCGCTGCGCTGGACGGCGCTCGACGTCGACTACGAGATGGCCGGCAAGGACCTGATCGATTCCGTCAAGCTCTCCGGGCAGATCTGCCAGATCCTCGGCGGCCGGCCGCCCGAGGGCTTCATCTACGAGCTGTTCCTCGACGAGAAGGGCGAGAAGATCTCGAAGTCCAGGGGCAACGGGCTGACGATCGAGGAGTGGCTGCGCTACGGTACGAAGGAGGGCCTGCAGTACTTCCTCTACCAGCATCCGCGCAAGGCGAAGCGGCTCTATTTCGACGTCATCCCGCGCAACGAGGACGAATACCAGCAGCAGCTCGAAGCGTACGCGGAGCAGGACGAACGCCAGCGGCCCGAGAACCCGGTCTGGCACATCCACGACGGCAAGCCGCCGGTGGAGACACTGCCGATCTCCTACGCCATGCTGCTCAACCTCGCGAGCGTCGCGAGTGCGGAGGATCCGGCGGTGCTGTGGCAGTTCATCCGCCAGTACGCCCCGGACGCAGCGCCGGAGCGGTCGCCGCGTCTCGCCACGCTGGTCGAGCGGGCGATCGCCTACTACCGGGACTTCGTCGCCCCCGCCAAGCGCTATCGCCTGCCGGACGCGCGGGAGCGTGCGGCGCTCGAGGAGCTGCGCGCCTGGCTCGCGGCGCTGCCCGAGGGCACGCCGGCGGAGACCATCCAGAACGAGATTTACGAGATCGGCAGGCGGCACGGGTTCGAAAACCTGCGCGACTGGTTCCGTGCCCTCTACGAGGTGCTGCTGGGGCAGAGCGCGGGGCCGCGGTTCGGCTCGTTCGTGGCCTATTACGGCGTGCGCAACACGGTCGCGCTGATCGATGCCGCCCTCGAAGGCCGTCTCGTCGGCGGCGCCGTGGAGCGGACGGCGGAGCGGTCCTGAGAAGGTGAACCCCGCGCGCCAGCTCGCTCTCGACGTCCTGGAAGCCGTCTTCGCCCCGAAGCCGCGGCCGGCCGACGAAGTCTTCCGCTCGCACCGCCTGCTCGCCCGGCTCGAGCCGCGCGACCGGGCTTTCGCGCGCCTGCTCTGGGCCACGACGCTCCGCCGGCTCGGCGAGATCGACCGGATGCTCGCGCCGCTCGTCCGCCGCAGCCCGGGCCGTACGGCGCGCAACATCCTGCGGCTCGCCGCGGCCCAGCTCGTCTTTCTCGGTACACCCCCGCACGCCGCGGTGGCGGAGAGCGTGGCCCTCGCGAGGCAGCGCGTGCCCGCCCGGGCCGGCTTCGTCAACGCCGTCTGCCGGAGACTCGCGGCCGAGCCCCCTGCCCGTCTGCCGGAGGAACAGGCGGCCCGCATCGACACGCCCGCCTGGCTCTTCGACCGCTGGAGCCGGACCTACGGCGAGGAAACGGCGCTGGCGATCGCCCGCGCCCATCTGCACGAGCCGCCGCTCGACCTGCAGGTGCGCGGGGATCCTGGGGCGTGGGCGGAGCGCCTCGGGGCGGAAGTCCTGCCGGGCGGCACGCTTCGCCGTCCCGCGGGTGGCGCGGTCGAGGAGCTTCCGGGCTACGCCGAAGGCGCGTTCTGGGTGCAGGACGTGGCGGCAGCACTGCCGGCGCGTCTGCTGGGTGACGTCCGCGGGCGCCGCGTGCTCGATCTCTGCGCCGCGCCGGGGGGCAAGACGGCGCAGCTCTGCGTATCCGGCGCGCGCGTCACGGCGGTCGAGCAGAGCCCGTCCCGGGCGGCGCTGCTGCGGGCGAACCTCGCGCGTCTCGGGCTCGAAGCCGAACTGGTCGAGAGTGACGTGCGGGAGTTCCGTCCGGAAGAGCCGGTGCCCTTCGTACTCCTCGATGCACCCTGCTCGGCCACGGGGACGATCCGCCGGCATCCGGACATCCCCTGGACGAAGCGCCCCGAGGACATTCCGAGGCTCGCGGAGCTCCAGCGCGGGCTGCTGGATGCGGCAGCGGCGATGCTGGCGCCTGGCGGCATCCTGGTCTACGCGGTGTGCTCGCTGGAGCCCGAGGAAGGACCGGAGGTGGTCGCGGCGGTCCTCGCGGCACGTGCGGAAATGGAGCGGGTGCCGGTGCAGCCGGAGGAGCTCGCGGGGCTGCCCGTTGACCTCACCGCTGCCGGCGAGGTGCGCACCCTTCCCTGTCAGCTCGCCGGACGGGGCGGGATGGACGGCTTCTTCGTCGCCCGCCTGCGGAGAAGCGAAAGGAGCTGAGGCCGGTCATGGATGTCGTTCCCGTCCGTCGCGCGCTGCTCTCGGTTTCCGACAAGACCGGGATCGTCGAACTCGCCAGCTTTCTGCACGGGCGCGGCGTCGAACTGCTGTCGACGGGCGGCACGGCGCGGTCGATCGCCGGAGCCGGGCTGCCGGTCACCGAAGTCGGCGAACTCACCGGCGTCGGCGAGATCCTCGGCGGCCGGGTCAAGACCCTGCATCCGGCCGTCCACGCCGGCATCCTCGCCCGCCGCGACGTGCCGGAGGACATGGCGACGCTGGGGCGGGCGGGCATCCGGCCCATCGACCTCGTGGTCGTCAACCTCTACCCGTTCGAAGCAACCGTCGAATCCGGCGCCGATGCCGCGGAATGCGTGGAGCAGATCGACATCGGCGGGCCGGCCATGATCCGGGCGGCGGCCAAGAACCACGCATCCGTGGCGGTCGTCACCGATCCCGCCGACTACGAACGCGTCCGGGCGGAGATCGCGGAGACGGGCGGCACCACCCTCGCGTTGCGCCGCGAGCTCGCCCGCAAAGCCTTCGCCCGCACCGCCGCCTACGACTGCGCCATCGCCGAATGGCTGCGGGGCGCTCCGGGCGAGCCTCCGGCGGACCGTCTGCTGGTCGCCGGAACCGCCCTGCGCACGCTGCGCTACGGCGAGAACCCGCACCAGAAGGCGGCGGTCTACCGATTGGGCCCGGCACGGCCCGGAGCGGTGACGGCGCGTCTCCTTCAGGGCAAGGAGCCGAGCTACAACAACATCCTCGACGCCGACGCCGCCTTCGAGGCGGTGGCCGAGTTCGACGATCCCGCGGTCGTGATCGTCAAGCACAACACCCCCTGCGGTGCGGCCGAGGCGGACGATCTGCTGGACGCCTGGAAGCTCGCGCTCGCCTGCGATCCGGTGAGCGCCTTCGGCGGCATCGTCGCCGTCAACCGGCCGCTCGATGCCGTACTCGCCGAGGAGCTGACGCGCATCTTCCTCGAAGTCGTGATTGCGCCGGACATCCTGCCCGAGGCGCGCGACGTCCTCGCCGCGAAGCGAAGCCTCCGGGTCCTCGAGACCGGTGCGATGCCGGACCGCTCGCAGCGCTCTCTGGCGCTGCGTTCGGTCGCGGCCGGCATCCTCGCACAGAGCCGCGATGCCGGCACGCTGCGGCGCGAGGATCTGCGCGTGGTCACGAAGCGCGCGCCCACGGAGCAGGAGCTCGCCGACCTGCTGTTCGCGTGGAAGGTCGTGAAGCACGTCCGCTCGAATGCCATCGTGCTCGCGCGCGGGCGCGCCACGGTCGGCATCGGTGCCGGCCAGACGAGCCGCGTCGACGCGGTGGAGATCGCCGCCCGCAAGGCCGCGAAGGAACGTGGCAGCCGTCCCTGCGTCGTCGCCTCCGACGCCTTCTTTCCCTTCCCCGACGGCCTCGTCGCGGCGGTCGAGGCCGGGGCGACGGCGGCGATCCAGCCGGGAGGCTCGGTGCGCGACGAGGAAGTGATCGCGGCGGCCGACGAGCACGGCATCGCCATGGTCTTCACCGGGATGCGCCACTTCCGCCACTGAAGCGCCGGCAGCGTTAACCGAATCTCAGCACTTTCGCGCCATCCTCGCGCACGTGCACGCGGCTGCCCGGAAGTCCGTGCGCCTGTGCCGGGCGTCACCGCGCGAGGCGGCGGCCGCGTCCACACTCTGCCCGTCGGAGCGGAGTGCTCCGGTTGCTGCGGAGATGTGCGATGCTGGAGCGTCTGTTCGCCTGGCTGGTTCTGGTGGGGTTCGCGATGAGCATGCTCCTCGACAAGCCCGTGCCGCTCGCGATCGGCCCGTGAGACCGGCGCGCGCAGGTGGCTTGCCCGCCCCCGGGCGCGGCCATAGATCGCGGGTGTCGCAACCGGCGGAGACATCCGATGACGGCGTGCATCGTGGGCTGGCACCATCTCCCGTTCGGCAGGCACGGCGAACGGACGGTCGAGGACCTGATCGTCGAGGCTGCCCGCGGGGCGCTGGCCGACGCCGGGATCGAGGCGCGCGACGTCGACCGGATCTTCCTCGGGCACTTCAACGGCGGCTTCGTCGAGCAGGAGTTCACGAGCTCGCTCGTGCTGCAGGCCGATCCGGCGCTGCGCTTCGTGCCGGCGACGCGCGTCGAGAACGCCTGTGCCACGGGCTCGGCGGCGGTGCACGCCGGCCTGCAGGCGATCGAGGCGAGGCGCGCGCGCTTCGTGCTCGTGGTCGGCGTCGAGAAGATGACGGAGCTTCCGGGCCCCGAGATCGGCCGCACGCTGCTCAAGGCCTCCTACCTCGCCGAGGAGAAGGGTATCGAGGGTGGCTTCGCCGGCGTCTTCGCCCAGATCGCCCAGAAATACTTCCAGCGCTGGGGCGACCAGTCGGACGCGCTCGCCGCCATCGCCGCCAAGAACCACAGGAACGGCTGCGCCAACCCGTGGGCGCAGATGCGCAAGGACCTCGGCTTCGAGTTCTGCCGCCACGAATCGGAGAAGAACCCGGTCGTCGTGCCACCCCTCAAACGCACCGACTGTTCGCTGGTCTCCGACGGCGCGGCGGCGCTGGTGCTCGCCGATGTCGACACCGCGCTCGCCATGCCCAAGGCGGTCGCCTTCCGGGCGGCGGTGCAGGTGAGCGACTTCCTGCCCATGAGCCGCCGCGACGTCGTCCTGTTCGAAGGCTGCGAACAGGCCTGGAAGCGGGCGCTGGAGCAGGCGCGCATCTCGCTCGACGATCTCGATCTGGTCGAGACCCACGACTGCTTCACCATCGCCGAGCTGATCGAGTACGAGGCGATGGGGCTGACCCCGCGCGGCCAGGGCGCCCGCGCCATCCTCGAGGGCTGGACCGAGAAGGACGGCAGGCTCCCGGTCAATCCCTCGGGCGGCCTCAAGGCCAAGGGTCACCCGATCGGCGCCACGGGCGTGTCGATGCACGTGCTGACCGCGATGCAGGTGCGCGGCGAGGCCGGCGAGATGCAGGTGGACGGTGCGGAGCTGGGCGGGATCTACAACATGGGTGGCGCCTGCGTCGCATCCTATGTGAGCATCCTCGAGGCGATCCGCTGACGCACGGGCCGGGGCGGTCTCCGGCCGCGGGGCCGGAGCAGCCGTCCGGAGGAGGGAGATGGCGGGCTTCGAGCTGATCATTGGCCCCTGGAATACCTCCTCGCACTCGCTCGCCGCCTGGCTCGCGCTGCAGGCGGCCGGCCTCCGGTTCGAGACCGTGCGGCTCGACACCGGCGATCCCGAGGTCGCGGCCGCGATCGGCGACTGGTCTCCGGGCGGCCGCCTGCCGGTGCTGCGCCACGAGGGCGCGCCGGTCGCATGGGAGCTCTGGGGGATCTTCGAGTTCGCCGCCGAACGCGCGCCGGAGCTCTGGCCGAAGGATCCGGAGGATCGCGCCCGCGCCCGCTCGATCACGGCGGAGGTGCTCGGGTTCTCGGCGTTCCAGACCTTCCTGCCGATGGACTTCACCGGCCGCTTCGACCCGCCGGCGGTGCTCCTGCGGCCGGTCGAGCGCGAAGCGGCGCGGCTTCGGGCCCTCTGGGCGGAATGCCGGGAGCGCACCGGGGATACCGGTCCGTTCCTGTTCGGGGACTTCGGGCTGGTCGATGCGGCGATGGTGCCGTTGGCCGCACGTTTCCGCACCCACGGCCTGGCGCTCGGGCCGGTCGAGCAGACCTATGTCGAGACGCTGCTGGCGCTCGATGCGGTGCTGTTCTGGGAGGAGCAGGCGCGGGCGGAACGGGCGGAGCCCGCGGCGGCGCGGCCGACGGCCGCAACCCGTCCGGCAGCCGGTCCGCCCCTCGTCCCCGGCGGCGCGCCGGCCCGGCGAGGTGCGGGCAGCGCGCCAGCCCCGGGGCTCTCGCAGCCGGCCCCTGCGCCCGCCGCACCCTCCGCCCGGGGAACCGCCGCTCCCGGCCCCGGAACCTCCCCGGAGCGACCGGCGACGGTGCCACCGGTCGCCGCTCCCCCGGGCGATGCCGTGCCGCCGTCACAGCCGCCGGGCAACGGAGATCCTTCGTCCCGGCAGCCGGCAGGGGCGTCGGAGGCCGACACGGAAGCCGCTCCGCCGCCGCGCCGGCCGCTCTTCGGCAAGGGCGGCCTGTTCCGCCGGCGCGGGGCGCCGGAGACGACCGGCGGTTTCGGGCCGCTGCCGCTCGGGCCGACGGCGCCGCCCGGCGCACCCCTGCCGGAGACGCTGCGCCGGATCGCCCCCGAAACGCCGGCAGCCTCCGGTGAGCAGCCGCAAACCGGTTCGCCGCGGCCCGTCGAACGCACGCCGCCCGTGAAGCCGATAGGCATCGGCCTGCGCCGGCGGCGGTGAAGTCCGACCGGCTTCGCTGACCGCTGCCGGCGCTCGGTGTTCCCTGCCGCGCCGCCGCAGATGGCCGCAGAGGCGGCCGTCGAGGCTCCAGGTCGGAGCCGGACCCCGGTTGCCCGCGTTCGGGAACTCCGCCGGACCGGCACGCAGGTCCGGCTTCCCGGACGCTCCGGTGTGCGGCAATCTGTGCCGCCGCCGCCCGGGCGGGGCTGTTGCCGGGTCCGGCGACGCGTGGTATGAGGCCGCCGCCTCGAAGGGCGGGGCCAGGGGCGCGCCCTCCCGTTCGCATGCGCCCGAACACGCGATCACCGAAGAGGATCACCGTCTTGGCTGGCACCAAGGGCACGGCTGCGGGTCTGGCCACGCGTTACGCGACGGCCCTGTTCGAGCTCGCCCGCGAGCAGGATGCGCTCGACCGGACGTCCGCCGATCTTCGCGCCATCCAGGAGGCGTTGGCGGCGGAGCCTGCGCTCGCCCGGGTCGTGCGCAGCCCGGTCGTGCCGCGCGACGAGCTGGTTGCGGCGATGACGGCGCTCGCCGAGCGCCTCGGCCTGTCGCCGCTCGTCCGCAATTTCCTCGGGCTGCTCGCGCAGCAGCGGCGCCTGTTCGCGCTGCGCCTGATCACCGGGCGCTTCGAGCAGATGCTGGCGGCGCACCGGGGCGAGGTGACGGCCGAAGTGACCTCGGCCGTGCCGCTCGGGGAGGATCAGATGGCGGCCCTGCGCGAGGCCCTCGAGGCGCGCGTCGGCAAGGCGGTCAAGCTCGAGACCCGCGTCGAGCCGCAGCTGCTCGGCGGGCTCGTCGTGCGGCTCGGCTCGCGGATGATCGACGCCTCGCTCCGCACCAGGCTGCAGCAGCTCGAATTGGCCATGAAAGGGGTTGGATGATGGACATCCGCGCCGCCGAGATTTCCGCGATTCTCAAGGAGCAGATCGCCCGCTTCGGCACCGAGGCGGAGATGGCCGAGGTCGGCCGCGTGCTGTCCGTCGGCGACGGCATCGCCCGCGCCTACGGCCTCGACGAGGTCGAAGCCGGCGAGATGGTCGAGTTCGAGGACGGCACCCGCGGCATGGCGCTGAACCTCGAGACCGACAATGTCGGCATCGTGATCTTCGGCGACGACCGCAACATCCACGAGGGCTCGCTGGTCAAGCGGACGGGCACCATCGTCAGCGTGCCGGTGGGCAAGGGCCTTCTGGGCCGCGTCGTCGACGCGCTCGGCAATCCGATCGACGGCAAGGGCCCGATCAAGGCCGAGGAGACGCGGCTCGTCGACGTCAAGGCGCCCGGCATCATCCCGCGGCGGTCGGTGCACGAGCCGATGGCGACCGGCCTCAAGGCGATCGACGCGCTGATCCCGATCGGCCGCGGCCAGCGCGAGCTGATCATCGGCGACCGCCAGACGGGCAAGACGGCGATCGCCATCGACACCTTCATCAACCAGAAGCGCATCAACGAGGAAGCCGGCGACGACGAGAGCAAAAAGCTCTACTGCATCTACGTCGCGGTCGGCCAGAAGCGCTCCTCGGTCGCCCGTCTGGTCAAGGTGCTGCAGGACCACGGCGCCATGGACTATTCGATCGTCGTCTCGGCGACGGCGAGCGAACCGGCGCCGCTGCAGTTCCTCGCACCCTACGCCGGCTGCGCGATGGGCGAGTACTTCCGCGACAACGGCATGCACGCGCTGATCGTCTACGACGATCTCTCCAAGCAGGCGACCGCCTACCGTCAGGTGTCGCTGCTGCTGCGGCGTCCGCCCGGCCGCGAGGCCTATCCCGGCGACGTGTTCTACCTGCACTCGCGCCTGCTCGAACGCGCCGCCAAGCTGAACAAGGACTACGGCTCGGGGTCGCTGACGGCGCTGCCGGTGGTCGAGACGCAGGCGAACGACGTCTCGGCCTACATCCCGACCAACGTGATCTCGATCACCGACGGCCAGATCTTCCTCGAGACCGACCTCTTCTACCAGGGCATCCGGCCGGCGCTGAACGTCGGCATCTCGGTCTCGCGGGTCGGCTCGGCCGCGCAGACGAAGGCGATGAAGAAGGTCGCCGGGCGTATCAAGCTCGAGCTCGCGCAGTACCGCGAGATGGCGGCCTTCGCCCAGTTCGCCTCGGATCTCGACGCGGCGACGCAGCGGCTCCTGAACCGCGGTGCCCGGCTGACCGAGCTATTGAAGCAGCCGCAGTACCAGCCGATGCCGATGGAGGAGCAGGTCTGCTCCATCTTCGCCGGCGTCAACGGCTATCTCGACGGCATCCCGGTCTCCGAGGTGACCCGCTTCGAGCGCGAATTCCTCGACGAGCTCAGGGACAAGGGCCGCGACATCCTCGAGGCGATCCGCACCTCGGGGGATCTCGACGAGGCCACGGACAAGAAGCTGCGCGCCTTCCTCGACCGCTTCGTCAAGACCTTCGCCTGAGGCCCGCCCATGCCGAGCCTCAAGGACCTCAGGAACCGCATCGGCTCGGTGCGGCAGACGCGCAAGATCACGAGTGCCATGAAGCTCGTGGCGGCGTCGAAATTGCGGCGCGCGCAGGAGCATGCGCTCGCGGCGCGCCCCTTCGCCGAGCGCATGGCGGCGATGCTCGCGAACCTCGCGCGCGCCGTGCAGGACCTGCCCGAGGCGCCGAAGCTGCTCGCCGGCACCGGCAAGGAGGAGGTGCACCTGCTCGTGGTCGCCACCGCCGACCGGGGTCTCTGCGGCGGCTTCAACAGCTCGATCGTGCGCGCCGCCCGCCGGCGCATCCGGGAACTGCGTGGCCAGGGGCGCACGGTGAAGATCGTCTGCATCGGCCGCAAGGGTCGCGACATGCTGCGGCGCGAGTATGGTGACCTGATCGTCGACTTCGTCGACGGCGTCGCCGGCAAGCGGCGGATCGAGTACGCCGATGCGGCCGCGATCGCGGAGCGCCTCGTCGAACGCTTCGAGGCGGGCGAGTTCGACACCTGCTCGATCGTCTACAACCGCTTCAAGTCGGTGCTGGTGCAGCAGACCACCGAGCAGCAGCTGATCCCGGTGGTGCCGCCGCAGACGGCGGGGCAGGGGAGCGGCGAGGTGCGTCCGGTCTACGAGTTCGAGCCGGAGGAGAGCGTGATCCTCGCCGATCTGCTGCCGCGCAATCTGGCGGTGCAGATCTACGGGGCGCTGCTCGAGAACGCCGCCGGCGAGCAGGGCGCGCGCATGACCGCCATGGACAATGCCACGCGCAATGCCGGCGAGATGATCGAACGGCTGACGCTGCACTACAATCGCACGCGTCAGGCGATGATCACCAAGGAACTGATGGAAATCATCTCGGGCGCCGAGGCGCTCTGAGACCGCAATCGACGTTCGGAGTGAGCCGATGACGGATGCCGTGAGCAAGGAGAACGTGGCGGTCGGGCGCATCATCCAGGTGATGGGCCCGGTGGTGGACGTGCAGTTCGACGGGCCCCTGCCCGCCATCCTGAACGCGCTCGAGACCGAGAACCAGGGCCGGCGCCTCGTGCTCGAGGTGGCGCAGCACCTCGGCGAGTCGACCGTGCGCACGATCGCCATGGACAGCACCGACGGTCTCAGGCGCGGCCAGGAGGTGGTGGACACCGGTGCGCCGATCAGCGTGCCGGTCGGCCGCGAGACGCTCGGGCGCATCCTCAACGTCGTCGGCGAGCCCGTGGACGAGAAGGGGCCGATCAACGCCAGGGCCACGGCCCCGATCCACCAGCCGGCGCCGAGCTTCCTCGATCAGTCGACCGAGACCGAGATCCTGGTCACCGGCATCAAGGTCGTCGACCTGCTGACCCCCTATCCGAAGGGCGGCAAGATCGGGCTCTTCGGCGGCGCCGGCGTCGGCAAGACCGTGCTCATCATGGAGCTCATCAACAACATCGCCAAGGCGCACGGCGGCGTGTCGGTGTTCGCCGGCGTCGGCGAGCGCACCCGCGAGGGCAACGATCTCTACCACGAGATGATCGAGTCGAAGGTGATCGACCTCGATCATCCCGAGAACTCGAAGGTGGCGCTGATCTACGGCCAGATGAACGAGCCGCCCGGGGCCCGTGCCCGCGTCGGCCTCACCGGCCTCACGGTCGCCGAATATTTCCGCGACCAGGAAGGCCAGGACGTGCTGCTGTTCATCGACAACATCTTCCGCTTCACCCAGGCGGGTTCGGAGGTCTCGGCGCTCCTCGGCCGCATCCCCTCGGCGGTGGGCTACCAGCCGACGCTCGGCACCGACATGGGCGCGCTGCAGGAGCGGATCACCTCGACCCGCAAGGGCTCGATCACCTCGGTGCAGGCGGTCTACGTGCCCGCGGACGACCTGACCGACCCGGCGCCGGCGACCACCTTCGCCCATCTCGACGCCACCACCGTGCTGTCGCGGCAGATCGCCGAGCTCGGCATCTATCCCGCGGTGGACCCGCTGGATTCCACCTCCCGCATCCTCGAGCCGGCGATCGTCGGTCAGGAACACTACGAGGTGGCGCGCCGGGTGCAGGAGATCCTCCAGCGCTACAAGGCGCTGCAGGACATCATCGCGATCCTCGGCATGGAGGAGCTGTCCGAAGAGGACAAGCTCGTGGTGGCGCGCGCGCGCAAGATCCAGCGCTTCCTTTCCCAGCCCTTCCACGTCGCCGAGGTGTTCACCGGCACGCCGGGCAAGCTCGTGCCGGTCGAGGAGACGATCCGCGGCTTCAAGGGCATCTGCAACGGCGACTACGACGACCTGCCGGAGGCCGCCTTCTACATGGTCGGCACCATCGACGAGGCGGTCGAGAAGGCGAAGCGGCTCGCGGCCGAGCTCGCCTGAGCGCAGGGAGAACGGCGGGATGGCCGAGGAGAAGCTCGCGTTCGAGCTGGTGTCGCCGGAGCGGCTCCTTGCGAGCGGCGAGGCCGACATGGTGGTCGTGCCCGGGGAGCAGGGCGATTTCGGCGTCATGCCCCTGCACGCGCCCTTGGTGTCGCTGCTCCGTCCGGGCGTGATCCGCGTCTTCGAGGGCCAGTCGGTGGTCGACCGGCTGTTCGTCGCCGGCGGGTTCGCCGAGGTCAGCGAGCGCGGGCTCACCGTGCTCGCCGAGGCCGCCGAGCCGGTCGCCTCGATCGCCGTCGAGGAGGCGCGCCAGCGCCTGCGCGACGCCGAGGAGGATCTCGCCGACGCGAAGGAGCCGGGCGAGGCCGAGCGGAAGCGGCTGGAGCAGGCGGTCGCGGTCGCCCGCGCGCGGCTCGAGGCGGTCGAGAACCCGGTCTGAATGCGGCCGGAAGGGCCGGACGGAACGAGGGGAGGACGGCACCGATGAGGAAGAGCTTCGGCCTGTTCGGGGCGCTTCTGGCCATGCTCGCCGCGCTGGGCGCAGGTCCGGCGGCGGCCGAGACCCGCATCACCTTCAAGTCCGCCAAGACCGGCACCTCCTACTACCAGATGGCGGTGCAGCTGGCCGAGGCCGTGCGCAAGGCCTCCGACGGCGCGATCGTCGTGACCGTCGAGGAAAGCCAGGGCTCGGTGCAGAACGTCAAGGAAGCGGCGGTCCGCCCCGGCAACTATGTGTTCACGAGCCCGGCCGGGCTGGTCGAGGACGCGATCCTCGGACGCAAGCCCTTCGAGCCGAAGGATCCGGCCTTCGAGGCGATCCGTTCGCTGTTCCCGATCCCGGCGCTGACCATGCACTTCGTCGTGCGCGCCGACAGCGGCGTGGAGCGCTTCGAGGATCTCGCCGGCAAGCGCTTTCTGATCGGCAAGGGCAGTTTCGGCGCCACCGAGGCGAAGCGCACCCTCGAGCTGTTCGGCGTCGAGGGCGTCGAACTCATCGAGGTGGAACTCGGGAATGCCGGCGATGCGCTGAAGAACGGCCAGATCGACGGCTTCGCCACCGCCGGCTCCTGGCCGGCCCCCAACGTGGTCGAGGTGGCCGCCGGCACGCCCGTGCGCATCCTCTCCATGACGGACGAGCAGGTGGCGAAGACGGGCCGGACCAGGATCGTGATCCCGGCCGGCACCTACCCGGGTGTGGAGGACGACGTGGTCACCACTTCGCTTCCGGTCGGCGCATACACGACGACGCGCATGGACGAGGAGGCCGCCCACGCGCTCACCCGGATCTTCTGGGAGGTGCGCGAGCAGATGGCGGAGACCGCGCCCTGGTGGAAGGGTGTCGGCCTCGACGATCTCGCGACACTCGCGGCACCGCTCCATCCCGGCGCGCTCCGTCACTACACCGAGGCCGGCGTGAGCCTCCCCGAGGGGCTGCGCTGACCGGGCGACCCGCGTGCCACGGGCGAAGTGGCGCGAGGCCGGCGAGATCGGCCTCGCCATCGGCGTCGTCGCCTATCACCTCTGGCTCGCCTTCGCGGCGCTGATCCCCAATCTGGTCAGCCGGCCGCTGCACATGGCCCTCCTGATCCCGTGGGCCCTGATCCTGCTGCCGGGAAAGCGGCGCCGGCCCGTCGCCCTGATCGAATGGGCCCTGGCCGTTGCCGGCCTCGCCGCGGTTCTCTGGGTCGTGATCTTCCGCGAGAGCCTCGACGAACAGTACGGCATGCTCGCCGGGCCGGGCCAGTATGGGGCCGCGGCGGTCCTGCTCCTCACCGTGCTGGCCATGGCGCGCCGGGCGATCGGCCCGGTGCTGCCGGCGGTGGCGCTGCTCGCCCTCGCCTACGGCCTCTTCGGCGACCTGTTGCCGGGCCGCTTCGGCCACGCCGGCATCCCGCCCGCGAGCCTGCTCGGCAACCTGACCATCGCCGAGGCCGGGATCTGGGGACCACTCACCGGCGTCTCCGCCGGGATCGTCGCCGCCTTCGTGATCCTCGGCGCCCTGCTCTCGGCCGGCGAAGCCGGGGCCGGCTTCATGGCCCTCGCCGTCACGCTCGCGGGCGGCCTCAGGGCCGGTGCGGCCAAGGTCGCGGTGCTCGCCTCGGCCCTGTTCGGCTCGCTCTCGGGCTCGGCGAGCGCGAACGTCGCCTCGACCGGTGCCGTGACCCTGCCGATGATGAAGCGGCTCGGCTATCCCCCGGCCTTCGCCGCCGCGGTCGAGGCGGTGGCCTCGACGGGCGGACAGATCATGCCGCCGCTCATGGGCGCCGGCGCCTTCGTCATGGTCGAGCTCCTGCGCATTCCCTACACGCGGATCATGGAGGCGGCCCTGCTGCCGGCGGTGCTGTTCTTCTTCGCCTGCTGGATCGGGATCGATCTGATCGGCCGGCGCGCGGAGCTCGCTCCGGTGCCGCCCTCGCAGCGTCCCGGACGCGAGGTGCTGCTGCGCACCCTGCCCTTCTTCCTGGTCCCCGCCGGTCTGCTGCTCTGGCTGCTGCTCGCGGCCGGCCACACGCCGCAGCGCGCCGCCGCCTGGACGGTGTTCGTCGCGGCGGCCCTGCTGCTCCTGGATCGCGGCTTCCGGCCGGACTTCGCCGCAGCCGGCCGCCGGCTCGCGGACGCGCTCGTCGCCGCCGCGCGGCAGATGGCGACCATCGCCTCGGTCATCCTCTGTGCCGGGATCGTCATCGGGGTGCTCAACCTCACCGGCCTCGGGGTCAAGATCACGGGCGCGATCCTCGACTTCTCGGGCGGCAGCCTGCCGGCGGCACTGGTGCTGACGGCGCTCGCCTGCCTCGTCCTCGGCATGGAGGTGCCGACGACGGCGGCCTATGTGATCGCCGTCTCGATCGCCGGCCCGGCGCTGCAGGAACTCGGCCTCGACGGTCTGCTCGCCCACCTCTTCGTGTTCTGGTACGCGCTGCTCTCGACCATCACGCCGCCGGTCTGCGGCACGGTGTTCATCGCCGCGGGCATGATCGGGGCGAACTGGCTCGCGACCGCCGGCCACGCCATGCGGCTCGGGGTCGGTCTCTACCTCGTGCCCCTCGGCTTCGTCGCCGATCCGGCGCTCCTCTCACCCCTCTCGGAGCCACTCGGCGCCGCCCTTTCCTTCCTGCGCATCGCCGGGGCACTCCTGCTCCTCGCCTGGGGCATCGACCGGCTGCGCCCGGCGCCGGGTCGCGGCCTCGCGGCGCTCGCCGTCGCGGCGGCGCTGCTCTTGGGCCCGCTCGCCGGGCGCTGACAGCTCAGCCGGAGAGCAGGTCGGGATAGACCGGAAAGCGCGCGCAGAGCTCGCGCACGCGGGCCCGCACCGCCTGCTCCGTGCGGCCGTTGTCCTCGCCGTCGCGGGCAAGTCCGTCGAGCACGTCGCCGATCATGTGGCCGATCTCGCGGAACTCGGCGGTGCCGAAGCCGCGCGTGGTGCCGGCCGGCGTGCCGAGGCGGATGCCCGAGGTGACGGTGGGCTTCTCCGGATCGAAGGGCACGCCGTTCTTGTTGCAGGTGATGCCGGCACGCTCGAGCGAGCGTTCGGCCATGTTGCCCTTGAGACCCTTCGGGCGCAGGTCGACCAGCATCAGGTGGTTGTCGGTGCCGCCCGACACGATCGCGAGCCCGCGCTCGACCATGACGGAAGCGAGGGTCTTCGCGTTCTCCACCACCTGCCGGCAGTATTCGCGGAACGAAGGCTGCAGGGCCTCGCCGAAGGCCACCGCCTTGGCGGCGATCACGTGCATGAGCGGCCCGCCCTGGAGGCCCGGGAACACGGCCGAGTTGATCTTCCTGCCGATCTCCTCGTCGTTCGTGAGGATGATGCCGCCGCGCGGGCCCCGGAGCGTCTTGTGGGTGGTGGAGGTGACCACGTGCGCGTGCGGCAGCGGCGATGGGTGCAGCCCGGCCGCGACGAGCCCGGCGATGTGCGCCATGTCGACCATCAGATACGCCCCGACCGCATCGGCGATCGCGCGGAAACGGGCGAAGTCGATGATCCGCGAATAGGCGGAGGCGCCGGCGATGATCAGCTTCGGCCGGTGTTCGAGGGCGAGGCGCTCCACCTGGTCGTAGTCGATGAGCCCGTCCTCGCGCCGCACACCGTAGTGGACGGCACGGAACCACTTGCCCGAGAGCGCCGGCCGGGCGCCGTGGGTGAGATGGCCGCCGGCGGCGAGATCCATGCCGAGGATCGTGTCGCCCGGTTCGGTGAGCGCCAGCATCACCGCACCGTTGGCCTGGGCGCCCGAGTGCGGCTGGACGTTGGCGAAGCGGCAGTCGAACAGCCGCTTGCAGCGCTCGATCGCGAGGGTCTCGGCGACGTCGACCCATTCGCAGCCGCCGTAGTAGCGGCGCCCGGGGTAGCCCTCGGCGTATTTGTTGGTGAGCACCGAGCCCTGCGCCTCGAGCACGGCGCGGCTCACGATGTTCTCGCTCGCGATCAGCTCGATCTGCTCCTGCTGGCGCCGCAGCTCACCGCGGATCGCCCCGAACAGTTCGGGATCGCGGTCGGCCAGCGATTCCGCGAAGAAGCCGGGCACCCGCACGCTGCCGTCCACCTGTACCGTCCCACCGAGCAGATCCGCCATCGCTTCAGCACTCCACCGCATTGACCGCGAGACCCCCGAGCGAGGTCTCCTTGTAACGCTCCGACATGTCGCGCCCCGTCTCTCGCATGGTCGCGATCACCCTGTCGAGGGACACGAAATGGGTCCCGTCGCCCCTGAGCGCCAGCCGCGCGGCGTTGATCGCCTTGACCGCGCCCATGGTGTTGCGCTCGATGCACGGGATCTGCACGAGGCCGGCGATCGGGTCGCAGGTGAGGCCGAGGTTGTGCTCCATGCCGATCTCCGCGGCATTCTCGATCTGCGCCGGCGTGCCGCCGAGGACGGCGCACAGCCCCGCCGCCGCCATCGAACAGGCGACCCCGACCTCGCCCTGGCACCCGACCTCGGCCGCCGAAATCGAGGCGTTCTCCTTGTAGAGCATGCCGATGGCGCCGGCCGTCAGCAGGAAGCGGACGATGCCGTCGTCCGAGGCGCCGGGCACGAAGCGGGTGTAGTAGGCGAGCACGGCCGGAATCACGCCGGCGGCGCCATTCGTGGGAGCCGTCACCACCCGTCCGCCGGCGGCGTTCTCCTCGTTGACGGCGAGCGCGTAGAGATTGACCCAGTCGAGCACGGTGAGCTGGTCGCGGAGCCCCGCCTCGGGGCGGCGGATGAGCTCGGCGTGGAGGGCGGGTGCGCGCCGGCGCACGCCGAGACCGCCGGGGAGCACGCCCGCGGTCCGGCAGCCGCGCTCGATGCAGGCCTCCATCACCGACCAGATGTCGAGCAGTCCGCGCCGGATCTCGCCCTCTTCGCGCCAGGCACGTTCGTTCGCGAGCACGAGAGCGTCGATCGTGAGCCCGTTGCGGCTGCAGAGCGCGAGAAGTTCGGCGGCCGAGCGGAACGGATACGGCAGGGCGACGTTGGCGCCGTCGTCCCCGCCCCGCTCGATCTCGGCGTCCGAGAGCACGAAGCCGCCGCCGACCGAATAGTACTGCTCGCGGTGCAGCTCGCCCCCGTCCGCAGCAAGCGCCGCGAAGCGCATGCCGTTCGGATGGCGCGGCAGCCGTTCGTGCTGGCGGAACAGGAGCTGCTCGCCCTCGCGGAACGGGATCCCGCGACCGTCCGGGAGGCGCAGCCGGCCGGTTTCGCGCACCTCGGCGAACAGCCGGTCGGCCGCGTCCGGATCGACCGTCTCCGGGCTCTCGCCGAGCAGGCCGAGGATCACCGCCTTGTCGGTGGCGTGGCCCTTGCCGGTGAGCGCGAGCGAGCCGAACAGCTCGACGCGGATGCGGTCGACCGCAGCCGTGTGCCCGAGGGTCTCGAGTTCGAGGAGGAAGCGCCGGGCGGCGCGCATCGGTCCGACCGTGTGCGAGCTCGAGGGCCCGATCCCGACGCGGAACAGGTCGAAGACGGAAAGCGGCACGGAAGGACTCCCGGGACTGGCCGATCCTGCCCTGTTATCTAGGTCTCGCGGAGCGCGACGGTTTGCCTCTCCGCGACAGCCGGCTTCTCCGTCGAGACAGCCGTCCGGACCGCGTGCGCGGCCTGCTGCAGGCTCTCGAGCCTTGCCTGCATGCGACGTACGTGGCTGCCCGGCCAGAACACCCGTCCACAGGACGGGCAGGCCCGGAACGGCCCGGGCATGTTCCGGGCAAGTCCGGGAATGCGGGCGATCTCCACGCCCGTCGCCGGTCGCAGCGGAGTATTGTCGACGAGACAGCGCGTGAAGGGGGCGCGCTGCCAGTCGACGCCGGCCCGCGCGGCGAGCTCGGCCGCGAGGCGCGGCAGCGGCGCCATCGGCAGATGCAGCACCGCCACATCCCGGGCGACGAGGCGGCGGTCGCAGGTCAGCACCGTCCGCCCCTCGAACCTCGCCTGCGCGAGGATCGCCGCGTCCGCCGTGTGCGGCGCCACCACCTCAGCATCGTAGCCCGCGGCCCTGAGCCAGCGCGCCAGATGGCCGAGCATGGCATCGCAGAGGAACCGCGGCGCCTTCACGAATCCAGCATCTCCTGCGCCCGGCGGAGCTCGTCGGGACCGAGCAGGGCGCGGACCCGGTCGCGCAGCTCGACGGCCGGCCGGTAGCCGCCCCGGACCGCACGCTCGAGCCAGACGTAGGCGGCGACGTTGTCCGGCGGGCCGAGCCGCCCCTCGAACAGCATGGCACCGAGGTGGAACTGCGCTTTCGCGTTGCCGCGCTCCGCGAGCGGCCGCCAGATCTCGAACGCGCGACGGTAGTCGCCCCGGCGGTAGGCCTCGACGCCGTCCGCGACCGTGGGCAACGCCGCCCCCGCCCCGGCCCCGGCTTCCGCCGGTACCGGCGCGTCGCCACCGGTCGGGACCGCCGGGGGCGCTTCCTCCCCGGAAGGCGCCGGCTGCGTCGCCTCCGGAGCTTCGGGAGCCGCCGCCTGTGCCCGCCGTCCAGCCTCCTCCAGTTCGGCGCGGGCCCGGGCCAGCTCGGCCTCGGCCCGCTGCAGCCGCAGCCAGAGCTGCTGGTTGCGGTCGCGCTCGCGCTCGAGGCTCGCGGCCCGGCTCCGCGTCTCCTGCCGTTCGCTCGCGAGCGCCTGCTCGAGCGCGGCGATCCGGGTCTCGAGCGCCGCGAGCCGGCCCTGCAGCTGCTCCACCTCGGCCGCGAGCCGGTCCCGCTCCTCCTCGAGTTCCCGGATGCGCGCGCCGGACTGTTCGAGTGCCGCGCGTGCGGCGGCCTGCGCCCGCGCGTCGCGCTCGGCGGCGGGTGCCGGCAGCAGCACTTCGGGGATCGCGGCCGGCGGGCGCGTCGCCTCGCGCCAGGCGAGGACGCCGGTCGCCGCCGCCAGCAGGACGACCGCGAGCTGCAGGAACCGCACGAGACGTCGCGTACGCCGTTCGCGCCTTTCGAGGGGATTGCCGCTCACGCTCTCCGCCCGGCTGGCGCCGCCGGACCGGATGACCGCCGGCGCGGAACCGCCCGGAGATTACGTGAGTCGCGGGCGGGTCGCCAAGGCGTGGCGGACCAGGGCCTCGACCCGGGCGCGCTCCTCGCCCTCGAGGGGCAGCCGCGGCGGCCTTACCCATTCCCGCCCGGTGCCGCAGAGCTGGTTCGCGAGCTTGATCATCTGCACGAGCTTCTTCTCGGTATCGAGATGCAAAAGCGGCATGAACCAGCGATAGATCGCGAGCGCTTCGTCGAGCCGGCGGTCGCGGGCGAGCTCGAAGAGCCGGACCGATTCGACCGGAAGCGCGTTCGCGAGCCCGGCGACCCAGCCGACCGCCCCGCAGACCACGTTCTCGAGCACGAGATCGTCGACGCCGCAGAACAGCAGATAGCGGTCACCGAGCTCGGCGATCATGTCGGTCATGCGCCGGCTGTCGTGGGCGCTGTCCTTGACCGCGACGATGTTCTCGACCGCGGCGAGCTTCGCGAGCGCCGGCGGCTTCAGGTCGACCTTGTAGGCCACCGGGTTGTTGTAGATCATGACCGGCAGACCGGTGGAGCGGGCGACGGCGGAAAAATGCGCGATCGCCTCGCGCTCGTCCTGCTCGTAGACCATGCCGGGCAGCACCATGAGCCCGTCGACGCCGGCCTCCTCCGCCCGCTTCGCCGACTCGATCGCGAATTCGGTCGTGTACTCGGCGATGCCGGCGAGGACCGGAACCCGGCCGTTCGCGACCTCGACGGCGGCGCGCAGCACGCGGCTCTTCTCCTCCGGGCGCAGCGAGGTGTTCTCGCCGAGCGTGCCGAGCATCACGAGACCGCGGCAGCCCGCCGCGATTGCCAGCTCCGCGTGGCGCCGCGTGCCATCGAGGTCGAGCGACCCGTCCTCGTGGAACTCCGTCATCAGCGCCGGGAAGACGCCCTGCCAGTCGGGAAGCCTCATGCGTCGTCTCCTTCGACCTCGACCACACGCTCGGACCGCAGCAGCTCCTCAACCGCCGGCGGCATCGCGAGCCCCTGCGCCACACGTTCGAGCAGCGCGCGCTCGGCCTCGCGCACGCGTTCGAGCCGCGCCAGCACGGCGTCGAGCCGGGCGCGCGGCACCACCACGACCCCGTCCTCGTCGGCGACGAGCACGTCGCCCGAGGCCACCGCCACCCCGGCGAGCACGACCGGCAGCCCGGCCGTGCCCGGGCCGTTGCGGGCGCAGGAGTTCGGGGTCACGGCGGCTGCGAAGACCGGCAGACCCACCTCGCGCAGCCCGGCGAGATCGCGGACGGCACCGTCGGTGACGATCCCGACCACACCCCGGTTCTTCGCCATGCCGGCGAGCAGATCACCGCAGACTGCACCCCGGAGGAAGCCTTCGGTCGCGGCCACCAGCACGTCGCCGGGACCGGCGAGCGACAGGGCGCCGAACAGCGCGAGATTGTCGTCGGGCCCGCAGGCGCAGGTGACGGCGGTGCCGACGAAACGGCAGAACCGCGGCTCTCCTCCGAGCACGGCGCGGATCCCGGGGCCGAGGGCACCGCGTCCGTCCATGGCATCGATCAGATGGCCCGTGGGCACGTCGCGAAGTGCCGCGATCCGCTCCGCGGGCGGGCGCGGGAAATTCCGGCGGATGCGCAGCAGCGGCGGATCGCCGATCACGCGAGCTTCTCCTGCATGGCCCCGTCCACGAACTGCCGGCCCCACTCCGTGACCAGCAGGATCTTGCCGATGTGGGTGCTGCTCTCCATGAGGTGGTGCGCCTCGGCGGCACGCTCGAGCGGGAAGATCCTGTGGACGATCGGCCGGACGCGCCCCCCGGCCAGGAGCGGCCAGACCTTCTCCCCGAGCGCCCGGGCGATCGCACCCTTCTCCTCGACCGAACGCGGCCTGAGCGTGCTGCCGGTCCAGGTGAGGCGCTTCGTCATCAGTTTCGTGAAGTCGGCCTCGACCTTCGCGCCCCGGAGCCAGGCGATCTGCACGAGCCGGCCCTCGATCGCGAGCGCCTCCAGATTGCGCGGCACGTAGTCGCCGCCGACCATGCAGAGGATCAGATCGACCCCGCGGCCGGAGGTCGCCTCCCTGACGGCGGCGACGAAATCCTCCCGCCGGTAGACGATCGCCCGCTCGGCGCCGAGCTTCTCGCAGAAGGCGGCCTTCTCTTCGTTGCCCACGGTCGTGAAGACGCGCGCGCCGAAGGCCTTCGCGAGCTGGATCGCGGTCGTGCCGATGCCGCTCGAGCCGCCGTGGACAAGGAAGGTCTCGCCTTCGCGCAGGCGTCCGCGGTCGAAGACGTTGGTCCAGACGGTGAAGAAGGTCTCGGGGATGCCCGCGGCCTCGACCGGCCCCATCCCGTCGGGGACCGGCAGCACCTGCGGCTCGGGCGCGACGCAGTATTCGGCGTAGCCGCCGCTCGCCACGAGGGCGCACACCATGTCGCCGACGCGGAAGCGCCGCGCACCTTCGCCGAGGGCGGCGATCTCGCCCGCCACCTCGAGGCCGGGGACGTCGCTCGCTCCCGGAGGCGGCGGGTAGCCGCCGAGCCGCTGCAGCACGTCCGGCCGGTTGACGCCCGCGGCCGCCACCCGGATCAGCACCTCGCCCGGGCCCGGCCGGGGAACCGGCATGCGGTCCGGCACGAGGACCTCGGGCGGCCCGTAGCCGTCGAGCCGGATGTAGGTCATCTCCGTCGGAAGGGGTTCCGACATGCGCCTCCTCCCCGCTGCATGCGCGCATTCTGGCGCGGATCGCGGCCGCCGCTCAACCGAACAGGCAGAAGATGCCGTAGCAGACGCCGAAGACCCGCGTGAACAGCAGGTACAGCAGGAGATCGAGGAGCGCCAGCAGCGTCACGAGCGGCAGGCCGAACCAGAGCAGCACGTAGCGGAGGGCGTGCCGGGTCGGCCGCGGCGGCGGCAGATGGTGGCCGGCCACGGTCGCCGGCCGGCGCCGGCGGCGCAGAGCTTTCGCGATCTCAACCATGTGTTTAGAATGCCCCGGCGCGCTTCCTCCGTAAAGCGGGGACTCCGGCATGCCCGAGATCGTCGAGGAGACGTCGCGATCGCGCTGGGAGACGCTGCTCGGACGGGCATCGCGCCCGGCCCTGCAGCAGTCCTGGGCCTACGGCGAGGCGGTGCGCGCCCAGGGGCACCGCGCACGCCGCTTCCTCCTGTACGAAGGCGGGGATCCGGTCGCCCTCCTGCAGCTCGCGGAACGCCGGCTCCCGTTCGGTCTGCACGTCGGTCTCGTGATCCGCGGGCCCGCCCCCCTCGACGCCTCGGAAGACGGCCCGCCCGACCCGGCGACGGTCGAGGCCGTGCGGCGCGCGTTCGGAAGAGGGCTGCTGCTGTGGACCCCGGACCACACCGGAGGGCTCTGCGGCGAGGAGCGGCGACGCGTGATGACCGGAGCGAGCACCGGCTTCCTCGACCTCGGCCGGTCACCGGCCGAACTCGAAGCACGGCTGCACGGCAAGTGGCGCAACATGCTGCGGCGGGCGCGCGAGGCGAAGCTCGGGGTGCGCGAGCCGGCGGGCGGTAGGCTGCTGGAGTGGCTCATCGACACTAACGAGCGGCACCGGAAGCGGATCGGCTACCGCGGGCCGAGTCCCGACTTCTACCGCACACTGGCGCAGGCCTCGCACGCCAGGCGCGATCTTCTCGTGCTCGTCGCCTGCGAGGGGTCGGAGCCCGTGGCCGGGGTCTGGATGCAGCGGCACGGGCGGGCCGCGACCTATCTCGTCGGGGCGACCACGCCGCGCGGCCGCGAGCTGCGCGCGCATCATCTGCTCCTGTTCGAGGCGATGCTGCGGCTCCGCGAGCGGGGGGTGGCGGTGCTCGATCTCGGCGGCATCGACACGGTCGGTGCGCCGGGCGTCGCCCGCTTCAAGCTCGGCACGGGGTGCGAGGTGGTGACCTTCGCCGGCACCTGGCTGCTGCCGTCCTTCGGAGTGCCGCGTGCCCGCACGGCCGCAGCCGCGCCGCCGGCCCGGCCGGCCGCGGCGTTGACCCGGGGCGGTGCGGTCCCTAGATAGCCGCGCGCGGGCCCGGTGGCAGAGTGGTCATGCAGGGGACTGCAAATCCCCGGACGTCGGTTCGATTCCGGCCCGGGCCTCCAGGGTCGCGGCGGCTTGTGCGGGCCGCCCGAAGCTGCTATCTCCCGCACGCCGTTCCGGCGTAGCTCAGTTGGTAGAGCAGGCGGCTGTTAACCGCCGGGTCGCAGGTTCGAGTCCTGCCGCCGGAGCCAATCCTCCACGATCTCGCACGCGTCGCGCTGTCCGGGGCTCCGGCGCTCAGCCCTCGACCCCGACGACGGCGCCGCTGTTGCGCCCGCGGGCGACGACGAAGCGGAGCTGCGGGAAGCGCGCGGCGAAACGGTGCCCGAGCGCCGCCACGAGCGCCTCGGCCGAAGCCGCGTCCGGCACGGGCACAAAGCCCGTCGGCCCCCAGGAGCTCTGGCCGACACCCTCGAAGCCCTCCGCCATCAACCACTCCGCGACCCGGCCGACGGCGGCGCTCGTGAACATGGATCCGCCCTGGGCGGGTGCGTACCATTCGCCGAGAATGCGCTGGATCTCGCCGATCCCGCTGGCCACCGCGGCGAAATCGCGCTCCGCCACCCCCGGCAGCACGCGCATCAGGGCGAGCCGGCAGAGATGGGCGGCACGCGCCGGCGGGAAGCGGCCGAGCCCCGCGAACGCCCGCCGTTCCGCCTCGCCAGAGAGGCCCGAGGCCTCCGGATCGAGGATCAGCACGATCCGCCAGGTTTCCGGGAAGCCGAGACGCGCGACGATCGGCGGCGGCGTCTCCGGCACCTCGCCGCGGCCGCCGTCGAGCAGGAAGCCCCCGGCCTCGAACGCACCGATGCCGAGCCCCGAACGCAACCCGCGCCCGGCGATCCGCGCGATCGTCGGCGCGTCCGCGTCGATCCCGGCCACGAGCGCCAGCGCCCGGCCGAGCGCGAGCGCGAGCTGGGTCCCGGACCCGAGACCGGCGTGGGCGGGGATCGCCCGAAGGACCCGGACCTCGACCGGCGGCAGCGGCCAGACCGCCCGGAACCGCTGCAGCAGCGCCGCCACCCGCTCCGCCTCGGGCCCGTGCACGGCATCGGCGCGGGCCGGCGCCACCCCGAGCCGGGTCGAAAAGGCGTCGATCGCGAGCCCGAGGCCTGCGAACCGCCGCCCGAGCCCGCCTTCCGGGTCGAGGAAACCGAAGTGCAGCCGCGCGGGCGCCTCGACGAGGATCCTTGCCAACCCTCTCCCCCTCCGTTTCCCCTCCGTACGCGGCGGCCCGCCGCGGGCGGCGCGCCTCACTCCGTGCGCAGATCCGCTCCGCCGCGCCCCGCCTCCCCGGCGAGGAGCGCGAGGAAACGGTCGCGCCAGCGCGTCACGTCGTGGCTCCGGATGCTCTCGAACGCCTCCTGCCAGCGGGCGATGCGTTCGTCGAGCGGCATGGTGAGCGCCGCGCGCAGGGTGTCGGCGACATGGTACACGTCGTAGGGGTTGACCACGAGCGCGCCCCGCACGTGGGCGGCACAGCCCGCAAAGCGGGAGAGCACCAGCACCCCGGGATCGGCCGGATCCTGCGCCGCCACGTATTCCATCGCCACCAGATTCATGCCGTCGCGAAGCGGCGTCACCAGCCCGACGCGGCTCAGACGAAAGAAGCCGGCCAGCGCCCGGCGGGAGTAGCTGCGGTTGATGTAGCGCAGCGGCAGCCAGTCGGCCTCGCCGTAGGTGCCGTTGATGTGGCCCGACATCAGCTCGACCTGCTTGCGAAGCTCCAGATATTCCGGCACGCTCTCGCGGCTCGGCGCCGAGATCTGCATGAGCGTGACGCGGCTTCGCAGCGCCGGGTGCTCGCGCAGCAGCAGCTCGTAGGCCCTGAGCCGCTCCGGAATGCCCTTGCTGTAGTCGAGCCGGTCGACGCCGATCACGAGATGGCGGCCGGAGAGGGTCGCCGCCACCCGGCTCGCATACCGCCGCGCCTCCGCCGAATGCGCCATCTGCCCGACATCGTCGACGTCGATGCCGATCGGCACCACCGCCGCCCGCAGCCTGCGCCCGTGCAGGCTCACGCGGCCGTCACGCGTGACCCGCCCTCCGAGCTCGTGGCCGATGTAGGACGAGAACTGCCGGCAGTCGGTTTCGGTCTGGAAGCCGACCACGTCGCACTGGCACAGGTCGTGCACGAGCTGCCGGTGCCACGGCAGGGTGACGAAGATCTCCGGCGCCGGAAAGGGGATGTGGAGGAAGAAGCCGATCCGGGTCCGCACGCCGAGCCGGCGAAGTTCGGCCCCGAGCGGGATCAGATGGTAGTCGTGGATCCAGATCAGATCGTCGTCGCGCAGGTGCGGCCGCAGCAGTTCCGCGAACAGGCGGTTGACGCGCCGATAGCCCTCGTACCACTCGTGATCGTAGGTGGCGAGGTCGATCCGGTAGTGGAACAGCGGCCACAGCGTCCGGTTGGAGAAGCCGGCGTAATAGGCCTCGAAATCGCGCTCGGCGAGGTCGACGAGCCCGTAGGTGATGCGTCCGGAGCGGAAGATGCGGGCCTCGGCCGGCGAGTTCGGCACGAGCTCCCCGCTCCAGCCGAACCAGAGCCCGCCCGTGCGCTGCAGTGCCGCCAGCACGCCGACCGCGAGCCCGCCCGCGGCGGTCGCCTGGCGGCTCGTGACCGGGGCGACCCGGTTCGAAACGACGACGAGACGCGACAGGACAGTCCTCCCCTGCTGCTGCCGTGGCGCGACGGCCGGCGCGTCAGACGATGGCATCCCACTCCCGGCTCAGCCGCATGGCGTTGTTGACGAGACCCACGTGGGAGTAGGTCTGCGGGAAGTTCCCGAAGAGCGCGCGGCTGCGCGGACCCACGTGTTCCGCGAGCAGACCCAGCCGGTTGCGGCACTTCAGCACTTCCTCGAAGCGCTCGCGGGCCTCCTCGCGACGTCCGACCGCCGCGAGCGCATCGATATACCAGAACGTGCAGACGAGAAAGGCGTTCCGCGGCCGGCCGAAATCGTCCTCGCCGGCGTAGCGGTGGATGAAGGGGCCATCGGCGAGCTCGCGCTCGACCGCCGCCCCCGTGGCGCGGAAGCGCGGATCACCGGCCTCGGGGAAGCCGACCTCCGGCAGCAGCAGGAGACTCGCGTCGATGTCCTCGCCGTCGAAACTGGCGACGAGGGACTGCTTTTCGGGGTTCCAGGCCGGGCCTCGATCACGCTCCGGATGGCGGCCGCCCGCGCCGTCCGGTGGCGGGCACGCTCGGGCAGGCCGAGATGGGCGGCGATCCGGGCGAGGCGGTCGCAGGCGGCCAGCACATGACGCTCGAATGGGTGTGCACGCGCGCCCGGGTGCGGAATTCCCAGAGGCCGGCATCCGGCTTCGCGTGGAACTCCCACGCCTTCTCGCCGAGGCGCTCGAGCATCGCGAGCGCGCGGCCCGGCCGGCCGCCGCAGCCGGCGGTCGAAGAAGGCCTGGGTGGCGGCCAGCACCACCGACCCGTAGCCGTCGTGCCGGTCGTGCTCGTGGGCCTGGTTGCCGACCCGGATCGGCCGGTTGCCGCGGAATCCCGCAAGCCAGGTGACCTCGCGTTCGGCGAGCCGCGCCTCGAGGCCGATGCCATAGACCGGCTGCAGGTAGCCGTCGCGGCTGTTGGCGACGATGTTGGCGAGACAGTCGATGTAGCCTTCCATCGTCTCGACGTAGCCGAGACGGTTGAGCGCGCGGACGACGAAAAAGGCGTCGCGGAGCCAGCAGTAGCGGTAGTCCCAGTTGCGCCCCTCGCCCTCGGCTTCGGGCAGCGAGCTCGTCGGTGCGGCGATCACCGCCCCCGTTTCCTCGAAGCTGCAGAGCTCGGGGGTGATGGCGGAACGGATCACCGCCTCCTGCCAGTCGAACGGCAGGTGCCGATGCCGCACGAGGCCCCGCCAGTACTCGGCCGTCTCGTCGAGGAAATGCCTCGCGGTTTCGACCACCCCGCTCTTCAGGCTCTCGTCCCGGCCGAGGATCAGCCCGAGCGGCCCTTCGAGGCAGAACGCCGTCTCGTCGAGCACGCAGGTCAGCGGCGCGTTGGTGGTGAGCCGGAGCGAGACCGTGTCGTCGACGTAGCGGATGTGATTGCTGCCGCGGGTGATCGTCGGCCGGGTACGCCCCCGGGCGAAGCCGGGTCTGAGCCGGATGCGGATGCGCGGCGCCTCGCCGAAGGGCGTGACCAGCCGGACCAGCATGGTCGGCCGGAACATCCGCCCGAACTGCAGGAAGCGCGGCGCGAAATCGAGGATCTCGATGCCGGCGCCACGTCCGTCCTAGAGAGGGGTCGAGAGGATCGCGGTGTTCGGCAGATAGCGCTGTTCGCTGCGCACGCAGCCGGGGAGTTCGACCTCGAAGAAGCCGCGGTCACCGCCGCTGTCCAGCAGGTGATAGAAGACCGGGTCGCCGTCGAAGCGCGGAAAGCAGCTCCAGACGATGCGGCCGGCGGCGTCGACCAGCGCCGCGATGGTGCAGTTGCCGATGAAGCCGAGTTCGAGCGACGGGGTCGTTTCATTCATACCCGGAGAGTAGCCGAAGGAAGCCGCCACATACACCGTCCAGCCTGTGGTCAGGCGCGGACGGCCGGGGCGACCGTTGTTTCGACGCCGCTGCCGGCCATTTTCCGGAGGTGCCGGATCGACGGGAGCACCGGGGACGATGACGGAACACGAGGTGGCGCGGCTCACGGGGCGCACGGTGCTGCGGCTTCGCGGCGAGGATGTGGCGGGTTTCCTCCAGGGCCTCGTGACGGTGGACATGCGGTCGCTCGCGGGCGATCGCAGCCTCTGGGGCGCCCTGCTCACCCCCCAGGGCCGGTATCTGTTCGATTTCTTCCTCGTGCGCGCGGCTCCCGACACGATCCTGCTCGACTGCGAGGCGGAACGGGCGGGCGAGCTCCTCGAGCGGCTCGCGCTCTACCGCCTGCGGCGGAAGATCGAGATCTCCGGGGCCGGAAGCGAATGGCTGGTCGCGGCGACCACCGCCGATCCGGCGGACCTCGGGCTTCCGGCCTCGCCCGGCGCCACCGGACGGATCGGCGACGCCATCGTCTTCCTCGATCCGCGTCTCGTGGCACTCGGCGCCCGGGCCCTCGTGCCGCCTTCCGCCTTCGCGGACTTCCGCGCGACGGTCGGCGGACCCGAGGTTCCGGAAGCGGTCTTCCTGCGCCGCCGGCTCGCGCTCGGCGTGCCGGAAGGATCGCGGGATCTGTGGCCGCAGCGGTCGCTGCCGCTCGAGTGCAACTTCGAGGAGCTGGGCGGCGTCTCCTTCACCAAGGGCTGCTTCGTCGGCCAGGAGGTGACGGCGCGGATGCACTTCCGCACGAGCCCGCGCAAACGCCTGCTGCCGGTGCGGATCGAGGGGGGCACGGTCGAGGCCGGCACCGAAGTGCGGACCGGGGACGATCGCGAAGCCGGCACGATCCAGCGGGTCGAGGGCGACATCGGTCTCGCGCTGCTGCGCGTCGAACATCTCTTCCGGCCGGAAGCGCGGCCGTTCCGCGCCGGCGAAGCGCGCATCGAACCGCGCGTTCCGGACTGGCTGCAGCTTCAGGAAAAAAATCCTTTACAGGAGGGCGGAACCGCGGTATGAGAGGCGGCGAGGCCACCGGCCTCCTTCTCCTCGACCGTCATCGCTCCCTCGCTCCTGCCTCCTCCGCTCCGTGTGACCGTCGTCCGCCGCAAGGCGGGCGGCGGTCACCGGGGTGGCAGGGCGGCCTCGAACGCCTTCGCGAAGCGGGCGAGCGTCGCGAACGGCCCATCGACCGGGCCCGCCGTGCGGAACTCCCGGAAACGCGCGCAGCCGACCCGCCCGAAGCGGTCGCGGACGAGATGGTCGAGCCAGGCGGGCGCGGCCGCCGGCGCAGAGGCGCAGGCGGCGAGCCGCGATTCGAGCGCGGCTTCGAGCTGCTCCATGCCCAGCCCCGAGACCGCGGAGACGAGATGCACCTCCGGTGCCGCACGCGTGGCGTGGCGCAGGGCCGAGTCGAGTTCGCGGCGTGCGCGCTCGGCGAGCGGGCCGAGGTCCGCCTTGGTGACGGCGACCAGATCCGGGATCTCGAGGATCCCCGCCTTCATGAACTGCAGCGTGTCGCCCGAAGCCGGCTGCACGGCGAGCAGCACGACCTCGGCGAGGTCGCGGATCTCGGTCTCCGACTGGCCGACGCCCACGGTCTCGACGATCACCCGGTCGAAGAGCGCCCGCGCCAGCACCACCGCGTGATAGGTGAACTCCGCGAGGCCGCCGAGCCGGTCGCGTGCCGCCATCGAGCGGACGAAGATGCCGGGATCCTCGGGGTCGAAGGCGAAGCGGGTGCGGTCGCCGAGAAGCGCGCCGCCGCTCGTCGGGGACGACGGATCGACGGCGATCACCGCGACCCTGAGCGCGCGGGCGCGCAGCCGTTCCACCAGCGAGGCGATCAGCGTCGACTTGCCGACACCGGGCGGGCCGGTGAGCCCGATCACCCGCCCCGTGCCGGCGGCGTGGGCGGCATCGAGCAGCGCGAGATGCTCCGGTGCCTCGGGCGCCGCCTCGACGGCGGCGAGGGTGCGGGCGAAGGCGGCCTTGCCGCCTTCCCTCAGACCGCGGAGACGGTCGCCGGCCGACATGCCGCCTGCCGGCGCAACGCCGCCTGCGCCGCCGCGAGACGCGCGATCGGCACCCGCCAGGGCGAGCAGGAGACGTAGTCGAGGCCGACCTCCTCGCAGAAGGCGATCGAGGCGGGATCACCACCGTGCTCGCCGCAGATGCCGAGCTTGAGGTCGGGCCGCGCCCGCCGCCCGCGCTCCGCGGCGATCCGCACGAGCTCGCCGACACCGTCGCGATCGAGCGTCTGGAACGGGTCGCGCTCGAAGATCCCGGCGCGCACATAGGCGTCGAGGAACTTGCCGGCGTCGTCGCGCGACAGGCCGAAGGTCATCTGTGTCAGATCGTTGGTGCCGAAGCTGAAGAAGGCCGCGTGCCGCGCGATCTCGGCCCCGCGCAGCGCCGCCCGCGGCAGCTCGATCATGGTGCCGACGAGCCAGGTGAAGTCGACGCCGCTCTCCTCGCGCACCGCCTGCGCCACCCGGTCGACGCGCTCCCTGACGAGCTCGAGCTCGCGGGCCGTCGCGACCAGCGGGATCATCACCTCCGGCACCGGTGCCCGTCCCGTGGTGCGCTGCACCTCGACCACCGCCTCGAAGATCGCGCGCGCCTGCATCTCGTAGATCTCGGGGTAGACGATGCCGAGGCGGCAGCCGCGCAGGCCGAGCATCGGGTTCGCCTCCTCGAGATCGGCGAGCCGGCGTCGCAGCACGCGCGGGTCGACCCCGGCCGATCTCGCCACCGCCTCGATCTCCTCCTCCTCGAAGGGCAGGAACTCGTGCAGCGGCGGATCGAGCAGGCGGATCGTGACCGGCCGGTCCTCCATGATGCCGAACAGCTCGACGAAGTCCTGCCGCTGCATCGGCAGGATCCTGGCGAGCGCGCGCCGCCGGCCTTCGGTGTCGTCGGCGAGGATCATCTCGCGCATGGCGAGGATGCGATCCTCCTGGAAGAACATGTGCTCGGTCCGGCAGAGGCCGATCCCCTCCGCCCCGAAGCGGACCGCGGTTCGGGCATCGGCGGCGGTCTCGGCGTTGGTGCGCACCCGCAGCCGGCGCACGCCGTCGGCCCAGCCCATGAGAGTCGTGAATTCGGGCGACAGCCTGGGCTCGACCGTCGGCACCTCGCCGAGCATGACATGGCCGGTGCTGCCGTCGATGGTGATCACGTCGCCCTCGCGCACGGTGTGTCCGCCGGCGGTGAACATCCGCTCCCCGTAGGAGACCTCGAGGCCCGAGGCGCCGCAGACGCAGGGCTTGCCCATGCCGCGCGCGACCACCGCCGCGTGGCTCGTCATGCCGCCGCGGGCCGTCAGGATGCCGCGCGCGGCGTGCATCCCGTGGATGTCGTCCGGCGAGGTCTCGATGCGCACGAGGATCACGGCGTCGCCCGCCTGGGCCCGCCGCTCGGCGACATCCGCATCGAACACCACACGTCCCGACACCGCGCCCGGCGAGGCCGGCAGCCCGCGCGCGATCACCTCGTGCCGCGCGTTCGGGTCGAGCGAGGGATGCAGCAGCTGGTCGAGGGACGCGGGGTCGACGCGGAGGATCGCTTCCTCGCGACCGATCAGCCCCTCGTCCGCCATGTCCACGGCGATGCGCAGCGCCGCCTGGGCGGTGCGCTTGCCGGTGCGGGTCTGCAGGATGTAGAGCTTCTTCTTCTGGACCGTGAACTCGACGTCCTGCATGTCGCGATAGTGGCGCTCGAGGCGGTCGAAGACCTCGACCAGCTCGGCGAAGGTCTCGGGCATCAGCACCTCGAGCGAAGTGCCGGGCACGCCGTTCGCGCGTGCCATCGCCTCGGTCAGCGGCTGCGGCGTGCGGATGCCGGCGACCACGTCCTCGCCCTGGGCGTTGATCAGGAACTCGCCGTAGTACTGCTTCTCGCCGGTCGACGGATTGCGGGTGAAGGCGACGCCCGTGGCGCAGTCCTCGCCCATGTTGCCGAACACCATGGCCTGGACGTTGACGGCCGTGCCCATGTCCGAAGGAATGTCGTGCAGACGGCGGTAGGTGACCGCCCGCGGCACCATCCAGGAGGCGAAGACGGCACCGATCGCGCCCCAGAGCTGCTCTTCCGGATCCTGCGGGAAGGGCGCCCCCTTCTCCTTCTCGACGATGCGCTTGTAGATCCGCACGAGCTCCTCGAGCGCCGCGGCGTCGAGGTCGGTGTCGAAGCGGCAGCCGTGCTCCTTCTTCAGATCCTCGAGAGCGTCCTCGAACAGATAGTGGTCGATGCCGAGCACCACATCGCCGTACATCTGGATGAAGCGGCGGTAGCTGTCGAAGGCGAAGCGGCGGTCGCCGCTCGCCCGCGCCAGCCCTTCGACGGTGACGTCGTTGAGGCCGAGGTTGAGGACCGTGTCCATCATGCCCGGCATGGAGACCGGAGCACCGGAGCGGACGGAGACGAGCAGCGGCCGCTCCGGATCGCCGAAGCGCATGCCGGTGAGCTCTTCGACCCCGGCCAGCGCCTCGCGCACCTCGTCTTCGAGGCCGGGCGGATAGCTGCGGTCGTGGGCGTAGAACCAGGCGCAGACTTCGGTCGTGATGGTGAAGCCGGGCGGCACCGGCAGCCCGAGGCTCGCCATTTCGGCGAGATTGGCCCCCTTGCCGCCGAGCAGCCGCCGCATCTCCGCGCTGCCCTCGGCCCCGCCGCCGCCGAACCTGTAGACCCATTTCGCCATGGCCACACCCTGTCCGTTGCGGTGAAAAAGCCGCCTCAGGCCGTCTCCTCGACCACCGAGAAGTCGGCGATGGCCTCGAACACTTCGCGCAGGCGCGAGAGCAGCCGCAGCCGGTTCTCGCGCAGTCGGGCCTCCTCGACGTTGACCCGCACCCGCTCGAAGAAGGCGTCGACCGCCGGCCGCAGGGCGGCGAGCGCGCGCATCGCCGCCGCGAAGTCCTCGCGCGCGAGTGCCCCGGCGATGGTCCGCGAAGCTTCCTCGAGCCCCTCGTGCAGCGCCTTCTCCTCCGGTTCCACGAGCAGCGCCGTGTCCGGGGTTCCGGTGTAGCCGCGCCCGTCGCGCCGTTCCTCGATGGCGACGATGTTCCGCGCGCGGCGGTAGGCCACCAGCAGATCGCGTCCGTCCTCGCTCGCGAGGAACGCCTCGAGGGCGCGCACGCGGGCGAGCAGCCGCACGAGATCGTCCTCCTCGACGACCCCGAAGACGGCGCGGATGCGGTCGTGCCGCACCCCTTCGGCGCGCAGATGCACGGCGAGCCGCTCGGCGAGGAAGTCGACGAGCGTGCGCGCGAGACGGTGGCGGTCGACGGCGGCGAAACGTTCGCCGTGGGCGTCGACGGCGGCGGCGAAGAGCGGCGAGAGGGCGAGCCGCAGCCCGTTCTCGAGGACGAGCCGGACGATGCCGAGCGCAGCCCGGCGCAGCGCGAAGGGATCCTTGGTGCCGCTCGGGGTGATGCCGGCGGCGAAGAAGCCGGCGAGCGTGTCGATCCGATCCGCGAGCGCCACCACCACCGATTCGGGCGCGCGCGGGCATTCGTCGGACGGCCCCTGCGGCCGGTAGTGTTCGGCGACGGCCCGGGCGATCTCTTCGGGCTCGCCCTGCTCGCGGGCGTAGTGACCACCCATGATGCCCTGCAGTTCAGGGAACTCGCCGACCATGCCGGTCACGAGATCGCATTTGGCGAGCAGCGCCGCCCGCTCGGCGCGGGCGCGGTCGGCTCCCGGGACCTGTGGTGCGAGCAGCCCGGCCAGCACCACCATGCGCTCCACCTTCTCGGCGAGGGTGCCGAGGCGGGCGTGGAAGACGACCCGCTCGAGCTCCGGCAGCCGCGCCTCGAGCGGCCTGCGGCGGTCGGTGTCCCAGAAGAAGCGCGCGTCCCACAGCCGCGCCCGCAGCACGCGCTCGTTGCCGGCGACGATCGCCCGGCCGCCGTCGCGCGCGGCGTTGTTGGCGACCAGCACGAAGCGCGGCGCGAGCCGGCCCTCGCGGTCGAGCAGCGCCAGATAGCGCTGGTGCGTGCGCATGCTGGTGACCAGCACCTCGCGCGGCAGACGCATGAAGTCCGCGTCGATGCTGCCGGCGAGAACCACCGGCCACTCGACGAGCCCGCGCAGCTCGAGGAGCAGCTCCGCATCTTCGGCGGGGACGAGCCCTTCGGTTTCGGCGAGGCGCGCGACTTCGGCGCGGATCGCCCGCTCGCGCTCCTCCGGGTCGATCAGCACGAAGGCCCGCCGCAGCTTCGCTTCGTAGTCGGCGAAGTCGCGCACCACGATCTTCTCCGGCGCGAGGAAGCGGTGGCCGAAGGTGAAGTCGGCGCTCTCGACATCGCCGAGGCGGAAGCGCACCGCCGCGCCGTCGAAGAGACAGAGAACGGCATGCAGCGGCCGCACCCAGCGGAGCTCGCCCGCCCCCCAGCGCATCGACTTCGGCCAGGGGAAGCGGGCGAGCCGCTCCGGCAGCCGTTCGGCCAGGAGTTCCGGGACCGGGCGTCCCGCTTCGCGCACGAGCGCGTAGAGGACCCTGCCCTTCTTCTCATCCCGCTCGACCAGCTCGCAGTCGAGCCCCTCGAGGCTGCGCAGGAACCCCTCCTTGGCCTTCGCCGGCGCATCGGCACGCGGCCCGCGCCGCTCGACGATGCGGTCCGGCTGGCGCAGCGGCAGGCCGTCGACCACCGCCCCGAGGCGGCGCGGTGTCGCGAAGGCGCGCGCCCGTCCGAAGACGAGCTCTTCCTCGCGGAGCAGGCCTTCGAGGATCTGCAGCAGGTCCCGCCGCGCATCGTCCTGCATGCGCGCCGGGATCTCCTCGGAGAAGAGTTCGAGCAGCAGCTCAGCCATCGGGCCGTTCCGCGTGGCCGCGGGAGGCGAGCCAGGCCTCGGCGCAGGCGCGCGCCAGCGCCCGCACGCGGGCGATGTACGCCTGACGTTCGGTGGCGCTGATCACACCCCGCGCGTCGAGCAGGTTGAACAGGTGGCTCGCCTTCAGGCACTGGTCGTAGGCCGGAAGCGGCAGGCCGCGTTCGAGGATGCGGCCGCATTCCTTCTCGGCGTCGGCGAAGTGCCGCATCAGCATGTCGGTGTCGGCGACCTCGAAATTGTACGCCGAGAACTCCCGCTCCGCCTGCAGGAACACGTCGCCGTAGGTGAAGCCGCGCCCGTTCCAGTCGAGCTCGAAGACGTTCTCGACCCCCTGGACGTACATGGCGAGCCGTTCGAGGCCGTAGGTCAGTTCGCCCGATACCGGACGGCAGTCGATCCCGCCGACCTGCTGGAAGTAGGTGAACTGCGACACTTCCATGCCGTCGCACCAGACCTCCCAGCCGAGCCCCCAGGCGCCGAGGGTGGGGCTCTCCCAGTCGTCCTCGACGAAGCGCAGATCGTGCATCGCCGGGTCGATGCCGAGCGCGTAGAGGCTCTGGAGATAGAGGTCCTGGATGTCCGGCGGCGAGGGCTTCAGGATCACCTGGAACTGGTAGTAGTGCTGCAGGCGGTTCGGGTTCTCGCCGTAGCGCCCGTCGGTCGGCCGCCGCGACGGCTGCACGTAGGCGGCGTTCCAGGGCTCCGGGCCGAGCGCCCGGAGCGTCGTCGCCGGATGGAAGGTGCCGGCGCCGACTTCCATGTCGTAGGGTTGCAGCAGCACGCATCCCCGCTGGGCCCAGTAGTCCTGCAGCCGCAGCACCAGTTCCTGGAACGAGCGGGGTGGCGGGGCGACGGTCAACGGCTTCGGTCTCGCTGGCGGATGGGGATTGTGCGGCGCAAAAAGGCTAGACGCCGGCTCGCGGCCGGTCAAGCGCGCGGGGCCGGCGGCCCGCCGCTCTGCGCGAACAGGCAGTCCTCCGTGGTGCGGCAGCGCGGCCCGTGTTTCGGCACATAGGTGCCGCGCGGGCCACCCGCGGCGCGGCGCCGTGCGGCGCGCTTCGACCCCGAAGAGTCGGCACGCCGGTCCTGGAGCCGCTGGACGAGCTTGAAGGCGCGCCAGACCGCGACGATCACGAGGATCGTGAAGAGGAGCTTGGTGAACGAGAGGCCGAACATGGGCCGGAAGGTCCTCCGCCGGTCGATCTAGAGCCCGAAGCGGGCGCGCCAGAGCCGCTCCTCGACCGCAGCCAGCAGGCCTTCGGCGAGCTCGCCCGGCATGCCCGGCCCGAGGCCGCGAAGCCAGCCCGTTCGCGGCGGATTGACGAGACGCGGGCGCACCTTCTCCCCGAAACGCGCGCGCAGCGTGCCGCGTAGATCGCCGAGGCCGTCGACGAGCCCGGCCTCGCGGGCGGCCGCGCCCGTCCACACCCGGCCGCTGCCGAGCTCCTCCTCGCCGACCCGCAGACGCCCGCCGCGGCGCTCGCGCACCCAGGCGAGGAAGCGCGCGTGGAGCTCCGCCTGGATCTCCTCGAGCACGGCGACGTGATCCGGATCCTCGGGACGGAACGGATCGAGGAAATCCTTGAGGGGCCCGCGCGCGTGCACGCGTCGCTCGACGCCGAGCCGGGCGATCGCCTCCTGGAAGCCGAAGCCGGCGCTGATCACGCCGATGCTGCCGACGATCGAGTTGGGATCCGCCCAGATCTCGTCGGCGGCGCAGGCGATCCAGTAGCCGCCCGAGGCGGCGATGTCCTCGACGAAGGCTAGGACGGGCTTCTCCCGCCGCTGCGCGAGGTCGCGGATGCGCGTCGCGATCAGCGAGGACTGGGCGGGAGAACCGCCCGGACAGTCGACCAGCAGTGCCACCGCCGGCGCCCGGCGCATGCCGAAGGCGGCCTCGAGCGGCTTTTCGAGCGCCTGCAGCGACAGGCCGCGGCGGCTGAACGGCAGGGAGCCGACGATGCCGGCGAGCCGCACCACCGGCACCACCGGCCGGCCGAAGGGAGGGCGCCAGTCGATCACCTGCGGGCTCCTCTGCTGCGGTCCGGCGCGCGCAGATCGGCGAGACCGGGAATGCCGTGCACGTGCCGGAGGACCGCTTCCGCCTCCGGTGTGAAGCCGCCTCCGGCCTCGTGCAAGACGAGACCGCGCAGCAGGTGCGCCTCGTCCCGCGCCCCCTTGCGCGCGAGCAGCAGCACGCGCCGCGCCTCGCCCGCACCGGCCTTCGGCCACAGCGGGAAGATGCGGATCGCGCCGCACCGCCCGACGAGGTGCGCCGCGAGATCGGCGATGCGGCCCGCGCGGTGGACGAGCACCAGCCAGCCGCCGGGCCGCAGCCGCCGCAGGCAGGCATCGAGCCAGCGGTCGAGACCGGCGCTCTCGACCGCGGCGGCGGCACGCCCCGGCTCCGGCGGAGGCGTGTTCCGCCCGGCAGGAAGAAAGGGCGGGTTGGTCACGACGATGTCGAAGCTCTGCCGGCGCAGCCCGGGAGGGGGATCGAGCAGGTCCGCCTCGAGCGCCTCGACCGCGTCCGCGGCGCCGTTGCGGGCGACATTCCGGCGAAGGAGCTCCGCGTGCAGCGGGTCGCGCTCGACGGCGACGATCGACAGTCCCGGCACGCGGGCGTGAAGGCAGAGGCTCACGGCTCCGGTCCCGGCCCCGGCATCGAGCACGCGGTCGCCGGGCCGGGCCGGCACCGCGGCGGCGAGCAGCACCGGGTCGATCGCGACCCGATAGCCGTGCCGCGGCTGTTCGAGCCGCACACGGCCGCCGAGCAGACCGTCGACCCGCGTCTCATCCGCTGCCATCATCCGGCGCCGGCTCCCCCAGTCCGGCGAGCGCCCGGTCGAGCAGCCAGCGCGCCCGCGAGGCGTCCTCCTCGCGCACCACGAGCCGGCGCGGGATCGCCCCGATGCTGCCCTCGACGGCACTCGTCTGCTCGTCGAGCACGATCGTTTCGATGCCCGCCCCGGCGAGCATCGCCCGCGCCCAGGACAGGCGGACGGGATCGTTGCTGCGCAGGACCTCGATCATCGGCCGTCCCCGGCGGCGAAATCACGCGCCCGTTGCAAATTGCACCCTCGCGCACCCCGTGTTAGCAGCGCCTTACGGACACCGCACCAACTGGGGTGCGAGACGGGGGAGTCCACCGTTTGCCGCTGCCGATGCCTTCCGACGAGCGCAGCGAAGACCTCCGGATGGCGAAGTTCGAGCGCGCGCGACAGCTCGTCGCGGCCGACCTCGCCGAGGTCAACCGGCTGATCCTCGAGAAGATGCACTCGCAAGTGCCGCTCATTCCCGAGCTCGCGCGGCATCTGATCGCGGCCGGCGGCAAGCGGGTGCGGCCGATGCTGACCCTGCTCTCGGCCCGCCTCTGCGGCTACGAGGGCCGGAGGCACATCGGCCTCGCCACCTGCGTCGAGTTCATCCACACGGCGACCCTGCTACACGACGACGTCGTCGACGACAGTTCGCTGCGCCGCGGCACGCCGTCGGCGAACGCCGTCTTCGGCAACAAGGCGCCGGTGCTCGTCGGCGACTTCCTGTTCTCGCGCGCCTTCCAGCTCATGGTCGCGGACGGCAGCCTCGAGGTGCTGCGCATCCTCTCCGAAGCCTCGGCAATCATCGCCGAGGGCGAGGTCGCCCAGCTCGTCACCGCCAACGACACGGGCATCGACGAAGAGGACTATCTGCGCGTGATCCGCGCCAAGACCGCGGCCCTCTTCCGTGCCGCCTGCGAGATCGGCGCGGTCGTCGCCGGCCGGCCGGCGGTCGAAGCGGAGGCGCTCGCGACCTATGGCGAGAACCTCGGCATCGCCTTCCAGCTGGTCGACGACGCGCTCGACTACGGGGCGGACGAGAAGGTGCTGGGCAAGGCGGTGGGCGACGATTTCCGCGACGGCAAGATCACGCTGCCGGTGCTGCTCGCCTTCCGCGACGGCGATGCCGCCGAGCGGGAGTTCTGGCAGCGCACGCTCGAGCGCATGGAACAGGAGGCGGACGACCTCGCCCGTGCGCAGGAGCTGCTCGCCCGGCACGGAGCCCTCGAGCGTACGCTCGAGCGCGCGCGGCAGTACGGCGAGACGGCGCGCCGCGCGCTCGGCCTGTTCCCGGCCTCGCCGCACCGGCGGGCAATGCTCGATCTCGTCGATTTCTGTCTCGAGCGCGCCTACTGAGACGCAACGGGCGGGAGAATCCGGGGATGGCGACGGTTCCGGCCGGTGCGACGATGCCGCGGCGGTTCCTCGCGAACGTGCTGACGCTCGGCAGCTGTCAGGCGTTCTTCTTCATGGCCAACACCATCACGATCAGCACCTCGCCGCTCGTGGGCCTGCAGTACGCGCCGCGGCCCTCGCTCGCCACCCTGCCCTTCGGCCTGCAGTTCCTCGCCACCATGGCGACGACGATCCCGGCCTCCTTCCTGATGCGCGAGATCGGCCGGCGCGGCGGCTTCCTCATCGGTGGCGCGTTCTGCCTCGCCTCCGGTCTGCTCGCGGCGCTCGCCATCCACCGCGCCGACTTCCTCCTGTTCTGCCTCGCGAGCGCCCTCTACGGCGTGTTCTCGGCCTTCGCCCAGTACTACCGCTTCGCCGCCGCCGACGCCGCCGACCTGGTGGACACCGGGCAGCAGGCCGCGCTCCGCGCCCGCGCCGTCTCCTGGGTGCTCGCGGGCGGCATCGTCGCGGGCGTCCTCGGTCCCGAGCTCGCGCGGGCGACGCGCGAGCTGTTCCCGCCATACCTCTTCCTCGGCAGCTATCTCGCGGTGGCCGTCCTCGGTGCGGCCACGGTGCTCACCGTCGCGGCCCTTGCGATCCCGCACGCGCGCGGTGACGGACCGCGGGCCGCCGGGCGGCCGCTCGGCGAGATCCTGAGGACACCCGGGGCGATCACGGCCGTGCTCGCGGCCATCTTCGCCTATGTCACCATGAACCTGCTGATGACCGCGACACCGCTCGCCATGATGGCCTGCGGCCACAGCTTCACGGACACGGCCCGGGTGCTGCAGGCGCACGTCATCGGCATGTTCGCGCCGAGCTTCTTCACGGGCTCGCTGATCGCGCGGTTCGGGGCGGAGCGGGTGATCCTCGGCGGTGCCGCGCTGATGCTGCTGTGCGTGGGCGTCGCCACGAGCGGCGTCGAGGTCGAGCGGTTCGCCGTCGCCCTCTTCGTCCTCGGGGTGGGGTGGAACTTCATGTTCATCGGCGGCACCACGCTGCTCACCGCCTGCCACCGGCCGGAAGAGAAGGCGAAGGTGCAGGGTTTCAACGACTTCCTGCTGTTCACGAGCGTGGCCGCCTCGGCGACCAGCGCCGGGGCGCTGCACGACCTGCTCGGCTGGCAGACGATGAACCTCCTGGCACTTCCGGGCCTTCTCCTGCTGATCGGCGTGGTTCTGGTCTCCGGCCGCCGCAGGGCCGTCTCCGCAGGGGGCCTGTCGTGACCGCCGCCGTTCGGGAAGCCCTCGCCCCGGCGGTGCTGCGCAAGCCCGCGGCATCTGGCACCGGCGGGGCCGTGGCCACCCAGAACGGTCTGGCCAGCCGGGTGGCGCTCGATGTGCTCGATGCCGGCGGCAATGCCGTCGACGCGGCGGTCGCCGCCGCCTTCGCGCTCGGCGTCGTCGAGCCCTGGATGAGCGGGCCCGGAGGAATCGGCTGCGGGCTCGTGTTCGAGGCCGCATCGGGCCGGACCCTCGCCGTCGACTTCGGGGCCCGCGCCTCGCGCCACCTCGATCCTTCCGCCTATGCGCTCTCGGGCGCGCCGCCCTCCGATCTCTTCCCCTGGCCGGGGGTGGTCGAAGACCGCAACCTCCTGGGCCCGCTCTCCGTCGCCGTGCCGGCGGACGTGGCGGGGCTCGGGCTTTTGCACGCGCGCTTCGGCTCGATGCCCTGGCGGGAGCTGCTGCAGCCCGCGATCGCGCTCGCGCGGCAGGGCCTCGCGGCCGACTGGTACGCCTGCCTGCTGATCGCGGCGCACGCCCGCGAACTCCGGCGGTTTCCGTCGACCGCCGCGGTCTTCCTGCCGGACGGCCTGCCGCCGCGGCCCGACCCGGCCGGTGGCCGTGCGTTCCTGCCGCTACCCAAGCTCGCCGACACGCTCGCACGGCTCGCCGACGCCGGCTGGCAGGACTTCTACCGCGGCGACATCGCGCGCGAGCTGCTCGCCGACCTCGCCGAAGCCGGTTCGCCCATCGCGGCCGACGATCTCGAATCTTGCGAACCGCGACTGCGCGATCCGCTCGTGTACCGCCGCCAGGGCCGGGACTGGCTGGCGATGCCCGGGCTGTTCGCGGGCGAGACGCTCGTGCGCGCGCTCGAACGCTTCGAAGGTGCCTCGCTCGGCGCGGCTGCCGGCGATCCCGTGGGCTGGCGGCGGCTCGCGCGGAGCCTTCTCGATGCCTGGGCCGGACGGCTCGCGACCATGGGCGACCGCGGCGTCGCGGGCTGCACGAGCCATCTCTGCGTGGTGGACGCCGCGGGCAACGCGGTCTCGCTCACCCGCACCCTGCTCTCGGTGTTCGGCAGCCGGCTCCTGCTGCCGCGCACCGGCATCCTCGCCAACAACGGCATCTACTGGTTCGACCCGCGGCCCGGAGGCCCGAACGCCATTGCGCCCGGGAAACGGCCTCTCTCCAACATGTGCCCGGTGATCGTCTCGGGCGACGGCACCCGGCTCGCGATCGGCGCCTCGGGCGGGAGGCGCATCCTCTCCGCGGTGCTACAGGTCGCGCTCTTCGCGACCGAATGCGGCATGGACCCCGAGGAGGCGCTGCACGCCCCGCGCATCGACGTTTCCGGGGAGGGTGCGATCGCCGTCGATCCGCGCCTGTCGGCGGCGATCCGCGACGCGCTCGCGGCCGAGGCGCCCGTCACGGAACGTCCGGCCCGGATCTTCCCGCTCGGCTACGCCTGCCCCACGGCGGTTCTCGACGATCGCACGGCCGGCCGTCAGGTGGCAGCGGCCGAACCGTTCCAGCCCTGGGCGACGCCGCTCGCGCGGGACGCCTGCTGACGCCCGCCGGACTGCGGCGCCAGTCCGGGCCACCCTTGCCCATCCGGGGAGACCGGCATGCGGAGCGAGAAGGAGAAGATGCTCGCAGGCGAACCCTATCGCGCCGACGACCCCGAACTCGCCGCGCTCTCCGCCCGTGCCGCCGCCTGGATGGACCGCTACAACGCCCGGCAGGCGCTCCCGGCCGCGGAGCGCCTCGCCATGCTGCGCGAACTCTTCGCCGCGGTGGGCGACGGCTGTTTCGTGCGCCCGCCCTTCTTCTGCGACTACGGGTTCAACATCCGCCTCGGGCGCGAGGTGTTCCTGAATTTCGGCTGCGTCGTCCTGGATGTGGTCGAGGTCTCGATCGGCGATCTCACGCAGATCGGCCCCTGCGTGCAGATCCTGACGGCGGACCATCCGCGCGATCCCGCGGCGCGCCGCGCGAAGCTCGAATCCGGACGCCCGGTGCGCATCGGCCGCAACGTCTGGATCGGCGGTGGTGCCATCCTGCTTCCGGGCGTCACGATCGGCGACGATGCCATCGTCGGTGTCGGTGCGGTGGTGACCCGGGACGTCCCGGCCGGCGCCACGGTCGCGGGCAACCCGGCGCGCGTGCTGCGGACCGGCACGGCCGGCCCGTCACCCGATCCAGCGTGAGCCGCCGGCCTCCAGCAGGGTCTCGACGCTGCGCCGCAGCGCCGCGCGTTCCTCGCCCGACATTTCGGGAAAGACCGTGTGCACGGCGCCCCGGCCGCCGATCACCCGCTGCGCCGGCAGGCCCGAAACCCGTTGTGCCACCAGCGTCATGATGTCGACCGGATTGGTCGCCACCAGCAGAATGGCATCCGGCGCGTGACGGAGAATCGCCGGGACGACGTCGGCGAAGACGGCGGCGTTGCGGTCGAGCAGCTGCAGGCGGGTCTCCCCGGGCTAATGGGCGACACCGGCCGCGATCACCACCACCCGCGCCCCTTCGAGATCGGCGTAGTCGCCCGCCCGCACCCGCACCGGATACACGAAAGGCGTCGCGTGCAGCACGTCCTCGGCCTCTGCCACGGCGCGCTCCGGGCGCCTGTCGACGAGCACGATCTCGCTCGCCGCTCCGCGCAGCGCCAGCGCGTTGGCGCAGGCGCCGCCGACCATGCCGCTTCCGACGATTCCGACCTTCACGGCGCACTCTCCCCCGGCAGATCCGGGCAGGGATCTGGTGCGGGGGGTGCGTCAGTCGAGCCGGAAGCGACGGAGGGCCTCGCGGTCGATCTCGATCCCGAGACCGGGACCGGTCGGAACGTCCACCCGGCCCTGCCGGTGTTCGATCGGCTCCGTCAGGATCGCCTCGCGGATCGGATGTTCGGTGCGGTCGAACTCGAGCAGCGGCTCGAACGGGAACCGGCAGAGCGGTTCCGTCGGCAGCACGGCAAGGAGCTGCAGCGAGGCGGCGATGGCCACGCCCGTTCCCCAGACGTGCGGCACGTAACGGACACCGAACGCGGCCGCCATGTCCGCGATCTTGCGACACTCGGAAATGCCGCCGGCGGCGCAGGTGTCGGGCTGCACATAGTCGAGCGCGCGGGCCTCGAAGAAGCGGCGGAAATCGAAGCGGGTGAAGGAGCATTCGCCGCCCGCGACCGGGATCGGCTGGCGGGTGCGCACCTCGCGGTAGGCCTCGACGTTTTCGGGCGGGACCGGCTCCTCGAACCAGGTGATGTCGAGATCGGAGAGCCTGCGGCCGAGCTCGATCGCCCCCGTCGCATCGAAGGCGTGGTTGGCGTCGACCATGAGCTCGACATCCGGGCCAATCGCCGCGCGGACGGCCCGGGCGCTTTCCAGGTCCCGCCGGATGCCGAAGCCGACCTTGAGCTTCATGGCCGTGAAGCCCTCGGAAACATAGCCCGCGGCCTCGTCGGCGAGATAGGTGGCATGGTCGCCGCGCTCGCGCTCGTAGAGCCCCGTGGCATAGGCCCGCACGCTCGTGCGGATGGGACCGCCGAGCAGCCGGTGCACGGGCTCGCCCGCCGCCTTTCCCCGGATGTCCCAGAGCGCGATGTCGATGCCGGAGAGCGCCTGGATCGCGAGCCCGCGCTGCCCGTGGTCGCGGAGCGCGTTGTGGAGGTCCTGCCAGATCGCCTCGGTCGCGCGCGGGTCCCGGCCGAGCAGCAGCTCGCGATACGTCCGCACGACCGCGGCATTGGCGCGCGCCGGACCGTAACACTCGCCGAAGCCCGTGATGCCCTCGTCGGTTTCGATCTCGACGAGGAGGGCGGTGCGGCGGCCGGTCACGGCGAGCGACCAGCCGAAGCGCTCCGGGAGGGGCGCTTCGAGCACATGCGTGCGGACGTCGCGGATCTTCACGTCTTCGCCTCCCGATTCCGTATCGCCGGAGCGGCCGTTGCCCTAGGATGGCCGCGACCGGAGGGACTGTGCACCATGCGCTTCGAGGAATACAGAGCCCACGATGCGACCGCCCTCGCCGGACTGGTGGCCGAGGGAGCGGTGACGCCGCGCGAGCTGTTCGAGACCGCCCTCGCCCGCGCCGAGGCCCTGCAGCCGGCGCTCGGTGCGATCAGCGTCTTCGACCTCGAGGATGCGGAGCGGCGGCTCGCGGCGCCCCTGCCCGACGGGCCGTTCCGCGGCGTACCGTTCCTCCTCAAGGATCTCTACGCCTTCCTCGAAGGCACGCGGCTCACGAACGGCAGCCGGCTGACGCGCGACGTCGTGGCACCGTTCACCGCCACCTTCGTCCGGCGCTGCCTCGATGCCGGTCTCGTGCCCTTCGGCAAGACCACGAGCCCCGAGTTCGGCTTCAACGTCACCACCGAGCCCGTCCTGCACGGGCCGGCGCGCAACCCGTGGAACCCGGCCTTCAGCGCCGGCGGCTCCTCGGGCGGGGCGGCTGTCGCCGTCGCGGCCGGGATCGTGCCGATCGCGCACGCCACCGACGGTGGCGGCTCGATCCGCATTCCCGCCTCCCACTGCGGCCTCGTCGGCCTCAAGCCGAGCCGCGCGCGCACGCCGATGGGGCCGGTCGTCGTCGAGGCCTGGAACGGCTTCGCGACCGGTCTCTGCCTCGCGCGCAGCGTCCGCGACGTCGCCCGGTTCCTCGATGCCGTGCACGGCCCGGAGACCGGCGACTTCTACGCCGCACCACCGCCCTCGGGACCGTTCGCGGACGCCGCGGCGCGCGAGCCCGGGCCGCTCCGGGTCGGAGTCTGGCGAACGCCCGTGGAGCCGCTGCCGGTCCACGAGTCCGTCGACGCGGCGGTGGTGCGGGCGGCCCGGCTGCTCGAATCCCTCGGCCATCACGTCGAGGAGACGGAAGTGCCGCTCGACGGCCCGAAGCTGTTCGAGGACTTCGTCACCGTGGTGTCGGTCAATCTCGCCCGCGATGTCGGGTTCTGGAGCCGCGCCACCGGCCGGCCCGCCGATGCCGATCACCTCGAGGCCTGCACGCTCGCGATCGCGGAACGCGGCCGGGTGGTCGCCGGCACCGACTTCCTCGGTGCCCTGCAGGCGCTCCAGGGCACCGCACGCGTCTTCGGCCGGCTGTTCGAGCGGTTCGACGTGCTGCTGTCGCCCACCTGTGCGGCGCCGCCGCCACGCCTCGGGACCATCGACCAGAACGCTTCCGATCCGGAGGCCTTCCTGCGCGCGAACCGGCCCTATGTGGTGTTCACGGCGCTCTACAACGCCTCGGGCTGCCCCGCCGTCTCGCTGCCGCTCGGGACCGGACCCGAAGGCCTGCCCGTGGGCGTGATGCTCGGCGCACGCCTCGGCGGCGAAGAGACGCTCCTGTCGCTCGCGGCCGAACTCGAGCGCGCGGCTCCCTGGTCCGACCGCCTGCCGCCCGTCTGAACGCCCCGGAGACCGCCCGTGCTCGCCGCCTTCCCGCTCCTCGCCATCGTCGTGGGCCTCTACAACCTCGCCGCATTCGGCGGCGGCGGACCGCCCGACGGCATCGCCTTCACGGTTGCGATGGTCTCCGGCGCGCCGCTCGCGCTCACCTGGGGCGAGGCGATGGTCGGCCTCGGCCTCGTGCTCCTCTATTTCGAGGTGCTCAAGGCGACGCGCACGGGCGCCGGCAGCATCGCCGACCATCTGCTCTCGACGCTGCTGTTCGTGGTCTGCCTGCTCGAACTCGTCGCCCTTCCGGCCTTCGCCACCGGCACCTTCCTGCTGATCACGCTTCTCGCCCTGTTCGATCTCGTCGCCGGTTTCACGGTGACGATCACCGCCGCCCGCCGCGACATCGCGCTCGGCGACCGCGACGTGCTCTGAGCCGGGGCGCTCCGCCCCGGGCGGACGCTGTTGCCGCGGCAGCGGCCCGGGTCTAAACGCGACGCGACAGGTCGGGGCAGCAGAAGCATGGCCGAAATCGTGAGTCTGCGCGAAGCGGTGGCGGGGCTCGTGCAGGATGGCGATACCGTCGCCTGCGAGGGCTTCACCCACCTCATCCCGCACGCGGCGGGACACGAGCTGATCCGTCAGGGAAAGCGCGATCTCACCCTCGTGCGCCTGACGCCGGATCTGATCTACGACCAGCTCATCGGCATGGGCTGTGTGAAGAAGCTGATCTTCTCCTGGGGCGGCAACCCGGGCGTGGGCTCCCTGCACCGTTTCCGGGACGCCGTCGAGAACGGCTGGCCGCAGCCGCTCGCGATCGAGGAGCACAGCCACGCCGGGCTCTCGAACGCCTATGTGGCGGGTGCGTCGGGTCTGCCTTTTGCGGTGCTGCGCGGCTACACGGGTTCCGACCTGCCGAAGTACAACACCAACATCCGCTTCGTGCGCTGCCCGTTCACGGGCGAGGAACTGGCCGCGGTTCCCTCCGTCCGGCCCGATGTGGCGATCGTCCACGCGCAGAAGGCCGACCGTCGGGGCAACGTGCTGCTCTGGGGCATCCTCGGCGTGCAGAAGGAGGCGGTGCTGGCGGCGAAGCGCGCGATCGTCACGGTCGAGGAGATCGTGGACGAGCTCGACGCGCCGCCCAATGCCTGCGTGCTGCCGAAGTGGGTGGTGAGCGCGGTCTGCCCCGTGCCCTTCGGCGCCCATCCATCTTATGCGCAGGGCTACTACGAGCGCGACAACCGCTTCTACAAGGCGTGGGACGCCATCTCCCGCGACCGCGAGCGGTTCCGGGAGTGGATGGAAAGGCACGTCCTCGGCACGGCGGATTTCGGGGAATACCTGCGATCGGCCGGGATCGCGATCGCGCGGGAGGCAGGTGCATGACGGCCACGGACTTCACGACGAGCGAGATGATGGCGATCGCCGCCGCGCGGATGCTCGAAAACGGCACCGTCTGCTTCGTCGGCATCGGCCTTCCGAGCACGGCCGCCAATCTCGCGCGCCTCACCCACGCACCGGAGGTCGTGCTGATCTACGAATCGGGGCCGATCGGCGCAAAGCCTTCGGTGCTGCCGCTCTCGATCGGCGACGGCGAGCTGGCTTCGACCGCCGACACCGTGGTCTCCACACCGGAGATCTTCCGTTACTGGCTCCAGGGCGGGCGGATCGACATCGGCTTTCTCGGCGCCGCCCAGCTCGACCGTTTCGCCAACATCAACACCACCGTCATCGGCGACTACCGCAGACCGAAGGTGCGGCTTCCCGGTGCCGGCGGTGCGCCGGAGATCGCGGCGATGGCGGGCGAGGTCTTCATCATCCTCAGGCATTCGAAACGCGCCTTCGTCGAGAAGCTCGATTTCGTGACGAGTGTGGGGCATCTCGACGGTGGCGACGCGCGCGCCCGGCTCGGCCTTCCGGGCATGGGGCCGACGGTGGTCATCACCGATCTCTGCATCCTGCGCCCCGATCCCGTGACGAAGGATGCAGCCGTCACCTCGCTCCACCCCGGCGTGACGCGCGAACAGGTGGCGGATGCCACGGGCTGGCCGGTGCGCTTCGCGGACGGGCTCGAAACCACGCCGCCGCCGACGCGCGAGGAACTCGAAGCCCTGCGGGAGCTGCAGCGGCGGACCGCGGAGGCGCACGGCGAGCGGGCGGGAGAAGGCCAGTGACGGACGCGTTCATCTGCGATGCGGTGCGCACGCCGATCGGCCGCTTCGGCGGCGTGCTCGCGAACATCCGCGCCGACGATCTCGCGGCGGTGCCGATCCGCGCGCTGCTCGAACGCAACCCCGCGCTCGATCCGGCGGCGGTCGACGAGGTGGTGCTGGGCTGCGCCAACCAGGCGGGCGAGGACAACCGCAACGTCGCCCGCATGGCGCTGCTGCTCGCGGGCCTGCCGCCGGACGTGCCGGGCGTCACCGTGAACCGCCTCTGCGCCTCCGGGCTCGATGCGGTGGCGGCGGCCGCGGCGCGCATCAGGTGCGGCGAGATCGACCTCGCCATCGCCGGCGGCATCGAGCACATGACCCGCGCCCCCTTCGTCATGGGGAAGGCGGAAGCGCCCTTTCAGCGCTCGGTCGAGATCCACGACACCACGATCGGCTGGCGCTTCGTCAACCCGCTCATGAAGCAGCAGTACGGCATCGATTCGATGCCGGAGACGGCGGAGAACGTCGCAGAGGAGTTCGCGATTTCGCGCGAGGACCAGGACGCCTACGCGTACAGGAGCCAGCAGCGCGCCGCACGTTCCATCGAGACCGGCTTCTTCGCCGGGGAGATCGTGCCCGTCCGCGTGCCGCAGAAGCGCGGCGAGCCGGTCGTGGTCGAGCGCGACGAACACCCGCGCCCGGACACCACGCCCGAAAAGCTCGCGAAGCTCCCCACGCCGTTCCGCAATCCGGGCACCGTCACCGCTGGCAACGCCTCCGGGGTGAACGACGGTGCGGCGGCGCTGATCCTGGCTTCGAAGCGCGCGGTCGAGCGCTTCGGGCTCGTCCCGCGCGCCCGCATCCTCGGCTTCGCGTCCGCCGGCGTGCCGCCGCGGATCATGGGCATCGGCCCGGTGCCGGCCGTGCGGAAGCTGCTCGACCGGCTCGGCCGCAGGCTTTCCGACTTCGACGCCATCGAGCTCAACGAGGCCTTCGCCGCCCAGGTGCTGGCCTGCCTGCGCCAGCTCGGCATCCCGGACGATGCGGAGCATGTGAACCCGAACGGCGGCGCCATCGCGCTCGGCCACCCGCTCGGCATGAGCGGCGCGCGCCTCGCCCTCACCCTCGTCCACCATCTCGAACGGACGGGCGGCCGGCTCGGGATTGCCACCATGTGCGTCGGCGTCGGCCAGGGGGCGGCGATGGCGGTCGAACGCGTGGGCTGACGCCCGTGTACGCGCCGGCGCTCCACGGGGCCCTGTTCGACCCTCCGGTGCTGCGGCGCCTCTTCGACGACCGGGCGCGGCTTTCGGCCATGCTCGCCTTCGAGGCGGCGCTTGCCCGGGCGGAAGCCGCCTGCGGGCTGTTCGATCCGGCGCACGCCGCCACCATCGTCGCCTGCTGCGAGGCCGACCTCTACGACGTCGAGACGATCGGCGAGGCGGCGGCGAAGGGCGGCAATCCGGCGATCCCGCTCGTGAAGGCGCTCACGGCCAGGGTGCGCGAACGCGACGCCGAAGCCGCACGTTTCGTCCACTACGGTGCCACCAGTCAGGACGTGATCGACACCGCGACGGTCCTGTGCCTTCGCGACGCGCTCGCGTCCATGGCGGCAGAACTGGACGCGGTGATCGACATCTGCGCCTCGCTCGCCGACGCCCACCGCGACACCGTACGCCCGGCCCGGACGCTCCTCCAGCAGGCGCTTCCGACCACCTTCGGGCTCGAGGTGGCGGGCTGGCTCGATGCGTTGCTGCGTCACCGGGAACGGCTCGAAGCCCTGCGGCCGCGGCTTCTCGTCGTCCAGTTCGGGGGTGCGGCCGGCACCCTCGCCTCGCTCGGCGAGGTTGGGCCGGATGTCGCCGAAGCGCTCGCCGATGTCCTCGGCCTCGGCCTTCCCGATCTCCCCTGGCACACGCAGCGCGACCGCATCGGCGAGCTCGCCGGCTGGCTCGCGGGCCTCGCGGGCACGCTCGGCAAGATCGCGGGCGATCTCGCGCTTTCGATGCAGCACGAGGTGGCGGAACTCTTCGAGCCGGCCGAACCGGGCCGCGGCGGCTCCTCGACCCTGCCGCACAAGCGCAACCCGGTCGCCTCGGTGCTCGTCCGCCAGGCGGCGCTGCGGGCCCCCGGCCTCGCCGCCACGCTGTTCGCCGCCATGCCGCAGGAGTTCGCCCGCGGCGCCGGCGGCTGGCATGCGGAATGGGAGACGCTCGCCGATCTCGTCGTCACGGTCGGCGGCGCGCTCGCGCATCTCCGCCCCACCCTCGCCGGCCTCGAAGTGGACGCCGCGCGCATGCGCGCGGGCCTCGAGCTTGCCCGCGGCCTCGTCTTCGCCGAGGCGGTGCAGATGGCGCTCGCGCCCATCATTGGACGCATGGAGGCGCACGACCGCATCGAGGCCGCCTGCCGGCGGGCGGTCGCCGAGGGCCGGCACCTGCGCGATGTGCTGGCGGAAGACGCCGAGATCGTGGCGGCACTGGGCACGGACGGGCTCGAACGGGCGTTCGATCCCTCGAACTATCTGGGTGCCGCCCGCCGCTTCACCGACACCGTTCTCGAACGCTGGCGCAGGCTTCGCGCGGGAGGCCGCTGATGGACGAACGTGAACGTTACGAAAAGGGGCTCGCCGTCCGCCGCGAGGTTTTGGGCGAGGATTACGTCGACCGGGCGCTCGCTCAGACGACGCCCTTCACCGAGCCCTTCCAGGACCTGATCACGCGCTACGCCTGGGGCGAGATCTGGACGCGGCCGGGCATCGACCGGAAGGTGCGGAGCTGCATGACGCTCTCTATGCTCGCGGCGCTGGGCCACTGGGACGAGTTCCGCCTCCACGTCCGCGCCGCCCTGCGCAACGGCCTGACGCCCGAGGAGATCCGCGAGGTGCTGCTGCAGATCGCCATCTACTGCGGCGTCCCGACGGCGAACCATGCGTTCAAGATCGCGCGGGAGGTGGTAGAAGCGACGGACGGACTTCGCTGATCTGGCATCAGCAAAAGATCAGCTCCGCGCCAGTCCGATCGGCGTATTGCGCAGGTGCGGTATAGCTTTTTTTCCGTTGATTGAGCTGAGAGACAGGCTTATAAACCCGCTCGTTCGCTGCGGGGAACCGTGCATGCGCATTCCGCGCAACCTCTCCGGACAGACATCGGTCCACGCCCTCCGCCGCCTGGGCTACGAGCCTGCGAGGCAGCGCGGCTCGCATGTTCACCTGAGGCGAAGGGCTTCAGGCTGACGGTTCCTCTGCATGATCCTCTCAAGGTCGGCACTCTTCGCCACATCCTGCGCGAGGTGGAGAGGCAGCAGGATATGTCGACCAACGAGCTGCTGCGCCGGTTGGATCTGTGAGGGTCTGGACGCAGGCACGCTATGCCGCCACAATAGCAGTATGCAGCAGCACCCCGAGCTCCTGTTTCTGGTGGAACCCGATCCGGACGGCGGCTACGTCGCCCGGGCGGTGGGGCACGCGATCTTCACGCAGGGAGACAGTGAGGACGAGCTGCGGGAGATGATCCGCGAGGCGGTGCGCTGCCATTTCGACGAGGACGATCCGGAGCGCCCGGAGCGCATCCGCATCCTCTGGATCGCGGCCGAGGACGAGCTCGCCGCCTGAAAGGCGCCACCGTCCGGATCACGTCGCGGCGACGCGATCCGTCATCCGTCGTCCGTCATCGGACATCCGGCGGCTCAGCCGCCCGTGACGCTCATGTGGCGGGAGACGGCGGGGCGGCGGTGGCGGCGGTCGATGACGAAATCGTGGCCCTTGGGCTTTCTCGCGATCGCCGCGCGGATCGCCTCCTCGACCGGCCCGTCGCTCTCGGAGGCGCGCAGCACGTCGCGGAGCTCCGCCTTGTCCTCCTGCCCGAGGCACATGTACATGGTGCCGGTGCAGGTGACGCGCACGCGGTTACAGCTCTCGCAGAAATTGTGCGTGAGCGGCGTGATGAAGCCGAGCCGGCCGCCCGTCTCTTCGATCCGCACGTAACGCGCCGGCCCGCCCGTGCGGTAGGGGATGTCCGTGAGCGTCCACTTCTGTTCGAGGCGCTTTCGGACGATCGAGAGCGGCAGGTACTGGTCGGTGCGGTCGCCGTCGATCTCGCCCATGGGCATGGTCTCGATCAGCGTGAGGTCGAAGCCCTCCTCGCCGCACCAGGCGATCATCCGGTCGAACTCGTCCTCGTTGAAGCCTTTGAGCGCCACCATGTTGATCTTGACGGCGAGGCCCGCCGCCTTCGCCGCCTCGATCCCGGCCATCACACGGTCGAACTTCCCCCAGCGGGTGATCGCCTCGAAGCGCTTCGGATCGAGCGTGTCGAGCGAGATGTTGATGCGGCGCACGCCGGCTTCGGCGATGCGTTCCGCCATGTGCGGCAGCTGGCTGCCGTTCGTGGTGATCGTGAGCTCGTCGAGCTCGCCGCGCTTCACCCGCTCGCCGAGCTGCTCGATCAGCCAGAGGATGTTGCGGCGCACGAGCGGCTCGCCGCCGGTGAGCCGGATCTTCTTCACCCCCATGCGCACGAAGACGTCCGACAGCCGCAGCAGCTCCTCGAGGGTGAGGAGGTCGCGCTTCGGCAGGAAGGTCATGTGCTCGGCCATGCAGTAGACGCAGCGGAAGTCGCAGCGGTCGGTGACCGAGATGCGCACATACGTGATCTGGCGGCCGAAGGGGTCGACGAGCATGCGGGCCTTCCTCCCGTGGACGCGCGGCCGGGGCGCGGGAGAAACTAGTCGCATCTGGCGCGGAAGGAAATGCCGTGTATGGATGGCCGCGCCCACAGGACGCAGCGGACACCACCTTGCGCATCTGTTTTCTCGCCGCCCGGACCGAGGACGCGCAGAAGGCGCTCGCCGACCTCACCGCCCGCTACGGCCAGACGGAGCTCGACCGGGCGGATCTGATCGTGGCGCTCGGCGGCGACGGCTTCATGCTCGAGACCCTGCACGACTTCCTCGACCGGCAGCTGCCGATCTATGGGATGAACCTCGGCACGGTCGGCTTCCTGCTCAACAGCTACAGCCCCGACCGGCTGCTCGAGCGGATCGCCATCGCCACGCCGGTCGACCTCTATCCGCTCCGGATGCGGGTCGCCTGCACCGACGGCAGCGAGCACGAGAGCCTCGGCATCAACGAGGTGTCGGTGTTCCGCGAGACCCGCCAGGCGGCGCATCTCGCGATCGACATCGACGGCGTGTGCCGCATGCCCGAGCTCGTGTGCGACGGCGTGCTGGTGGCGACCCCTGCCGGCAGCACCGCCTACAACCTCTCCGCCCACGGGCCGATCATCCCGCTCGGCTCGAACCTGCTCGCGCTCACGCCCATCAGCGCCTTCCGCCCGCGGCGCTGGCGCGGGGCGCTGCTGCCGAGCCGCACCCGCTTCCGCATCCGCGTGCTCGACCCGCAGAAGCGGCCGGTGAGCGCCACCGCCGACTATACCGAGATCCGCGACGTCGTCGAGGTCGAGGTCTGGGAGGACCGCTCCATCGCCTTCCGCCTGCTGTTCGACCCGGAGCACAATCTCGAGGAGCGCATCCTCAAGGAGCAGTTCATCCCGTGACGCTGGGCTCAGGCGGGAAACTGCAGCACGCTCTTTCCGGGGACCCCGAGCCGGGCGATGCCCTCGAGGCCCTCGAGCTCGATCAGGAACACCGCGCCCACCGGCTCCGCCCCGACCTTGGCGAGGAGCTCGACGGTCGCGCGCGCGGTGCCGCCCGTGGCGATCAGATCGTCCACCACGAGCGCGCGGCTGCCCGGCTCGATCAGCCCGTCCGCGAGCTGCAGCGTGTCGCTGCCGTATTCGAGATCGTAGGAGTGGCTCACCACCGTGCCCGGCAGCTTGCCGACCTTGCGCACCATGACGAAGCCGATGCCGAGCTCGAGCGCGAGCGGGGCGGCGAGCAGGAAGCCGCGGGATTCGATCGCCGCCAGCACCTGCGGACGGAAGGGGCGGGCGAGCTGCGCCGTGCGCCGGATCGCCTCGCGGAACGCGATCGGGTCGATCAGGATCGTCGAGATGTCGTAGAAGAGGATCCCGGGCTTGGGGAAATTCGGGATCCTGCGGATCCGGGAGGCGAGATCGACCATGGCTGTGCTCCGCCGCGCTGACGCCGCCGCGCTCCTAGCCGATGGCCGCCCTCCGGTCGAGGGTCGCGGGCGCCTCGCCCGCCGTACCCTGCTCGCCGCCCTCGCCGCGCTTCCGGCGCTCGCCGCCGCCCGCGCGCAGGAGGTCGTCTTCGAACGCATCGACGCGGTCCTCGTGACCGGACGCGGCCGCTTTCCCCTGCGGCTCGAGCTCGCGCGCACCGGCGCCCAGCGTGCCCGGGGGCTCATGTTCCGCCGCACCCTCGCGCCGGATGCCGGCATGCTGTTCGACTTCGGCGGCACCGGCCCGGTCGCCATGTGGATGAAGGACACGCATGTGTCCCTCGACATGCTGTTCCTCGACGCGGATCTGCGGGTGGTGTGGATCCGCGAGGGTGCGGAACCGCAGTCCCTCGAGACCATTCAGCCGCCGATGCCGGTCGCCCATGTCCTCGAACTCCCCGCCGGCAGCGTCACGCGCTACGGCATCGCCCCGGGCAGCCGGCTGGAGATCGGGGCGGGGCGTTAGTCCTCGAGCCGCTCGCAGGCCCGGACGATGCGCTGGCAGGCGTCTTCGAGGAGTTCGGTGGCGGTGGCGTAGGAGATGCGGAAATAGGGGTCGAGGCCGAAGGCCGAGCCGTGCACCACCGCGACCCCGGCATCCTCGAGGAGATAGCGCGCGAAGTCCTCGCTGGTTTCGATGCGCTGCCCCTTGGGCGTGCGCTTGCCGATCACGCCGGCACAGGACGGATAGACGTAGAAGGCGCCTTCGGGCTTGAGGCAGCGCAGGCCGGGGGCCCGGTTCAACATGTCGACCACGAGATCGCGGCGCTTGCGGAACACCTCGTTGCGTTCGGCGAGGAAGCTCTGGTCACCGTCCAGCGCCGCCGCGGCCGCCGCCTGCGAGATCGAACACGGGTTCGAGGTGCTCTGCGACTGGATCGTCGCCATCGCCCGGATCAGCTCCTTCGGCCCGCCGGCGTAGCCGATGCGCCAGCCGGTCATGGCGTAGGCCTTGGAGACGCCGTTCACGGTGAGCGTGCGGTCGGCGAGGTCGGGCGCCACCTGGGCGAAGGTGTGGAAGACGAAGCCGTCGTAGACAAGGTGCTCGTAGATGTCGTCGGTCAGCACGCGGACATGCGGATGGCGGCGGACGACCTCGGCGAGGTTCGCGAGTTCGTCGCGGGTGTAGGCGGAACCTGTCGGGTTCGAGGGCGAATTCAGCACCACCCACTTGGTGCGCGCGGTGATCGCCGCATCGAGATCCTCGGGCCGCAGCTTGAAGCCGGTCTGCTCGGGGCAGGAGACGAACACCGGCTCGCCGCCCGCGAGCAGCACCATGTCCGGGTAGCTGACCCAGTAGGGAGCGGGGATCACCACCTCGTCGCCCGGATCGATCGTCGCCATGAAGGCGTTGTAGAGCACCTGCTTGCCGCCGGTGCCGACCGTGATCTGCGCCGGCTCGAAGGTGAGGCCGTTCTCGCGTGCGAACTTGCGGCAGATGGCGGCCTTGAGCTCGGGCGTGCCGTCGACCGCGGTGTACTTGGTCTCGCCGCGGCGGATCGCGGCGATCGCCGCTTCCTTGATGTGGTCGGGCGTGTCGAAGTCGGGCTCGCCGGCGCCGAGGCCGATGATGTCGCGCCCCGCGGCCTTAAGTTCGCGGGCGAGATTGGTGACGGCGATCGTCGGCGACGGCTTGATGCGCGACAGGCTCCGGGCGATGAAGGACATGGCGGCTCACAGCGGCGTTGCGGACGGCGCGGACCATAGTGGTGGCGGACCGGTGCTGCAACGGCGGCGAGCCGTGCCTTGCCGCAGGGCGTCGCCGTCGCCACTATCGCTCCCGGTCCCCTGCCGCTTCGGGCCATGCCGACGAGGACCGCACTCTTCCTGCTCGCCGTCTTCCTGCTGCCCCTCCTGTTCACGGCGGCCTGCCGCATGGGTGGCGACGGCGCGCCGCACTGGAGCGTCGCCCGCTGGGACAGCGCCGGCCTCGCCCCCGATCCGGCGGAGCACCCCGAGGCCATCGTGCAGGTCTACGCTGCCCGCGCCTGGGGCTGGAAGGGCATCTTCGCCGTCCACACCTGGATCGCCTTAAAGCGCGAGAACGCGCCCGCATGGGAGCGCTATGAAGTGGTCGGCTGGGGCGTGTCGCGCGGAGCGCCGGCGATCCGCCGCAACATGCGGGTCGTGGACGGCTACTGGGCCGGCAGCCGGCCGTGGCTCGTCGGCGAAGTCCGCGGCGAGGCGGCGGCCCGGGCGATCCCGCGGATCGAGGCGGCGATCGCGGCCTATCCCTGGCCCGACACCTACCGCACCTGGCCCGGGCCGAACTCGAACACCTTCACGGCCTGGATCCTGCGCGAGGTGCCGGAACTCGGGATCGAGATGCCGGCCGAGGCGATCGGCAAGGACTATCTGCCGGCGACGCGCGCGATCGCGCGGACGCCGAGCGGCACCGGCCTGCAGGTCTCGCTCTTCGGCCTGATCGGCCTGAGCCTCGCGCGCGAGGAAGGGCTCGAGCTGCTGCTCTTCGGTGCGACCTTCGGCATCGATCCTCTCGATCTCGCGATCGCCCTTCCCGGCATCGGCAAGATCGGACCGGGTGCGCGGGGCATCCTGCCGGGTCCGGCCGAGCGGGCGGAGCGGGCGGCATGAGGCCCGCGGGCATCCTCGAGACCGTCCTCTACGCCTCCGACCTCGCGGCCGCCGAGCGCTTCTACGCCGGGATCCTCGGGCTCGAGGTGACCGGGCGCCGGCCCGGCCTGTTCGTCTTCTTCCGCATCGGCGAGGCGATGCTGCTCGTGTTCGATCCGGACGCGGCGGCGAGGTCCCGGGACGTGCCGGCGCACGGCGCCCACGGGCCCGGGCACGTCTGCTTCGCCGTAGCGGAGACGGAGCTCGGGGCCTGGCGGCAGCGGCTCGAAGAGGCGGGTGTGGCGATCGAGCACGTGCACCGCTGGCCGCGTGGCGGCTGGTCCTTCTACGTGCGCGACCCGGCCGGCAACAGCGTCGAGTTCGCGACCCCGCGCATCTGGGGCTTCGCCGATATCGGGACGGGTCGGACGGGCGATCGCGGAGCCGCCCATTAACTCGTGGCCGAGGGGTCGGGTCGGAGCCCGAAGGTGCGGGCTGCCGCCCTCGAAGCTCTTGTCAGCGACGCGCAGGTCGCTACATATCGCGCCAGCAAAGCCGCGTGGGCGGCTGAGGCGCACTGCTCCGGTCCCGGGGGGTGCGCTTCGTCGTTCACAGGGGCGGGGTGCGATCGGCAGGTCCCCTGCAAGAGCCCTTAATAAGCCTTCGGGCTCCCGCCCGCGGAAACACGGTCTCCGGCCGGATCCGTCGGACCGGCCGACCCTTCACTTCCATTTCCGAAAGGAGGAGAGTCATGGCGTACTCTCTCGCCCGTATCGGGATGGAAGCCGAAGCGGAGGTGCTTGGCACCCGAGCCGAGGTTTCTGAAGCGGCCTTCATCTCCGAAGGCAGCCTTCCCGAGGCGGACACCCGCAAGGACTTCTTCGTCGAGCGCAACGGGCTGCGCTTCGCCGGCACCCATCTGATCCTCGATCTGTGGGACGCCGAACGCCTCGACGATGTCCGGCACATGGAATCGACCCTGCGCGCCTGCGTCGAGACCTCGGGAGCGACGCTCCTGCACATCCATCTGCACGAGTTCACGCCGAACGGCGGGATCTCGGGCGTGGCGGTGCTGGCCGAAAGCCACATCTCCGTGCACACCTGGCCGGAACGGCGCTACGCGGCGTTCGACGTCTTCATGTGCGGCGCCGCCGACCCGCACGCCACCATCCCGATCCTGCGCCGCGCCTTCCGGCCCGGCCGGCTGACGGTGACCGAACAGCTGCGCGGAGTGTTCTGATGCTCGAGGGCGAGTGGTACGAAGAGGAGCTGCACCGGAACTGGCGGCAGCGACTGCGGGTGCGCGAGGTCGTCTACCGCAGCCGCACCGACCACCAGGACCTGCTGGTGTTCGACAGCCACGACTGGGGCCGGGTGGTCTCGCTCGACAATGTGCTGCAGCTCACCACCGCCGACGAGTTCGCCTATCACGAGATGCTGGCACACCCGCCGATCCTCGCGCACGGCCGGGCGCGGCACGTCTGCATCGTCGGCGGCGGCGACGGCGGCACGCTGCGGGAGGTGGCACGCCACGCCTCGGTCGAGACGATCACCCAGGTCGAGATCGACCGCGGCGTGGTCGAGTTCTGCCGACAGTGGATCCCGGAAGTGAGCGCCGGCGCCTTCGACGATCCGAGGCTCGATCTGGTGATCGCCGACGCGGCCGTGTACATGCGCGGCGACGGGCCGAAGTTCGACGTGATCATCGTCGATTCGACCGACCCGCTCGGGCCCGGCGCGGTGCTCTTCACCGAGGAGTTCTACCGCAGCTGCCACGGCCGTCTCGCCCCGGGCGGCATCCTCGTCACCCAGCTCGGCAATCCGGCGATCGAACCCGGCGAGTTCGTCGACTGCATGGACCGCCAGCGGGCCGCAGGCTTCGCCGACGTCGCCTGGTACCTGACGGTGGTGCCGACCTACATCGGCGGGTTCATGACGCTCGGCTGGGCCTCGGACGATCCGACCCGCCGCAGGGTCCGGCTCGAGACGCTGAAATCCCGGCCGCTGCCGGAGGGGCTGCGCTACTACTCGCCCGAGATGCACGTCGCCGCCTTCGTGAGCCCGCCCTGGATCGAGCGGCTCGCGCGCGAGCGGGTGATGCCGGACGGCCGCGGGGTCGGCTGATCATGGCGCGGATCGCCGTCGGCGGGCTGCACCACGAGACCAACAGTTTCGCACCCCAGCCCGCGACCTACGAGCGGTTCGTCGAGGCCGACGGCTGGCCGCCGCTCTCGCGCGGGCCGGCGATCTTCGAGAACACGGCGGGCGCCAATCTCGCGATCACGGGCTTTGTCGAGGCGGCGAAGGCGCAGGGTCACGAGCTCGTGCCGCTGCTCTGGGCCAACGCCTGCCCCTCGGGACCGGTCACCCGCGACGCCTACGAACGCCTCGTCTCGGACATGCTCCGGGACCTGCGTGGGGCGCTTCCGGTCGACGCGCTCTTCCTCGACCTGCACGGCGCCATGGTGACGGAGCATCTCGAGGACGGCGAAGGGGAACTCCTGCGCCGGATCCGCGCGGTGGCGCCGGATCTGCCCGTGGTCTGCGCCCTCGACCTGCACGCCAACGTGTCGGATGCGATGGTGCGGCACGCCGATGCCTTCGTCGCCTACCGCACCTATCCGCACGTCGATCTCGCCGAGACGGGCGCGCGCTGCCTGCCGCTCCTCGAAGAACGTCTGCGGCACGGCCGGCTCTCTGCCTTCCACCGCAAGGGCGACTATCTGATTCCACTGCCCTGGCAGTGCACGACCATCGAGCCCGCCCGCGGGCTCTACACCCTGCTCGCGGAGCTCGAAGCCCGCCACGGCGTGTCGCTCTCGCTCTGCCTCGGCTTTCCGGCCGCCGACACGCCCTGCTGCGGCCCGTCGGTGCTGGCCTTCGGCCGCGATCCCGGACAGGTGCGGCGGGCCGGGGAGGAGCTCGCGCGGGCGCTTGCGGAAGCCGAGCCCGGCTTCGCGGGTCGGTTGTGGAAGCCCGACGAGGCGGTAGCGCACGCCCTCGCACAGCCGCGGCCGAAACCCGTGATCCTCGCCGACACCCAGGACAATCCCGGCGGCGGCGGAACCTCGGACACGACCGGCATCCTCGCCGAACTGATCCGCGCGCGGGCGCCGGATGCCGCGCTCGCGCTCCTCTGCGACCCCGAGGCTGCGCGCGCCGCGCACGCCGCCGGCGAGGGCGCGGTGCTGCGGGGCATGCCGCTCGGGGGCCGGCACGGACCGCAGGGCGTCGAACCCCTCGTCGGCGACTGGCGCGTGGAGCGCCTCGGCGACGGGCGCTTCCTCGCGACCGGGCCGATGTACGGCGGCAACCGCTGCGATGTCGGGCCGAGCGCGCTGCTCCGCCCGGAAGCGGCGCCGGGGGTCGCGGTGCTGGTCTCGTCGCGGCGGCTGCAGGCCGCGGACCGGGCGATCTTCCGCCATCTGGGGATCGCGCCGGAGAAGTGTCGCCTTCTGGTTCTGAAGAGTTCCGTCCACTTCCGGGCCGACTTCGAGCCGATCGCATCCGAAATTCTGGTTGTGGAAGCTCCCGGTTTCGTCACGGTCGATCCGCGCAACTTGCCGTTCACCAGACTTCCCGAAGGTCTGCGGCGCGCACCGGGCGCCGACTGAGCATGACATAGCGCGGTATACGCAGATCGTTTTCGTGAACACTCGGGGCTTCCCGGGGCCGCGATCGACCTTGTCCGTTTCCCCCTGCGGCGTTAGTCGTAAAGCGCGCCGACGGTGGCGGCCCTCGCGGCCGCCGCGGTGCCGCGGCGAGCGCAGGAACGAGGCAGATGATCGAGTCCGGAACGGGGTCCGGCGCGCGGGCGAGCACCGCGCGGGCGGGTGCGGACGGAGCGTCGGACGCGACAGGGGGACAGGACCAGGTGGTGCTCAGCCTTTCCGAACTGCTGCGCGACGAGAACGGCGAGATCGTCCTCTTCAACGACTCCGGCTTCCGCCGGGTGGTCCTCGAAGCGGACGTGCGGCCGCTGGCGCGGGGAGAAGCCGAACCGCACGTGACGGCCGGCGGCGTCGACGTCTCCGGCTACAGCTACATCGCCTTCGAGAACGGCACGACCCTCTACTATCCGCTCGGCCTCGATCTCGAGGTCGTCCGCGAGGCCGGCTGATCCGGGGAGCGGCGAACGGGCGGCCCGGAGGCCGCCCGTTCCCGGCTCCGCCGGTCAGTCGTGGTCGAACTCCACGTCCTCCTCGGCGAGCGCCGCCAGTCTCTCCTCGAGCATGTCGGGCTGTCCGGCCGCTTCGAGCGGGCGGACCAGCCTGAGCCGGTCCGCCACCCAGAGCAGCACGCGGAGATTGCCGGAGCGGACCTGCCGCTCCAGATGCGCGTAGACGAGCTCGACCAGTCGCCGATAGGTCTCGGCCGGGCTCTCGGCACTCTCCTCCCGGTAGCGTGCCACGACCCGCTCGAGACCGCCCCATCGCCCGACCCTCGCGCGGAGCGTCCGCGCGTCGCAACCGACGATCTCGGCCACCTCGGCCTCGGTCAGCCCGGCCGCGAGCAGCCGGACCACCTCCTGCCAGGGAACCGGGCGCCGTCGCTTCGCCTCCTTCTTCTCCGGAGTCGTCTCCGAAGTCCGCTCCGCGTCCGCTGCGGGGCGTTTGGCCATGCTCGTACTCCATCCGATCGGCGACAATCCTGCGCCCGTGGCGCGGACGGGAGGATATAGGAAACGGATCCTAGGTCCAGCGAATTATCGCCACGGTTGATCAAATTGCGCTCCCTGTTATCATTGGTTGTGTACCGCGGCCGCCGACCGGGAGTGACCGTCGTGCCCCCGAGCCCCCCGTCCGGAACACCGGACCGCCGCTTCCTCGCCTTCGTCAGCCACGACATGCGCGACCCGCTGAACGCCGTCCTCGGCATGGCACGGCTGCTCGCCGAGACGCCGCTCGACGCGGAGCAGCGGGGCTATGTCGCCGCCATCGAGGACGCGGCCGACACGCTGCTCACCCTCGTCAACGATCTGCTCGATCTCTCGCGTGTCGAGGCCGGCCGGCTGCAGCTCGCCGATCTCGACTTCGATCTCGCCGATCTGCTGGACCGCCTCCTGACCATGCTGCGGCCCCGGGCGGACGCCGCCGGGCAGACGCTCGGGCTCCGTTTGGGACCGGACGTGCCGAGGCGGGTCAGGGGCGATCCGGCGCGCCTGCGGCAGGTGCTCCTGAACCTGCTCGGCAACGCCCTCAAGTATGCGGGCCCGTGTGCCGTCCGTCTCGAGGTCGAGGCGACGCCGGGACCGGCGGGCAGTCACGCCCTGTGCTTCCGCGTCACCGACGAGGGGCCGGGCATGACGCCGGAGACGCTCGCCCGGCTCTTCGAGCCCTGGGCGCGCGGACCCGAGGAGCGCGCCGGGGGTCCGGCCGGAAGCGGGCTCGGCATGCTGCTCGCGAGGCGGATCGTCGAGCGGATGGGTGGCACGCTCGCGATCACGAGTGCGCCCGGCCGCGGCACCTGCGCCGAGGTGCGGCTCGAACTCGCCGCCGCCGCGCCGGTCCCGGCCGGCGAGGATGCGCGGGGGCTCGCGGGACAGCGGGTCTTGCTCGTGGATCCCCACCCCCGGACCGCGCTCCGGAACGCTGCCCTGCTCCGGACCCTCGGCATGGTGGTCGAGACCGCGGCCACCCTCGCGGGGGCGGAGGCCCGTCTGCGACCGGGCGCCCTGCCGGCCTTCGTCGTGCTCGACCGCGATGCCGCCGGGCCCGACTTCACCGGCTTCGCCCGCCGCCTGCGGGAGCTCCCCGGCGGCGGGGAGGTCCGCCTCGTCCTGCTGTCGGCGGCCGGGCTGCGGGGCGACGCCGAGACCGCGCACGCCGCCGGCTACGACGCCTATCTCGCGAAGCCGGTGCCGGCCGAGCGGCTCGAGGCGTGTCTCGCGGCCCTCGCGGGCGGCCGGCCGCCGACGCTGCTCACGCAGCACGAGCTCGGGCCCGCCGCGGGGCGCCCGCTCACCGTGCTGATCGCGGACGACAATCCGGTCAACCTGCGGCTGCTCGCGATCCTGCTCGAACGCCTCGGCCATCGCGTGCTGGCGGCGAAGGACGGCGCGGAGGCCCTCGCCCTGCTCGCGCGCGAGCCGGTCGATCTGGTCCTGCTCGACGTGCAGATGCCGGTCCTCGACGGGCTCGAGACGGTGGCCCGCATCCGCGCCCTGCCCGATCCCGGGAAGGCTTCGGTGCCGGTGGTGGCGGTGACGGCGAACGCCCTGCCCGAAGAGGTGGAGACCTACGAGCGCGCCGGCATGGACGCCTGCCTCGCGAAGCCGGTCGACCGCGCGGCGCTGCGGCAGGTCCTCGCCCGATGCCGCGCCGTTGGGTAAATCTTCTCCTTTTCCGCCGAAAATTGATCCTGTAATCTACCTGCGGTTGAAACCTCCGGAGCGACGATCATGGCCGGACGACGTGCGACGGGCCCGGCGTCGGCCCTGTTCCCGGCCCTCCTGCTGACCTTCGCGGCCACGGCCGAGGCCGGCACCGCGACCGCCACCCTGACCGTGACGGCGAGCGTGCGCAGCGGCTGCTCGGTCGAGAACGGTTCCCTCGACTTCGGCGACTATACCGCGGGCCAGAGCGGGGATCTCCTCGGCAGGGGGACGATCCGCGTCCGCAACTGCCCGGGTACGGTCACGATCGAGCTCGATGGCGGCGGATCGGGCAATGTCATGAACCGCCAGCTCGCGAGTGGCGCCGACCGGCTGAACTACCAGCTCTTCAAGGACGCGGCGCGGCAGCAGGTGTGGGGCACCGGCGCCGACGCCCACACCATGCAGATCCTCCAGTCCGACGCCTCGCTCGAGGTGTTCGGCCGGATCCCCGGAGGACAGAGTGTTCCGGCCGGGACCTACAGCGACTCGGTCACCATCACCATGACCTTCTGACCCCATGCCCGGACTGCGCCTGCTCGCGGCGGCGCTGCTGCTCCTGCTGCCGTCGGCGTCGATCGCCGCTTCCTTCACCGTGGTGCCGACGCGGATCGTCCTCGAAGGTGACCGTCGCAGTGGCAGCCTGACGGTGCGCAACGAGGGCCGGGAGCCGGTGCTGGTCCAGGTCGACAGCCTGCGGTGGACGCAGGCGGTGCCGACGATCCGGACCGAGCCGACCCGCGACCTGCTCGCGGTCCCGCCCGTCTTCCGTCTCCAGCCCGGCGGCGAACAGACGGTGCGGGTCGGACTGCGCGGACCCGTTCCGGCCGGCCCCGAGACCACCTACCGCCTGCTGCTGAGCGAGGTGCCGACCGCCGACGGCGCGCCGCAGGGCGGCGTCCGGTTCGCGCTGCGCCTCAGCATCCCGGTCTTCGTGCGCACGCAGGCCGCGGAACCGCGGCTCGTCGCGCGCCTCGAGCGGACCGCGCGGGGCTGGGCGCTCGCCGTCCACAACGCCGGCGACGCCCATGCACGGCTCGCCGACGTGCGCGCCCGCCGGCACGGCGGCGGCAGCCTGCCGCTCGCCGGAGATCCCGGATACCTGCTGCCCGGCGAAACCCGGATGTTCCCGATCGGCAGTCCGGATCTCGCCGTGGGTGAAACCGTTCTCGTAGACATCGAGAGCCAGGGTGGATCACGGTCGTTCGAGCTGGTGGTGGGTGACGGCTAGCCTTCTCGCCTCCGCCGCGGCGACCGCGACCCTGTTCTGGTGGGCGGGCCGTCCGGCAGTCGAGGGAGCGAGGGCCGGCGAACCGGGGCTGTCGGCGGCGACGCTGCGGGCCATCGGCGAAAGGCGGGTCCGGCACCGCGAGGCCCTGCTCGCCCTGCGCGGCGGGGTCCCCGCGCCGGCCGCCGCGCGCCCCTTACCCGCCACCCCGGTACCGGAACCGGAGACGCTGGTCGCAGGCGCCTCGTTTCCCGAGGCACCGCCCTCGCGTCTCGCCGCCGGACCGCGGCAGCTGCCGGAGGCGAAGCCCGGGCCACGCCCGCGCGCGCGCCCGCCGGCGCCGGCACACGGGCTCCGCGTCGTCGAACCGCCGCCGCCCGAGACCGTCGAGCCGGCGGCCGGCCCGCCGCTCACTGCCCGGCGCGACCCGCTCGACCTGCCGCTGCGCGAGGAGGAGCGCTGGCAGGAATGGCTGCTTTCGGTCCGCCTCAACGGCCTCGAGGTGAGCGGCGGCGCCTTCGTCATCCGCGAACCGGAGACGGACCGGCTCGCCGTGCCGGTCGAGGAGATGCGCCGCTGGCGGCTGCGCGTCGAGCGCGACCGTATCCTGACCTTCCAGGGGATGCCCTTCTACCCGCTCGACGCCATCCCCGGGGCACGTTTCGAGGTCGACGAGACCGACCTCGTCCTCACCCTCGAGGTGCCTCCGGAACAGTTCGAATCGACCGTCGTCGGGGGACGCGGAGAGATCGCCGGGCCCGCCCCGGACACGGCCCCGGGGGCCTTCCTCGACTACGATCTCGTCTACGAGGCCGGCCGGCGGGCCGACGAGGCGCTGAACGGGCTCGTCGAGGTCGGGCTGTTCGGCGATCCGGGCGTGCTGCTCACCAGTCTCAGGCTTCTCGATGCCTTCGGCGAGGCCGAGCTCGACCGGCTCGAGACGACCTTCGTCCGCGACTTCCCCGGACAGCGGGCGACGCTCAGGATCGGCGACAGCCTCACCGCGGGCGGCAGCTTCGCCCGCTCGGTCCGCTTCGGCGGCATCCAGTACGGCACCAATTTCGCGACCGATCCGGAATTCGTGACCTTCCCGCTGCCGACCATCGGCGGGCTCGCCGAACAGCCCTCGACCATCGAGGTGATGGTCGACAACGTCCGGCGGCTGACGCGCGAGGTGCCGCCCGGCCCCTTCACGATCGGCAACGTGCCCGTCGTCACCGGCGCCGGCGAGATCCAGCTCGCGGTCACCGACCTGCTCGGCCGCACACGCCTCGTCACCCAGTCCTACTACGTCTCGCCGCGACTGCTGCGCGAGGGCCTGCACGATTTCTCCTACGAGGCCGGCTTCCTGCGCGAGCGCTTCGGCGAGGCGAGCTTCGACTACGGTTCGCCGTTCCTGGCCGCGACCCACCGCTACGGCTTCGACGACCGCTTCACCGGCGAACTGCACGCCGAAGCCGAGCCCGACCGTGTCGCGGCGATCGCGGGCGGCGCGCTGCGGGTCGGCGACTGGGGCGTGGTCTCCGGCGGCATCGGCGGCAGCGTCGGCGACGACGGCTCCGGTCCGTTCCTCCAGGGCAGCTACGAATACGTCGGACGCCGCTTCGACTTCGGCGTGCGGACCCGTTATCTCGGCCGCGGCCTCGAGCTCTTCGGCGAGAGCGGACTCGTGGCCCGCAGCGACGCGGTCAACCTCGGCCTGCGGCTCGGGGAAGCCTCCCGCCTCGGCCTGATCCTCGCACACCAGGTGCGCCGCGACGACGAGGACGTGCTGTCGGCGAGCGCGAGCTTCAGCACCCGCATCGGCCCCGGCGCCCTGATCGCCAACGCGGCGGCCCTGCTCGAGCCCGAGCGTGATCTCTCGTTCACCCTCGCCTACACCCTGCCGCTCGGCAACTATCGCGCCGCGACCGCGCAGCTCGACATGCGCGAGGACCGCATGCGTGCCCGCGCCCAGTTCCGGCAGGGCCGCGGCGCCACCGACCTCGGCCTCGACTGGCGGATCGCCGCCGAGGCCGGCGAGGATGCGCGCTGGCTCGACGCCCGTCTGTCCTGGCAGGGCAGCCACGGCGAAATGGAGCTCGAGGCGGATGGCGACTCCGACGGTGTGGACCTCCGTCTCGGAGCCAGCGGCACCGCCGCCTTCGTCGCCGGGCGCGCCGCCCTCACCCGCCGCGTCGGTCGCGCCTTCGGCCTCGTCAGGGTCCCGGGTCTTCCGGGGGTGCGGGTCTATCTCGACAACCGCGAGGTGGGCCGCACGGACGAGCGCGGCGAGCTGCTCGTGCCCGGTCTGCGCCCCTACTCCACGAACCGTCTGCGGCTCGAGGTCGAGGACCTGCCACTCGGTGCCGTCCCCGAGCGCACCGAGATCGAGATCGTGCCCGCCGACCGCGGCGCGGTCGTGGCCGAATTTCCGCTGCGGCTCGAGGCGCGGGCGACGGCAAGGCTGCTCGATCCGGACGGGACGCCGCTGCCCGCCGGCCTCGAACTCAGGAGTGCCGACGGCGCCGTTTCGGTGCTGGTCGCCCGCGAAGGCTTCGCCCAGATCGTCGCGGCCGGACCGCTGCCGGCGCGCGTGCGTGCCACCGACGTCGAACCGGCGCGGGTCTGCGAATTGCCGGCGCTGCCGCCGGACGACCCGCTGCCCGATCTCGGGGACCTGCGTTGCGACACCCTCTGATCCCGGCCACCGTCCTCGGCCTTCTCCTCGCCCAGGCCCTGCCCGCGGGGGCGTGCACGGTCGACATCCGCCCCCTCGCCTTCGGCATCGTCGATCTCTCCCGGATCAACCGCAGTCAGGGCGAGATCCGGCTCCTTTGCGAGACCACCACCATCGTCGAGGTGGCGATCTCCGGCACGGTGAGCGGCGGCCTCCGGCCGCTGCTCGGTCCGCAGGGCCGGACCATCTGGTACCAGATCGCCTCCGACGCGGGCTTCCGCCGCCCGTGGGGCGACGGCGGCGCCGGCGGCGATCCCGTGCGGGTCGCGGTGAACGGCGGCACGCGCACGACGCTCGTGGTCCACGGCGTCGTCCCTGCGCAACCGGGTGTGCCCGAAGGCGACTATGCCGACCAGCTCGTGGTCACCGTAACTTATTGAGAAAAAGACAGAATCCTCCGCCCTCCGGGCACTGCGGTTAACGCTCCCTCACGACTCCGACGCGCCACCCTGCTAGCCTCCCGTCTGCCCGGCACGGAACCGGGCCCGAAGAACGGGAGAGAACGCCGATGCGAAACGCTTCGCGAGCCGGTGCGGCGGCGACGCTGGCCGCCGCCCTCGGCCTCGTCCTCGGCCAGGGGATCCCTGCCCTCGGTGCCGGACAGGCGACGGGCACCCTCTCGGTGCGTGTGGTCGTGGTGGCGCCGTCCTGTCCGGAAGGCGACAGCTGCGCCGGCGCCAGCGCCGCGATCGCGGCGCCGGATGGGGCCGGGTCACCCGACGCGACGCCGGTCGCCGTCCGCGACGAGCGCGAGGGCGACCGGATCGTCCGCACGGTGATCTACTGAGGCCGCCGCGCAAGCGCGCTTCGAAGCCTCCGGTTGCAGGCGATCTCGGGGCTGGAAACCTGCGACGTTGCAGGTTACCCTCCGGGTGGTGCGTGAAACCCGGAGGTGCGCCTTGTCCTGGAAGCGTCGGGAGGCTCTCGTGCTCGCAGGCGTCGCCGGCATGGCGCGGATGCTGCCGGCCGTGGCCGCGACCGGGCCGTGGCAGGCCTTCGTCGACGACCTGCGCCGCGAGGCCCTTTCCTCCGGCATCTCCGAGGCGACATTCGCGCGTGCGTTCGCCGGCGTCCGCCCCATCGACCGCGTCGTCGAGCTCGACCGGCGGCAGCCGGAGGGGCGGCTGAGCTTCCGCGAGTATCTCGCCCGCGTGGTCACGGCCGACCGCGTTCTGGAAGGCCGGAGACGGCTCACCGCTCACGACCGCGAACTGGCCGCGGCCGAGCAGCGCTTCGGGGTGCCGGCGCGCTTCCTCGTCGCCCTCTGGGGCATCGAGTCGGGCTACGGCACCTTCCGCGGCCGCTTCCCCGTGGTGGCGGCGCTCGCCACCCTCGCCTTCGAGGGCCGGCGCGCGGAGTTCTTCCGGCGCGAACTGATCGCGGCCCTGCGCATCCTCGAGCGCGGCGACATCGCACCCGACGGCATGTACGGGAGCTGGGCCGGAGCGATGGGCCAGCCGCAGTTCATGCCGACAACATATCTCGCGCACGCCGTCGACGCCGACGGCGACGGCCGCCGCGACATCTGGAACAGCCTGCCCGACACCTTCGCCTCGATGGCGAACTACCTCTCCGCCGCCGGCTGGCGCGCGGGCTACACCTGGGGGCGGGAGGTCGTCCTCGCCGGCCCGCCGCCTCCCGACCGGTCCGGGCTCGAATACCGGGCTCCGCTCACGACCTGGCAGCGGTCGGGCGTGCGCCGTGCGGACGGCGGGCCGCTGCCGCGGGCCGCGATCGAGGCCTCGCTCGTGCTGCCGGACGGTGCGGACGGGCCGGCCTTCCTCGTCTACGAGAACTTCCGGGTGCTGATGCGCTGGAACCGTTCCACCTATTTCGCCCTCGCCGTCGGACACCTCGCCGATGCACTGGCCGGGCGTGACGTCTGAGCGGCGGCCGGGCAGGCGCTGCGGGTTGCGGGTGCCGGGCGGGACGCGGGCCGGCTTCTGGCTCGCCCTGCTCCCGCTCCTGCTGCTCGCCGCCTGCGGCGGCGGCCGCGAGCCGCCCCCGGGCGAGCTGCGGGGCGTCTACAAGCTCGGCAAGCCCTACCAGGTGAACGGCCGCTGGTACGTCCCCGAGTTCGATCCGGACTACGACCGCACCGGCATCGCCTCCTGGTACGGCGAGGAATTCCACGGCCGGCCGACGGCCAACGGCGAGCGGTTCGACCGCACCACGATCTCGGCGGCGCATCCCACCCTGCCGTTGCCGAGCCTCGTCGAGGTCACCAATCTCGACAACGGGCGCCGGCTCGTGGTGCGGGTCAACGACCGGGGGCCGTTCGTGGGCGACCGTCTGATCGATCTCTCGGAGGCGGCGGCGCGCGAGCTCGGCTTCCGCGACCGCGGGCTTGCCCGGGTGCGGGTGCGGTTCCTGCAGCTCGCCGACGACGCCCGCGGTGTGCCGCCGGAACCCCGGGTGGCGGCCGCAACCGGGCGGCGCGAGCGCCTCGCCGCGCGGGAGACGCCGGTCTGCGCCGCGACCGACCGCTATCTGATCCAGGTCGCGGCCTTCCGCGACCCGGCGCGGGCCCGGCGCGCGGCGCGGGATCTGGAACGCTTCGGGCCGGTGCGCGTCGAGCATGTCGCGGCCCAGCCGGCACCGCTGCTGCGGATTCAGCTCGGCCCGCTCGACGATGCCGGCCGGGCGCTCGGGCTGCTCGACCGGGCGCGCGCGCTCGGCTATCGGGAAGCGTTCGTGGTGACCGATCGGCGAGCCGCCGGCTGCGCTCCCGCAGCGGCAGCCACGGAGATGTCGTGACATGCCCCGTTTCCGGCTTTTCCTGCTCCTGCTCGTGCTCCCGCTCCTCGTGCCGGCGGCGCGGGCGGCGACCTTCGAGACCGCGGCGCGGGCGGCCATCCTCGTCGACCACCGCACGGGCCAGGTGCTGTTCGCGAAGAACGCCGACGAGCCGCTGCCGCCGGCATCCATGAGCAAGCTCATGACCGCCTGGGTCGTCTTCGAACGGCTGCGCGAAGGAAGCCTGTCGCTCGACGACGAGCTGCCGGTCAGCGAGCGGGCCTGGCGGACCGAAGGCTCGCGCATGTTCCTCGAGGTCGGCGGGCGGGTGAAGGTGCGCGACCTCCTGCGCGGCATGATCGTGCAGTCCGGCAACGACGCCTGCGTCGTGCTCGCCGAGGGCCTCGCCGGCAGCGAGGCCGCCTTCGCCGAACTGATGAACGAGAAGGCGCGCGAGCTCGGCCTCACCAGCAGCCATTTCGCCAACGCCACCGGCCTGCCGGATCCGGCGCACTACATGAGCGTCCGCGATCTCGCCGTGCTCGCTTCCGCGATCATCCGCGAATTCCCCGAGTTCTACAGGATCTACTCGGAGAAGGAGTTCACCTGGAACGGCATCCGCCAGCACAACCGCAACCCGCTGCTGCAGCGCGGCGTGCCCGGCGTCGATGGCATGAAGACCGGCTACACCTCGGAAGCCGGCTACGGTCTCGTCGCCTCGGCCGAGCGCGACGGCCGCAGGCTCGTGCTGGTGGTGACCGGCCTCGACAGCTCCCGCCAGCGCGCCAGCGAGGCCGAGCGGCTGCTCGAGTTCGGCTTCCGCGAGTTCCGCGAGTACCGGCTGTTCGAGGCGGGCCAGCCGGTGGTCGAGGCCGATGTCTGGCTCGGCGACGCGCCGACCGTGCCGCTCGTCGGCGAGGATCTGATCGCCGTGACGCTGACCCGCGAGGCCCGCGAGCAGCTCGTCGTCACGGTCCGCTACGAGAGTCCGGTGCCGGCACCGGTGGCGAAGGGCACGCGGCTCGGCGAGCTCGTGGTCTCGGCTCCGGGCATGGAGCACCACGTGGTGCCGCTCGTCGCCGGGGCGGACGTGGCGCGCGCCGGCATGCTCGGCCGGATCACGGGCGTGCTCGGCTATTTCCTCTCCGGTGGTGCCTGAGGGCGTGGAGCGCGCACCCTTCCTGACCTTCGAGGGCGGCGAGGGCACCGGCAAGTCGACCCAGCTCCGGCTGCTCGCCGCGCGGCTGCGGGAGCGGGGCCTCGACCCGCTCGAGACCCGCGAGCCCGGCGGCACGCCCGGTGCCGAAGCGGTCCGCCGCCTCCTGCTCGAGGGCAGCGCCGACCGCTGGCTGCCGCTCTCCGAACTCTACCTCGTGCTGGCGGCGCGCGCCGATCACGTGGCGCGGGTGGTAGCGCCGGCCCGGGCTGCCGGCCGCTGGGTGCTCTGCGACCGCTTCGTCGATTCGACCCGGGTGTACCAGGGGCTCGCGGGCGGCCTCGGCATCGACCTCGTCGACCGGCTGCAGGAGCCCGCCGTCGCCGGGCACTGGCCGGATCTCACCATTCTCCTCGATCTGCCGGTGGAACAGGGCCTCGCGCGGCGCGACCACGCTGGCGAACGCGGCCGCTTCGAGGACAAGGAGCGCAACTTCCACGAACGGGTCCGCACGGGCTTTCTCGAGCTCGCCGCGAGCGAGCCGGGACGCTTCGCGGTGTTCCCGGCGGACGCGCCGCCGCAGCAGCTCGCCGCGCGCATCTGGGAGGTGGTGTGCAGGCGGTTCGGGGTCGCCGGGCCATGACGGTTCCGGTACCGGCGCCGCGGGCCAACCCGCACCTCTTCGGCCACGAGCAGGCGCGCACGCGCTTCGGGGATGCGCTGCGATACGGCCGGCTGCACCATGCCTGGCTGTTCACCGGCCCGGCCGGCATCGGCAAGGCCACGCTCGCCTGGCACCTCGCACGCCGGCTGCTTGCGCCGGCGGACGATCCGGGGCAGGCCGCGGATCCCGCCTCGCGCCTGTTCCGGACGGTGGCGAGCGGCGCCCATCCCGATCTCTTCGCGCTCGAGGCCGAGCCGGGCCGCGGCGGGCGCCTCGTCGAGATCACGGTCGGACGCGTGCGCGAGGTGATCGAGCGTGTCCACGGCACCGCCTACGGGAACAGGCGGGTGGTGCTGGTCGATCCGGCCGAGGCGCTGAACCGCAGCGCCGCCAATGCGCTCCTGAAGCTGCTCGAAGAGCCGCCGGCCGGCCTCGTCTTCCTCCTCGTCGCGCACCGGCCGGCCGCCGTTCCGGGAACGGTCGCCTCGCGCTGTCTGCGGGTCCATCTCCGGCCGCTCGACCGCGCCACCACGGAAGCGGCGCTCGCGGCGCTGCTGCCGGACTCTCCGGCCGGCGAACGGGCGCGTCTCGCGGAGTTCTGCGAGGGCTGTCCGGGGCGGGCGGTCGCCTGCGCCGACGGTCGTGTGTTCGAGCTCTACGGACGGCTCCTCGACTGGCTCCGGGATCCGGAGCGGCCGTCCGCGCTTCTCGCCACGGCCGGGGCGCTCGCGGATCACGCCGGGGATGCGGGCCTCGCCGCCGCGACGGCGATCCCCGCCCTGCTCGTCCGCCGGATGCTCGATCTCCGGCTCGGCCGCGGCCCGGCCGTGGAACTGGTCGCCGGCGAGCAGGAGCGCCTCCGGCCGCTCGCGGCGCGTGCGCCGCTTGAAGCCCTCGCGACGCTGTGGGAGAAGCTCGACGCCCTGCCGCGGCGGATCGAGAGCCACTATCTCGATCCCGGCCAGGCCCTGATCACCGCACTCGACGCGCTCGCCCGGACGCTCGCCGCTCCGGTCGCGGCGCACTGATCGCCCCGAGGGAGCCGCGCATGTCCGCGCCCGACGCGTTCTACGTCACGACGCCCATCTACTACGTCAACGACGCGCCGCACATCGGCCACGCCTACACGTCGCTCGCCTGCGACGTGATCGCCCGCTGGCACCGCCTCGACGGCCGGCGCGTGCGGTTCCTCACCGGTACCGACGAGCACGGCCAGAAGGTGGAGAAGGCGGCGCGCGGCGCCGGCATGGACCCGCAGGCCTTCACCGACCGCGTCTCGGAGCGCTTCCGCGGGCTCGCGGGCCTGCTCGACCTCACCCCGGACGATTTCATCCGCACCACCGAGGAGCGCCATGTCAGGGGCGTGCAGGCGTTCTGGCGCCGGCTCGCGGAGAACGGACAGATCTACCTCGGCAAATACGCCGGCTGGTACTCGGTGCGCGACGAGGCCTACTATGCCGAATCGGAGCTCGTCGACGGGCGCGCGCCGACGGGTGCGCCCGTCGAATGGGTCGAGGAGCCGAGCTACTTCTTCCGCCTGTCGGCCTGGCAGGAGCGGCTGCTCGCCTTCTACGAGGCACATCCGGATTTCGTGCTGCCCCAGAGCCGCTACAACGAGGTGGTGAGCTTCGTGCGCGGTGGCCTCACCGACCTCTCGGTCTCGCGCACCACCTTCTCCTGGGGCGTGCCGGTGCCGGACGATCCGGCGCACGTCGTCTACGTCTGGCTGGATGCGCTCACGAACTACATCACGGCGCTGGGCTATCCCGACACGGAGGGCGAGCTGTTCCGCACCTTCTGGCCGGCCGACCTGCACGTCATCGGCAAGGACATCCTGCGCTTCCACGCCGTCTACTGGCCGGCGTTCCTCATGGCCGCCGGCATCGAGCCGCCGAAGCGCGTGTTCGCGCACGGCTGGTGGACGAACGAGGGGCAGAAGATCTCGAAGTCCCTCGGCAACGTCATCGATCCGCATGCCCTCGTCGCCCGCTACGGCCTCGACCAGACGCGGTACTTCCTCCTGCGCGAGGTGCCCTTCGGTCAGGACGGCGACTTCCGCCACGAGGCGATGGTGCGCCGGATCAACCACGATCTCGCCAACGACTACGGCAATCTCGCCCAGCGCGTGCTGTCGATGATCGCCCGCAACTGCGAGGGACGGGTGCCGGAACCGGACGGCTTCACGGTCGACGACGACGAGCTGCTGGCCCGGGCGCACGCACTGCTGCAGCGGACCCGCGAGGCGATGCGCGAGCAGGCCCTGCACCGCGCGCTCGAGGCGATCTTCGAGGTGGTGGGCGAGGCGAACCGCTACGTCGACGCCATGGCGCCCTGGGCGCTGCGCAGGACCGATCCCGGCCGCATGCGCACCGTGCTGTGGACGCTCGCCGAGACCATCCGGCACGTGGCCGTTCTCACCCAGCCCTTCGTGCCGCGTGCTTCGGCGAAGCTTCTGGACCAGCTCGGCGTGCCCCCCGGACGGCGCGACTTCTCCACCCTCGGGCCCGACGGCACGCCGCTCGTCCCCGGAACGCCGCTGCCGAAGCCCGAGGGCGTGTTCCCGCGCTTCCACGAGGAAAGCTGAGCCGGTGTTCGTCGACAGCCACTGCCATCTCGATTTTCCGGGCCTCGTCGAGAGGGTGGAGGAGGTCGTGGCCCGCGCCCGCGAAGCGGGTGTCGGGCGCATGGTGACGATCGCAACCCGCCGCGAGAGCTGGGAGACCGTGATCGCGCTCTGCGAGCGGTTCGAGGGCGTCTTCTGCGCGCTCGGCGTGCACCCGCACAATGCGGCAAGCGAGGGGCTGGACGACCCTGCGCCCCTGGTCGAGGCGTGCGCGCATCCGAAGGTTGTCGCGGTCGGCGAGGCGGGGCTCGACTACCACTACGACTTCGCACCGCGCGACCGGCAGGCGGTGAACTTCCGCACCCACATCGAGGCGGCACGCCGGACCGGCCTGCCGCTCGTGGTGCACACGCGCGAGGCCGACGAGGACACGGCGGCGATCCTCGAAGAGGAGATGGCGCGCGGCACCTTCACGGGCGTGCTTCACTGCTTCAGCTCCGGCCGGCGGCTCGCGGAGCGGGCGATCGCCGTCGGCTTCCACCTCGGCATCGGCGGCATCCTCACCTTCCGCCGTTCCGATGAGCTCCGTCGCATCGTCGCCGACATGCCGATGGACCGTCTGCTGCTCGAAACCGATGCGCCCTACCTCGCGCCCGTGCCCCTGCGCGGCCGGACCAACGAGCCCGCCTTCCTCGTGCACACGGCGGAAGTGCTGGCGCAGGTGAAGGGGATCGGCACCGCGGATGTCGGCCGGTCGACCACGGCGAACTTCGACCGGCTGTTCACGAAGGCGCGGGTCGCGACGTGCGCGTCGTAGTCCTCGGCTGCGGCACGTCGGCGGGCGTGCCGCAGATCGGCTGCGACTGCGCCGTCTGCCGCTCGCCCGATCCGCGCAACCGGCGGCGCCGCTGCGCCCTCTACATCGAAACGCTCGGGCAGCGGATCCTGGTCGATACCGGGCCGGATCTGCGCATGCAGTGTCTCGATGCCGGCATCGCCGCGATCGACGCTCTGATCTACACCCACGCCCACGCCGACCACCTGCACGGCATCGACGATCTCCGCCAGATCAACAACATCGTCGACCGGGCGATTCCGACCTACGCCCATCCCGAAGTCTTCGCCCGCATCCGCGACCGCTTTCCCTACGTCTTCGAAGGCGGGCGTTCCGAATTCGGCTTCTGGCGCCCCGAGCTCGAGCCGCACGAGGTGACGGAGGGCCCGTTCGCGATCGGCCCCGTGCCGGTCGAACTCTTCCGCCAGAAGCACGGCCGCGGCTGGAGCTTCGGCTTCCGCATCGGCGGCTTCGCCTATTCGCCCGACACCGACGGGCTCGCGCCCGAGGTGCTCGACCGGCTGCGCGGCCTCGACGTCTGGATCGTGGACGCGCTCAGGGACCGGCCGCACCCGAGCCACGCCCATCTCGACATGGCCCTCGCCTGGATCCGCGAGGTGCGTCCCCGCCGCGCCTTTCTCACCCACATGAACCACGAGGTCGACTACGCGACCTGGCTCGCGAAGCTCCCCGGAGGTGTCGAGCCGGCCCGGGACGGCCTCGTGATCGATCTTCCGGATCCGGAGCCCGTGGCATGAGCGCGGGCCGCCTCGACCGCGACGGCTTCTACGACGTGCCGGCCGGGAAAATCGCGGCCGTCGTCACCTCGCTCGAGATGCGCGCGCCGCCGGCGGTGCCGGAGGTGGCGGCACCGCCCGAAGTCTCGCTCGTGCACGTGCGCGAGCCGGATCCCGACCGCTATCTCGCCCTCTTTCGCGCCATCGGCACGCCCTGGCTGTGGTTCTCGCGCCTGAAGCTTTCGCGCGACGAGCTCGTCGCGATCCTCCGCGATCCGGCCGTCGAGGTCCGGACCGTGCGGCACGGCGATCGCGAGATCGGGCTCGTCGAGCTCGATTTCCGTACGCTGCCCGATGTCGAGCTCTCCTTCTTCGGCCTCGTGCCGGAATGGACCGGCCGCGGTCTCGGCCGCTGGATGATGGCGCACGCCATCGGGCGGGCCTTCGCGGGCGGGGCGAAACGCTTCTGGGTGCACACCTGCACCCTCGACCACCCGGGCGCCCTCGCCTTCTACATGCGCGCGGGCTTCGTGCCCTTCGCCCGGGCCGTCGAGATCGCCGACGACCCGCGGCTCACGGGCCTGCTGCCGCGCGATGCGGCACCGCACGTGCCGGTCGTCGAACCGCCGGCGTGATCGTCCGGGACGCCGCGGCGGCCGGGCGTCAGGACTCGCCTGCAGACTGCCGCAGCCGTGCCGCGAGATAACGCGCGGTCATGAGGTCGAGATGCGCGCCGCCGCCGTTCTTGAAGAGGGTGATCTCCTCCGCCGAGCGCCGTCCGGGAACGCGGCCGGAGCACAGGTCGAAGAGGTCGCCCACGACGGCCTCCTCGCCGATCACGCCGTCCCGCATCGGCTGGACGAGGTCACCGCAGACGCCGACCGTGAACCAGCGGGAATCGACGAAGATCGTCGCCCGCCGCACCGTGTCGTCGTCGCTCTCGCGCATCTCCGGGGTGAAACCGCCGACGAGATCGACGTGCGTGCCCGGCTGCAGCCACGCACCCCGAAGGATCGGGGAACGCGCCGAGGTCGCGCAGGTGACGATGTCGGCATCGCGCACCGCCGCTTCCGCGTCCGCCACCGCGACGGCGTCGAGGCCTTCTCCGCGCAGGCGTTCCGCGAGCCCTTCCGCCTTCGTCGCCGTCCGGTTCCAGATGCGCACCCGTTCGATCGAAGGCCGTACGGCCCGGTGCGCCGCCACGAGCCACGGCGCGAGGGCCCCGGCACCCAGCACGGCGAGCGTGCGGCTGTCCTCGCGCGCGAGGAAGCGCGCGCCCAGAGCCGAATCCGCGGCGGTCTTCCAGTATGTCGTGGCCGTGGCGTCGATCACGTGGGTCGGCCGGCCGTCGGTACCGTCGAAGAGCACGTAGACCGCCTGGATCGCGGGCAGGCCGCGGGCGGCAGGGTTCGCCGGAAAGCTCGTCACGAGCTTGATCCCGAGGGCCTCGCCCCGCTTCCAGGCCGGCCAGATCAGAAACGCGTCGGTCCCGCCGCCTTCCCCCGGTTGTTCCATCAGCAGACGGTCGACGAGCGGTGCCGGCGCGCGGTGTTCGGCCTCGAGATGGTCCACGAGCGAAAGCCAGTCGCAGACACGATGGACGGTTTCGCCGTCGACGAAGACGGGGTTCGCGCTCATGTCAGGCTCCTCCACGGACGGGCTTTCGGGAGCATGCCGTGTCGTCGCGCTTTCCGCATCTCTTCACGCCGCTGAAGCTCAATCACGTGACGCTCCGGAACCGCATCGTGTTCGGCGCGCACACGGCCAACATGTCCGAAGGCGGGCTGCCGGGCGAACGGCACCTGCACTACTACCGCGAGCGCGCGCTCGGTGGTGCGGCGATGATCGTCGTCGAACCCGTCCCCGTCCACAGGACGGGCGTGCTGACGCGCGGCAACTTCCGCCACGACGACGACGCGATCGTGCCGCACTTCCGGCGCATCACCGACGCCTGCCACGCCGAAGGTGCGGTGATGATCCACCAGCTCTACCACGTCGGCCAGCATGGCGATGCGGACAACTCCTTCGAGCCCAGCTGGTCGCCCTCGGGCCTGCCCTCGTATCACGACGCCCACGGCAGCCACGCCATGAGCGAGGCCGAGATCGAAGAGGTGATCGCGGGCTTCGTGCGGGCGGCGGTGCGGGCACGCGAGGCCGGCTTCGACGGGGTCGAGATCTTCGCCGCCTACCATGCGCTCGTGGACCAGTTCTGGACGCCCTGGTCCAACCGCCGCGAAGATCGTTGGGGCGGCAGCTTCGAGAACCGCATGCGGTTTTCCGCCGAGATCCTGGGCGGGATCCGGAAGGCCGTCGGTCCGGATTTCGTGATCGGTCTCGCGGTCTCGGCCGACCCCGACGTTCCGGTGGCACTTTCCACGGAAGAGCTGCAGGCGATCGTCGCCTGGCACGACGAGCGCGGCCTGTTCGACTACGTCACCTGCGGCACGGGGAGCTATTTCGACTTCACGAAGATCATCCCCACCGTGGTCTACGCCGACAAGCTCGGCGAACCCTTCGCGGCCGCGCTCAAGCAGGTCGTGAAGCACGGCCGGGTGCAGGCCGAGAGCCACATCCGCACCCCCGAGAACGCCGAGTACATCGTCGCCGCGGGCGAGGCCGACATGGTCTCGATCGTTCGCGGCCAGATCGCCGACCCCCACCTCGCCCGCAAGGCGGCGGAAGACCGGCCGGAGGACATCCGCCCCTGCATCTCCTGCAACCAGATGTGCTGGGGCCGGCGGTATCGCGACTACTGGATCTCCTGCCTCGTCAACCCGTCCTCGGGCCGCGAGTTCGAATGGGGCGGCGACCGTTTCGTCGAGGCGCCCGCGAAGAAGCGGGTGGTCGTGGTCGGCGGCGGGCCGGCGGGCCTCGAATGCGCGCGCGTCGCGGCCGAGCGCGGCCACGCGGTCGTGCTGCACGAGGCCATGGACCGGCCCGGCGGCCAGTTCCGCTTCGCCGGCATGCAGCCGCGCCGGGCGCAGATCCTCGACCTCATCGCCTGGTACGAACACGGACTCGAAAAGCTCCGGGTCGAGGTGCGGTGCGGAAGCTATGTCGAAGCCGACGACCTCGCCGGGGACGGCGCGGACGTGATCGTCGTCGCGACCGGCTCGCGCCCAGACGAGGCGGCCTTCCAGCGCGCCCTGCCGCAGTTCGACCGGCTGCCCGGCATCGATCGCGGCAACGTCTTTCCGGTGGAGGACGTGATGGCCCGCCGGGCGCGCTGTGGCAAGCGGGTGCTGGTCCTCGACGACATCGGCCACTGGCACGCGCTCGGGACCGCCTGGCAGCTCGCGGAGGCCGGCCACGAAGTCACGGTGGTCACGGCGCATCCGATGCTCGGCTTCGAGCTCGTGCGCACCTCCGCCGACATTCCGCTGCGCCGCCGGCTGGCCTCCGCCGGCGTGCGGGATCTGGTCGAGAGCGCGATCACGGAATGGCACGGCGACGGTGCGGAGGTCCTCGATCTCCGGACCGGCCGCACCCGCCGGGTCGGGGCCGACACGCTGGTCTACGCCACCTGCAACCGCTCCGAGGATTCGCTGTTCCACGAGCTGCGCGCCCGTGGCATCGAGGCGCGGGCGATCGGCGACTGCGTCGCGCCGCGATACGCGAACAACGCCATCTTCGAGGGCCGGCGTCTCGGCCTTTCGCTCTGAGGGAGGCGGTCCCCTGAAGTACGTCCGCAATCCACACCACACCCTGCACGCACCGCGGACCTTCCTCGTGCGGGGCCGTCCCGCTCCCTCGCCGGAGCGGCCCGAACGGGCGGAAATCCTCGAAGCCGCGGCACGCGCCTGTGGGCTCGAACCGGTGGATGCGCGGCCGTTTCCGCGGGAAGCGCTGCTCGCCGTGCACACCGCCGACTATCTGGATTTCCTGGAGACTGCCCACGCGCGCTGGTCGGCCCTCGAAGATGCCGGCCCGGAGGTCGTCCCCAACGTCCACCCCGTGCGCCACGCCGGCGCCCGGCCGGATCATCCGGTGGGCCTCGCCGGCTGGTACATGGCCGACACCGCCTGCCCGATCGGGCCCGGGACCTTCGAGGCTGCGGTCGGGGCGGCGCATGCCGCGCTCACGGCCGTGGAACTGCTGCTCGCGGGCGCGCGCGAGGTCTACGCCCTCTGCCGGCCGCCGGGCCACCACGCCTTCGCCGATCTCGCGGGCGGGTTCTGTTTCCTGAACAATGCGGCGATCGCGGCGGCGCATCTGGCGGAGCGGCTCGGACGGGTGGCGATCCTCGACATCGACGTCCACCACGGCAACGGCACGCAGGGCATCTTCTGGCGCCGCGGCGAGGTGCTCACGCTCTCGGTGCACGCCGATCCCGCGTCCTACTACCCCTTCTTCTGGGGCTACGCCGACGAGACCGGCGAGGGTGAAGGCGCAGGCGCCAACCGCAACTGGCCGCTTCCCGTCGGCGCCGGCGATGCCCCCTGGCTCGCGGCCCTCGACGAGGCCCTTTCCGTCCTCCGCACCTTCACGCCGCCGGCCGTCGTGGTCGCGCTGGGGCTGGATGTGCACGAGGACGACCCGCTTCGCGGAGCAAAGGTCACCCACGCCGGCCTCCGGGAGGCGGGACGGCGCATCGGCGGATTGCCGCAGCCCGTGCTGCTGGTCCAGGAAGGCGGCTACCCGCAGCCCGCCCTCGGCCGCAGCCTCGAGGCGTTTCTTGCGGGCTTTCTCGAAAGCCGGGCGGCCGCCCCTCAGCCGTAGACCGGGCAGCTGCGGGCGAAGTCGAGGTAGAGCTCGCGGGCGCGGCGGTAGACGGGACCCGGCTGCAGCTCGCGGTCCTCGATCCGGGTGATCGGCAGCACCTTGCCGTAGTTGCCCGTGGAGAAGAGCTCGTCGGCGGCGAGCACGTCCTCGCGCGTCACCGTGGTCTCGAGTACCTCGATGCCGTCGGCGCGCAGCAAGGCGATCACGCGCTGGCGGGTGATGCCGTTCAGGAAGGTGCCGTTCCAGGCGGGCGTGATCGTCACCCCGTCCTTCACGAGCCAGAGATTGGCGGTGGCGAGTTCGGCGACGTTGCCGCACGGATCGAAGGTGATGCAGTTGTCGAAGCCGCGCCGCGTCGCTTCCACGAGCGCCCGCTGCATGTTCGGGTACAGGCAGGAGGACTTGGTGTCGGTGGGAGCCGCATCGCGCGCCGGCCGCCGGTAACTCGAAAAGCACACCGCCGAGCCCTTCGGCTCCGGCATCGGCAGCTCGTGCACGGCGAGCGCGAAGCGGGTCGAGTCGGCCTCGGGCACGACGAAGCCGCGGGTCGCGAAGAACATCGGCCGGATGTAGAGGGCGGATCCGCGCGGGAACCGCCGCACGCCCTCGAGGCACAGGCCGACGATCTCCTCGAGCCCGAGGGTCGGCTGCAGGAGAAGGCCCTTCGCCGAATCGATCAGCCGCGCGCAGTGCCGGTCGAGGTCCGGTACGGTGTCGTCGAAGGCCCGGGCGCCGTCGAAGGCGACGCTCGCCATCCAGAAGGCGTGGTCGAGCGGCCCGAGGATCTTCGGCTGTCCGTCGTCGTACCAGCGGCCGTCGTAGAAGATGCGCGCAGCCATGCGCCTGCTCCCGTCGCGACACCGCCGTCTCTAGCCCGCAGCCGCCGCCCGCCGCAAGCACGGCCCGGGACGCATTGCCGCGGGGAAGCGCAGGCCTATGATCGGGTCGCGGAACAGGGAAGGAGACCCCGGGCCATGAGCGAGAAGCGCACCCTCAAGGTCTACACGGAGGAGGAGGCGGCCGAGCGGCTCGCCCGCGAGCTGCCGCACTGGTACGTGGAGCGCGGCTGGATCCGGCGCCGCTACCGTACGCACAGCTGGAAGGGAACGCTGATGGTGATCGGCGCCGTGGGCCACCTTGCCGAGGCCGCCTGGCATCACCCGGACATCTCGGCGTCCTACGCCTGGGTGGAGGTGCGGCTCAGGACGCACGACCACCAGGGGATCACCGACAAGGACTTCGCGCTCGCGAAGAAGATCGAGGAGGTGGTCTGCTGGCGGCCGGAGCCGCCGCTCGAGGGCACGCCCGAGAAGGATCTGCGCTTCGCCTACATCAAGTACGACCAGCCGAAGGGGGCGGGCGGCACGGAAGCCTGAGCGGGCGGCGGCGCGGGCGTGGCGCTCCGCGGTTGCGGTTCCGCGGAACGGCGCTAGCATCGGCTGCGTGATCCCGCAGCGGGGAAACGCCTCGTGGACCGGTTCCAGCTCTGGCTCCGGGGCCTGCGTACGCTCGTCGCGCTCGGCATGCTCGGAGGCGCCGGGGGGCTGCGCGCCCAGACCATCGACGACGACAGCCGCGCCTTCGCGGAGGCCCGGGCCGCGGGCACGACCGAAGCCCTGCAGCGCTACCGCGAGCAGTACCCGCTCGGCCGGCACGCGGGCGAGGCGTTCCGGGCGCTGGTCGAGCTCGAGCTCGCGGGTGATCCCGGCGGCATCGCGCCCGAAGCCGGACCGGAGCCGGAATCCACCCTCGAATTCGGGGCGCTCGCCGATGTCTACTGAGCCGGCGGCCGTGGGGCGCGCCGCACCGCGGCGCCGCCGGAGCGGGGGTTGGCTCTGCGGCCTGCTGCTCGCAGGACTCGCCGCCTGCGCGGCACCGACCGTGCGACCGCCTGCGGACGACCGTCCGATCCTCCTCCCCTTCGACTACACACCGCCGCAGCGCAGCCCGGCACGACCGGTCCTGCTCGCCGCGCCGGCAGCACCGGCGCGGCTGCTGCCGGCGGCCGCGGCCGCGCTCGAACGGCGCGGCTTCGAGATCGAGCGCGTCGATCCGGGCCGGGGGCTCCTCGTCGTCCGCCTCGGCGGTCCGCCCGAGCCCTGGGTCGACTGCGGGACGCTGCGCATCTCCCGGAACGGGACGGTGCGCGAGGTGCCGGCCGCTACCGCCTCGCTGCGCGCCGATCGCGTCACGGATGGCGACTGGCAGCTGCTCCGCAATCTGCGGCTCGATGCGCGTGTGGTGGCGGCGGTCCGGCCCGGAGCCGACGGCGGGGTCGGCGTGCGCGCGACCTATGTGCTGACCCAAGTCGTCGACCAGATCGACGCCGCCGGCCGGGTGCTCGGCTCCGCGCGCGAGACGGTGGCCTTCGAGACCGGCGGTGTCGGCACCTTCCGCAAGGGGACCCGGTGCGTGCCGACCGGGGCGCTCGAGGAGGAGGTGGCGCGGGCGGTGGCCGGCGCCGGCAGCTGACGTCCGCCGCGTCAGCCGGGCCGGTCGGCGCGTACGGTGAACGCCATTTCGCGGACGAGCCGGGCGGCCTCGGCGGCTCCGGTCGCAGCCGGAAGACGCGCGGCCCGCGCCCGGACCCCGTCGCGGAAGGCGGGATCGAGCAGCCGTGCGACGACCGCCCGCGCCGCCGGCAGCTCCGCCACCCGGAGGCACAGGCCGAGCCCGCAGCGTTCCGCCCAGCGGGCGCGCAGCAGCTGGCGGTGCATCATCGGATGCTCGTTGGAGACGAAGACCGTCGGCAGGCCAGCGCCGACGAGCTCGTGGGAAGTGTTGTAGCCGGCGGCCGAGACGGCCACCTCGAAGGCGGCCGCGTAGCGTGCGAGCGGAAAGGCGCGGAGGCTCGCGACTCCGGTGGCGAGCCCGGCCTCTTCCTCGGCGATCGGCGAGAGCACGTGCACCGGCAGCAGTGCGACCCGGTACCCCGCGCGGGCGAGGATCGCGACCTCGCTCGCGATCGCGGTCGAGGTCCCGCCCGGAAAGCGCAGATCGGCGAGGATGGCGAGATCGAAGGCCAAGGGCCTGGGGTCCGGGTCTCCGGCGTCCGCTGTTGCGGTCCCGGGCCGCCGCGGTCGAGACCCGACACGAACCCGCGCGGTCTCCGGCGGCGCGCGACATGGTCCCGAATCGGCGCTTGTTCCGCTGCCGGCGTTAACCGATTGTTCGCATCGGCGGTTCAGGATCCGGGTGGTGGAGACGGTGCCCCGGGCCGTGCAAAGGGATTTGTCGGGCGCGAGGAATGCTCTATCATTGCGGACGTGGAAGGAGCCGAGCATCCGCGATGCGGGGGAACGACACCGATCACCTGTGGAGCCGGGTGACCATGAGCGGTGACGCCGGTCGGGGCGACGACGAAGGTCCGCGCGGTGCCGTCGTCACGAGGACGCGGACCGAGACCAAGCGTCCGTCCATGTACAAGGTCCTTCTGTTGAACGACGACTACACGCCGATGGAATTCGTCGTTCAAGTGCTCGAGCGGTTCTTCAACAAGAGCCGCGAGGAAGCCACCCGGATCATGCTGCATGTGCACCACACCGGCGTCGGCGTGTGCGGGGTCTACACCTTCGAGGTGGCGGAGACCAAGGTCGCCCAGGTCGTCGAGTTCGCGCGCCGGCACGAGCATCCGCTGCAGTGCACGATGGAGAAGGAATGAGGTTCAGGAGGACAGCGTTCATGACCGGTGACCGGAGCGGTCCCGCGACGTCGGTGCGGAGGTGATGCCCATGCTCTCGCGTACGCTCGAGAAAACGCTGCGGCGCGCTCTCGCGCTCGCGAATGCGCGCCAGCACGAGTATGCGACTCTCGAGCATCTCCTGCTGGCGCTGACCGAGGACCAGGACGCGGTCGCCGTGCTGCGCGCCTGCGCCGTCGAGATCGACCGGCTGCGTGCCCAGCTCACGGACTTCCTCGACCACGAACTCTCCGGTCTCGTCGTCGACGGCGTCGTCGACGCCAAGCCGACCGCCGGCTTCCAGCGGGTGATCCAGCGCGCGGCGATCCACGTGCAGTCCTCCGGCCGCACCGAGGTGACCGGCGCCAACGTCATCGTCGCCCTGTTCTCCGAGCGGGAATCGCACGCGGTGCACTTCCTGCAGGAACAGAACATGACCCGGCTCGACGCCGTGAACTACATCGCCCACGGCATCGCCAAGAAACCGGGCATGAGCGAGGACCGGCGGGTGCGCGGCGCCGACGAGCGCGCGGGCGAGGAGAAGCGCGAAGGCGGCGAGGCGCTCAACACCTACTGCACCAACCTCAACCAGAAGGCGCGGCAGGGCAAGATCGACGTCCTGATCGGACGCGAGCGCGAGATCGAGCGCACGATCCAGATCCTCTGCCGGCGGTCCAAGAACAATCCGCTGTTCGTCGGCGATCCGGGTGTCGGCAAGACCGCGATCGCCGAGGGCCTCGCGCTCAGGATCGTGCGCGGCGAGGTGCCGGACGTGCTCAAGCGCGCCGTCATCTACGCCCTCGACATGGGCGCGCTGCTCGCCGGCACGCGCTACCGCGGCGACTTCGAGGAGCGGCTCAAGGCGGTCATCAACGAGCTCGAGAACGACGACCGCGCGATCCTCTTCATCGACGAGATCCACACCGTGATCGGCGCCGGGGCGACGAGCGGCGGCTCGCTCGACGCCTCCAACATCCTCAAGCCGGCGCTCGCCTCGGGCACGCTGCGCTGCATCGGCTCGACGACCTACAAGGAGTTCCGAAACTATTTCGAGAAGGACCGGGCGCTGGTGCGCCGGTTCCAGAAGATCGACATCCCGGAGCCGACCGAGGAGGAGGCCGTCAAGATCCTCGAGGGCCTGCGGCCGAGCTTCGAGAAGCACCACGGGGTCAGGTACACCAACGCCGCGCTCCGCGCCGCGGTGCAACTGTCGGTGCGCTACATCCACGACCGCAAGCTGCCGGACAAGGCGATCGACGTCATCGACGAGGTCGGGGCGGCGCAGATGCTGCGGCCGGAACACCTCCGCCGCAGGACCATCGGCGTCAAGGACGTCGAGGACATCGTCTCGAAGATCGCGCGGGTTCCGGTCAAGGCCGTCAACCACCGCGACAAGGAGGCGCTCAAGAACCTCGAGGCCGAACTGAAGTCGGTGGTGTTCGGCCAGGACCAGGCGATCGAGGTGCTCTCCAGCGCCATCAAGCTCAGCCGCGCCGGTCTGCGCGACCCGCAGAAGCCGATCGGCTGCTATCTGTTCTCGGGTCCGACCGGCGTCGGCAAGACCGAGGTCGCCCGGCAGCTCGCCCGGATCATGGGCATCGAGCTTGTGCGCTTCGACATGTCGGAGTACATGGAGCGGCACGCCGTCTCGCGGCTGATCGGCGCCCCGCCCGGCTATGTGGGCTTCGATCAGGGCGGGCTTCTGACCGATGCCATCGACCAGCACCCGCACGCCGTGCTGCTGCTCGACGAGATCGAGAAGGCGCACCCGGATGTCTTCAACATCCTGCTGCAGGTGATGGACTACGGGAAGCTCACCGACAACAACGGCAAGACGGTGGACTTCCGCAACGTCATCCTGATCATGACCACCAATGCCGGCGCCGCCGACATGAGCAAGCCGGCCATGGGCTTCGGCCGCGAGGAGCGCGAGGGCGAGGACACCGAGGCGATCAAGCGCCTGTTCACGCCCGAGTTCCGCAACCGGCTCGACGCCGTGGTGCCGTTCCGCGGCCTCACGCCCGAGATCGTGCGCTCGGTGGTCGACAAGTTCGTCAAGGAGCTCGCCGCCCAGCTCGCCGACCGCCGGGTGCACATCGAGGTCGACGAGCTCGCCCGCGACTGGCTCGCGGAGCGCGGCTACGAGCCGCTCTACGGCGCGCGGCCGCTCGCCCGCGTCATCCAGGAGCACATCAAGCGGCCGCTCGCCGACGAGCTGCTGTTCGGCCAGCTCGCCAAGGGCGGCAAGGTCACGGTCACGATCGAGGACGACCGGCCGGTGTTCCGCTTCCAGGCCGCACCTGCCCGCGGCCGGCCGCGCGCCGAGGCGGATGCGGTCGACGTCGACATCGACGACGAGGACGAGGATCGCGACCTGCCCGAACCGGCGCTCTGAGCGTCGCGGGTTCGTACCGCAGCGACACGGAACGGCCCGGGAACCGGAAGGGCTCCCGGGCCGTTCGTGTGCGCGGGGCGGACGATCACCCCGCAACCGGTCCTCAGGCGGACTTACGCTCCAGCGGGCAGGTGGAGAGTCCGAGCAGCCGGTAGGCCGGGCAGGTGCCGAGGATGCCGGTGACCAGCGGGATCAGCCCGATCCAGCCCCAGTTGGTCTCGAGGCCCCACCACACCTGCGAGAGCAGCAGCAGCCCGACGACGATCCGGATCACCCGGTCGACGGTTCCGACGTTGCGTTCCATGACGGCGTCCTCCTCGCAGCAGCGGACGGCCAGAATATGAACATTCGCTGAAACAATGTCACCGGGTGCGCGCTGCGGCCGTTGCGCCCACCTCCGCGAGCGGGACCTGGCGGCGCTGCAGCAGGTAGAACTGCCAGTTCGGCGAATAGTCGGTGATCGCCACCTGCATGGTGACGGTCTCGCCCGGCGCCACCGCGCCGCCGGTGAAGGTGACGGCATCGAGCGGCTCGTCGGTCTGGAAGGCGTCGGTGAAACGGTCGGAGCGGTAGAGACGTTCCGCGCCGCGGGCCTGGGCGAAACTCAGACCGTCCTCGTAGGGGCTCGGCCGTGACTTGATCTCCCTGAGCTCCATCTCGAAACTGGTCCAGGTCCGGGCGGTGCCGTTGCGGACCACCTTGACGAGGGTGAAGCCGATCACCGGGCTGCCGCCGAGGCGGTTGCCGAGACCGCGGTCGATGCCGCGGATCGTGAGGATGGCGGGCCGCCGGTCGTCGTGGATCTCCTCGACGATGACGAACGGATCGTCGGGCCGGCCGCGGCCGCGGCCCTCGAGAATGGTGAAGCCGCCTTCCTCGTCGCTGAAGGTGATGCCCTCGAGGGTGACGGGGGCGGCCGACGGCCGGCCGGCCAGCAGCGCGAGCAGCAGGCCCGCAACCGGGAAGGCGGTGCGGGCCATGCGCACGGCGTTAGCTCCCGACCAGGAAGTCGATTTCGGGGGGCAGCAGCGGCGCCCGCTCCGCCTGCGCCCGGCACCAGGCGAAGGCCCGCTCCTGCCGGGCCCGCACCAGAGCTGCCGCCTCCGGCCCCGAAGGCGGTGCGGGATTCGGGCCGGCATCGCGCAGGGCAGCGAAATAGCCCGCACCCGGCAGCCCGTCCTCGCGCCGCACGACGAGACAGGCGAGATCCGGCCCGCCACGCGCCTCGACCCGGCGGCAGACCTCGCCGAGATCGCGGCAGAGGGCGGCGACGTTGCCGGGCCCGACACGCCGCCCGAACCGCCGCAGGACCTCGCCGTAGGTGAGCGTGCGGCCTTCGGCTCCGGCACGCAGGAGCATGCGTTCGAGCCTGTCGAGATCGACCAAGGCGTGACCTTCGGTTACGATGCTGCGGTCAGCATGGCCGCGGTGCCCTCCCCGTGCAAGCCCGCCCGGTCTTCCTCCTCTGGTGCGCCCTGGTCGCCGCCGTCGCGGCGGGCGCGCGCGCGGCTCCGGCCCTGCCCGGCATCCTGCCGCCGGACGACCGGCGGGTGCTGGCCGAGGACGATCACCGCTTCGATGCCGTCGGCCGGCTCAACCGCGGCGACGGTGGCTTCTGCACGGCGGTGCTGATCCGCCCCGACCGGGTCGCGACCGCCGCCCACTGCGTCTGGGACGCGCTGCACGGCCGTTTCGTCTTTCCCTTCGACCTGCATTTCGTCGCCGCCTTCCGGCGCGGTCGCTATCTGGCCCATGCGCGCGGCCGCGAGATCCGGACGAGCGACCGCCTGCGCTTCGACAGCCGTGGCCGCCCGCTCGAGCTCACCACCGACTGGGCGATCGTCGCGCTCGACCGGCCCGTCACGGAGGTGCGGCCGATCCCGCTCGCCGGACCCGACGGCGCCGGAGCGCAGCAGCTCGCGCGGGTCGGCTACGGTTTCGATCGCCCCTATCTGCCGGTCGCGGTCGAACCCTGCAGGCCGCTCGCCCGGGTGTTCGACGGGGCCGTGCTGCTGCACGACTGCGATGCCAGCTTCGGCGATTCCGGGTCACCCGTGCTGATCCGCGCCGCCGACGGCTACCGGGTGCTCGCCCTGCAGTCCGCGCTGCTCGACACACCGCGCGGTCCGGTGCCGGCGGCGATCCTGCTCGCCGAGCGGCTGCCGGCGGCCCTCCTGCGGCCGGGGCCGGCGCGGTGACGGACCCGGGAAGCCGGCGCGTGGCCCGCAGCGACAGCGGCCGCGTCCCGTTCGCGCTGCTCTGGCTGCTCGTCGGGCTCACCGCGCTCGGGCCGGCGGCGATGCAGATCTTCGTCCCCGCCCTGCCGGCGATCCGGGACGCGTTCGGTGTCGCGACCGCCACGGTGCAGCTCGCCTTCAGCCTGTCGACGCTGGCCATGGCCGTCACCACGTTGTTCGCCGGCGCGCTCTCCGACCGCTTCGGCCGGAAGCCGGTCGTGCTCGGCGGGCTCGCCGTCTACCTCCTCGGCACGCTCCTGTGTTTCCTCGCCCCGGGCATCGGCTGGCTGGTCGCCGGCCGGATCGTCCAGGCGGCCGGCGGCGCCACCGGCTTCGTCCTCACCCGGGCGATCGTCCGCGATCTCTGGGGCCGGGAAGAGAGCGCGCGGGTGATCGCCTGGCTGACCATGGCCATGGTGGTGGCGCCGATGCTCGCACCTGCCTTCGGCGGCCTGCTCACCGACCTCTATGGCTGGCGGGCGATCTTCGCTGCGGGCGGCATCGCCGGCCTGCTGGTCGCCGCCGCCACCGCGTTCGGCCTGCCCGAGACGGGCGCCCGCAGCGCGTCCGCAGGCAGCGGGACCGCCACGGCCATGCTCCAGCTCCTGCGGCTCCGCCGGTTCCGCGGCTACGCCCTGCAGGGTGCCTTTTCCATGTCCCTCTTCTTCTCCTTCCTGGCCGGCGCCCCGTTCTTCGTCGTCGAGGTGCTCGGCGAACCGGCCAGCACCTACGGCTTCGCCTTCATGGCGATCTCGGCGAGCTTCATGGCGGGCAACGGCACCACGGCCCGGCTCACGCCCCGCTTCGGTCTCGACCGCATGATCCTGCTCGGCAGCTGCCTCGTGTCCGCCGCCGTCGGCGGCGGTCTCCTGTGGATGCTGCTCGGCGGCTGGTCGCTCGCCGCGCTCTTCCTGCCGATGTCGCTCGCGGCCTTCGCCCAGGGCCTCGCCATGCCGAACGCCCAGGCCGGCGCGGTGAGCGTCGATCCGCGTGCCGCCGGCGCCGCCTCGGGTCTCGCGGGCTTCCTGCAGATGGCGGCGGCCGCCGGTTGCGCCCAGCTGGTCGGCAGCCTGCCGCACGGGACACCCTGGCCGATGCTCGCGGTGATGGCGGTCTGCGCCGCCGGCATGGTGTGGTCCATCCTGCAGGGCACCCGCGGCACGCCCCTGGGGTGAACCGCGCGGGGATGTCGTGACCGCATACGGGAAAGTGCCGGCAGCCGGCGGAAAAGGCTTGGGCGGCGGTGCCCTGCCGCGTAAGATCCGTTGTGGGGATACGTCCGCGCGATGTTGGTCGGGAATTTCGTCACACCTGGACAGGTGATCGCATGGCCGTGATCGAAGGCATCGCCGCGCTCGCGGCGCTCGGGGGGGTCTATGCGCTGGGGGTCGAGCCGCGCCGGCTCGTCGTCCGCCGGCACAGTCTCGCCTGGCCCGATGCCGGCTTCGGGCTGCCGCGCGTGCGTCTCGCCGTTCTGTCCGACATCCATGCGGCATGGCCGCACACCACCCCGGCCCGGCTCGTCCGCATCGTCCGCCGCATCCTCGCCTTCGAACCCGACCTCGTCCTGCTGCCGGGCGACTTCGCGTCGACCGAGACCTGGGGTGTGCTGCCGGTCGCACCGGAAGTGATGGCGGAAGCGCTCCGGCCCCTCGCCGAACGGGCACGAACCTTCGCCGTCCTCGGCAACCACGACTACGATTACGACGGCATGCGGGTCGCCGCCGCGCTGGAGCGTGTGGGCATCCGGGTGCTTGCCAACGAGTCGGTGGCCGTGCCCACGGGCGACGGTGCGCTCTGGCTCGCGGGACTCGACGATCCGGTGACCCTGCGGCACGATCTCGAGGCTACCTTCGAGCGGCTGCCGGAGCGCGAGCCGGCGATCCTGCTCAGCCACACGCCCGATGTCCTCGCCTTCGCCCCGCCGAATGTCCGGCTCGTGGTGGCCGGCCACACCCACGGCGGCCAGGTCTGCCTTCCCCTCCTCGGGCCGCTCATCACCATGAGTCGCCTGCCACGGGAGCAGGCCCACGGCCTCCACGACACGGGCGACCGCCACCTGTTCGTGACCGCCGGCATCGGCGCCACGGGCCTTCCGGTCCGCTTCCTGCGCCCGCCCGAGATCGGAATCCTCGACCTCGTGCCCGTCGCGGCTTCCGCCCGTCCGCCGGCGGCCGGGACCGCGGCGGATCGCGAGGGGATGGCCGCGGCCAGCTGACCGGGGTTCACGGAACGGAAACGCTGCATTTCCCGCGCGGGGGCTGCAAGGCCGCCACGCTCCTCCCATCTGATGCCCGGTTCGTTCGCGCAGAGTGGAGGAACGATCGTGGCGACCAGAGTCCTGGTCCTCTATTACAGCATGTACGGGCACATCGAGCGGATGGCCCATGCGGTGGCGGAGGGTGCACGCGAGGTCGAGGGCGTCGAGGTGGTGGTGAAGCGCGTGGCCGAGACCATGCCGCGCGAGGTGGCAGAGAAGGCAGGGGCGAAGCTCGACCAGCCGGCGCCGGTCGCCGATCCGAACGAGCTCGGCGAGTACGACGCGATCATCTTCGGCACGCCGACCCGCTTCGGCAACATGGCCGGGCAGATGCGCAACTTCCTCGACCAGACCGGGGCGCTCTGGATGAAGGGGGCGCTGATCGGCAAGGTGGGGAGCGTGTTCACGAGCTCGGCGACGCAGCACGGCGGCCAGGAGTCGACCATCCTGACCTTCCTCCCGACACTCCTGCACCAGGGCATGATCGTCGTCGGGCTGCCCTACAGCTGCCAGGAGCAGATGGGCGTGGAAGAGGTCAAGGGCGGCTCGCCCTACGGCGCCTCCACCATCGCCGGGCCCGACGGCTCGCGCATGCCGAGCGAGAAGGAGCTCGCCATGGCGCGCTTCCAGGGCCGGCACGTGGCGCAGATCGCGAAGAAGCTCGCGGGCTGATCCGGTGCCGCTGGAGCTTCGCCCGTTCGCGAGCCTGGGCAGCCTCCGGCTGCCCTGGCTCCACGCGCGCTACCATTTCAGCTTCGCCGGCTACCACGATCCCGCGCGCATGGGTGTGGGGCCGCTCCGGGTCTGGAACGACGACGAGATCGCCCCGCATTCGGGCTTCGATCCGCACCCGCACCGGGACATGGAGATCGTCACCTGGGTGCGCGAAGGCACGCTCACGCACTCGGACAGCCTCGGCAACCAGGAGCGGCTCCGGGCGGGCGATGTCCAGGTGATGACGGCCGGCGCGGGCATCGTCCACGCCGAATACAACCGCGGCGACGTGCCGGTGCGTCTCTTCCAGATCTGGATCCGCCCCGACCGGCGCGGGCTCGCGCCGCGCTACGCCGTGCGCCGGTTTCCCGAAGGCCTCGCACGCGGCCGCCTGGTGTCGCTCGCGTCCGGCCGGCCCGGACAGGAGGGGGCTCTGCCGATCCATGCGGACGCCACCCTCTTCGGCGCCGCGCTGGACGACGGCGCACAGGTCGTGCACCGGTTCGACGCCGGACGCCGGGGCTATCTCGTGCCCGCCTCCGGCAGACTGCGGGTGAACGGCATCGGCGTCGGGGCGCGCGACGGGCTCGTGGTGCAAGACGAGGAGGTGATCGTCGTCGAAGCCTCGGGCGACGCCTCCTTCCTGCTCGCCGATCTGCCGTGAGCCACCGGGAGGAGGCGGTTGGGACTGCTGATCGACGGCGTGTGGCACGATCGCTGGTACGACACGGCGGCGAACGACGGCCGCTTCGTGCGCAGCGAATCGCGGTTCCGCAACTGGATCACCGCCGACGGCCGGCCGGGCCCGACCGGTGACGGCGGCTTTCCCGCCGAACCGGGGCGCTACCATCTCTACGTTTCGCTCGCCTGTCCGTGGGCGCACCGCGCGCTGATCTACCGCGTGCTCGAGCGGCTCCGGGAGTGGATCGACGTCTCCGTCGTCCACTGGTTCATGGGCCGCGACGGCTGGACCTTCGAAACCTGCGACGGCGCGACGGGCGACCGCCTCTACGGCTACCGTTACCTGCGCGAGCTCTATCTGCGGGCGGATCCGCGCTACACCGGCCGGGTGACCGTGCCGGTTCTGTGGGACCGCGAGCGCGAGACCATCGTCAGCAACGAATCGGCGGACATCGTCCGCATGTTCGACCGCGCCTTCGACGGACTGCGCGGCGAACGGATCGACTGGTGCCCCGACGCGCTGCGCGCCGAGATCGACGCGCTGAACGCGCAGATCTACGAGACGGTCAACAACGGCGTCTATCGCGCCGGCTTCGCCACCACCCAGGAAGCCTACGAGGAAGCCTTCGACGCCCTGTTCGCGACCCTCGACGCACTGGAGCAACGGCTCGCCGGACGGCGCTACCTGCTCGGCGCGCGCCCGACCGAGGCCGACTGGCGGCTGTTCACCACGCTCGTCCGCTTCGACAGCGTCTATCACGGCCACTTCAAGTGCAACCTGCGCCGGCTCGTCGACTATCCGAACCTCTGGGGCTGGACGCGCGAGCTCTATCAGTGGCCGGGGATCGCCGACACGGTCGACTTCCGCCACATCGAGCGGCACTACTACGGCAGCCACGAGAACCTGAACCCGACGCGGATCGTCCCCAAAGGGCCGGCCCTGGATTTCCGCGCGCCGCACGGACGCGGACATCTGCCGGCGGACGAGCCGGCCTGGGAGCCCTCGACCTGGGCCGCCAGCGGCGCCCCGGCGGCGGCACCGGACACGATGCGCCGTCCACCGTGGCGTCCGGCGGGTCCGTGCGCTAGAGTGTCCGCGTCTTCGAGGGAGGCGACCCTTGCGTACGTTCCAGCTCGTCCTCGCCGCGGTGCTGCTGTTCTTCGCGGTGCTCCAGTACAACGATCCGGACGGTCTCTACTGGTTCGCCGTCTACGCCGTCGCCGCGGGCTGGTGCCTGCTGGCGGTCCGGCGTCCGGAGCTGGTCTCCGGTTCGACGGCGGTCCGTGCCGCGCTCGCGGTGAGCGTCGTGGCGTTTGTCGCCGGCTTCGCGCATCTGGCGCCGACGATCGACGCGAACTGGATCCATGTGGAGGAAGCCCGCGAGGCCCTGGGCTACCTCATCTGTGCCGTGGCCACCCTGTCGGCCTGGCTGGCCGCCCGGCGTGCCGTCGGCCCGGCGGCGGGAAGCCCGGCATGATCGACAGCGAAGAGTTCGTGCTGCTGGTGGATGCGGACGACCGGGCCCGTGGGACGGCCGGCAAGCTCGAGGCGCACCGGTGCGGGCTGCGGCACCGCGCGCTGTCCGTGATCGTGCGCGATCCGCTCGGCCGGCTGCTGCTGCAGAAGCGGGCGACCGGCAAGTATCACTCCGGCGGCCTGTGGACCAACACCTGCTGCAGCCATCCGCGCCCGGACGAGCCGGTGGAGCTGGCGGCGCGACGGCGCCTGCAGGAGGAGATGGGCTTCACCTGCCCCCTCGCCCCGCTGCTGCGCGTCGCCTACCGGGCCGATGTCGGCTCCGGCATGATCGAGGACGAGATCGTCCACGTCTTCGCCGGCATCTACGACGGGCCGATCCGACCGGATCCGCGCGAGGCCGAGGGCTACGCCTGGGTGGAGCCGGAGACGCTCGCGGGCGAGATGCGGGCCACGCCGGGGCGGTTCAGCGTCTGGTTCCGGAGATACGTCGACGGCCACTGGCCGACGCTGACGGGCGGCCCGGTCTGGCGCCACCTCTGCGGGGCGCGGTAGGCCGCCCGTGTCGCCGCCGCGATCTACCGCCGCGCCGGCTGCAGCTGCCCCGCGTCGAGCCGGACCGTGAGGGTCGTGGGGAGCGCCCGCCAGAGCCCCTCGGCATTGACGCTGTAGTAGGGACGGTACTGCGGCAGCCGCTCTTCCGGCAGCACCCGTTCGTAGAGATTGTCGAGCACGAACCGGCGGCCGGCGACCGCCACCGTCAGCACGGCATGCACCAGATCGCGCCGCGTGTCGTGCAGGACCACGAGCCGCATGTCGCCTTCCGGCACACCGAGCAGACGCAGCGTGGCATACTTCGCGATCGCGTAGTCCTCGCAGTCACCCGAGCGGGCGAGGAACTCGAGCGGTGTCGCCCAGTAGTCGCTCTGCTGCCAGAGCTCGCTGTCGGAGCGGTACCGGAAGCCGTTGACGAAACGGTTGACGCGCTCGAGCCGCTCGCGGAGCGGCCGTCCGGCGGCGGCGCGCACCGCTTCGCGCCACGCCCGCAGGCGATCGTCGCGGCAGGCGGCGACGCGCTCGAGACACGCCCGCAGGACCCGCTCCTCCGAGGCGAGCGCCGCGAGCACCCGCTGCCACTTCGGCAGCCGGGCGGACGAGCCGAGCGCCACCTCCGGCGTCCGCAGCACGCCGGCCGCCGGTACGGCCGCCGCCGGGGCCCGTCCGACGGCGGCGAACAGCAGCAGGACGAGAAGGACGGTCGAGACCCGCATCGGCGTTTCCCCCAGGACGCGCGCGGTCGGGCCGCGCGTTTCGGGGGCGAGCCTGCGGGTCGCGGGTAAACGCCGGGTTTACGGGGCGGCGTGCCACGCCTTGCTGCGCACCTCGGTACCTATCCGGATCCCTCCGGCGCGGTCCGCGCCCGGCCCAGCCGCAGGACGAAGGCGATCACCCGGGCGACCGCCTCGTACTGCGCCGGCGGGATCGGGCGGCCGGGTTCGACGGTGGCGTAGAGCACGCGGGCGAGCGGCGGATCCTCGACCACCGGCACACCGTGGGCGCGCGCGAGCTCGCGGATGCGCAGGGCCAGGAGATCGGCGCCCTTGGCCACGACTTCCGGAACCGCGTCGCGGCCCTGCCGGTAGCGGAGGGCGACCGCGTAGTGCACCGGGTTGGTGACCACCACCGTGGCCTTGGGCACCTCGGCCATCATCCGGCGGCGCGCGCGCTCCATGCGGATCGCCCGCAGCCGCTGCCGCACCAGCGGGTCGCCCTCGGTCTCCTTGTGCTCCTCGCGGATGTCGCGCCGCGACATGCGCATGCGCCTGAGGAAGTCGGCCCGCTGCCAGGCGTAGTCGAGCGCCGCGATCAGGGCGACGGCGACGCAGACGGCCATCGCGAGCCGCAGCACGAGGCTGCGGAGCAGCGAAGCGAGACCCTCGGGCGGGATCTCCGGGCTCGCCCGGACGACATCGAGCTCGGGATGGAGGGCGATCGCCGCCGCCGCGGCCGCGACGGCGAGTTTGACGAGGCCCTTCGCGAACTCGACCAGCGTGCGGAGCGAGAACAGCCGCCGCGCTCCGGCGAGCGGCGAAACGCGTTCGGCCTTCGGCTGCAGCGCCGTGGCGTTCCAGACGATGGCGTGCTGCAGCGCCGAGGCGAGGACCGCCGCGAGCGCGAGGCTCGCGAGCGGAACCAGCACCAAGAGGGTGGCCGGGAGCAGCATCGGGAGAAGGCCTTCGAGGATCGCGTCGCTTCCCGCCCCGACCGAGGCGATGCGCTCGAAGCTCGCGCGCGCGAGCCCGCGCAGGAGGGCGCCGGCCGGAGATCCGGCCACGGCGAAGAGCAGGGTCCCGGTCGCGAGCAGGAGCAGCGTGTGGACCTCGCGCGAGCTCGGGACCTGCCCCTCTTCGCGGGCCTTCTCGAGCCGCCGCGGGGTCGGCTCTTCCGTGCGTTCGCTCTGGTCCTCGTGCTCGGCCACGCCTCACCCCCCGCCGAGGCCGGCGAGCGTGTCGTCGGCGAGCCGCAGGAACACGCCGAGCGCAGCCGGCAGGCCGGCGAGCAGGGCCAGGAGCGCGAGCGCGATCTGCAGCGGCATGGCGACGAAGAAGATCTGGATGCCGGGAACGAGCCGGGTGAACAGGCCGAAGGCGGCGTAGACGACCGCCGTCACGATCAGGACCGGCGCGGCGATGGCGAGCGCCGCCGACCAGAGCGCGGTGCTGGCGAGCAGCAGCGATTCCGCGAGCGGGGCGACCGGAGCCGTCCCCGAGGGCGGGATCAGCCGGTAGCTCGCGGCGAGCACCGCGAGCAGCTGGTGGTGGCCGTCGAGGACGAGGAACAGCGTCAGGCCCCCGACCGCGAGCAGCCGGCCCGGCAGCGTCGTCTGCCCGCCCTGCTGGGGATCGAACAGGGCCGCGGCGGAGAGCCCCGACTGCATCGCGACGATGCTTCCCGCGAGTTCGAGGGACGCGAGGGCGATGCGGCCCGCGAGACCGAGGGCGAGACCGATCGCGATTTCGGTGGCGAGGAGACGCACGAGCCCGGCGTCGTCCTCGGGCAGGCGCAGCTGCGGGGCCAGCGCCGGATGGAGCAGCAGGCTCAGCAGCAGCGCGAAGCCGAGCCGCACGCGGGGCGTCACGACCGTTTCGCCGATCCCCGGCACCAGCATCAGGCAGGTGCCGAGGCGGGCGAACAGCACGCCGAGGCGGGTGATGTCGTCGGCGAGCCCGTGCTCCATCGGCCTCAGCCCGCCCCGATGCCGGCGATCCGGGCGAAGAGCGCCTCGGTGAAGCCGCGCAGCTGCGCCCACATGAACGGCATGGCGACGACCAGGGTGATCGCCATCGCGACCAGTTTCGGCAGCAGCGTCAGCGTCATTTCCTGGATCTGCGTGAGGGCCTGCAGCAGGGAGACCGCGAGCCCGACGACGAGTGCCGCGAGCAGCGCCGGTCCCGCGACCAGCATGGTGACCCAGAGGGTCTGCCGGACGATGTCGAAGATCGCCTCGGGGCTCATCGCCTCCTCCTCTCTTCCGACGGATGCCGCCCACTCGCCCGGCCACGGCCATCGCGCCCCCGGGGCCGCACGCCCGCGACCTCCGGAAAGCCCTGCGCCCCTGCCCCCGGCTTCCGGCGGACGGCGGAGACCGCCATCCCTCGTCTCCCGCGTTCCGATGCTCGCCGTTGCCGCCCCCCGCGGCCTTCCACGGGCCCGGCCGCGGCCACCGCTCCGCCGGGCCGGTGTCGGCCGGGCCCACTTCCATCGGGACCGTGGCCCTGCCCTTTGCCGCACCAGCCGGCGGCACGACCTTCCCCGGGTTCGCGCACCGGCCAGGGCCGGCCGGAATCGCCACCGCTGCCGGCGGCTTGCACCGAAGGCGTCCATCGCCGCTTCGGCTCCACCCCGTCCGCGCGCCCGAGCGTCGGGCTCCGGCCCGTCGCCTGCCGCGGGTGGCAGACCCCGCGATCCCCGGGCTTCCGCGCGCCGGCACCGGCCCGCCGGGGTCGCGGCTGCCGCGGTCCGCGGTCCCGTCACGGGCCGGCACCGGCGCCCGCCCCGGAGCCCGGAACCGGGCAGGGAACGGCGACGGCCGGCCACGGGCGCCCGGGACACGACAGCCGTCGCTCAGATCGGCATGCGCATGATCTCCTGATAGGCGGAGATCACCCGGTCGCGCACGGCGACGATCTTCTCGAGCGCGAGTTCGGCGGCGGTGACCGCCTCGACCACTTCCTGCACGCCGGCGAGGCCGACCACACCCCGCTTCGCCACCTCCTCCGCGCGGTGCAGCGTGTCGAGGGTCGTCTCCATTTCCCGCACGAGAAAGGTCTCGAAGGCCGTCGACGCCGCCGGACCTGGGGCCGTCGTGCCCGCCGACGGTGCGGGACCGGATCCGATCCTGCCGATACCGTCCGTCATCGCCCGGAGCTCCCGTGTCAGCGCAGGAGATCGATGGTCCGCTGCAGCAGTTCCTTCGCCATCGCGCTCGCACCGAGATTGGCCTCGTAGCTGCGCTGCGCCTCGCGCATGTCGACGAGCTCGATCAGCGGATCGACGTTCGGATACTTGACGTAGCCGCGCTCGTCGGCGGCCGGGTGACCGGGATCGTAGCGCAGCTCGAACGGCGAGGGATCGGTCGTGTACCGCCGCACCTGCACGCGTTCGATGCCGAGCGCGCGATCGAGCCGGTTCTCGAAGGTCACGAGCTTGCGGCGGTAGGGATCGCCGCCGGGCCGGTCCGCCGTCGAGTCGACGTTGGCGAGGTTCTCGGCGACCACCCGCAGGCGGACCGACTGGGCGGTCATGCCGGCGGAGGCGATGGCGAGGCTGGTCTCGAGGTTCATCCGGGGATCTCCCGCGGCTGCGCGCCCGCAGCGGCCGGTCAGTTGCCGGCACCGAGCGCGGAACGGAACAGGCGCCTGTACTTGGCGACGAGGTTGACATCGAGCAGATAGTTGCGTTGCGTCTCGCCGAGCCTGCGCAGCTCCTCGGCGAGCACCACCGCGTTCCCGGCCGGTGCCACCTCGAGCGGCGTCCGGGGCCGGGCGCGCGGCTCGGCGTCCCGCTCCGGGCCGGCCGTGAGGTGCCGGGGGTGGGTGCGCGCAAGACCCTGCGGCGGTCCCGGCGCGCGCTGCCGTTCGAGGACCTCGGCGAAGGAGCCGGGCGCGAGATCGCGGGGGCGGTAGCCCGGCGTGTCGGCGTTCGCCACGTTCTGGGCGAGAACGCCGAAGCGGGCGCCGAGCCAGCGCTGTCGGGCCGCGATCAGATCGAAGAGGTCGCTCGCCACGTCGGCATCTCCCGGAGGGCGGGTCGGTTGCGAACCTAACCGCCGAGAGTTAACAGAAGCTTAAGGAGTCGGCGCGAACATGGGCCGGACGAACGGAGGAACGGTCCCATGCTCTATCTGACCCGGCGGCCCGGCGAGGCGGTGATCGTCAACAACGAGATCGAGGTGCGCGTGATCGAGGTGCGCGGCAGGACCGTGAAGCTCGGCTTCACCTTCCCGCGGACGGCGAGCGTCCTGCGCGAGGAGGTCTACCGCCGGATCGAGGCCGAGAACGCCGCCGCCGCGCGTGCCGCGCGCGAATTCGCCGCGTCCCCGGCGGGCGCGACCGGCGGCCGCCCGGAGTCCGAACCAGCCACGAGGATCGAAGAGCGTGCCGGATAGCCCGTTGGAGGGATCCGCAAGAGCGCGCGTCGCCATCGTCATGGGGAGCGTCTCCGACTGGGAGACGATGCGCCATGCCGCGGCCGTGCTCGAGGAGCTCGGCGAGAGGCCGCTCGTGCGGGTGGTCTCGGCCCACCGCACACCCGAACGGCTCTACGCCTTCGCCAAGGGCGCGCGGGCCATGGGGCTCAGGGTGATCGTCGCCGGGGCCGGCGGTGCGGCGCATCTGCCCGGCATGATCGCGTCCATGACCGAGCTTCCGGTCTTCGGCGTGCCCGTGGAGAGCCGGACGCTCAGGGGTCTCGACAGCCTGCTGTCGATCGTCCAGATGCCTGCCGGGGTGCCCGTCGGCACGCTCGCGATCGGCCGCGCCGGAGCGGTCAACGCCGGCCTGCTCGCCGCCTCCGTCCTCGCCCTCGGCGATCCGGAGCTCGCGGACCGGCTCGCCACGTGGCGCCGGCGGCAGAGCGAGAGCGTGCCCTCGAGCCCGCTTCCGGAGGAGAGTGGGTGATGCTCGCGCCGGGTTCCACCATCGGCATCTTCGGCGGGGGCCAGCTCGGCCGCATGACGGCGATCGCCGCTGCGCGTCTCGGCTATCGCTGCCACGTCTTCGCGCCCGAAGCGGACAGCCCGGCTGCCGAAGTCGCCGCCGCCTTCACCCGCGCTCCCTACGACGACGCGGCGGCCGTCGCGGCGTTCGCCCGAAGCGTCGACGTGGTCACGCTCGAGTTCGAGAACGTGCCGCGCGAGGCCGTGGCCCTCGCCGCCCGCTTCGCCCCGACGCGCCCGTCGGCGGAGGTGCTCGCCGTCACCCAGGACCGGCTCGCCGAGAAGGAGCTGGCGCGGCGCCTCGGTCTCGGCGTCACGGACTTCCTCGCGGTCTCCACGGAGGAGGACGCCCGGGCCGCGGCCGGCCGCCTCGGCCTGCCGTTCCTGCTCAAGACCCGGCGCTTCGGCTACGACGGCAAGGGGCAGGTGCGCGTCGGGGACGCGGGCGCGGCCGCCGCCGCGTTCGCGTCGCTCGGATCGGTCCCGGCGATCGCCGAGGCGATGGTGGATTTCCTCTGCGAGATCTCGGTGATCGTGGCGCGGCGGCCGGACGGCGCGACGGCGAGCTGGCCGCCCGTCCGGAACATCCACCGGGACGGGATCCTGCGCACCACCGTGGTTCCGGCCGGCCTGCCGCGGCGGCTCGCCGACGAGGCGGTGGCGGTGGCGGAACAGATCGCCGAAGCGCTCGCCCTCGAGGGCCTGCTCGCGGTCGAGATGTTCGTCACCCGCGACGGCCGCGTGCTCGTCAACGAGCTCGCCCCGCGCCCGCACAATTCCGGCCACTGGACCCTCGATGCCTGCGCCACGAGCCAGTTCGAGCAGCTCGTGCGGGCGATCTGCGGGCTGCCGCTCGGGCCGACGCACCGCCGGTTCGACGCCACCATGGTCAATCTGATCGGCGACGAGGTCGAGACCTGGTCCGACCTGCTCGCGGAGCCCGACGTCTGCCTGCATCTCTACGGCAAGCGCGAGACCCGGCCGGGCCGCAAGATGGGTCACTACACCCGTCTGCGGCCGCTCTCTTCGGACTGACGCGGCTCAGGCGATGATGTCAGGCCACCGCATCCGCTCGAGCAGGGCGATCCGGTCGCGCAGCGCGAGCTTCTGCTTCTTGAGGCGCTGCAGCTCCAGCCGGTCGGCGAAACCTTCCGCGGTCAGCTGCGCGATGCGCGCATCGAGCGCGCGGTGGGCCGCTCGCAGCTCCGCGAGCCGCCGTTCGACCGCTGCCGGATCCGGTCCGTCCTGCATCGTCCGCCCGTCGTTCCTATGGCTCTCCGGCCGTGGACGCCGGCCGGCATACGGCTATATGAGCGCCGCCCCGGAGCCGGGCAATCGCTGTCCGGGTGGCGACGCGACGGCAGGAGACGCGACATGCGGATCGGGATACTGACGAGCGGCGGCGACTGCGCGGGCCTGAACGCGGTGATCCGCGCCGTGGTGCTGCGCGCGGTGCGCGGCTACGGGTTCGAGGTGATCGGCATCCACGAAGCGACCGACGGGCTGATGCAGCGCCCGCCCGCGGCCTCGCCGCTCTCGCCCGAGAGCGTCCGCGGCATCCTCTTCCAGGGCGGGACGATCCTGCGCACCACCAACCGCGGCAATCCCTTCGGCGCTCCCGGCCCCGATGGCGTCGTCCGGGACCGTTCGGCGGAGGTGCTCGAAGGCTACCGGATGCTCGGGCTCGACGCGCTGATCGGCGTCGGCGGCGACGGCAGTCTCGCCATCCTGCGCCGGCTCGCCGGACTGGGCGGCTGGAACCTGGTCGGCATCCCCAAGACCATCGACAACGATCTCGGCCACACCGAACGCGCCGTCGGTTTCAGCACCGCGGTCACGGTGGCGACCGAAGCGGTCGACCGGCTGCACGTCACCGCGGCCAGCCACAATCGCGTGATGGTGCTCGAAGTCATGGGCCGCGATGCCGGCCACATCGCGCTGACCGCGGGTGTCGCCGGCGGCGCCGACGTGATCCTGATCCCCGAGATCCCCTACGACATGGACCGCGTCTGCGCCAAGATCGAGGAACGGCGGCGCATGGGGCGGAACTTCAGCCTCGTCGTGGTGGCCGAAGCGGTGCGCACGCCGGAAGGCGAGGTCGCGACCTACGCCGACGCCCACGGTCGGGTGCGCTACGGCGGCATCGGCCGGGCGATCGCCGACGAGATCGCCCGCCGCACCGGAGCCGAGACCCGCGTCACCATCCTCGGCCACGTGCAGCGCGGCGGCTCGCCGGTGCCGCTCGACCGGGTGCTGGGGTCCGCCTTCGGTGTCGCCGCCGTCGATCTCGTGGCGCAGGGCCGGTTCGACCGCATGGTCGCCTGGCAGAACCGCCGCGTGGTCGACGTGCCGCTCGCCGAGGCCGTATCCTGCTGCCAGCGGGTCGATCCGAACGACACGCTCGTGCACACGGCCCGCGGCCTCGGCATCTCGTTCGGGGACTGAGCGGTTGCGCCTGATCGGCGACATCGGCGGGACCTACGCGCGCTTCGCCCTGCAGCGGCGCCGCGGCCGATACGGCGAGGTGCGGGTGTTCGAGGTCGCGGACTTTCCCGATCCGGAGGCGGCGATCCGCGCCTATCTCGGCGAGCGGCAGGTGCGGGAGGCGGTGCTCGCCGTGGCGACGCCGGTCGAGAGCGACACGATCCGCTTCACGAACAGTCCGTGGGCGTTCTCGCGCGAGGCTCTCCGCGAGCGGCTCGGCCTCGAGCGTCTCGCCGTCCTCAACGATTTCGTCGCCCAGGCGCTGGCGGTGGCCCATCTTTCGGACGGGGAGGTGGCGCCGATCGGCGGCGGCACCCGGCTCGCGGAACGCCCGGCCGTCGTCCTCGGCCCCGGGACCGGGCTCGGCTGTGCGATCCTCACCTGGCGCGGTGCCCGTCCGGTCCCGCTCGCGAGCGAGGCCGGCCACGCCTCCTTCGCGCCCGAGGACGAACGCGAGGCGGCCCTGCTCGCCGAACTGCGCCGCGCGCACGGACACGTCTCCTTCGAGCGCATCGTCTCGGGCCCGGGCCTCGTCGCCACGGCCCGGGCGCTCGCGCGGCTCGCCGGCGGCACGCTCGCGCCCGCCGGGCCCGGAGAGGTGGTGCGTCGCGCCCGCGAACAGGACTGTCCGCACTGCCGCGAGGCGCTGCGCGTCTTCTCCGCGGCGCTCGGCAACTTCGCCGGCAACCTCGCGCTCGCCGTGCTGGCGCGCGGCGGTGTCTACCTCGTGGGTGCGCTCCTGGGTCGCCTCGGCAGCACCTTCGACTCCGACCTCTTCCGCGAGCGGTTCGAGGCCAAGGGCCGGCTCGCGGAGATCCTGCGCGCGATCCAGACCCTCAGGGTGCTGCGCGAAGACACGGGGCTGCTCGGGGCCTCCTGGTTCTCGTTCCGCTGATCCCGGCGCCGGGGGGCGCCGTTGCCGCTGGTCGCGCCCCGCCGGGGCTGCTATAGGGTGTTCCGGTCACACAGCCGGGAGGTGATCCGCGATGGCACTTCAGGACCATCTGGAGTCGCTTCAAGCCAAGCACGCCCATCTCGAAGCGCTGATCGACGAGGAGCTGCACCGGCCGCTGCCGGACCAGGCCCGGCTCTCCCGGCTGAAGAAGGAAAAGCTGCGCATCAAGGAACAGCTCGAGCGGCTGCGGCGGCAGGGAGACGCGCAGCCGTCGACCCCGTCCCCGTCCGCCTGAGCGCCCGGTCTCTCCGCCGCGCGGCGTTACCATCGAGCCGCGCGGGACCGTGACGCGCCGGGGGCCCGTGCACGAGGGTGCGAGCGCGTTCGCGCGCCCTCCGATCCGGGCCCGGATCCCGGTGTCGGCGCCCGCATTGGCCGGCGATCACGGTGCGGGGGCGACGGCGTTCCGGCTTTCCCGGGGAGCCCCGGCACGCCGACGCGCGAGGCTCGCGAGCAGTTCGCGCACGCCGACGCTGCCCACGACCGCACCGCTCTCCGACACGACCACGACCGGCAGCGGGTTCCGCTCCAGAGCCTCGAGGGCGAGCCGGATCGGCGCTCCGGCGGGAGCGACGAGGATGCAGTCGGATGCATCGAGCCGTCCGGGCTCGCCGACCGGGACGAGCACGGCCCCGCCGCGTCGCGCGCGGACGGGTCGGCCGGCCGCATCGGTTTCGAGGACGAGGCCGTCGCCGAGTGCGATCTCCCTTCCGTGCGCGGCGAGCGGCCGCATCGCCGCGCCGAGCGTCAGCACCGCGAGCGGGTTCACGTTGGCGACGAAGCTACGGACATAGTCGTCGGCGGGTGCCAGCACGATCTCTTCCGGACGTCCGGTCTGGACGATGCGTCCGCCTTCGAGGATCGCGATCGTCGAACCCAGCTTGAGCGCCTCGTCGAGATCGTGGCTCACGAACAGGATGGTCTTGCCGAGGCTCCGCTGCAGCTCGAGGAGCTCGTCCTGCAGCCGGTCGCGGATCAGCGGGTCGAGGGCCGAGAACGGCTCGTCCATCAGCAGGATGTCGGCGTCGGTGGCGAGGGCCCGGGCGAGACCGACGCGCTGCTGCATGCCGCCCGAGAGCTCGTGCACGGGCTTGTCGGCCCACGCTTCGAGGTGCACGAGTTCGAGCTTCTCGCGGACGATGCGCTCGCGCTCTTCGCGCGGCATGCCGCGCAGCTCGAGGCCGAAGGCGACGTTCTCGGCAACCGTGCGCCAGGGCAGCAGTGCGAACTGCTGGAAGACCATGGCGATGCGCCGCGTGCGCAGGCGCCTCAGGGTGGCACGGTCGCAGCTGCCGACGTCGATCTGGACGTCGCCGTCGCGTACCAGCACCCGTCCGCGGGTCACCGGATTGAGGCGGTTGACGGCGCGCAGCAGCGTCGACTTGCCCGAGCCCGAGAGGCCCATGAGCACGCAGATCCGTCCCTCGCCCACCTCGAGGTCGGCGCCGGCCACGCCCAGCACCTGCCCCGTGCGTTCGAGGATCTCCTCGCGACTGGCGCCGGCGTCGATCAGCGGCAGCGCGCGCTCGGGCCGGTCGCCGAAGACGATGTCCACCCGCTCGAAGCGGATCGCCGGCAGCGGCTCAGCCATGCCCACGTCCGCCCTCCGGCCGCCGGCAGACACGGTCGAGCACGATGGCGAGCAGCACGATGGCAAGCCCGGCCTCGAACCCCTTGGCGATGTTCACCTGATTGAGGGCGCGTACGACCGGCTTGCCGAGTCCGTCGGCGCCGACCAGGGCGGCGATCACGACCATGGAGAGCGACAGCATGATGCACTGCGTGAGCCCGGCCATGATCGCCGGCATGGCAAAGGGGAGCTCGACCTTGAGGAGCCGCTGCATCGGGGTCGCCCCGAACGCCTCGCCCGCCTCGAGCAGGTGCTTCGGCACGCCGGAGATGCCGAGGTGGGTGAGGCGGATCGGCGCCGGGATCGCGAACACGACGGTCGAGATCAGCCCCGGCACCATGCCGAGCCCGAAGAGGATCAGGGTCGGGATCAGGTAGACGAAGGTCGGGATCGTCTGCATCAGGTCGAGCACGGGGCGCATGGCGTGGAACAGCCACGGCCGGTGCGCGGCGGCGATCCCAAGCGGGACGCCGAGGGCCATGCACACGAGCGTCGACATGCCGACGAGTGCGAGTGTCTCGGTCGTCTCCTTCCAGTAGCCGAGATTGACGATCAGAAGACCGCAGCCGGCCACCAGCAGGGCGAGCGACAGACGCCGGTGGATCAGCCAGGCGAGGGCGGCGAAGAAGGCGATGAGCGCGAGCGGCGGGACGGCCTGCATGAGGTCGACGAGCCCGTCGATGACGAAGCCGAGCCCGTTCGAGACGGCGTCGAAGAAGCCGGAGGCATTGTCCGTCAGCCAGTCGACGAAGGCCTTCATCCAGGCGCCGAGCGGGATCTTGTGTTCGACGAGCCAGTCCGTCATCGCTCACCTGCCCTCCGCCGCCCGCAGCCCCGCGTCAGTCGAGACCGAGCCGGGCGCGCACCGCCGCGAGCGCGTCGCCGCCGTCGAAGGTGGTGACACCTTCGAGCCAGGCGTCGAGCACCTCGGGATGGGCCGCGAGCCAGTCGCGGGCGGCGTCGCGGGGTTCCTTGCCCTCATCCAGGATCGCCTTCATCACCTCGTTCTCCATCCGCAGCGTGAAGGAGAGATTGGAGAGGAACCGGCCGAGGTTGGGGCACTGCTCCGTGTAGCCCTTGCGCACCACCGTGTAGACGGTGGCGCCGCCGTAGTCCGGGCCGAACCAGTCGTCACCGCCCGAGAGGTAGGTGATGTCGAAGTTGGCGTTCATGGGGTGCGGCTCCCAGGCGAGGAAGACGATCGGCTCGCGGTTGCGCACGGCGCGCGCCACCTGCGCCAGCATCCCCTGCTCCGAGCTCTCGACCAGCTCGAAACCGGCGAGCCCGAAGGCGTTCGCGTCGATCATCTGCTGGATCAGGCGGTTGCCGTCGTTGCCCGGCTCGATCCCGTAGATCCTGCCGCCGAGCTGCTCGCGGAACTTCGCGATGTCGGCGAAATCGCGCAGACCCTGTTCGGCGAGATATGTCGGAACGGCGAGCGTGTACTTCGCACCCTCGAGATTGACGCGGAGCTGTTCGAGCGTGCCGCGATCGAGATAGGGGCGGATGTCGGCTTCCATGGTCGGCATCCAGTTGCCGAGGAAGACGTCGATGTCGCCGTTCTCGAGGCTCGCGAAGGTCACCGGCACGGAGAGGATCGTCGCCTCGGGCTCGTAGCCCAGTCCCTCGAGGACCACCGAGGCGAGTGCGGTGGTCGCGGTGATGTCGGTCCAGCCGACATCCGAGAACCGGACCGCGCGGCAGCTCTCCGGATCGCCGGCGGCGGTCGCCGTTCCGGCGGCAAACAGGCCGAGCGCGGTCAGTGCGGCACAGATCGGACGCAGCAACGTCATGCTTCGATCCCTCCCTCGGGGTTGCGGACGCGGGCCGGACCCCGCCTTAGACCCGGCCGGCGGGACGCGCAACGTGCCGATGCGGCCCTCAGGGGTAGATCATCTTCCGCGTCACGCCGCCGTCCACCACGAACTCGGCGCCGGTGACGAAGCCCGCCCGCTCGCTCACGAGAAAGGCGACCATCTCGGCGACGTCTTCCGGCCTTCCGACACGTCCTGCCGGATGGAAGACATGGTCCTCCGCCGTCGGGTCCGGGCCGCGGGTGTGGATCCAGCCGGGGCTCACGCAGTTCACCCGCACCTCCGGCGCGAGGCTGATGGCGAGGGCGTGGGTGAGCGCCACGAGCCCGCCCTTGCTCGCGCTGTAGGCCTCGGTGTGCGGCTCCGACATGTGGGCGCGGGTCGAGGCGATGTTGACGACCCGCCCGCGCGCCCGGCGCAAGAGCGGGGCGAGCGCGCGCACCAGCAGGAACGGCCCGCTCAGATTGACCGCGAGCACCCGGTGCCAGTCTTCGGGCGCGAGCTCCGTGAGCGGACGGTTGGCGGAGATGCCGGCGTTGTTGACGAGCACGTCCAGCCGGTCGCCGCGCTCGCGCACCCGTTCCGCCAGCACCCCGATGTCGGGCTCGCTGCCGACATCCGCGACCTCGGCCTCGATCGCGCCGGATCCCGACAGATCCCCGCAGGTCGCAGCCAGAGCCGCGGCGTCGCGGTCCACCGCCACCACCCGGTAGCCGTCCGCGAGCAGGCGCGCCGCGATCGCCCGGCCGATGCCGCGGGCCGCGCCGGTCACGAGAGCGAGGGGTGCCGCCGCCATGGTCCTCCCTCCGCAGGTCGCGGAGCGCGCACGCCGGAGATGCTACTTCGGGACCCTGCCGGACGGAAGGCCGGACCGCGCCGGTGCCGCGAGCCGGATGGCCGTCGGCGGCACCGCCGGTGCGGCCGCCGTCGCCGGGCCGGGACGCTTGCCTCGCGGGCGGTCGCGTGCGAACTCTCGGGTCGGCCGAGGAACCCGTTCGGGAGGTCGAGGTGGCGAGCGAGGATCTGATCCGCCTTCCGGCACGCGAGATGGTGCGTCTTCTGGCCGAGCGGGAGATTGCGCCCACGGAGGCGATCGAGGCCGCCGTGGCGCGCATCGAGGCCGTCGATCCGGACGTCAACGCGGTGCCGACCCTCTGTGTCGAGCGCGCCCGGGAGCACGCCCGCAGGCTCGAGAACACGCCGCCGCCCGAGGACCGGCGCGGCTGGCTCGCCGGGCTCCCCGTCCTGATCAAGGACCTCACCGACGTCGCCGGCGTGCGCACCACCTACGGCTCGCCGATCTTCGCCGACCACGTGCCGGAGCGTTCCGACGTGCTTGTCGAGCGCATCGAGGCCAGAGGCGGCATCGTCCTCGGCAAGACCAATACCCCCGAGTTCGGCGCCGGCGCCAACACTTTCAACGAGGTTTTCGGCGCCACCCGCAATCCGTGGAACACCGCACTCACCTGCGGCGGCTCCTCGGGCGGCTCGGCCGTGGCGCTCGCGACGGGCATGGCCTGGCTGGCGACAGGCTCCGATCTCGGCGGTTCGCTGCGGACGCCGGCCGCCTTCTGCGCGGTCGTGGGCCTGCGCCCAAGCCCGGGACGGGTGCCGCACGGACCCACGCTCAACCCGTTCCAGACGCTCGCCGTCGAGGGGCCGATGGCGCGGGACGTGCGGGATCTGGCGCTGTTCCTCGACGCCATGTCTGGCTTCGATGTCCGCGACCCGCTGAGCTTCGAGCCGGCGCGCGGTTCCTTCGTCGATGCCACCGGCTGGCCGCTGAAACTGAAACGGGTCGCGTTTTCGCCCGACCTCGGCGGGATCACGCCCGTGGATCCGGAGATCGCGCGGATCTGCCGGGAGGCGGCCGGACGGTTCGCGGAGCTCGGGGCGGAGGTGGTCGAGGCGTCGCCGGACCTTTCGGCCGCCGTCGAGGCCTTCACGACGCTGCGGGCCGAGCATTTCGTCACCACGCGCGCGCCCCTTCTCGAAAAGCATCGCGAGAAGCTCAAGCCCGAAGTGGTGTGGAACATCGAGCACGGGCTGTCGCTGACGGCCGCCGAGATCGGCCGGGCGGAACGGCTGCGGGCAGAGATGCTGCAGAACATCGTCCGGTTTTTCGCGGAGTACGACCTGCTGCTCTGTCCGGCTGCGGTGGTGCCGCCGTTTCCGGTCGAGATCCGCTGGATCGAGGAACTGCAGGGTCATCGGTTCCCTTCCTACGTCGACTGGCTCGCGATCACCTACGCGATCACGCTCACGAGCTGTCCGGCGATCTCGGTGCCCTGCGGCTTCACGGCGAACGGCCTGCCGGTCGGGCTCCAGATGGTGGCACCGGTGCGCGGCGAGGCGCGGCTGCTGCAGGCGGCCGTCGCCTTCGAGGACCTGACCGGCATCCCCGAGCAGCTGCCGATCGACCCGCGCCCCGGATGAGCCGCGCGAGCGACACCGTCCCTCCGGCCGCCTTCCTCACCACCCGCGAGGTGGCGGAGCTCCTGCGCCTCAAGGAGCGGCGGGTCTACGCCCTCGCGGCGCGCGGCGAGATCCCGTGCACCCGGGCGACCGGGCGGCTGCTGTTCCCACGCGAGGCGATCCTGCGACGGCTCGCGTCCGGCGAGCGCGAGCCGGGGGCGGGCACTGCGCCCGGGACGGCTCCGGGCCTGCTCGCGGGCTCGCACGATCCCCTGCTCGAATGGGCGGTGCGGCAGTCGGAGAGCGGTCTCGCGACGCTGTTCGACGGCAGTCTCGACGGGCTCGGCAGGCTCGCGCGCGGCGAGGCCGAGGCGGCCGGGCTGCATCTGTTCGACCCGGCATCGGGCGAGTGGAACGTGGCGGCCTGCCGCGAGCATGTCTCGCAACGGCCGGTGGTGCTGCTCGAATGGGCGTGGCGGCAGCGCGGCTTGGTGGTGCCGCCGGGCAATCCCGCCGGCATCGCGGCCCTCGGGGATCTCGCCGGACGTCGCGTGGTGCGCCGCCAGAGCGGATCGGGTGCGCAGCGCCTGTTCGAGGCCCTGCTCGTCGAGGCCGCTGTCCCGGAGGGCGCGATTGTCTGGATCGACCCGGTCGCGCGCAGCGAGATGGAGCTCGCGGAAGCGGTCGCGCGCGGCGAGGCCGAGGCCGGTTTCGGGCTCGGGTGCGTGGCCCGGAGCTTCGGCCTCGGCTTCGTGCCGCTGCTCGAGGAACGCTTCGACATCGCCGTCGACCGGCGCAGCTTCTTCGAAGAACCGTTCCAGAGGCTGGTTGCCTTCACGCGCCGCCCGGAGTTCCGCGCCCGGGCGGAGAGCCTCGGCGGCTACCGCATCGACGACATGTGGCGGGTGCGCTGGCTCGCACCGTGACCGCGGTCATCGCGGCGGCAGGGTTCCGGTACTCTCGTCGCAGCGGGCGCCGGGGAAGAAGGCCTGCTCGCCGCCGATCCGGAAGGAGGCGATCGCCGCCTGCCCTTCCGCCGAGACCAGCCAGTCGCGGAACGCCTTCGCCTCGGCGAAGCGGACGTTCGGGTGGCGTCTCGGGTTCACCACCATCACGCCGTAGGTGTTGAACAGTCGCGGATCGCCCTCGACCAGGATCACGAGGTCGCGACGGTTTCCGAAGGCGAGCCAGGTGGCGCGGTCGGTGAGCGTGTAGCCGCCGATTCCGGCGGCGATGTTGAGCGTGGCGCCCATGCCGGCGCCGGCCTCGCGGTACCAGCTGCCGCTCGCCACCGAAGGATCGATCCCCGCCTCGCGCCAGAGGGCGAGCTCCTTCCGATGCGTTCCGGAATCGTCCCCGCGCGAGACGAAAACGGCGCCGGCGGCGGCGATCCGCCGCAGCGCCTCCGGTGCGTCCCGCAGCCCCGCGATGCCGCCCGGATCGTCCTTCGGACCGACGATCACGAAATCGTTGGACATGACATCGCAGCGCAGCACGCCCCATCCCTCGCGGACGACGGCGAGCTCGGCGTCGCGCGCGTGCACGAGGACCGCGTCGCCGTCGCCGTTGCGCGCGTTCTTCAGCGCCTGACCGGTGCCGACGGCGACCACGCGCACCTCGATTCCGGTCTTCTCTTCGAAAAGCGGAAGAATGTGGTCGAAGAGGCCCGAGTTCTGCGTCGAGGTGGTCGACTGCAGGACGAAGAAGCGCCCGGCGCCGTACCCCGTGGCGGGAGCGAACAGGAGAAGAGCGGCGAGAAGAGAGCGGAAGGTCGCCGTCATGCCAGGAGCTCCCCCGCAAGATAGGCCGCAGCCTCCGGTGTGCGCGGCCGGTCGAAGAAGGCCGCGGCCGGCGTCTGTTCGAGGACACGGCCGCGGTGGAGGAAGATCACTTCGCCCGCGAGCCGCCGTGCCTGTGCCACGTCGTGGGTGACGAGCAGGATCCGCGTACCCTCCGCCGCCGCCTGCCGCAGCAGCCGTTCGATCGCGAGTGTGGCCGCGGGATCGAGGCTCGCCGTCGGCTCGTCGAGCAGCAGGAGTTCGGGCCCGAGGGCGAGCGCGCGGGCGAGCGCCACCCGCTGCTGCTCGCCGCCCGAGAGCCGTCGCGCGGGCCGGTCGGCGAGCCCGGCCAGATCGAAGCGGGCCACGAGCTGTTCGACCCTGCGCCGCCGTTCCGCACGCGGCACGCCGCGGGCGGCGAGCGCGAAGGCGAGATTGGCGGCAACGGTGCGACGCAGCAGCACCGGCTTCTGGAACACCATCGCCTGCCGCGCCCGCACGCCCGCATCGAACGGTCCGCCGTTCCAGGTGATCGCCCCCGCGTCCGGACGCAGCAGTCCGTGCAGGGTGCGCAGGAGCACGCTCTTGCCGGCGCCGTTCGGCCCCAGCACGACCGTGGTGCCGCGGCCTTCGATGGCGAAGGAGACTCCGTCCAGCACCCGCCGCCCGGCGAGCGTGACGACGAGCCCCGCGGCCCGCACGGGCAGGATCGCGGCCCCGTCCGCCGGCTGGCGCGTCTCACGCATGCGCGAGCCGGGCGGCGGCGGCGCGCAGCAGCGCCACGGCGAGGTTGACGGCGAAGGCCAGCACGAGGAGCACCGTGCCGAGGGCGAGCGCCGTGGCGATCTCGCCCTTCGAGGTCTCGAGCGCGATGGCGGTGGTCATGACGCGGGTCACGTGCGCGATGTTGCCGCCCACGATCATCACCGCCCCCACTTCTGCGATCGCCCGGCCGAAGCCCGCGAGCACCACCGTCGCGAGCCCGAAGCGCGCTTCCCACAGCAGCGTCACGAGGATGCGGAGCCGGCCGAGGTCGAGGGAACGGAACAGATCGGCGTATTCCTCGTGCAGCGCCGCGAGCAGTTCGCGCGAGAGGGCGACCACGATCGGCAGCACGAGCACCGTCTGGGCGATCACCATGGCCGTCGGCGTGTAGAGGAGCCGCAGCGCGCCGAGCGGGCCGGCGTTCGAGAGCAGGATGTAGACCAGCAGCCCGACCACCACCGGCGGCAGACCCATGAGGGCGTTGACGCCGACGACCACGACACCGCGGCCCGGGAACCGCAGGGCGGCGAGCGCGGCGCCGAGCGGCAGACCGAGGAGACAGGCGCAGGCCACCGCCGTCAGGCTCACCCGCAGCGACAGGGCGACGATTTCGACGACATCCGGGTCGGCCGCGAGGATCAGGGCCCCGGCACGGGCCAGCGCGGCGGTGAGATCCTCCATGCCTCCTCCTGGCGTCCGCGCCGTCCCTTTTGCACTTTCTTCTCTTTCTTTCAAGCTCGGGGAACAGAATGCAGACCGCCGCTCCCCGCGCGGAGCGATGCCGGCCCCTTGCCCGCCGCGGACCGGTCGCGATAATCACCGCGCCCCGGAGAACCGGGGAACTTCGCTACAGGGAGGACGGGAGGCCATGCCGACATTCACCCGACGCGGTCTCGCGGAGGCGCTCACCGCCTGTGCACTGGCGCTGCTGCTGCCGCTCGCGGCAGCCGCCGAGCCGATGAAGATCCGCATCTCGACACCCGCCGTGCCCGGCGACTGGCACGCCGAAATGCTCTATCTGTTCGAGGAGTACGTCGAACGCTCGCTGCCCGGCCAGTTCGACGTCGAGGTCCACCTCAACGCGACGCTGTTCAAGCAGGGCACCGAGCCGGCGGCCATGCAGCGCGGCAATCTCGACATGGCGATGATCTCGGCCCAGGACATCGCCAAGCAGATCCCCGAATGGTCGATCTTCACCGCCGGCTACATCATCCGCGACCCGGACCATCAGCGGAAGGTCTTCGGCGGCGAGATCGGCCGCGAGATGTACGCGCTTGTGCGCGAGAAGATGGGGATCGAGATCCTCACATCCGCCTATCTCGGGACGCGCCACCTGAACCTGCGCGAGGTCCGGGACGTGAAGACGCCGGCCGATCTCGCGGGTGTGAAGCTGCGCATGCCCGGCTCCGACACCTGGCAGTTCCTCGGCAGCTGCCTCGGCGCCAACCCGACGCCGCTCGCCTTCAACGAGGTCTATCTGGCGCTGCAGACCGGCACCATCGACGGCCAGGACAACCCGCTGCCGACCGACCAGAAGGCGCGGTTCTACGAGGTGACGAAGCAGATCGTGCTCACCGGCCACCTCGTCGATGCCGTCTTCCTGTCGATTTCGGGCCAGACCTGGGAGAAGCTCGACGACGAGCAGAAGCAGGTATTCCGCGAGGCGGCCGAAGTCGCCCGCTTCTTCAACGACAACAACCGGATCCGCGACGAGGCGCGGCTCGTGAAGTTCTTCGAGGAACAGGGTCTCGTGGTGACGGAGCCGGACCGCGAGGCGTTCAGGAAGCACGTCCAGCAGTGCTATCTCGAGAGCGACTACGCGAAGAGCTGGCCCGAGGGCCTGCTCGAGCGCATCAACGCCGTCCAGTGAGCCGGTGAACCGGCTCTCCGGGGTGCTGCGGCGGGGCGCCGATCTGGTCGGCGCCCTCCTGTTCCTCGCCATGTTCGCATCGTTTCTCCTGCAGGTGTTCAGCCGCTACGTGCTCAATGCGCCCATCGGCTGGACGCTCGAGGCGTGTCTCGTCGCCTATCTGTGGTTCGTGTTCTGGGCGGCGGCCTGCATGCTCCGGGAGGAGGACCACGTCCGCTTCGATCTGCTCGTGCGCGCCCTGCCGGCCGGCGCGCGCCGCCGGCTCGCCGCCGCCTCCACGCTTGCGACACTCGCCTGCTTCGCCCTCGCCTTCCCGGCGACCCTCGACTGGGTGCGGTTCATGGCCATCGACCGCACCTGGACACTCGGCATCCGCTTCGACCTGCTGTTCTCGATCTACGTCCTCTTCATGCTGGCGGTGATGATGCGCGCGCTCCTCGCCCTCGTGCGGCTGCTGCGCGGCTCCGGCGATCCGGACGGGCTGCGGTGAGCCTGCCGTTTCTCGTCGCGATCGGCGCCTTCCTGCTGTTCGGCGCCATCGGCATGCCGGTCGGCTTCGCCATGCTGAACGCCGGCGTGCTCTATCTCTTCGTCTCGGGGCAGGATCTGGCGCTCGCGGCCGAGCAGGTGCTCAACAGCCTGTTCAACAGTTTCGTGCTGCTGGCCGTGCCGCTCTTCATCTTCGCCGCCAACGTCATGAACGCCGGCACGATCAGCCGGCGGCTGCTCGAATTCTGCCTCGTGCTGGTCGGCCGCTTCAGGGGCGGGCTCGCGCAGGTGAACGTCGTCTCCTCGGTGATCTTCTCCGGCATGAGCGGCTCCGCGATCGCCGACGCTGCCGGCATCGGCCGGCTGATGATCGACATGATGCGCGAGAAGGACCGCTATCCCGCGGGCTTCGCGGCGGCGCTGACGGCGGCGAGCGCCACCATCGGCCCGATCGTTCCACCCTCGATCCCGATGGTGCTCTACGCGCTCGTGGCCGACGCCTCGGTCGGCTATCTCTTTCTCGGCGGCGTCGTGCCGGGCCTGTTCATGGGGCTCGCGCTGATGGCCGCGGTCGCCGTGATCGCCCGCCGGCGCGGCTTTCCCGTCGAGGAAGGTGTGCGGCTTTCGGAGCTGCCGCGGGCGACCGCGCGCGCCTTTCCGGCCCTGCTGCTGCCGGTGGTGCTGCTCGGGTGCATCTACGGCGGCATCACCACCCCCACCGAGGCGGCGGCCATCGCCGCGGCCTATGCGCTGCTGCTCGCGACTTTCGGCTACCGCGCGCTCGACCTTTGCGCCTTCGGCACGGTCGTGGTCGAGAGCACGCGGGCGAGTGCCGTGGTCACCATGATCATCGCCGGCGCCTTCGTCTTCAACTACGTGGTCGCGGCCGAGCAGATCCCCAACCAGCTCGCGGCCTGGCTCGCGGGACAGGAGGTCTCGCCGACCCTGTTCCTCCTCCTGGTCGCGGCGGTGTTTCTGCTGCTCGGATGCTTCCTCGATGCCACCACCATGCTTCTCGTGCTGGTGCCGCTCGTGCTGCCGAGCCTCGACCGTCTCGGCATCGACCGCGTGCATTTCGGTGTGACCATCACCGTCAACATCATGATCGGGCTGGTCACGCCGCCCTACGGCGTGCTGCTGTTCGTGATCAACGGGCTCACCGGCATCCCGCTGCGCGAAATGATCCGCGAGCTCTGGCCGTTCCTCGCGGTGCTGGTCGGCACACTGCTCGTGATGCTCCTCGTCCCCGACCTCGTCCTCTGGCTGCCGCGGCAGTTCGGTTATGCGGGGTGAGGGTGCGACCCGAATCCCTGGCCGCTGCCTTGGCACCGTGAGCGAAACGCCTTAGACCGAACCCGGCTGTCCGGAGGTCCGACCGTGGTGCTGACGCGCATCCTGCTCGAGCGGTTCACCGCCTTCGACCGCCTCGACCTCGAGCCCTCTCCGGGCATCAACGTGCTGATCGGCGAGAACGGAACCGGCAAGACGCATCTCATGAAGGCCGCCTACGCGGCCTGTGCGGTCACGCGCGGCCGCGAGCCGGTCTTCGCCGAGAAGCTCGTGCGCGTGTTCGCTCCGCGTGGCGGACACATCGGGCGTCTCGCCCGACGACGGCAGGGCGTGACGCGGGCGCGGCTCCGCTTCGAGCGCGAAGGTCGCCACCTCGAACTGGGCTTCGCGACAGACGATCAGCGCGCCGATCTGCTTCGAGCGGAAGGAGAGAGCGGCTGGATGAAGCGTCCGATCCGGGCGGTCTACGTTCCGGTCAAGGAGTTCCTTTCGCATGCACCCGGATTCCGCTCGCTCTATGCCGAGCGGGCCATTCATTTCGACGAAGTCTACCCGGATCTTCTCGACCGGGCCTTTCTCCCCGCCCTGCGCGGTCCGCGGGGTAACGTCCGGAAGAGGATCGTCACCCGGCTGGAGCAGGTCCTCGGGGGTCATGTCGAAACCAAGGACGAAGAGTTCTTCCTCAGGAACCAAATGGGCAAGTTGGAGTTCACCTTGGTCGCGGAGGGCCTGCGCAAGATCGCCCTTCTTCTGGTTCTGGTTCGGAACGGATCGCTCGTGCTCGACGAGAGGGGCGAGGACAATGTCCTTTTCTGGGACGAACCGGAGAGCAACCTGAATCCCCGTCTGATCCGCGTAGTAGTCGAAACGCTGCTGGAAATCGCCCGTGCCGGAACGCAGGTGTTTCTTGCCACGCATGACTACGTGATCCTCAAGGAGCTGGATCTACAGGCGACCCGGGGCGACGATGTCCGCTGGCACGCCCTCTATTTCGAGAAGAACGAAGTCCGCTGTGAGACCAGCCGGTCTCTGAAAGACATCGGGCAAAACGCCATCGCCGGGACGTTCGCGGACCTCTATGATCGCGAGATCGACCGGCTGGCATCCAGACCTGCGGAGACCGTGTGAACCTTGGCGACGGTCGTGACCGAGGGGCGCTTCCGGCTGACCGTTCCGGAAGGTGTCCGGGTCCGGAAGTTCGACGACTCCTCGCACGGCCTCTCGCACTGCATGAAGGCGGTCGACCGGGTCGTCGACGACGGCCGGAGGACGATCCTCGTCGAAGTCAAGGATTTCTCGCCGCGTAAAGATCTCGAGCCGCGAGCGTTGAAAGAGCGGGATGTCGGTTCGTGGGTCGGCAAATTCCGCGACAGCCTGCTCTACCTCTGGGCGGAGGAGGCCTGCGGGCACGAACGATGGTGCGTCGTCCTTCTGTGCGGGATCGACAGGGCGCTCATGAATGTGCCGCTCACCGCCCTGAGGCGGCAACTTCCGGAAGGGATCCCTCGCGAAGTCCGGACCGGCTGGAGGCGGGCACCCGTGGGGAGGGCGCTCGTGCTCGACCCCGCGGGCTGGCGCCGGCTCTTTCCCGACTGGCGCCTCGACGAAATCCGAACCTGAAGGCTCACCCCCCGAGTTCGCGCACGAAGCAGTCGGCGCCCTCGGCCTTCGCCTTCGCGCAGAGTTCCGCCGCCTCGCGCCGGCTCGGGAAGGGGCCGAACAGCACCCGCCAGAAGGTCCCCCTGCCCTCGATCTCGACCGGCTGCGGCGGCACGCTGCCGACGTCCGCGAGAAACACGTGCTTCGCGCGCAGCTTCTCCGCGGCTTCGAGGGCCGCCTCCTTCGAGCCCAACGAGGCGAGATGGATCGCGAAACCGCCGGCCGCCGGTCCCACCGCCGGCACAGGTGCCGCCGCGCCCGCCGCCACGGCCGTCTCCTTCCCCTGCCCGGAGGGGGAAGCCTTTCGCGCCGTCGCGAGCGCGCTGCGGATCCGTTCGAGATTGGCTTCGAGCACGCGGATCGAGGGGTGGTCGGGGGAGAGGGCCTTCTTCGCCACCTCGACGGCGCGCCGTTCGAGTTCGAGCGCCGCCGCCGGATCGTCCGCGGCGAGCTTCAGCATCGCCCAGTTGTTGAGCAGCCGCGCCACGTCCTGGTGGTTCGGGCCGACACTCTCCTCGAGCAGCCGCAGCGCCCGGCGGTAGAGCTCCTCGGCCTCGTCGAAGCGCTTCTGCGCGCGGTAGAGCAGCGCCAGATTGTTGAGCGTGGTCGCCGTCTCGGAGGGATTGCCGACAGGCCGCCGGCGGTCGAGCTCGAGGGCTTCGAGATAGAGCTTCTCCGCATCGGCGAATCGTCCGAGCAGGCGATAGACCTCGGCCAGGTTGTTGAGATCGGTGGCGATCCGCGGATCGTCGGCACCGTAGCGCTCGCGGGCGATCGCCAGCGCCTTCTCGAAGTGTTTCGCGGCCGTTTCGAGATCGTCGGCATGGAAGGCGCGCATGCCCGCCTCGTAGGCCTGCTGCAGCGGATCGGGCGGCGTCTGGGCGGCGGCACTCCCGACCGTGATCGCCGCGAACAGCAGGAACAGGAGTGCCCGCGCGGACCATCCGATCGGGATCGCAGGGATCATGACCGCCTCTCCCTCGCACCAATGACGGTCGGAGAGCTACCACCGCCGCAATCCAAAGGCGAGAGACCGCGTGCGTCCGTACCGGGCGTGCGGCGGCGCCGGGCCGGAATTCCGGCGGTACCCGCGCGCCCTTGAGGGGCGGGGGCAGCTGTGGCAGGACGCGCGCGCCGGAAACGGAGACGGACATGGGTCTGGTGCCGGATCTGTGGTTCGAGGATTTCGCCGTGGGCCAGCGCTTCGCGACGCGCGGCGCGACCCTGAGCGAGGCGCAGATCCTCGATTTCGCCCTGCAGTGGGACCCGCAGCCCTTCCACATCGACAAGCTGGCCGCGGCCCGCAGCCCCTACGGTGGCCTGATCGCGAGCGGCTTCCAGACGCTCCTCGTCGCCTTTCGGCTCCTCTATCAGGAGCGGATCATCAATGCCGCCTCCATGGGCGCGCCGGGCATCGACGAGATGCGCTGGCATCTGCCGGTGCGCCCCGACGACACCATCCGGGTCGAGGGCGAGGTGGTCGAGGTGCGGGAATCGCGAAGCCGCCCCGACCGCGGCACGGTGACGATCCTCTATTCCGTCTTCAACCAGCACGGCCAGATGGTCATGAGCTTCCGCGTACCACACATGCTCCGCCGTCGCCCGGCCGGGGGAACCGCCGGCGACTGACGGCGGTTCCGCCGCTCGTCGTCCCGCGCCTTCACGGAGCCGCCGATGTTCGAACTCCTCGCCGACCCCGCCGTCTGGGCGAGTTTTCTCACGCTCGCCGCGCTCGAGATCGTGCTCGGCATCGACAACATCATCTTCCTGTCGATCGTCACGAGCCGACTGCCCGCGCACCAGCAGCCCTTCGCCCGCCGTCTCGGCCTCGGCCTCGCGCTCGTGCTGCGGATCCTGCTGCTGCTGTCGATCTCCTGGATCATCGGCCTCACGGCTCCCGTGTTCACGATCTTCGACCATACGGTGTCGTGGCGGGATCTCGTGCTGGGTGGCGGCGGGCTCTTCCTCCTCGTCAAGGCGACGATGGAGATCCACCACATGACCGAGGGCGCGGATGCGGAGGAGGCGCCGAAGACCGCCTCGCTCGCCGGCGCCATCGTCCAGATCGCCCTGATCGACGTCGTGTTCTCGCTCGATTCGGTGATCACCGCGGTCGGCATGGCCGAGCATGTGGAAGTGATGATCGCCGCCGTCGTCCTCGCCATCGTCGTGATGATGGTGGCGGCCGAGGCGACGAGCCGCTTCGTCAACGCCCACCCGACGGTGAAGATGCTGGCGCTCTCCTTCCTGCTGCTCGTGGGCGTGGCGCTGATCGCCGATGCGATGCACTTCCACATCCCGCGCGGCTATCTCTACTTCGCGGTCGCCTTCTCGGCGCTCGTCGAAGGGCTCAACCTGCTCGCGGCGAAGGCCCGCGAGCGCCGGCGCGCGCGCGGCACCACGCGGTCCTGAACCGCGGCTGCCTTCTGCCGGCTTTGCGACCTCGCGTGTCGCGCCCGCGGGCTCGTCCGGGCCGGCGTGCGGCTAGTGCTTCGCCGGTTCCGGGCAGTCCCGGGGGTCGCAGCGGAGGTCGAGATGAGCCGAGAGGGACGTCGTGGCGGTCGTGCGGCGCGCCGCAGCGAGCGCACCAGCGTCGGGATCCGCGCCCTGCCGCCGCTGGAGCGGCGGATCCCGGTGTACGAGGTGCTGGACGGCGAGGCCGAAGAGCGGATCCACGAGGCGGCGATGCGCATCCTCGAGGAGACCGGCATCGACTTCCACTACGACCGGGCCCTCGACCTCTGGCGGCGCGCCGGCGCCCGGGTCGACGGCCAGCGCGTGCGCATCGACCGCGGGCTCCTGCTCGAACTCGTGGCCAAGGCGCCCGAACGCTTCCGCATCCGCGCCCGCAATCCGGAACGCGATCTCGAGATCGGCGGCGCGCACACGGTGTTCTTCCCGACCTACGGCTCGCCCTTCGTGCGGATGTTCGACGGCGAACGCCGCTACGGCACGCTCGCCGATCTCGAACAGTTCCACCGCCTCGCCTCGATGTCGCCGGCGATCCACGCGACCGGATCGATCACCTGCGAGCCGGTCGACATCCCCGTGCCGAAGCGGCACCTGCACGTGACCGCGAGTGCCATCCGCAACTCCGACAAGGTGTTCATGGGCCCGGTGACGGCGCCCGAGCGCGCGGAGGACGCGGTCCGCATCGCCTCGCTCCTGTTCGGTGAGGAGGTGGCGCGCAACGAGCCGGTAATGGTCTCGCTCGTCAACTGCAATTCGCCGCTCGTGTGGGACGAGACCATGCTCGGGGCGCTCGATGTCTACGCGCAGAACAACCAGCCGGTGATCGTCTCGCCCTTCACCATGGCCGGCGCCAACACCCCGGCCTCGCCCGCCGCCACCGTCGCCCAGCTCGTCGCCGAGGCGCTCGCCGGCATCGCCTTCACCCAGCTCGTCCGGCCGGGCTGCCCGATGATCCTCGGCAATTTCCTTTCGGCGGTGTCGATGAAGTCCGGTGCGCCGATGGCCGGCACCAGCGAGCTCGCGCTCATGAACTTCATGATCGGCCAGATGGCGCGGCGCTACCGGCTGCCCTGGCGGAGCTCCGGAATGCTCACCGGTTCCAAGATCGTCGACGCCCAGGCCGGCTACGAGAGCGCCTTCAACATGCTGCCGATCCTGCTCGCCGGCTGCAATCTCGTCATGCACACGGCCGGCTGGACCGAAGCGGGGCTGACCGCGAACATCGCCAAGTTCGCGCTCGACGCCGAACAGATGGAGATGCTCTGGCGGCTCGGCCGTGGCGTCCCCTTCGACGATTTCGACGAAGCGCTCGCGACCATCGCCGAGATCGGCCCGGCCGGCCACTTCTTCGGCACCGCCCACACCCAGGCGCACTTCCGCGACGCCTTCTTCATGTCGGAGCTGTTCGACAACAACAGTTTCGAACAGTGGCAGCTCGAGGGCGAGAAGGACGCCGCGGCGCGCGGCATCGAAGCGGCCCGGCGCATGCTCGAGGCGTGGGAGAAGCCGCCCCTCGATCCCGGCATCGAGGAGGCGATCGCCGACTATGTGGCGCGGCGCGAGCGGGAGTTGCCGGACTCGGCGCTCTGAGCGGGCTCAGCCGCAGGCGTGGCCCCCGTCCCCGGTCCCGGCGCAGTAGAGGCGGTAGAGGGTGGCGATGATCGCCTCGATCTCGGGCGAGGCGAGCGAGTAGTAGATGGTCTGCGCCTGCCGGCGGGTGCGGACCAGCTCGTCGCGCCGCAGCTTGGCGAGATGCTGCGAGAGGGCCGACTGGCTGAGTCCGACGATGCGCACGAGCTCGCTTACCGAACACTCGCGCCCGACCAGCTGGCAGAGGATCAGCAGCCGGTGCTCGTTGGCCATCGCCTTCAGCACCCGGGTCGCCTGGCGCGCGCTGCGGCGGAGCTTCGCGAAATCGGCCTCGCCGATACCGGTCTTCGGAGCGAGCGCGGGAGTCGCGACCGATTCGATCATCATGCGGAATCTCCGGAGCGGGGACGGGAACCGGTGAAGGGGAGGACGGCGGACGGACGCAGCGGGAGCCGGGGTAAAAGCCGTCCGGTCTCGAGGAAGCGGAGCGCCCGACGCGCGCCGAGCACGATGCCGGCGACAGCGAGGAACGAGCCGAAGGACAGGGTCGAGAGGCCGCTCAGGCCCTGACCGACGGTGCACCCGAGCGCGAGCGTCCCGCCCGAGCCCATCAGCACCGCACCGAGCAGATGGCGGCGCAGATCCGCGCCGTCGACGAAGGTCTCGATGCGGAACGAACCGGTGGCCCGGGCCGCCAGGAAGGCGCCGGCGAGCGTGCCGAGCGCGAGCGCGGCGCCGAAGCCCGGCAGGGTCGCGCCGCCTGCGAGCAGCCAGAGGAAGGCGCGGGCTGTGGGTCCGACATAGGCGAGCGAGGAGGGACGGACGTCGGCGAACGGGTCGGCGGCCGCGAGTCCGGTCGCCGCCCAGCCGGCGACCACCAGCAGCCCGAGCCCGATTCCGGCCGCGAGCTCCGGCCCGGGGCGGCGCAGCGCGGGATCGCGGAACACCCAGCCGAGCACCGCGAGGGCCGCGACCGGCCCGGCGACGAGGCGCGCGGTCCACAAGTCGAGCCCCGAGACCGCCGTCACCGCCTCGGGGATTCCGGGGGCAACCGGTCGGAGTTCGGCCGCCGCGCGCAGGAGTGCCGCCGCAGGCGCGAGGATGCCGCTCATCGTCGCCTGGGCCGACACCGCCACCACCAGCAGGACGACCAGGGAGCGCAGGCTGCCGCTCCCGGCGCGCGCCATGCTGCGCGACACGCAGCCCCCCGTCAGCACCATGCCGAAGCCGAAGGCGAGGCCGCCCGCGAGAATCGCGAGCGCCGGCAGCTGCGGCGCGAGGTAGAGGCTGTCGCCGATCGGGACCACATCCGCGAGCGCGAGGGCCTGGGTGCCGAGGATCGCCAGCGCCGCCGCCAGCGCCCAGGCGCGCAGCCGCCGCGTGCTGCCGAACAGCGACCAGTCGGCGATCGCCCCCATCGCACACCAGTGGGTGCGCTGCAGCAGCACACCGGCCGCGAGGCCGAGGACGGCCCCCGTCGGGGCGAGCAGCAGGTCCGGTTCGATCGGCATGGGCGCGGCTACGGTCCGCTCGGGGGCTCGGTGTTATGAGCGATGCCTTGTATTCTAATACAAAAAGCCGGATGGTCAACGGGAAACGCCGATTTACACAATGGGGCATGTTCAACCGGCGACGTCCGGGGCCCTTGCCGCGCCCCCGGCGGGCATGCATGTATCGTCCGAGCCGCGCCCGGAAAGCGGGCCGGCCCCACGCATCGTCCGAGAGCAGCGCCTCATGGATCCGTTCATCCGCGTGCGTGGCGCGCGCGAACACAATCTCGCGAACATCGACGTCGACATCCCGCGCCACAGGCTCGTGGTGATCACCGGGCTCTCCGGCTCGGGCAAGAGCTCGCTCGCCTTCGACACCATCTACGCCGAGGGACAGCGCCGCTACGTCGAGAGCCTCTCGGCCTATGCGCGGCAGTTCCTCGAGCTCATGCAGAAGCCGGACGTCGATCACATCGACGGGCTGTCGCCGGCGATCTCCATCGAGCAGAAGACGACGAGCCGCAACCCGCGCTCCACCGTCGGCACGGTCACCGAGATCTACGACTACATGCGGCTGCTGTGGGCCCGGGTCGGCGTGCCGCACTCGCCCGCGACCGGCTTGCCGATCGAGGCGCAGACCGTCTCGCAGATGGTCGACCGCATCCTGGAGATGCCCGAAGGCACACGGCTGTATCTGCTGGCGCCGATCGTGCGCGGGCGCAAGGGCGAGTACCGCAGGGAGTTCCAGGAGCTGCAGCGCAGGGGCTTCCTGCGCGTCAAGGTGGACGGCACGCTCTACGAGATCGACGAGGTGCCGGCGCTCGACCGGAAGCGCAAGCACGAGATCGAGGTGGTCGTGGACCGGATCGTGCTCGCGCCCGATCTCGCCTCCCGCCTCGCGGATTCGATCGAGACCGCCCTCGACCTCGCCGACGGGCTGCTGGTGGTGGAGAACGCCGACAGCGGCGAACGTACGGTGATGTCGGCGAAATTCGCCTGCCCGGTCTCGGGCTTCACCCTGCCCGAGATCGAGCCGCGGCTCTTCTCCTTCAACAGCCCCTACGGCGCCTGCCCGGCCTGCGACGGCCTCGGCCGCAAGATGACGATGGACCCGGACCTGGTCGTGCCGGATCCGGAAAAATCCATCGTCGAGGGCGCGGTCGAGCCCTGGTCGAGCCAGACCATGCAGTACTATCCGCAGGCGCTGCTCTCGATCTGCCGCGAGCTCGGCGCCGACCCGACGGTGCCGTGGCGCGAACTGCCCGAGACGGTGCGGCGGGTCATCCTCTGGGGCTCGGACGGCAGGCCCGTGCGCATGGTGTTCGAGGACGGGCTGCGGCGGTTCGAGACCAACAAGCCGTTCGAGGGCGTGATCCCCAATCTCGAGCGCCGCTGGCGGGAGACCGAGAGCAACTGGATGCGCGAGGAGCTCTCGCGCTACACGCGGCAGAGCCCGTGCGAGGCCTGCGGCGGCTACCGGCTCAAGCCCGAGGCGCTGTGCGTGAAGATCGCCGGCCTGCACATCGGCGAGGTCTGCGAGATGGCGGTCGATGCGGCGCGCGACTGGTTCGAGGCGCTGCCCGGGAAGCTCACGGCGAAGCAGAACGAGATCGCCGCCCGCATCCTCAAGGAGATCCGCGAGCGGCTCGGCTTCCTCGTCGACGTCGGCCTGTCCTATCTGACGCTCGCCCGCGATTCCGGCACGCTGTCGGGCGGCGAGAGCCAGCGCATCCGCCTCGCCTCGCAGATCGGCTCGGGGCTCACGGGCGTGCTCTACGTCCTCGACGAGCCCTCGATCGGGCTGCACCAGCGCGACAACGACCGGCTGCTCGCCACCCTCGAGCATCTGCGCGATCTCGGCAACACGGTGATCGTCGTCGAGCACGACGAGGAGGCGATCCGTGCTGCCGACCATGTGATCGACATGGGGCCGGGCGCCGGCGTGCACGGCGGCCGGGTGGTGGCGCAGGGCACGCCCGAAGAGATCGCGGCCCATCCGGAGAGTCTCACGGGCGCCTATCTCTCGGGTCGCCGGAGCATTCCCGTGCCGGCGAAGCGGCGGCGCCCCTCGGGCTGGCTCGAACTGCGGGGCTGTCGCGCCAACAATCTGCAGGGCATCGACGTGCGTTTCCCGCTCGGCTGCCTCGTCGCCGTGACCGGCGTCTCCGGCTCCGGCAAGAGCTCGCTCGTCGTCGACACGCTCTACCCGGCCCTCGCCCGCCGTCTCATGGGCGCTCGGCTGCATCCGGCCGAGCACGACGAGCTCGTCGGCATCGAGCAGGTCGACAAGGTGGTCGACATCGACCAGTCGCCGATCGGCCGCACGCCCCGCTCCAATCCCGCCACCTACACCGGCGCCTTCGGTCCGATCCGCGACTGGTTCGCGAACCTGCCGGAGGCGCGCGCCCGGGGCTACAGGCCTGGCCGCTTCAGCTTCAACGTCAAGGGCGGCCGCTGCGAGGCCTGCCAGGGCGACGGTGTCATCAAGATCGAGATGCACTTCCTGCCCGATGTCTACGTCACCTGCGACGTCTGCAAGGGCCGGCGCTTCAACCGCGAGACCCTCGAGGTCACCTGGCGGGGCAAGTCGATCGCCGACGTGCTCGACATGACCGTCGAGGAGGCGGTGCGGCTGTTCGAGTCCGTGCCGGCGGTGCGGCACCGGCTCGAGGTGCTGGAGAAGGTCGGGCTCGGCTACATCGCCCTCGGCCAGCGTGCGACCACGCTCTCCGGCGGCGAGGCGCAGCGGGTGAAGCTCGCCCGCGAGCTCGCGCGCCGGGCCACGGGCCGCACCGTCTACATCCTCGACGAGCCCACGACGGGCCTGCACTACGAGGACGTGCGCAGGCTGCTCGAAGTGCTGCAGGCACTCGTCGACCAGGGCAACACGGTGATCGTCATCGAACACAATCTGGAGGTCGTGAAGACGGCCGACTGGCTGATCGACCTCGGGCCCGAGGGCGGCGAGGGCGGCGGCCGCATCGTCGCCGAGGGCACGCCCGAGGAGGTGGCGCGGGTGCCGGAGAGCTGGACCGGCCGGTATCTCGCCCGGATGTTCGGGGCGACGCGCGAGCGGGCGATCGCGTGATGGGAGCTTCCGCGACAGGGGAGATGCAGCCGGCGGCGGTGCGCGGCCGGCCGCCGCGGATCGGCCTCGTGAGCCTCGGCTGCCCCAAGGCGCTGGTCGATTCCGAGCGCATCGTCTCGCGGCTTCGGGCCGAGGGCTACGAGCTCACCGGGACCTATGCCGATGCCGATCTGGTGCTGGTCAACACCTGCGGCTTTCTCGACAGCGCGAAGGCGGAGTCGCTGGACGCCATCGGCGAGGCGGTGGCCGAGAACGGCCGCGTGATCGTCACGGGATGTCTCGGCGTCGAGGCGGAAACGATCCGCGCCCGTCACCCGCAGGTGCTGGCGGTCACCGGCCCGCACCAGTACGAGCGGGTGATCGAGGCGGTGCACGCACATCTGCCGCCGGCGCACGATCCGAAGCTCGACCTGGTGCCGCCCGAAGGCCTGCGTCTCACGCCCCGCCATTACGCCTATCTGAAGATCTCGGAAGGCTGCAACCATTCCTGCAGCTTCTGCATCATTCCGAAGCTCCGGGGCCCGCTTGCGAGCCGGCCGGCCCGGGACGTGCTGTACGAGGCCGAGCGGCTCGTGAAGGCGGGTGTGAAGGAGCTCCTCGTCATCTCCCAGGACACGAGCGCCTACGGCGTCGATCTGAAGCATGCCGCGAGCTCTTTCCGCGGCCGCGAGGTGCGGGCGCACATCACCGACCTCGCCCGGGCGCTCGGCACGTTCGGGGTCTGGGTGCGGCTGCACTACGTCTACCCCTACCCGCACGTCGACGAGCTCGTGCCGCTCATGAACGAGGGGGCGATCCTTCCCTATCTCGACATCCCCTTCCAGCACGCGAGCCCGGAAGTCCTGCGGGCCATGCGCCGGCCCGCCCGGCAGGAGAAGGTGCTGGAGCGGATCCGCCGCTGGCGCGAGATCTGCCCCGAGATCGCCATCCGCTCGACCTTCGTCGTCGGTTTTCCGGGCGAGACCGAGGAGGATTTCGCGTTCCTCCTCGAATGGCTCGAAGAGGCGCAGCTCGACCGGGTCGGCTGCTTCGCTTACGAGAACGTCGCCGGTGCTCCGGCCAACGACCTGCCGGGACACGTCCCCGAGGAGGTGAAGGAGGAGCGCCGCGCCCGGCTCATGGCGCTGCAGGAGGAGATCAGCCGCCGGCGTCTCGCCCGCCGGGTCGGGCAGGAGATGGCGGTGCTGATCGACCATGTGAGCACCGACGGTGCGGTGGGGCGCACCTACGCCGACGCGCCCGAGATCGACGGGCGGGTGTTCGTCGAGGACGGCGAGGAGCTCTCGCCCGGCGACATCGTCTGGGTCGATATCACGGATTCGGACGCCCACGACCTCCACGGCGAGCTCGCGGAGGAGTAGGCCCGACGGCAGGCGGAGGCTTGCGCCGCCGGTCCCCGGCGTGCGATAGTGCGCGTGCGGTTCTCGCATCGGCAGAGATGACCAAAAGGGGAGGAACCTGCCATGTCCGTCAGTCCGTCGCGCCGCACCTTCCTGAAGACCACCGCTGCCGCCGGCGCGCTCACGATCGCCGCGCCCTACATGAAGACGGCGCATTCCGCCGGCCGGGTGACGCTCGGTCTCTGGGACCACTGGGTGCCCGGCGCCAACGACGTGCTGCGCGAGGTCGCCGAAGAGTGGGGCAGACAGAACAATGTCGAGGTGGTCATCGACTTCATCACCTCGATCGGCGACAAGGATCTGGTCACCGCGGCGGCCGAGGCGCGGGCGCGCACCGGCCACGACATCATGGTGCACCGCACCTGGCAGACGGCCGTCTACAAGGACATCCTGGAGCCGCTCGACGACGTCGTCGCCGACATCGAGCGGGAATGGGGCGCCTACAACGAGATCGCGGCCTATCTCGCGAAGCACGACGGTGTCTGGCGGTCGATCGTGGCGCCGACGGGATCGCACTCCTACCCGATGGTCTCGCGGCTCGACCTGTTCCGCGAGCATGCCGGCATCGACCTCGCCGAACTGTTCCCGGCAGGCCCGCGCGACCAGGCGCGGATCGACGCCGAATGGACCTACGACACCTTCCTCGCGGCCGCGAAGAAGCTGCACGCGGCGGGTTACCCGTTCGGCAATCCGATCGGCCAGACCAGCGACTCGCAGGACTGGCTCGGCCCGCTCTTCGCCTCCTTCGGCGCCTTCGCCATGGACGGGTCGGGCGAGATCACGATCGACTCCGACGAGACCCGGGCCGCCCTCGAGTTCCTGAAGGAACTCACAAGCGTCATGCCGGACGACGTCTACGCCTGGGACGACGCCGCCAACAACCGCTGGATCATCTCGGGCCGGGGCTCCTGCATCCAGAACCCGCCGAGCGCTTGGGCGGTGGCCAAGCGCGACGCCCCCGACGTGGCGGCGCAGCTCTGGCACCACGACACGCCCGCGGGCCCGAAGGGCCGGTTCCGGGGTGCCCTGCCGTTCTGCTGGGGGATCTGGGAATTCGCCGAGAACAAGCAGGCGGCCAAGGACCTGCTGCGCCATCTCGCCGCCAAGCCGCAGGTCGCGAAGCTGCTCTGGGCCAGTCAGGGCTACGACCTGCCGCTGCAGGACTCGTACTACGACCACGAGGTGTGGCTGAAGGAGGGGCCGCCGTCGGGCACCCTCTACAACTATCCGGGCCGCGGCAACGAGACGGTGATCGTCGCCGGCTACCCCGCCCCGCCGCAGGTGGCCGCACGCATCTACAACGAGGGTCTGTACCCGGTGCTGGTGGCGCGCGTGACGCAAGGCGGCGAATCGGTCGACGACGCCATCGCCTGGGCCGCGGAAGAGCTCGAAGGCTATCTGCGCGGCTGATGGCGGTCCGCCGGGGCCCGCCGGTGCGGGTCCCGGCGTCGCGCCTGCGGAGGACACCGTGGCCCGTCCGTCGACCCTCGATCCGGCCCCCGCTTTCGCGGGCGGCCTGCGCGGCCGGCTCGCCGACTTCTGGCACGCCCGCTCCACCCTCGCCTTCCTGCTGTGCCTGCCGCTGATCGCGGTCATCGTCGGTCTCGTCGTCTATCCTTTCGTCTACGCCATCTATGTGGCGATGCTGAACAAAAACGAGACCGAATTCGTCTGGTTCGACAACTTTCTGTTTCTTTTCAATCGTGAGACGTTCTGGATGGTGGTGCAGCAGTCTGTGCTGTTCACGCTCACCGCCGTCTTCTTCAAGGCGCTGATCGGCTTCATCTGCGCGCACCTGATCCACAACCTGCCGGAACGGGGCCAGCGCGTCTGGCGCGGCCTGTCGCTGGTGCCGTGGGTGATCCCGCCGGCACTCAGCACGCTGGGCTGGTGGTGGCTGTTCGATCCCACCTACAGCGCCATCAACTGGCTGATCGCCTCGCTCGGTGGCCACGAAATTCCCTGGCTCAGCGACGTGTTCTGGGCCCGGTTCTCGGTCATCCTCGTCAACATCTGGTACGGCGCGCCGTTCTTCCTCATCATGTACCTCGCGGCCCTGAAGTCCATCCCGGAGGAACTCTACGACGCCGCCCGGGTCGACGGCGCCAATGCCTGGCAGCGGCTGATCTACGTCACGCTGCCGATGATGCGCAACATCATCGCCATCACCATGCTGTTCTCGACCATCGTCACCTTCGCCAACTTCGACATCGTGCGGGTGCTGACCCAGGGCGGGCCGCGCAACACGACGCATCTGTTCGCCACCTACGCCTTCAAGCTCGGCATCCAGTCCGGCGACATCCCGCTCGGTGCCGCCGTGTCGCTGTTCATGTTCCCGATCCTCGCACTGTTCGCCTTCTTCATCCTGCGCGACGTTCGCGAGCGGACCCGGAGGCTCTGAGATGGCGACCGTGGCGGCACCGGCGAGCGGCCGGAGCGTGGCGGCGCTGTTCGCGAACCGGCGCTGGGCACTGATCCTCTCATACTTCTTCCTGTTCGTGTTCATCGTCTTCTTTCTCTTCCCACCCTACTACATGCTGATCACCTCGCTCAAGACCAACGAAGAGATCTCGAGCCTCGCCGGCAACCCGTGGTTCATCCACGGCGACGTCACCCTCGAGCACTACCGCAGGCTGCTGACCGAGACCTCCTTTCCGATCTATTTCCGCAACACGGTGATCGTCACGGTGATCGTCGTCGCGATCTCGATGGTGATCAGCGTGCTGGCTGCCTATTCGCTCGCCCGGATGCGCTTCTGGGGCTCGGCGACGCTGGCGACCGGCGTGTTCCTCACCTACCTCGTGCCCGAGACGCTGCTGTTCATTCCGATGTTCAAGATCGTCGGCGGGCTCGGGCTTCTGAATTCGTACTGGTCGCTGGTTCTCGTGTATCCGACGCTGGTGGTGCCGTTCTGCACCTGGATCCTGATCGGCTATTTCAGCTCGATTCCCCGCGAGCTCGACGAGGCGGCGCTGATCGACGGCTGCAACCATCTGCAGATGCTGACGAAGGTGTTCATCCCGGTGGCGCTGCCGGGGATCATCGCCGCCGTGATCTTCGCCTTCACGGTCTGCTGGGCGCAGTTCATCTATCCCCTCGCCTTTCTCTACAGCGAGGACCAGCTGGTGCTCACCGTGGGCACGGTGACGACGCTGATCCGGGGTGACGTCTTCCACTGGGGCGGGCTGATGGCGGGCGCGCTGCTCGCGGCAGCCCCCCCGGTGATCCTCTACGCCTTCCTCATGGACTACTACATCGCCGGCCTCACCGCGGGTGCCACCAAGACCTGAACCGTCGCGCCGCAGATCCGGGACGACGGCGGCGCGGTTGCGGTGACGCGCGGCGATGGCCACCCGGGCCTGCCGCGCCGGTTCGCACGGTTCCGCCGCCCGCAGCCCGCTCTCGCTTCGCAGCGGGCACGCGACCCGCGCCCCTGTCCGCGCCCGGCCCTTCACGGCCATCGGGTGGGTCTGCAGACAGGGGCACCGGCGATGCCTGTGCACAGGCAGGAATGCGCGCCTGTTGAAGAATGTGTGCCCGTCAACGGGATCTTCGCCCCTCCCGGATCATCCTGCCGGATGGTGGGACGGCGCCGCGGGGACCTTTCCCGACCGGTCGACTCCCACCTTGGGGAGGGATGATACGCGCAAGGGGTTAACGGAAGGTTCCTGCCTTCAGAAAAACATTTGCCCCGGCATTAACGGAATTTTCACCGTTTGCATGCCATATCGCCGGACGGTTTAGAAGGGTCGCGCGAACCCGTCCCGGCGGGTCGGGTCCCACCCTGGAGCGGGAGGATACGGGCAAATGGTTAACAAACCATTGCCGGCGCACGGAGAATTCTCCCACCTTCGTTAACGGATTCTTCACTCCTTCCGTGCTACATCCCCGGACGGTGGAGAAGGCGCCGCCCGAACCTCTGCCGGCGACCCGAGTCCCACCTTGGGACGGGCCTATACCACGAAAGCATTAACGGAAGCTTGCCGGGCGGGCCAAAAAACTGCCCCCGACATTAACGGAATTTTCACCCTTTCCATGCCATATCGCCGGACGGTGGAAAAGGCGCCGAGCAGACCTCTACCGGCGGGCCGGGTCCCACCCTGGGACGGGAGGATACGGAGGAAGGGTTAACGACTTGTTGCCGTCGAGGGAAAATCTGGCGGCGCGGTCGTCGGCGACCTGCGGGAAGGGGTGCCGGGAACGAACGGTGCGGGGCTCAGTCTCTGCCGCCTCCCCGCCCGGCCAGCTCACGCGCTGCCGCGAGGCGGCGGTCGGGCCCGGCGGGCATCCGGGCGTCGGCGGGGGCGAGGCGGCGGGTTGCGGCGAGCGCGCGGGCGATGCGGGCGGCCTCCTGCCAGTGGCCTAGCGCCGTCACGGGATCGCTTCGCCGTTCCGCCAGATCGGCCAGGTTCCAGAGCGAGACGACGAGATCCCGCTGCCAGCCCGCGTTCGCCGGATCCGCCGCGGCAGCCCCCGGCGGATTTCGAGCGAAGCGTCGTAAGCCCGCTGCGCGCCTTCGAGATCGCCCCGCGCCACCCGCACGTCGCCAACCTTGTTCCAGCTCACCGACAGGTCCCATTGCCATTGCACGTTCGCCGGGTCCGCCGCGGCGAGCTTCTGCCGGATGGCGAGCGCCGCCTCGTACGCCTCCCGGCCCCTTCGAGATCGCCCTGCGCCATCCGCACGTCTCCGAGT